>Ga0209157_1003314_pt1 | contig 12426 bp, 17 predicted proteins | sample GraSoiAngelo_135_FD_185892 | JGI IMG/M metagenome (GOLD analysis project Ga0209157, IMG submission 185892) | Grasslands soil microbial communities from the Angelo Coastal Reserve, California, USA - 14_0929_05_40cm (SPAdes) (version 2) | ecosystem: Environmental > Terrestrial > Soil > Grasslands ... | reverse complement strand
AAGGGAACCGCAAGGACCCGATAGCGTTGCGCTTCAAGTACGGAATTACTGTAACCAGACTCGAAACGCCGTCTATTCCCGGGCAATGGCGCCCTTCTCTCTGCACAAACTTTCCCTGATGGAACTTTTCCCGGACCTCAGTGAGTTTTGCGCAGGAAAGCACGCGACGCTCGAAGGACGATTCGAAGCCAGGAACCTTTTCAGCCGGCCATATGTCATGACCGAAGGCAAGCACTTAGCCGGCTACCACGGAGGAGACCGGTACACGTGGAATGGGATGCCTCGTTTTATTTACAAGGCCCTGGGATACGGCGAAGTCAATCCGATGATTGCCATTCACTCCGGGAGCTTGACCACGACAGTAAATCTTCTTAACAGCCATGGCGACCTTGAAGAAGATTTCTGGGTGGATGCTCGATTGTACGACGAGTCCGGAAAACAGGTTGCGTATCGCAAGAAATGGTTGCTGGCTCGGCGCAAGGGTCTGGCAAGAGGAGACATCAAGGACTTGCTTGGTGACAGCAACCTTGCATTCACCGGCTACGTAGCGTTGAATTTTTCCGATGAAGACAAACCGTTCTATCCGCGGCGGCTGCAGGCACTGCTCGAATACCGCACGCCTGTGAGCACCGCGCGCGTGATGGCCTGGAGCGATATTTGGAACGTCAGACCTATGGTCCGGAGACTCCGGGAACAGCTTGCCGGTTTTTTCGACATGAATACGATGTATGGAGAACAGTATAGTGGCGACCAAGACATTAGCTACCGCTGCCACTATCGCATGTGGTTCCGCCCCCCGATCCGGTCCTTTATTTCCATTACGAATTGTGCGATCGACGAAGATTACGCCGAGACCATTTCATACACAATCCGCCTGTTCAACTCGCGAGGAGACGCGCCGATGTGTTACCTCGGGACTCTCGCGCCGCATGCGACGGACTTTGGACCCGTTGATCAGTTCTTTGCATCGACGAAGGAATTTCTTGCGCCACAGGGGATAGGTGTGGCTTCTGTCGAGAGCACTGCGGACCTGGCCGTAATGCACTTCAGCGAGCATCAAAGTTCCGGAGTCTTCAGCGCTGAGCACTTTCTGGCTTCGGTCAACTACCAGGATGGAAAGTATTACACCTCATGCGGCGCGTAGGGCCAGCACTCCTCACGGCTTGGCGTCAGTATGGTCGGTGGTCGAGGAATCCCTGGCCACGCCGACAAGATCCTGCCTGGCGATAAGGAAGCCTTGAAAGCTTGAATGGTGAAACTCGGCTCGCACGGCTCCTGCGGCGCTGCGGAACCGAACGTCCCAGAGGAGGACGGCGTCTTTGCCCACGGACGAGGTCCGGATCGTTGTCTGTACGCGGTCTCCTGCCTGGACAGAAACTGGAGACTCCAAAGGCAGGATCAACTGATCCCATGGCATGCGTCTTGAATCGAGCGGGGAGTCACTGCAACGAATACCCTCGGCCGTCGTGATTTCAATCCAGCCTGCCAGACCATGGACGGTCCCCGACCGTTCGATGTGAAAGTGCAGCGTGGCGGCGACATTCGGCGATCTGAATGTGCGAAAAAGGATTTGCGGGAAGGTTTGAGGTCCGGCGAGCAGAGTGCCCTTATCGATCATGCAGGAGCCCAACCGATTCACCGCTACACCTCGAACGGAACGGTAGCTGAAGCCCATGCGCTCCTCTTTCCAGCATTCGATCCTTGCTTTGTACCATTCGGGCAACTCCACAGGGCAGAAGGCCGGCTGGATGGCGTGTGGAATGATCGCTCCGCCGGGTTTGAGCAGGCGCTCCCGGGCATCGACCACCACTTTGAGCATGTTATTACCGACACCTGCAGAACCAAACATGCTGGCGATCATCACATCCGTCTGCTCCGGTAGCTTGAGATCAAACGACTCGCATTTCCTGGGAATCACACGATCGGCAAAGCCGTTATCGGCAGCAAGTTGAGGAATGAGTGCGATGATTTCGGTGGGCTCGACCGCGTACACTCGCGAGGCTCCCGCCTCACACGCTATCAGACTCAGAATGCCGGTTCCCGCGCCCAGGTCGAGGACGATATCACCCGGCCGCACGGTCTTCCGGATCGCGTTCCGGTACGCCGGCATGAGTACCGGATCGGAAATGCACCATTGATGATATTTCAGCAAATCGCCGGGCATAATCTCACCAGCGTAAACCTAAAGACTTCGGGGGACGTGATTCTCTTTGGCATCTCCGCTGACCTGAAGCACAGCATCACGTCGATGGAAGGTACTAACCTGAAGACAGCCTTTGCTGGCTGGTTTACTTCCGGACATCGGACTTCTTTCTTAAGTACCCTGGAAGCCAACAATCCCCGTCGGGTCCGGGAGACTACTTTACGAACGGCTCGTCAAACAGGCGTCCACCACGAAAACGGAGCGGTTGCCAATCTCGTGCCTTCGCATTGCGCAATTTAGACGTTCATTCATTTCAACTTCTGTTCACGGCTTATACTGGCAGCGGGGCAGTTTGAGCGCAAGAGCAATACTGATAGCCATACTATGTTGGGCAGACAGCCCACTCGCCGTCGCCATTGAAAGTCTGTCGGCGTGGTACAAGATCACGTGTTCCAATGCGCTGCCGGATGCTCTGAAGTCTCTCTCACTGCCAGCGAACGGCCTCAAGTCCTCGATGAGATCGACGTACAATTGACTCACGAACCGAGTCGAGAAAGACGCAATCGAACGGCTGGGGCCCAGGGAGCATGTCCCTCCGGATTGGGAATTGCGGATCGGGCAGTATCGAGTGTTTTACGACTTAGATGAAAAGGCAAAAATGGTTACGGTCAGAGCGATTAGGCGCAAACCACCGCGCAAGACGACCGAGGAGATCCTATGAAAGTCATGAGCCTGGAGGAAACCAACCTTGACGCTTGCGTCAGGAAAGCGCAGCACGAAAAAATCGTGATCACTCGAAACGGAAGGCCGGTCGCTCTTGTGGTCGGTGTCGCTGGGCTGGATGAAGAACAGCTGGAATTTGGCAGCAATCCTGAGTTCTGGAGATTGATAACCAAGCGCCGCCGTCAGCCGACAATCACGCGTGCGCAGCTTGAGGAACGCATTCGCCAGTCCGATGAAGCCGAAGCCCCTCCGAAGTTTGAAACGGTGTGGAATTATTGGACAGGTTCGCCTCTGGGATGCTGATCTGGAAGTAGAAAGGTTTTAACCAACTCGCCCTCGCCACACACAATCATTCCGGAAGATCGTTTGAACCATTCTCCCTTGGGAACTTCGGGGTTGCTATCAAGCCACGTTGCGAGTAAGACAAGTTGCTCAGCGGAGATCTTCCGTTCTTGTATACGTTAACAGATGCTGCAATAGCGCCGGCGGTATGTTGGTACGCCGAACCTTAGGCACCGATTAGATTCCGTAAAAACCACGTGTCAGACGTTCTTTGAGCCTGGCTGCCTCTCCTGGTTTGGAAGTCTGAGATAATTTCTTTGCCAATACGCCTAATTCTTTCGGGCTCAGCTTGCTTGCGCGGCTCTCAAGGGAAGAAAGCTCAGGAGTTTCAAGCGTCACTTCCTCGCCCGTCGGTTTGCGGGCGATGACCCGAGCTCCGGTAACGGCCTGCCTTACAAACCACGTATAAACCGCGAGCGCGTTCTTTACGACATCCGCACGCCTTGTCTGAGTTAGTTCGGCTAACTGATCAACAACACTGGATTCCGCTTTGGTCAAGGGTGGTTGTGTTCTAGCCATGACATGAATATATCACGGCACCTCTGCGTCCATGAGCGCCGGTACGCCAACCTGCGCTTTGCTCTTTAGTCGGCCGCGAAGCCGCAGGAATCGAGTTGCTCCGGTCACAGGACGAGCATTCCTTCCTGGTATTTTTAATGGTGCCGCCAAGCTTCAGTCCGTCTTCGTGAGCGATTCGATCGCTCCATGGTTTTGGTACTTCACAGTGCCCGTTTGGATTGTAATCATTCTGATTCTTGTTACCGCCGCGCGGACTCTGGCCGGGTTTCCACGCGTACTTCTCATCTATTTCGGAACACTTTTTGGATGTATGACAATCATCGGGATCGTTGGCACACGAAGGCTGCTTTTCGTGACCGGATGGCTCCTGCTGCCCTGCGTGTGCACGCTTGCCCAAGCGAGCGAACGTCGCCGGAAGGTGATCGCATCGGCTTTGATCGCCGTTGCCGCAATGGGTGCCAATTCCTGCCGGAGTTTTTCCCGGCGACGCCCGTTCCGCCGATTCACGATCTGGTCCAGAAATGCCTCGTAAGCCGCCCGGTTTTCAAAATCCCGGCAGCCGCGGAGAATCATCTCCGGTTCAACGGCTCTCTTGAATCGATGGTGCGACTGTTCGATGTCACCGTTCTCGTGTCCCCGCCCCGGGTTGTTGTGACTGGCCCGCATGTCGTAGTGCCGTATCAATCCCTGATAGCGCTCGGTGAACTCGTCCTCGTCCTTCAGGCTCTTAACGGCCGCCGACAGACTGTCGGTACGATGTTGTTCCGGAACCGCACCCACTTCCCATAGCGACTTTTGCAGTCCCGCCGACAGGCTCTCAAACGACTCCGAGAAACAGACCATCACGCTTTCCCAGTTCGAATACGTCAAGGTGAAGTGGTACAGCAGATGATTAAATAGCTGCCCGGCGATCATGACGCCCGTTCCGTTCATGTACGTAAAAGTCGGATTGTCCCTGGCGGCCAGGCCGATGCTCCTGCACAAACATGACTTCCTTGGCTGATCCGTAGCGCGCTCGCCAGACTTTGATTCGTCTTTGCAATGTCCGCAGCTCGCCCTCCTGATGGCGGCCTGCATGTTGCCGATCCAAATACTCCAATATCGTCTTCCCCTCCACCGCTTCGTCTCGTTCCAAAATCTCTACGATCTCCGGCCATTCCTCCTCGAACGCATCCTTTCGCGTTCTCCATGTCCGCTGCCGTTTCCTTTGGCTCGGAAGTCTCTCCAAATCCCGATACTTCCGCGCCGTTTTCTCATCCATTCCCGCTTTCGCTGCTGCTGTTGCTAACGTCGGCTCTTCCTGGATCAGCTTCATTAATCTCCTGTACTGCCGATCTGTAACCATCCAAGCATCGTGCGTACACACACTTGGCCTGTCCAGACCGTCTTTGAAATCCGGGAATTTTAATTGTCGTCGCCCAGGAGTTTTAATTGTCGCCGATCAGTCTCGCGGAATTACACTGGAACGAAGCTCACGGCATAGGCAGAAGAGACATGAGAAGGAAGCGATATTTGGACTGATTCGAAATCGATTTAAGAAAGCACCTCCGGCTTTCGTCGCGTGCACAGATAATTCTGGCTATCTCGCTTCTCTGGAATTGCACAAAATTTATCAAGTGATTCCCGACGAAGAGTGCATGCGATAATCACGGCAGGAGCGTGCTATGGCAAAAGTAACGATTGAGTTGCCCGAGGATGTTTTCTCCGCCTTGCGACGATCCCCAAAGGAATTCGTGCAAGAAATGAGAATCGCAGCAGCGCTGCTGTGGTACTCGCAGGGGGAGATTTCACAGTCGAAAGGGGCGGAGATCGCGGGTACGAGCCGTGCCCGATTCATCGACGAACTAGCACGCAGGCGTCTTCCCCTCGTTCAAGTCACGCAAGATGACATCCGAGAGGAAATGTCTCGTGAATGAAGCGTGGGTACTGAACGCCTCACCCATCATCCTGTTTGGCCGCATTGACCGTCTGGATTTGATCGATCGACTGGCGCCCCGCCTGATGATTCCCGATGCCGTGATCGACGAAATACGTGGCGGACGGTCGGAGGATGTTTCTGCACGAATCGGACTGGATTTTGCTGAACCTTATCGTGCTGCCGATCTCCCCGTCCCACACAACATCGCCCATTGGGATTTAGGCCGGGGTGAAACACAAGTCATTACTCAGGCACTCGACGCTGCGGCTTGGGCCGTACTCGATGATCTTGCGGCCCGCCGCTGTGCAGCTACCTACAACATTCCCGTTATCGGATCCATCGGTATTCTCTTGCGAGCCAAGCGCAAAGGCATCTTGGAGAATGTTGCGCCCTGGATGATGAAGCTCAAGGCTGCCGGAATGTACGTTGATGAGATGCTGATCCAGAAAGTGCTGGCCGACGTTGGCGAGCAGGTGAGATAGTTTCAGGGTGCTTCCATGCTATACAGGAACTCAACGGATGGACGTCACCTCAGCAGTCCACGCCACGATTTGCCCGCAATCCACACTTGCGAAAAACCCTACTACCGTCTGACCAGGCGGTTCGGGGACGTTACAATGATGGGCAGGAGCAAGGCATGAAGAGCGTCTCTTTGAGACGGGGACGCAAGCCGGCGAGCACCATTCGCACGACAAGGCCAGCGGGAATGCCCATTTCTTTAAAATTAACGGATTTCCAATAATTGATAGAAATATGCCGGTGGATTGGGCCCTCTCACTATCCGCAAGACCCACTGCTCGGGTTGACTATAAGGGAGAAACTCGTGCGTCACGGCACGGCGGCCTTGGCTTAATTCATCTTCCAGACCGGTGACAAATTTGCCAGGTGAGGTGTCGTGGGTATGCCGCCAGAACCATACGACGGGCTGGCTCCTTGCCGCCTTCCGCGCCTGCTCTGCTGAATCGTCTCCGCCAAGGAGAATTACAGGGATTTTAGGTGGTATTAGCTGCAAGAAAGGATCGGGAATGGAGCTGTAGGTATCAAGTACAACCACAGCATTTTGGCCGACCGACCCGTTGCGGATTAAGCCGGCCATTTCTTCGTAAGGCACAGAATAGCCCTTATTCAGGTAGCCGGTCTTGGCAAAGTACGCGTGGATCCCTGTTACATACGCGAGTGCGAGTAGGCCGAATATTAGTGAACTACGCCGGAATGCCAGATGGATTCCGCGGATAAAGAACATCAGGAAGAAAGGCAAGGCAAAAAGGACGCGTGCGGGAGTGAAGGGAAAACCCGACCAGCGGCTCACGCCAAGATATCCGATGCCCGTCGCCAGAGCTACAGCGCCGAACCAGTTCGGCCTCGAGCCAATAGATCGCCATAGTCCGTACACAATCACCGGCATCATGGCGGCTCCGAGCAAAAAGCCCGCTGTGGAGAAAGTTTCGCCGAAGCTGAAGGAAACAAACCAATAACCGATCCGGACAATCTGATCCGTCAGAAAGCCTCCGACCCGGTACCCACCGGCAGATACCCAGTTATTCACCGCGGAGCGAATCGTAGCGAGCCATGGCAGATACAAGAGTGAAATAAAAATCGCCGACCCAGCCGCGGCGGGGATCCGTGTTTGCAAACGACGTTCACGTCGAAGAAGAATAGTCAGAGAGGTTGCTGCGAGGATTGCCAGCCCCGGCAAGTAGTGCGTGTACAAGAGCGCCGCCGAAGCGAATACATACGCCAGAAACCGCCGCCGGTTTCGCAACTGCTCGGCCCAACGTACAGCCGCGTAGATCGCCACCAACGCGAACGTCAGTTGCATCGTGTAGGATCGTGCCATCCGTGCATAAAGCAGGAAGCACGGAGACAAAGTCCAAACCAACAGAAAGCTTTTCTGAACGGAGCGCTCTTCTTTACGGACCCACAAGACATAAAAGATGATCGTGGCCAGCAGCCCCCAGACTGCCGACATTGCTCGCATTTTGATGAGCAGACTTCCCGGCCAAGGGCTCTGAATCCAAAAATGAAGCAGATAGAAGTAAAACGGTGGATGAATGTTATTGGCGACGATCGATCCGATGTGCTGGAGAGATTGGGGTGCTGTCTCGAGCGTGAATAATTCGTCTCCCCATGGTTCCAGCAGGTCCAAACGCCAGAAGAACAGAAATGCCTGAGCCGGCAAGACCCAGAAGAGGGGGTTCGTTACAACACGCCGCAGGAACCGCCGAAACGAAACAGTCATTGGACTTTGATCCGTACTGGACCACCGGCCATCGTGCTTGCATTCGGCGATTTCAAAAGGTCGCCCATCGAGAATTCCAGACCACCCATATTGGCAAGAGGTCGGATTGCGCACAAGCGGGATGGACTTCCGGAGGCAAAAAGCGGGCGATCCACCGGAGCAAAAAGAAGAAGCGATGAGCAAGGAAAAAATTTCCTCGTGGATGGAATCGGCCTGAGTTCCTCGCTCGAATATAACGAATCCTAAAGTGACGAGGATGGCGGCGCCGAACTTCGCATGCTGCGCAAGTTCCAGCGCGGCAACTGAAGCGCAAACCGGTCTTCCTCACATTTACAATCACAATGTCGAGGAGGCCGAGGTTGAAGTTTTTGGCGAATCCGGACGAGGATCGTCCGGGGACCAGTGACTCCCGCGTCGCGACGGGTCACACAGACGGCGGATGAAGAAAAAACGGAAATGAAAACACGAAATCGATTCCAAAAGATTGGAACGAGGCTCGAGTAAAACAGTGCTTGAACATTACGAAAACCAAACTGAACCTTCCGGCCGCCGGGCCGCGCGCGTGCTAAATCCAAGTCCAGCGATTCTCGCACGGATCGCGGCTGAAGGGGGACGCGCCCTCCTTCGAGCAATTCCCATTTGCTCGCAACAGACAGGTCAGGAAGGTAGGATGGCTCTACAGAGGTTCTATGGTCCTTACGATTAGACTCGACCAAGAAGAAGACGGCCGCTGGATAGCTGAAGTTATCGACATTCCTGGCGCCCTTGCTTACGGTGCGACGCTCGAACAAGCCAAGGCAAAGGCTCAAGCTATCGCATTGCGAGTGCTTGCTGACCAGCTTGAGAATGGTGAGACGACAGGCGATCTTTCAAACATCTCTTTCGCGGCAGCGTGAGCAAAAAAGGCCCAGCACCAAAGGCAGACAAGTCCTGGCAGCGTTACTGCGTATCGGCTGGACGATTAAGCGTCAGGTCGGCTCACATCAGCTCTTGGAAAAGGCAGGCTGGTCGGACTTCGTTTTCGCGTTTCACGACCGCGAGGAGATCGGCCCGAAGATGCTCTCAAGAATCGCCAAGAAAACTGGGTTACGTCCAGAGGATCTTTAGAATCCTCGGGCGCAGCCGGTGCAGCTGACGATCGGCAAGAAGCCTCATCGAATAGCTGATGTTTTCTCGCTGGCGAGCCAAGCCGCGTATTCCCACAAATCCCCCCAACCGCCGCTTTGCCCTGCAGCCGCGAACCGGCAGGGATCGCCCATACGGTACGTTTCAGCCGGACCGCGAACGGCGGGCCTTCACACAGTTGCCGTCATGAACGGTGAGTAGATTTCGATCCGTCCCCGTGTCACGCTTGCCCTTTTGTGATCAATCGTATTCGATTCGAGCGTTTGATTCTCCCCGTGGCGCTGCTTGCTTTCCTGGCCACCGACTCCTGCTTCACGCTTATTGAAGACGAGGTCACGATCGTGAATGCCGCTCAGTCGCCGGCGCGCGAGACGATACGGCAGTTCGTAAGCGGCAGTGGACAGCACGAACATCCACCCCTTTCGGACATCCTCTTACACTTGCGCTCAGAGGTTGGCGGGTCGCAGAGCGTTCACGCTTTTGCTTTGTTTGGGATCGCGACGCATTCATGTTTCGGCACCGTTTATGCAGTTCATGGGTGAGTTTCGAGGCTAGCTCGGTCGGGACCCACCGCAACCAACGGGTCAAAGGGTTGTGTTTTTTAATCGAAGCGGTTACCGTAGCGGTATGAGCGTCGTGGAGCTGATCAAACAGCTCAAAGCATTGCCTGCTCGAGAACGGGAAAAGGTATTCTTGGCGATCCTCGCGTTGGATCAAGAATCTCCGGCTCCGCGGGTGACAAAGCGGGTGAAGTGGCCCGACATCGAGGCGCGCGCCAAACGAATATTTGGTGATCGTGTGTTGCCGAATTTAGTTCTGCTAGAACGCGAGGAAAACCCGTTCTGAAATCCCGCCAGTACGCAGACAGCAGCTTTTTGGTCTCATGTTACATCGCAGACATCAATACGCCACAGGCCAAAGCGTACCTGGTCCAGACTGGAGCACCCCTGTACCTCACACCCTTGCATGCATTAGAAGTGCGAAATGCATTTAAGCTCGGAATCTTTCGCAAGTTGCTGTCGAGTGCTGAGGCGGCAGCCGCGTGGAGAAATGTCCAGAAAGACATGCGTAGCGGAAGATTGGTCAGAACGGCAGTCAAATGGCCTTCCGTTCTGCGCCTGGCGGCGCGCTTGAGCGAACAACATTCCTGTTTCGCAACGCCATCGACGGCGCCCGCACTCGCTACGTTCCCGGTCTGGTGTTGGCGGAACTCGACTACTTCCTGCGTGATGAGCGGCCGGCGATGCGAATCTTCATGGAGGACATTGCGCGTGGCGCGTTCACCTATGCACCACCTGCGCTGGATCAACTTCCGCGGGCGATGAAAATTGATGGACGGTCTATCCCACCGATCCGGACCTACCGTGATATGTTGAATTGCGTCTTCCGCCGCGATTTTTAGGACCATCCCGCTGGTTCCACCGCTGGAAGAGCCTGTCGCCGCCGCTGTCGCCGGAAACCCTGAAGTGATGTTGAAGGATTCCACGCATCCGGTCGAGGATCCACAGAAGGCGCAGTTGCTGGGAATACCGGCGAAGAGCCAATGCGTGCCCGTGCTTTGTCCGGAATTGTAGATTTCCGTAAGCGGCGAGGCCCCCTCGGTACCCGTCCCGTGCGACAGCGAGTTCCCATCGTTCGTACTGGACATGACTCCAGAGGCGAGGTGAATGCTGAGCGGCCTCGTCTCTCAGCGGTCCGCTCCGGCCGCTTGTTAGGGTGTTGGGCCTTGAGCTCAAGGTAGTCCTCGAGTTCGGCCGCATCGCCCGACTTCTGACCAGTCATGTCCCTCCACCAATGCCGCCCAAAAACGGCGCCTGTCGATTCCGGTCGATTGAAAAGGGATGTGCGCGCCGTTTGGGGCTGATCGTGAAGCCCGTTATGCCGATGGACGAGACATTTCGCGTACTGTAAAGTCCGTGGATGGCGCTTGAATTCGAGTGGGATCCGCAAAAAGCCGAAAGCGACCTGAATCATCCGCGCCCGACGAGCGACCCGCGCTGAACGGAAGAACTATGAAGAAACAAAGTAGGAGAAGACGGTCCGAAGAAAAGGATACGCTGCGTCCAGAATACGACTTCAGCAAAGGTGTCAGGGGCAAGCACGCCACGAAATACGCAGCGGGTACGAACGTCGTCGTCCTTCAACCGGATGTGGCACGCGACTTTCGAACCGCCAAAGAGGTGAACGAAACATTGCGGGCCGTTTCCAAAATGCTTCAGCAACATCGGAAGCGCAGTGGCCGCAAGACGGTATGACACGGGCGTGCAGCCACCGGCGCACAAAACGCGCCGCGGCTGATGCCCAGGCCGTTAGACCGGACCGAACGTTGACGATACACACTCGTTGTGTATCGTGCGCATATAAGCATTAATCTCAATTCCATGAGCAAACGCATTAACATCGTCTTGCCTACGGCGACTATCCAGACCATTGACCGTTTCGCCAAAAAAGGGCTGCGCAGCAAGTTCATCAAGACCGCCGTGGAGTACTACGTCGAAAGCCGGAGCAGAGAAGCCTTACGAGCCCAATTGGAACGCGCGGCAGTGCGAGACCGGGATCTGGACCGGCAAATTGCAGACGAGTGGTTTGCTGTGGATCAAGAAGCATGGCAAGAACTCGACGCAGAAAGACCGAAGCGAAGTTCCCGAAGCGCGGCAAAGTCTACCTTACGGCGCTCGACCCGAAGCTAGGGAACGAGATTCAAAAAAGCCGCCCCGCACTCATCATTCAGAATGATGTTTCCAATAGGTTGACGCACATCACAATCGTGGCACCGATAACTTCAACGGTGCGTTTTCCGCTCAACCCGGTTCATGTCCTCTTATCCGCAGACCAAAGTACCGGTTTGTCGGTTGTGTCAGTCGCCCTGCTCAATCAGATCCGTGCGGTTGACAAACGTCGCCTGATAAGGAGGCTTGGCGCAGTAGATGTAGAAACGATGGACAAAGTAGATGAAGCGATTTCGATCAGCCTGGGGCTGGTCAAGCTATAACTCGTCTCTCGGCGGTCCGCTCCGGCCGCGACGGCGGATGAAGAAAAAACGGAAATGAAAACACGAAATCGATTTCCAAAAGGTTGGAACGAGGCTCGACTAAAGCAGTGCTTGAACATTGCGAAAACCAAACTGAACCTTCCGGCCGCCGAGCCGTGCGCGTGCTAAATCCAAGTCCAGCGATTCTCGCACGGATCGCGGCTGAAGGGCGACGCGCCCTTCTACGAGCAAATCCCGTTTGCTCGTGATTGGACGCGTTCTTCCATGAGCAATTCCCATTTGCTCATGATTGGACGCGCTCTTCTACGAGCAATTCCCATTTGCTCATGATTGGACGCGCTCTTCTACGAGCAAATCCCACTTGCTCATGATTGGACGCGTTCTTCTACGAGCAAATCCCACTTGCTCATGATTGGACGCGTTCT
>Ga0209157_1003313_pt1 | contig 12427 bp, 10 predicted proteins | sample GraSoiAngelo_135_FD_185892 | JGI IMG/M metagenome (GOLD analysis project Ga0209157, IMG submission 185892) | Grasslands soil microbial communities from the Angelo Coastal Reserve, California, USA - 14_0929_05_40cm (SPAdes) (version 2) | ecosystem: Environmental > Terrestrial > Soil > Grasslands ... | reverse complement strand
AAGACGCCGCTGAATACAAAACCTAGGACTATGCCTACCCCGTAGCCTGCTAGGTTGGCAAGGTCGAAGCCGCCCATGCCGACTCCCCGGTTGGTCACGACTGTCAGGTCGGTAATCATCGTCAGGGAGGCAACTGTTACCATAGCTGCGGCCAAACCTTCTATGCCGTGGGCACTGCCCACCAGCACAAGATTGTTTGATAGTCCGATCAACAGGCTTAGGATTGCGATAAGCCCTAGACCTGCCACGAACACCTTTCTTCGCCCCTTGCGATCTACGTAAGCACCCACTGGAAGAGCTGAAACTCCCTCGACCACAGGATAGATTGCAGTAACAACGCCTGCGAACGCTGATTGAGTTTTTGGAATTGGAAGGTAGAGAGGAAAGATGACTAAGATGACGCCGAACCCTATTCGAGTGAGAAAGACAGCGAGGTAAAGAATGGACAGCGTTCCTAGCTTCGCGAGCCAGCCGGAACTTGGAGTTGGACCTTGTGCTTGAGTGTCAACAGTCAACGGCTAGACACGTTTCTATGGTTCGGCAAGCTCGAAGTGGCCGCAGTTAAGACCTTTCGATACCTCGGGCGTTCTTCGTCTCCTTCATCCTCAATCTCTCAGTTACGATGTAGAAAGCTTAATTCTGTTCTTGAAAAGTGTCGTGCTTGCCGAGGAGATGCCGAGGTAGCTCAGCCTGATCCTCTCAGAAGAGGAGGCGAGGGAGAGCACCCGGCTGAAGATGGTAACATCTGACACCGGGCTGACGGTCCCTTAACAGAGACCGGCCCAGTCGCAGGTTCAAATCCTGCCCTCGGCACCAAAGAACAACCTCACGTACCGTAACCAAACAGATTCCAATTTCAGTAACATCTCTAGCTCAAGCCGCACTCATTTTGAGTGTTTACCTTCTCTGGTACATCAGACCACTCAGGTTTTCGGCCATGAAAGTCCATCCACCACACAGCTCTCGCGATTCGTATCGAGACGAGAAAGGTGATACCTGCCCCAACTATTCCAACACCTGAACTTCCAAACCCGACATAGATTCCGACAGCTACAATGAAGCCGATTATTACAACGAGCAGGGCGAGGAAGGCGATTCCAACCCGCTTCTGTTTTTCGCCCGGCCCTCTTTTCTTCAAGACCCGATACCGGCTATCTAATTTTCTTCGGCCTGTCCTGCTTGGAGGCGAGCGTTGGTATCGATATGCCCGTAATCTTGATGCTGAGAAGTCTCGATGCGAACGGGTGCATGAGTGTGAATTGGCCGAGGGTCTGTTCAAAATGTCATAAGGGCCGTCCCAAGCATATCCACCACCGCGTCACGGGTGGTTTGGCATTTCTATGCGACGAATGTGAGGCAGATCGTCGTCGCAAGAGTCACTGACGGCATTACGCTTACGCGTGGCATGGTACAGGCCGTACAGATCACCGAAGTTAGTTCTCGGAGCGCGGAGTCCTAGTATAGTATCTCTGACTCGATGTGGAACCCTGGAACCGTTAGCTCTTTCTTGGATACTACCCTCGGCACCACTTCACCGTGGCAATGTAAATCCGAGGATCAAGAATGATCTCTACAACGAGAAGCATAGGCCGCCTCAGCAAGGAAGGACACCTGCCATATCGGCAGGAAAGCGAGACAGCCGCTTGAAATAGCATCACACGGATATCCATAGTGTGCTCTAGCTTCAAAATACGCTAAATACTCAGCCGAAGGCGCACATCTGAAGAATTTTGCACAAGCCTAACACAGTTCTAGGATTCGCAACGCTCGGTGCTATCATAATGGTCGTCTCGTTCTCGGCAGGAGCTGTACCGGCCGCGCACGCCTATGGCAACAACGCTCTCTGGCAGATAGGACTCTCTTTCAACTGCAACGACAAGAACCTGTGCCTTCAGCCGCCCTTCGGAGTCGGAGGATTCTGGGGATGGGTCGAGTTCGACACCGGAAGCCAAGGAGACGCTACCGTGGCGGGCTGCAGCCATCTAAGCGGGAGCCTGAGTGTGACAACGGGAGCCGACAGTCTCAGGATGGAGATCACAGGATGGACAATCGTCTCTACTCCGATGGGACCACAATTCTCTTTGACAGACGGGACAGTACTCATTGCGGGGGTCCACGTCCAAGGACAGCCGGTCGAACTCACACTTGCCCAGGCTGGGCTTCTTGGCCCGACAGGTATCCCTGCCGCTCCAGGACACTTCTCGTCACAAGCGGTCTTCGGTACCAGCGCGCCACCTGGCATGAACTTCGAAATCCAAGTAGTGCAAATAACACACTAGGCAAACGGAGAGCATGAACTCTCCTCTCCCCTTTTTCAATTAGCGCAAAGCGCGGGCAGTACACGAGGAGAATCTCCGGGTTGTTGGTCAGAGCCGGGGCCGAGTTTCGCGCCGCGTAAATAATGGCTGCCCCACCCGTCATGGTTGGTCTGTGGGCACTGGCAAGTGTTCTCAGACCAGGTTACGACCAGCTGACGCAGAAGGGGAGCGAGCTAGGCACCAGACCTGTAGGGAGCAGGGTGACTGAACTTGCGCACAGGATACTCGCTGATTATATCGCCAGACGGTTTCCGTGGCTCAACACGGTAGGATTTATGAAACCAGAGTCTTAGTTCTGCCCTCGGCACCAAAGAACACCTTAACGTGTCGTAACCTACAGATTCCAATTCTGGTTAACATCTCCACCTTGCTGGATTCTCAAGAAGTACGAAGACACGAACGGGCAACTCGGGGCAATCGCAGAATGCCCTAAGCGTCGGGAAGCTTTCCGAGATTCCGCTTGAATTTACCTCTCACCCAAATGAGACTTACCCAGGTCGCTAGGGAGAACCCGACTGCGTAAATTATCGAGCCCGAAAGAAGAGTCACGACCAAGCCGTACACTGCCAGCGCCTCAGATAGTATTGCGCCTGTTGAGAGAACGAGGTATGTCCCTCCAACAGGGTTGCTCTTGACCATCTTCTCAAGGAATCTTTGGTTGGTTTGGGTAAAAGCGAGGACGCCAATGTTCACAACGGAGACGGCTATCAGCCCCAAAAGGACTGGGAGAATAATTTCTGGGTTACGGGCAAGACCGGGTCTCCCGAATACAACTATGGTTGCGATCACGATGTACACGGCTGGGCTGATCCCTAGCATGACGAGGAGAATGTTGGCCTGGCGGACCATTCTGTTCTTGTCTGGAAACATGATGCTGCCCCGATGAGTACAACCTGAAAAGATTAGTTAAAAGAGAACGTGCGAAGAAGACCGCGTTCTCCAATGGTTTGCGAAAGGTTCACCTTTGCCATCATCAAACGCCTTTCTTCGACCTTGCGAATTTCCATCTTCTGAGTGCCATGTTGCCATGCTTGTGTGTCAAGACCACTCATCCTGTCCCTGATCGCCGCGCTGAGGGATCGTCGGGAATCAATAGACTGAGACTCTAGCCACCCCTTTGATCCTCAGCATCTCGGGGATTAAGTTGCCCGGCACACTCGTGTCTCCAATGAGGGTAAGTTTCGGGTCTGGGGACAGTTCAGGATCGTCAACAATGGCTTGACGTACGCTGATACCGGCGTCAGCTAGGAGCTTGGACGCACCGGCGAGTATACCGACATTTTTCGGATCGCTGGCGGTAATCTCCACCACGCCCAGGCCTAACTGCTTCGCGATCCCTTTGAGGGAGAGCCCAGCTGACTGCAACCGTCCAAAGATAGCTTGCAGACCTCCATCACTCCGTATCATCCTCACGGTCTCCACAACAGTCCTTCTGTCCACTCCCGCTGCTCTGGCAACTCGCGCGGTTGGTATCTCTATTTGGTTAAGGTAGATTCCGTCATCGCGTATAGCCAAGCCGTTCTCTATGCATAGCCGGGCGATTTTGAGTCGTTCGGGATGATGAGGTCCCAGTAGTTGTTCGATTTTGTTCCACATAGGTGTATGTACTAAACTGTACAAGCAAGCTTAAAATTTTACGCGAAGTCACAATACCTGTCATGCTTGAGACCGAAGGGACGATGCTCCCCCAGAACCGAGTCAACCTAGAGGAAGATGAGATTCCTACACGATACTACAACATACAGGCTGACCTTAGAGAACCTCTTCCTCCACCCCTCGACCCGAAGACCAAGCAACCGGTCAATCCTGCCAGCCTCGAAAGGATCTTCGCCAAGGAGCTAATCCGTCAGGAGATCAGCTCAGAACGCTACATCACCATACCAGACGAGGTCCTGCAGGCCTATCTTGAGATTGGCCGTCCGACTCCTCTAGTACGAGCGACCCGGTTGGAGAGATTTCTCAAGACTCCCGCCAAGATATTCTACAAGGCAGAATACCTCAGCCCGACCGGCAGTCACAAGCCCAACACAGCGATAGCCCAAGCCTACTACAACAAGAAACAGGGAACCGAGAGACTAGCTACAGAAACCGGCGCAGGCCAATGGGGATCCGCGCTAGCGCTAGGCTCTGAGATGTTTGGATTGAAGTGCAAAGTGTACATGGTACGGGTTAGCTACCAACAGAAGCCCGGGAGGCGCGTTATGATGGAGACGTATGGAGCGGAGGTTCGGCCCTCACCCAGCGAGGACACGAATTTTGGAAGGTCTTTGCTAGTCCAAGACAAGAATCACCCAGGGACTCTTGGCATCGCGATAAGCGAAGCGCTCGAAGACACCGTTACTCGTGATAACACGAGATACTGCCTTGGCTCGGTCATGAACCATGTTCTGACTCATCAGTCGATTATTGGCCTTGAAGCGAAGAAACAGTTCGAATCGATCGACGTACAGCCAGACATAATAGCGGGATGCATCGGCGGTGGCTCCAACTTCGCAGGCTTCGCCTACCCATTTCTCGGCGACAAGCTCCAAGGGAAACTGGACGCGGATTTTGTCGCATGCGAACCAAAAGCCGTCCCATCCACAACGCGCGGAACTTTCACGTATGATTTTGGAGACGCTGCTGAAATGACACCGCTCCTAAAGATGTACACTCTCGGGCACAAGTTCCAGTCTCCTCCCATTCATTCAGGCGGCCTGAGGTACCACGGAAAGGCCCCATCGTTATCCTACCTCATCAACAAAGGCCACGTCCACTCAGTTGCCTATCACCAGAACGAAGTATTCCAAGCCGCAAGAACCTTCGCGCAGACAGAAGGAGTCATCCCGGCACCTGAAACCGCTCACTGTATCAAGTACATCATAGACCAAGCGATTCAGTGCAAGAAGACCGGCGAGGAGAAAGTACTCGCCTTCAACAACTGCGGCCACGGTCTGCTCGACCTCAAGGCCTACGAAGACTTCCTGGGAGGAAAACTCACCGACTACGAGCCGCCAAAAATTGAAATCGAAACGTACGTAAAATAACCGAGAATATCAAAGCCTTACCTCTCTTCTAGACCGTCTGGTGCCGCATTACATTCCCAGTACTGGAAGAATAGCATTGACAATCGTGGACCATGCATCTGATTCTGGATCAATCAGCTCGAAATGGCCAACGCCTTCTAGTTTGACAAGACTGGGCTGTTCACCCAGCTGTTCAGCTCTCTCGACGAACTTTTCGGACTGAGAAGCGGGAACAATGGTGTCAGCCGTTCCGTGGATTAGAACTTGGATTGTTCCCGCGGGGAGGAGCTCGATAGGGCTCCCGGCATCAAATCGCTCTGGGTACTGGTCCGGAGATCCACCCATGAGCTTTGCAACGGCGCCGTTTCCCAGCCGTTGCTTCCAGGCTGCCCGAAGGTCGCACACGCCCGCGAGCGAAACCGCACGGACAAGACGATACTTCTGAGCGCAGTGCAGAGGTGATGCTTTGGGGACGCGATGTCTGCTTGCGAGCCATTGTGCAAGGTGCCCTCCAGCCGAGTGTCCTATGACCGCTGCCCTAGCAATGTCCACGCGTGGATCTGAAGAGATTATTTCGACAATATGGTCAGTCGCGAGGCTGACATCTTGGAAGGTTCCAGGCCAGCCTCCGCCAGAGTTTCCGACCCTTCGGTATTCGAGGTTGCAGGTGACAACTCCTTTGTTGGTGAGTGCAGTGCAGAGGGAACCAATGTGTTTCAAGTCATAGGCGGATTGCCAGAAACCCCCATGTATCACAAATAGCAACGGGAACGGACCCGGACCATCGGGGAAACGCAATTCAGCAAAGTGTTGAGGTTCAGGGCCGTACTCGATGCGTTTGTCGAAATTCGGTGAATGTCTTTCCAAGATGTCGCTCAAGTCTTTTTCAAAGTCGGATAACCGGCACTCACCGTATAAGGTCCACCAATGAAAGGGCTAGAATAATCCCATTAGTGGCGGGTTTCTTTAGATACTGCTCTTGCTCAATGAGCCTTTGGAATCCCGAATTGGCGACTAGTGAACTTCCTCCGGAAAAACTGCGATTTGAATGTCCGCCTGGAAAGGTCGAGTGTAAGACCAGCGAAGAACTTGCGCCTCTCGAAGGAATCGTCGGCCAAGATCGAGCCCTCAAGGCCCTCACATTCGGAGTAGAGATGAAAGCGAAAGGATTCAACATCTTCGCAGCGGGGCCCCCAGTCACCGGCAAAAGACCTGCAACTAGAAGTTACCTTGAAAAAATCGCCAAAACCAAGCCCACTCCGCCAGACTGGTGCTACGTAAACAATTTCCAAAATCCTTACGAGCCGAAGGCGCTCAAACTCCCGGCAGGCAAAGCCAAGATCTTCCAGAAGGATCTGAGAAATCTCATAGACCAAGTCAAGAGAGCCGTTCCTGCAGCTCTTCAGAGCGAAGAATTTGCCGCCCGATCAAATAGCATAACAAAGAAATCGGTGGAAGAGAGAGACAAGATTCTCAACGAGCTTAACGATGTAGCTAAACAGTCCAGTTATGCCGTCCGAATGAACCAGCTAGGCATCGGAATAGTCCCCATCCGGGCGGGAAAAGCTCTCAGTCAGGAAGAATACGACTCTTTACCCCCGAGTACGAAGAAAAAGTTCGAACAAAGCAGAGAGACTGTAAGAAACGCACTGGACAAAGCCGGGAAACAAGTCAACGAGCTCGAAACCGACACACTGGACGAATTGAAAAAACTTAGAGATGACACTGTCCACTATGCTATGGGGGGTTTGATCCGCACGTTAACCTCTCGCTATCAGGACCAGCCTGACGTAATACAGTACCTCAACGATCTGAGAGACGACATTCTTGAAAACACCGAGCTGTTCACGATCGGTGGGACGGAACAGCAGAAAAAAGACCCCGAAGCACCCCCGAGTCTCTCGGAGAGTGGAGTGCCTGACATTCTGTTCCGCAGGTACCAAGTCAATGTTATCGTCGATAACTCGGAAACAAAAGGCGCGCCGGTGATCGTCGAAGACAACCCTACGGTAACGAACTTGCTCGGTAGAATCGAGAATGAGGCCAAATTTGGAACGCTCTCAACAGACTTCACACTGATTAAAGGAGGATCGATTCACAAAGCCAACGGTGGCTTTCTCATACTCGGGGCCAGGGAGCTTCTAACGAGCCAGCTATCTTACGAAGGCCTCAAGAGAGCGCTTCAAAGCGGTAACATCGCCATCGAAGAAACGGGCCAGAGGCTCGGCGTTGCAAGTACAAAGAGTCTCACTCCGCAACCAATCCCGTTGAACGTCAAAATTGTCTTGGCCGGGGAGCATGAGATTTACCAAGCCCTCTACGTCGCCGACCCCGACTTCGGCCTGCTCTTCAAAGTCAAAGCCCACTTCGATGACACAATCGAGAGGAACGACGAGAACATGAAAACCTACGGACGGTTTGTCCACACTCTGTGCGAGAAGGAGAATCTGAATCATCTTGAAGCGGCGGCCATAGCAAAGGTTGTGGAGTACGGTTCGAGACTTGCAGAGGACCAGACCAAGCTCTCCACAAAATTCCCCGAGATCGCCGACTTGGTCAGAGAAGCTAACCACTATTCATCTCAGGACGATTCCAAATACATCAAGGACGCCCATATCTTGAAGGCTCTACAGGAGAAGATCTATCGCTCCAATCTCCTGGATGAAAAGGCCAAGGAAATGATTGAGAGAGGCATCATACTCATTGACACCTCAGGCACGAAAATAGGTCAAGTGAATGGTCTTTCAGTCATCAGCCTTGGCGACTTCGACTTCGGCCAACCCTCCCGGATCACCGTGAGTATTGGTCTTGGAAGAGAAGGAGTCATCGACATCGAACGCCAGGCCAAGCTGGGCGGACAACTACACACTAAAGGAGTTCTGATAATATCGGGCTATCTTGAAAACAAGTACGCGCGCGACAAGCCGCTGAGTGTAGCTTGTAGGCTTGTCTTCGAACAGAGCTATGGCGGAGTTGATGGTGACAGCGCGTCCAGCACCGAGCTCTACGCGATCCTCTCAGCCCTCTCCGACCTTCCCATCAAGCAGAACTTCGCAGTTACCGGATCTGTAAACCAGAAGGGAGAGGTCCAAGCAATAGGAGGTGTGAATGAGAAAATTGAGGGATTCTACCATACATGCAAGGCAAAGGGTCTGAAAGGTGATGAGGGAGTCCTCATTCCCCAAAGCAACGTCCAGCATCTCATGCTCAGCGAAGAGGTGGTGGAAGCTGTCAAGCAGGGACGGTTCCACATCTATCCTGTAAGAACCATAGACGATGGCATTGAGATTCTGACAGGCGTAAAGGCAGGAGTTATGAAAATCGACGGGAACTATGAAGCCGACACAGTTCACTTCAAGGCCAACAAACGATTGGCCGAAATGGCTGACGAGATCACGAAATTCGGAGAATTCTCAAGAAGGCCTTTAGACTAGCTGGCCCAGGCCTAGGCCATCCGATAGGAACAAAGTTGGGGACCCTAGAGGAATGCGCTTCGTAGACCCAGAAGTATTCGCTCATGAACTTCGCCAGGCGGTCTTGTGCCATCGACGAGGTGCCATCCAAATCTGTGGGCTAGCGTACGATAGTTTCTCCGCACCTTCTCTAGAAAAGCGCGGTCTCGCTCGTTGATGTCCCGACGCTTGGTCTTTCTTGAGAACGACTTGGGAATGGGAACATCTAGGACAAAGACAGCGCGAGCCTCTGGCAGACCCGCGTCGAGGCCAGCGAGCCATTGGACACTCAAGCCCCTTGCCTCGCCATAAGCCAAGTTGGAAGGAGTGTATCTGTTACAAATCACAAAATCATTCTTCTTCAGAGTGCCCGTGATCGTTTCCATATTCTCCCAACGGTTCAGGGAGTAGAGCATGTGCAGTGCGTGCGGTGCACTGTCGGTTCTGCCAGCGAGGAAGGATCGGATAAGTCGCCCTGAACTTGTAGAGTAGATCGGAAAGCTCAGCGTCCCGACCTTGAACCCCTCACGGCGCAAGCTCGCTGACAAGAGTCTGGTCTGAGTCTTCTTCCCCGCTTGGTCAATTCCTTCTAGCGCGATGAGACGGGAGGGCAAGAGATAATCGATAATCTCGGGTTGCTTATTACGTTAAGCTGAGACTGGTTGTTCTAGGAAGCGGAATGAATCGTTAATCCCCTTCTCCCTGCTTCAGCCTCTCATGTCCTCATTCTTCGGCCACCAATACGTTGCTCACCAAAGCAGAATCACTGATCTCGAAGCTGTCGCATAGCAATCGGTTCATCGTAGAGCGATCAAAAGCGTTGAACAATCAAGTTGGCGCTGTGTCCCTGATCGCCATAGGTATCAACGGCTAACTACTTCTATCCATAGCCTCTCGTGAGGCATGGGTGCACCACAAGTCTTAATATCAAAAATAACGAGAGCCTCAGGCCTGAGCAATGGAGACGTCCCGTCCTACTTCGCGTTCCGAGTCAAGCGTGCAACGAACAATTTTCTTCGCCCTCATCCTCTCCTACTGCGGCGACTCGGCGTTGTCGGACAGCAAAACTTTCACTGCCGAATCTGATCCATTTGTTCGCATCGGAAATTACCTCCGTCCTCCTTCCTTCCCGGAAGACTCCTCGAAGCTCGTGAATTCGTAGGCCGCGGATCAGATCCGACGGCCAAAGCGTCCCGGATTCATCCAAAAAAAGCTCCGCACTGAATCTGCCACCAGGAAACTGGGAGGCATGCGAGGAATTCTCTCCCTGCAGAGACTTGGCAAAAATTCGAGACTGCTGGGAAGGAAATTACTGCAAGCGAGACGGGCTCCCCGGCAAAACCCGAACCAAGAGGACCCTAAGGTCTCTTGGGTGGTCATCAGGTTAAGACCCCGGGAAGCCCGCTAGAAATAAAAACGCACGAGTATAAGAAGGAAACAGCGTGCTTAGGACATACTAGAGATAGCATCAGGTATACATCGCAGCAAAAAGGAGCCATCAAGCGATAGGAAGAATAATATTGACCCTCCGCTGAAGGTTCCAACCAATCTGCAAGTCGAAGCCGTTGAATTGGTTACCATTTTTGCGCGTGAATGCCTCTCACTAGCGTCAAATCTTCCTGATATTGATCAGAAAGTGGGCCGACACAACCGAAGGGACAGAGCAAGACAGTGCAACCAATGTTCCAAGCCCTACCCCTAAAACAGGATAGAGGTGTCCTACGAGAAGACTGTAGGGAAAAGCAGTCAGTCCTCCAGATATCAACAACGGTTTTGTTAATGCTCGCGACAGCGCCATCCCACGGGTCCGGTATGTGAAAAAGAGGGTGAGGCTGAATATCGCCGGGAACGATGAAGCTATGCCGCCTAGTTCAGGGCCTCCGAGCTGGCTTGACAAAACTGCCAGAGCAACGATGCCTCCACCTATCAAAGCCCTGAGTGCTACTTGAGCGAGAGAGTAAACGATCTTCGCGCCTGCGACGGAGGGAAGTCTCATTTTCATCTTGAACAGATAGAAGTAGACACTGGCGACCGAAAGAAAAACTCCGACCGAGAAGAAGAGATTTCTCAAGTCAAGATAAGCTGTGATCGTTGAGAGGCCGACCCAGACGAGTAGCGCACCGACAAACGCTAACGGGAAACCTCTTTCTGTTAGAACCGCGTAGACGAGTAGGAATGACATTGTAAAGCTGAGGGCGAGAGGAAAGACGGTCGTAGCCTGCGATGCAGTCGTAGCTCCTTGGATGAGGCCGATGAAGAGAAATGAGACTATGGATATTGCAGGAAGTCCGCCCACGAGACCTCCGAGTGCGCTACCATATCTCTCAGCGATTAGTGTAGCCGAACTGACCCATGCGCCACCGACCGTGAATGCGAGGATCAGATGAAGAATCAGAAGATCGGCCATCAATGACCTACTGTGATGTGTGCTACTGTTCAGGCACGAGCAGGGCCGCTCTCTGGGCTACATAAGCCCGCGCATTTGCGATAACAACAAAGAAAGCTCTCCCAGGTTCCCCCTCGAGCGCCATCCTTTAGAACTCGGCACGAAGTCGAGTCTCCCAGATTACATGTCATTGCGGGACCTATTGAAAGTAAATTCCCGCGAACATCTCGCAATATACGCTCTCGCCACCCTCGCGAATCTGCTCCTTTCCATCCCTCAATATCTCGCGGTCAATACCGCCCTCGGACTGGGCGTGAATCCAAAAGGAGCGACGGCCAGTTTGATCGCTCAGTATGGTTCGAGCAACGGCCTAGTCTTAGACTTTCTCAGATCGGGTCTCATCTTCCAAGGAGTCATGGCAGTTCTAGTGATCGGGCTTGTCGGAGCTGCCTCGTCTCGAAGGAGCTGGAAGTGGCAATACCGGCTGACAGGCGTGTTAGTCTCTACCTATCTCGCATACCATCTAGGCGGCAAGTTTCTGAATGCTCTCGGTTGGATCGGAGTACTAGAAACCAGCGGCGCAAACGTTTCCAATGTCTATGGAGATCTCTTCTGGTTCGGGCTGGGCACGACAATTTGTTACCTGCTCGCAATTCTTGTACTGAGGAGCTCCTATGGGAAACTGGCAGAGGAGAAAGACGCCATTGTTGTTCCGTGATCTATGGATGACCTTTCGATACACGACACGGACTCTGACCAAGTGAATTGCTTACTCTTTCCGGTACTCGCAAACTTGTCGTCGGGATCTCCGAAGCTGTGCTCGGGCCCGCCTAGTGCCCACAGCAAGGGTAGTTGTCAGTCCAATCATTCCACTAAGAAGGAGCAACCAGGGATTGGTTGTCACAGTCGAAGTGCGTAAAACCGTTCCGGCAGTGGAGAAGAATTCGCAGATGAAGCAGCGGCCGTTTCCGTTGTCCACATGAATGGTTACGACCTTCGAGTCTTGGAAAGACGGTGAGCCGTTGCTAGTCGCTGTGAACGTGATAGTGTAAAGGCCTGGCTGTACAGAACTGACATTCCAGTTGAAAATTCCAGTTGCTGGATCGAAGCTTGCACCATCCGGAAGTCCATTGACCGCGAGGGTCACGTTGTCCTCTTGCCAGTCGGGGTCAGTCACATTTACCATGAAACTTACGCTTTCTCCCTGTCGTGCATGGATTGGACCGGGGACCACCAGCACTGGTTGCTCAGCTACTTCATTAACGG
>Ga0209157_1003311_pt1 | contig 12428 bp, 11 predicted proteins | sample GraSoiAngelo_135_FD_185892 | JGI IMG/M metagenome (GOLD analysis project Ga0209157, IMG submission 185892) | Grasslands soil microbial communities from the Angelo Coastal Reserve, California, USA - 14_0929_05_40cm (SPAdes) (version 2) | ecosystem: Environmental > Terrestrial > Soil > Grasslands ... | reverse complement strand
CGGTCACGGTGGGGAGGTTTGGGAGGACTAAGAACCCTTGAATCTCGAAATATTGGGCAACAAGCTCCTCGGTCCACTCACGAGCTTTTGTCATGTCAATCGTCTCCCGCCTCGGTGGTCTTTCTAAGGGCACGAACAGATGGCACTCCCGATGTATGACTCCGTTTCCATGAAGCCGCACAGCATATCCAACTCTCGCTTTGCCAAATCGTTTGTACTTTCAAAGAGAGAGATTGCATAGCGTGCCACGTCACCAAGGAACACATGCGGAAGGAGCTCGCCATTCAGACGAAAGTGCTCGCTCTTCAGTCGCCCCACGGCTGGAAACGCGTTGCATAACCTGCGACGAAGACTGCTTCGTCCGAATCCACGGGACCTGACTGAATCACTTTCCCTCCGGTAAACGGGCCTGCCGGCTCCCAACAGAGAATGGGTAGCGCACCTCATGTCCGCGAATCCTACGGCACCAGCAACAGCCGTTAGCGCGCGAGGCGATCCCAGCGTCACTCGATTTCCCCGTAGCGTTCCTTCATTTCTGCCGGCGCGTTGGGGCAGGAGGGCCAGTGGAAGCTTATCTCCGCGCGTCCCATGTCGATCAGATACCAGTCTTTGGACTTGGCTTTGCTAAAGTCGACGGACCACCACCCATCGAATCTTGAGGCGACCGTGGATAGTACCGCTTGATTCTCGGCATGCTCGCACAGGCTAATTGCCGAAAGGCGGGCGCGCCAATCCGTAGGCAGCTTGCTTGGCGCGAGGCCAACCTCTTCACGCTTGAACGCGGCCGGAGGCCAGTACGGATGGCCGCATTGTACGACACCATCCTTGATGAAATAGCGGTGCTCGTGGTTAATCGGCATACGACCGCTGAACGCCTCGAAAATCGTTTCCATCGGAATGTAATCACGCAGGACAAGCCACTCGGAAGACCACTTATACGGCGTGCCCGTGCTTTCATCGCTCTCGTTCTCCTCCAGTATCGTTACGATATGCCGACCAAGAGATTCCTTATCGGGGACGTAGCAAGCTTCCCTCCACCTGTGTTTCCCGCTGGCGTAATCGGTCCTCATGAACAACGGGTACTCCGTGAAACTGGCGGCACGCGCGACCTGCTCAACGTACCAAGTAGGCACACCCTCGGCTGCCCATTCGGATGAAGCCATCACCGGGAGAGCCACAAACAGGGTGCGCGGCACGGGCAGATCAGCAACCCGTGGAAACCAGTAGGCCATACTGCTCTGCAGTTCAACCTCGGCGCGCGGAGACGACGTCATGACTGTGCAGTACCCCCGACGTTTGCTACGCAGATGCATAGCGCCTTCTGGTATGCCAATTTGTCGGAATCATGCCGGCGAGTCGCGACTCTCATGGCTGATTTCCGGCGTCCTCGCCAAGGCCTCTGCAGCTTCAATCCGGAACCATTCAGGGCGTGTGACGTCGTGAACGAAGGCCCTAAGTCGATCCTTCGCGCCTCGGCGGATTCGGGTAGAATAGGAGGAATCTCCCACGATGCGCTCCAAATCCTGAAGCTGTTTCTCAAGTTCGGGGCGCACCTTCTCCAGTTCCGAGTCCCAAGCTTCCATGGGTTCCCAGTGGAGCTCCTTCACGACGTAGTAATTCGCCATTGTCAGCTCGGGGAAGCTGACTCCGGTTGCCATTCGGACCATTGCCTCAAGGTGCTGCGCGTCGATTTCCTCGGGATTCGGCGGTTCACCATCAACGGGTTCGCCTTCGGCCCATGTGCCGCCTGACATACACTCGCTACCGACGAATCGCCCTCCCTCCACGGAACGGATGTGGCGGCCATGATCGAAGAGTGCAAAGCCGAAACTGGGACTGTTGAACGAGTCGTGGCCCTCCCACACAATTCCGAGGACTCGTGCTTGGAGTTCATGTGAGACTTTGAGGCAGGGCTCGTGCCGGAGTGGCATGTTGTTGTGCGGATCCCAAATGATAGTCCATCCTTTGGTGAACCACACCACCTTCACCATCAGGTTAGGGCCACGAGGCGGGTCGGAGAGAGCTTCTTCCAGCTCCTGTCTATCGGTGGGAAGCAGCACTCGGTCTCTCCGGATGTCTTCGTACCCATAAGACCCGAAGACTTTCTGTAACTCGCGAATTCGGTCCCCTTCCACCATTAGGGCATGGACATCCGGGCTCATGGTTCACCTGTACATGTTTACGCGGCACCTTAAGACGTTTCCCTGAAATCACGCCCGATGTGCCGGTTGAGCCCGCCTCTTTGGACTCCGCTGAAACAACGACCGCTCGCCGAAGAGCTCACGTTTCCTTTGGAGAGCCGAATGCGGTGAAACGGGCCAAACCGGTCGGAGTGCTGACTCCAGAAGTTACAACGTGTGGAAAAGTGCTCCCGACGGGGAACGAATGTGTACACGGTCAACTCTTGGCTCCTCCATGGCCGATGTACCGAACAATCAGGGCCTCAGCAGCCGTCGGTCCGCCTTGACGCCTAATCCCCACTTTTCGAGGGCACGTTTAAGATTCCGGAGGGACATGAACCATGTTACGATGGTGGCTCACCGCTGGGAGATGGTATACAAGGACCTGCTCAAGAGTCTCAGCACGGATGGGCAGAAAATCTCGCCACGGAAGGGGGCTGCCCAAGAGATCATCGGGGGCACGTTCAAGCTGGAGAATCCGCGCGACCGATGCCTTCTCAGTCCGGCCCGTGGCTTCAACGTCTTTCAGGCTGTGGGACATTGGCTTTGGATCATGGCGGGGCGGATGGACCTGCCCTCGATCAACTACTACAACCCCCGCGCTCCGACCTTCAGCGCGGACTTGCGGAAGCTGGACGGCGCCTATGGTCCGCGTCTGTTCGGGCTCGGCGTGCTGAACCAGATTCCCCACATCATCGACTTAGTCACCAAGAACCCCGACACACGCCGGGCTGTCGCGAGTGTCTACATCCCCGAGTTCGACTCTTCACGCACGACGGTTCAAGGCCGGGAAGACGAGGTCCCGTGCACGATTGCGATGCAGTTCTTGCCGCGAGGGGGCAGCTTGAACATGATCGTCTTCATGCGCTCCCAAGATGCCTTTGGGGTTCTACCCTACGATCTCTTCATCTTCACCCTCATTCAGGAGTTCATCGCCAAGTCCACGAAATCAGAAGTGGGAAACTACAACCTCCACGCGGGGAGCATGCACTACTATCTGCGTGACGAAGCACGAGTTCAAGAGGTCCTCACAGAACCCCCCGTGGCGGCGCCTATCATGCCCGCCATGCCCGATGGCTCCCAGGATGAGTTCCTGAAGAAGGTACTCGAACTTGAAGAAGCGATCCGAGTGGAATGCTCCGCCCACATCCGCCTACCCTTTCGGACGGAGTTTAGTCCCCGCGACTACTTGCAGCAGGCGGACGAACTCCACGACTTCTGGAAGACGATTGTCCACTGCCTCCTCGCGTCGGCGGCGATCCAACTCAACAACGAGAAGGCCCTTCGACGTGTCCATGACGAGATTGCGAAGCCTTTCGATTTCTACACCGAACGAGCGCTCTCGATGTTGGCCGTCAAAGCGGAGACCTCCCTGGACAAGTTTCTCAAGCCCCCGCAGGCCAATAGCTGAGGTGCGCTCGCAACTTCTGGAACCACTGGAGCTTCGTGCGATAGGAAGAGTCGGCGAGACTCCGACCGCTCGTTGACGGGACCACGAAGACCGGGACGCCCTCCACGTCTTGCGGCTGGAGGCCATATCTCACTTCGGCCTGCGGGTTCCCAAGGAAGACTCTGTACGCAGACTTGCTCACGAAAACCACGGTCTGGGGCTTGCGCCCATTGACGAGTCGCCGGATTCGTGTCTTGCACTCGGTGAAATCGGCCCGGGTCAGCCCATGGATGCCCGGGGTCGGGCGCTTGCAAGTGTCTGTGAATCCGAAGCCCTGCTCGACCATCTGATCGTCATCGAAGGTCGTCAGGGGCTTGGGCCATACTCCCGATGCCGCGATGAGCTTCCAGAAATAGTTCGAGTGTCCGGCGAAGTAGTGGCCGATCTTGGCAGATCGGATGCCCGGGTTCACGCCGACAAAGAGCGTGTGCAGATTTTGCGGAATCTTGTCGGGCAGGGCAAGCCCTTCGACCTTCTTTAGGTCAAGATCGAATTGGCCTTCGCGCGGAGAGCCTACGATTTTTCCCCGCGGCTTTCTCGGTCGTGGTTTAGACGCCGACGCTTTCGCCACGAGATTCTCTGGAGAGAAGAACAGTACTTTATCTTGTCGATAGCGACCCCTCGAACGGCGACGGGGCACGAGTTTGAGCATCGTCCGTCGGAGATTGCGGGTCTATTTGAAGCCGAGTGGGAGGTGGCCGGATACAACCACCCCTCACCACTCGCTGTCGGAGTCGAACTCGTAGACGGACCACGCCTTGGTCCGCGCCTTCTCCTCAACCTTCGATTCAGCCGCGCCTGCGGCGGGTGTATTTGAAGTCGAGCAAGAGTGACCCAGTTCAGTCAGCGGGGACCCTCAGTCGCGCCCATTCGGCCCTTGCTGGCGCAGCGTGGGCACGCGGTTCGTCCAAGCGGTCGCGCGTCGTACTACTTCCGCAAACTCCGATGCCGATTGACCAAAAATACAATGAAAGTCGCAGCAAGATTGAGCGCGAACTGGGCCTCGTCGCGGTCTAACGTGGATGGCGAGGTTCCCTGTCCGTGAGCGGGAGGATTCCTGTTCCTCAGTGTTGGCAGACCCAGCAACACCTCGGCAAGATTGTTCGCGTAGTTCCTCAGGTCTGGAGGCACAAGGCTGGGCACGGAAAGCACCTTGTCGATCAAGGGCTTCGCGGTTTCCTTCTTCCCGTCAAAGGAAACCTTGCGTGCATGCAGAATGACCTTCAGGGTGCTCTCAAACGACGCATTGGCCCATGCCACTGCATCCGGTGCCCGATTGGATTTCAAGTGGTCGAGAGCCGTTCGAAATTCCTTCTCGGCCTGTTCGAACCCCGGCTCCAACAGCAGTGTGAGGGCGGGCTCGATGGCCTGTTCGGTTAGGGCAGGAGCATCGACGCGGAGGACTTGCCCCTCGTGCAACTTGTATCCCAGGGCGTACTGGGCGAAAAGGTCGTTGATCTTGGCCGTAAACGTTTCAGCAGCGGATTCGTCCCGGTTATCGACAAACAGCCATGTTATCTCGATCAGATCGAGCACGACTGTATAGTCCTCATCCTGAACTAATTCTCCGAGATTCCATTTCTCGATCTCGTATCTCGCGTGCTGTTCAGCCAGTAGGTGCCGTATTTCCCACACTGGGTTGTATACGATGCCTTGGAATGTATCGACTTTCACATATGGGTCCAATCCACCGTTGAGAGCATAGTCCAACTTGATCCGAAATTCCTTGGGGAAGTCCTCGTACTCGAACACTTTCACGGGTTTGCGCCGGGCATCCTTCAGCCGCCTGCTGAAAGGCCTCCATGGCTCGACGGCCATCAAGAGAGAACAGAATATACCACTAACTTAAAGGTTCCCGGAAGAACGCCGGAAGGGCCGCCTGTGCCAACGAGAAATGAAAAGTTGAAAGGTGCACGAGGCCTGCGGGCCCGCGCGTTCAGGCCTACGTCGATGCGACGAATGCGTAGGTGATCGAGCCCGCTGGGAAGTGAACGAACTGCCAGCGGACGTTCCAGGCGTCCGCAGCCGTCCCTGAGGGCGTGTACGTGCTTCTTCTGCTCGACGCCTGCCTTCTCGGCGACCGCCTGCAACAGATCGCCGACCGAATCGGCGTTGAGGCGCCGCTCGGAGTTGGCAGCGAACGAGAGGCTCGGGATCAACGGTCGCGGGCTCACATCGACGCCGCTCGGGTACTCCTTCAGCCACGAGTCGATCAGCGCGACCGTCGCGGGCTCGCGGAAGTAGCCGAAGTGCTCGGTACCCTCCTCCTTCATCCCCGAGAACCAGGCCTTGTACCACGGGCGCCCGCCGTTGCCGCCGTTCTGGTGCCGCGTCAGCGACTCGACGTTCAGCGACAGGACTTCGGTCACAGGTCCTCCGGTCTCCAGGAGTGCAATGAGCAGGACCCGGTCGCGCTTCGACGTGGTGGCGTCAAGGAGGCGGTTCAACTCGTCGGTCGTCAGGATGTCGTCGGGTCCGATCTTGCTGGCCTTCATCTTTGCGGGCTTGATCAGGTTCCGGGCCGCGAGCAGGCGCTTCTTATCGGCTTCGTCCTCCGTCGGTGCCGCGTGGTAGTCCAGAATCGATCTGAGTAGGACCTGGTACGGGCGCGGGTTCGGCTCCTCGGACCTCGGGTTCACGTAGGACTGGATCGCGACGGCGAGCGCCTTGACCTCCTTGGTCGTCATCTCGACGAAGGGCGTCGTCAGCCCGGCGGCGTTCGCGATCCTCCGCATCGAGCCCGCGGTAGTCAGCGCCGTCTCCACCGAGCGGTGCTTCTTCGTGGTCATCCCGAGGGCGACGTACTCCCGGATTCCGGCTCGGTGTAGCCCTCCCGCGCCGCGGGGGATAGATTGTTTGGGTCGAAGCGTGTCTATCTCATTTTGTAGCCCTAACATAAGTGGTCCATTTTGACAACTGATAACACCCGATGATCCGCTGCAGAGAGCGATTCACGTCCGTCTATGGGTAGAAGAATCTGTAGGGGTCGTCCCGACAAATTACGAAACTGCCGCTCTGCCGGGCTGAGCTATGGCGGCATTTGCGCGATCGCCCTCGCACAGGCAGTTGGGCGGAGGATCCGCTCTAACCGGCTGAGCTAACGGTGATGCGAGCGGAAGGAAAAGCTCCCACGCCATAAAGATTCCGAGGACATCGGCAGTCCGCGGACAACGTTTAAACGCGACCCGACCATCGCGCGGTGTGCAGCGCGTCTCCGGCTCGTATTACGACGGCCGCCGCTTCCGGGAGGGGACCGTGGGATGGGAAGACGACATCGTCGTGGAGGTCCGCCCCGGGCGCGCTCGGACTCCGCTCGCGGAAGGCCTCATCGTCCCGGGACTGTGGAACGCGCACACGCACCTCGGCGACGCGATCGTGACGCAGGAACTGAAAGGGACGCTCGAGGAACTCGTCGCACCGCCGCACGGCCTCAAGCACCGCGTCCTCGCGAAGGCGAAAGACGCCGCGGTGATCGCCGCGATGCGACGGGCCATGGCGACGATGGTGAGGACCGGGACCACAGGGTTCTCCGATTTCCGTGAAGGGGGACTCAAGGGACTCAAACTCCTCTACGCGGCGGCCGCCGCTCTGCCCATCCAAGGGATTGCCCTCGGTCGGCCCGTCGAGCTATCCTACGATCCGCGAGAGGTGGCGGCGATCCTGCGCGCATCGGACGGGATCGCAGTGAGCTCGTACATCGATTGGCCGCGTGACGCGATCGAGAAGCTCGCCGCGGACGTGCGACGGGCGAAGAAGATCTTCGCGATCCATTGCTCCGAACGAGTGCGAGAAGATGTCGAGACGGTCCTGGACCTGAAGCCCGCCTTCCTCGTCCACATGGTCCAGGCGACGGACGCGGACTTCGAGCGGTGCGCCGACGCCGACGTCCCGATCGTCGTATGTCCGCGCTCGAACGCGTTCTTCGGGTTGACACCGGACATTCCGCGCATGCTCGGGCACGGCATCGAGCTCCGTCTGGGAACGGACAACGCGATGATCAACACGCCGTCCCTCCTGCGAGAGATGGAATTCGCGTATCGAGTCGCCCGGATGAAGGGCGGCGTGCCGGCGCGCGAGATCTTCGAGATGGCGCTGCGCGGACGTCGTCTCTCCGATCCGGAGGCTCGATCCGGGATTCGCGTCGGTGCGCGGGCCGACCTCGTCATCCTCGATCTCCCGGGCGGGCCGAACGCGTTTGCTTCCCTCGTGCGCGCCTCCGCGAGCGATGTCCGACTCGTCGTCTCGGGGGGACGATCGTGGCCCGCACCGGCTCCGTCGGTCCGGGACGCGTCGATGATCCGGGGACGCCGGCGCAGCGTCGCACGCCCGACCCGATGAAACGTCCGCGGCCCACCCCATCCTTTATCCTGAGGCGCCACTTTCTGGCGCCGATGGGCTCCTACGACGACGTGATGTCGTTGTCCGTCCGCCGTGGTTTCCTGTGGCCTTCGGTTGATTTGTATGGAGGTTTCGCGGGATTCTACGACTACGGCCATAACGGCGTCCTGATGCGCCGCCAGTGGGAAGACCTCTGGACCGAGACGTTCCTCGGATTGAGCGACAACTACTACCTCATCGACACGACGACGATCCTCCCGGAGGCGCCTCTCAAGGCTTCCGGCCACGTGGACCACTTCTCGGACCTCCTGGTCACGTGCACGCGCTGCGGCGAATCGTACCGCGGAGATCAGCTGCTCGAGGCCGCGACGCAGGAAGAACACGAAGGGCTCACGCCCGCAGAGCTCGACGCTCGAATCCGCGAGTTGAAAATCCGTTGCCCGAACTGCAAAGGCGAACTCGGGCCCGCGCGACCCTTCAACATGATGTTCCCGCTCGACGTCGGGCCGACCGGAAAGGATCGCGCGTACCTTCGGCCCGAGACCGCCCAGGGCGTCTACCTGAATTTCAAACGGGAGTTCGAGGCTCTTCGCCGGAAGCTCCCGATGGGGCTCGCGATCGTCGGACGGGCGTACCGGAACGAGATCAGCCCACGCCAGGGCGCGTACCGCATGCGGGAATTCCTCCAGGCTGAACTCCAGATCTTCTTCGACCCCGCGACGTTCGCCGCCGCGCTGCCGTTCGACTCGATCGCATCCACCCCGATTCGCATCGCCTGGGCCGCGGAGAAAAATCAGCCCGGCGCACACGACATTCTCCCGAAGGACCTCGTCGCTCGTGATCTGCCAATCTGGTACGTCTACCACCTCGCGACGGTTCAGCGATTCTATCTTGAGCGGCTGCGCGTTCCGCGAGACGCATTCCGCTTTGCGGAGCTGGATGGGAAGGAGCGCGCGTTTTACAACAAGATTCACTTCGACATCCAGGTGAAACAGGAGAGCCTCGGCGGATTCAAGGAGGTCGGCGGCGTCCACTACCGGACGGACCACGACCTGAAGGGTCACGAGGCCATGTCTCACGCGAAGCAGTCCGTCACCTTCGACGGATCGCGGCTCATTCCCCATGTCCTCGAATTGTCCTTCGGCGTGGACCGCAACGTTTGGGCCTTGCTCGACCTTTCGTACAGCAAAGGCGAACGGATCGTCTTGCGGCTCCCGCCGCGGCTCGCACCCGTGAGCGTCGGCGTCTTCCCCCTCGTGAACAAAGACGGGCTCCCGGAAAAGGCGGAAGCGCTCCATGCAAGCCTGAGGAAACGCCTCGCCGCCTTCTACGACGACTCCGGTTCAATCGGCCGACGATACGCTCGCATGGACGAGATCGGCACGCCCTTCACCGTGACGGTAGACCACGAGTCGCTCGAAGGAAAAGGCGTCACCGTCCGCGAGCGGGATTCGCAGAAGCAGATTCGTCTGACCGAGACCGAGCTCGCCGACACGCTGACGCAACTCCTCACCGGCGACAAGACGTTCGGCGCGTGAGCCCATGGCGTCGTCACGCCACGTCGACGCCTTCGTCCGCCGCCTCGAAGATGAGATTGCGCGGGAGGTCCACGGTCACAACCGCGTCGCGCTCGCGTACTCGGGGGGACTCGCGAGTACCCTCATCGCGATGATTGCACGAAAACGATGCGTGCTGGACTGCATCGTCGCGGGAGTCGACGGATCACCTGACGTCCTCGCCGCGAAAGCTGCAAAAGCCCATCTCGACTACCGGGTCGAGTACGTGATCATGAGTCGCGAGGACACGATGCGAATCCGCACACGCGTTGCGCGGTCTCATCCGGGATTGGCGCGGCGTCACCTCGATAGCCTGGTACCGCTCCATGCGGCACTCGAGCGCGCAGAAGGGCGCACCATGTTGTCCGGTTTCGGAGTCGCTCGGCCCGACTCAGCAACGGTCGCTGCCCTCGGGGGCGCGGCAGTCGTGTGGCCTCTTCACACGATTGCGCGCGAGACGAGTCTCACACGCTCCGCGATCCGGACCGCGGCCACGGCACTCGGCCTCCCGCCGGAGTGGGCTCGCGTATCTCACCGCGCTCCGGCCGAAGGCGCAGGCATTCGAGACTGGCTCCGCGGATCGAACAAGGGCGTGCAGTGACCGCTCAATCCCGTTCGTGAGAATCACGAAGCCCGCGAATTTCCTTCCGATGATGCACCGATAGCAAGATTAAATAGACCCCTCACGAATGGTCGCGGTGGTCGGCGTCCGCGTGGCGGACAATCGGTTGGGGGGGCTCCAACCCGTGCAAAATCGAACAGGGCGAGTACCACGCTTCATCTCCGGCGTCGCCCTCCTCCTTCTCGCGTTCACGCTCGCGGCCTCTCTCGCTTCTGCGGTCCCTCGACGCTCGTACTATCAGCTCGCCGTGATCCTCAACGATTCCCATGCGCCCGACGTGGACTTCACGTTCTGGCTGGATTCGCCATATGCGAACGATCCGGTGAACAACAGCGATGTGATGGCTGCGACGATCGGCATCACCGCGGTCTTCGGTCCCGAGCTCGCATATCAGCAACAAGCAAGCGGCACCTATCGCGAAGTTGTTCACAACCAGATCGGGGACTGGTCGTTCTACGCAAACACGACGGAGACGTCGCAGACCGCGAATCCCGTCTTCACAACCGTCGCCATCACGGTCACGTACACCGACAACTTCGATCAGAATCCCCGGACGATTTATCGGTCCTTGACCTTCGCACTCAAATATGTCGCGCCTCCGCCTCCCGTGAATACCGTCTGGGCGGCGGCCGCGGGCCTCGGCGCCGCGGGGGTGCTCGGCCTCGGCGTGTACGTGACGCGACGTGCGCGTCTCGAGGAACTGTACCTAATGCACGACAGCGGAATGCTCATCCGCCACTGGTCCCGCACGCAAGGCATGGTCCACGACAGCGACATCATGAGCGGGATGCTGATCGTGCTCCAGGAGTTCGTCCGGGACTCGTTCGACGATCGGGGCGGGACCCTCGAGCAATTGCGCTTCGGGCAACGCCAGGTGCTGATGCTCCGCGGCCAGCACACGGTCCTCGCGGCCGTGATCGTGGGCCGATACCTGAACAACTTGCCCAGGAAACTCCAAATCGCAGTGTGGGAATTCGAACGGTCGCACTCGGACATCCTCGCGACTTGGGACGGCAACGTGGGGCTTCTGCCGCAGGCGGACCTGATCGCGGCGCGGTTCATCCGCCCGCGGCTCCGGCTTCATCCGAACTGAGGCCGTGTATTCGCATCGCTGACATTGAGCCAGCAAGCGTTATAAGAGTGGCCCCTGCATGGAGCGATGCCGTCATGGTCGATGACCACGTCAAGCGAAAGATCTTGCTCCTCGGCGACGGCGCCGTAGGGAAGACGAGCCTCATCCGACGCTTCGTCGTCGACAAGTTCTCGGACGATTACATCACGACGATCGGCACGAAAGTCACGAAGAAAGACTTGCGAATCGAGTCGCCCAGCAAGGCGACCGACATGACGTTCATGATCTGGGACGTCCTGGGCCAAAAGGGGTACCGGGGGATCCAAGAGAGTTCGTTCCAGGGGGCGAAAGGCGCGCTCCTGGTCTACGACGTGACCCGCCCGGAGACCGCCGAGAGCCTCCATGAGTATTGGATTCCGCATCTGCTCTCCGTGACCGACCCGATCCCGATCGTCCTCGTCGCGAACAAGGTGGACCTCGCCGAGTCCCGTCGGAAGGTCCAAGAAGATCTCGACGATCTGAAGGACGTCCTCCAAGTGGATGGCTTCGTGAGCTCTGCGAAAACGGGCCTCAACGTCGAAGCGGGGTTCCTCGGACTCGCGAAGGCGATGATTGCGAAAGCCGATGCGAAAGTCATGAAGCGCGACGCCGTCGAAGAGACATGGAATCCGTTCATCGCGGTCACGGACCAGATCATCGTCGACTTCTGCGAGTTCATGGGAGGCCAGGAGGCCGCGATGCCGATTGTCCGGCAGCAACTCACGCGCGCGGGGATCGACGTCAAGGCACCGACGAAGGAGGGCCTGCGTCTCGCGGTCGACTACTTGGCGGAAGCGGAGTCGTCGTTCCGCAACGCCGCAGACGTCGAGGCGAGCAAACTCCGACGGCTCGGCTGGATCAAGGAAGTTGCCTGATTACAACGGCTTGACCATGTACGGCGCCCGCAATTCGTAGCCGAGGTTGCGATAGTAACCGCGGACGCCGACTCCCGCGGTAACACGGACCGAGCGGGCACCGAATCCGTCTTTGGCGAGGCGCTCGCACTCCTGCATCAGCCGACGACCGAACCCGCGATGCTGCCAACGGTCGTGCGCCGCTTCGTGAATCCTCACCATCGGACCGAACACTTTCAGCTCGCGGACCGTCGCGCCGGCCGTGTCGATCCGAAGCCGGGCGTACGCGACGAGCACTTCGAGACCGGGGTCCTCAA
>Ga0209157_1003309_pt1 | contig 12433 bp, 11 predicted proteins | sample GraSoiAngelo_135_FD_185892 | JGI IMG/M metagenome (GOLD analysis project Ga0209157, IMG submission 185892) | Grasslands soil microbial communities from the Angelo Coastal Reserve, California, USA - 14_0929_05_40cm (SPAdes) (version 2) | ecosystem: Environmental > Terrestrial > Soil > Grasslands ... | reverse complement strand
CCTATCACATGCAGCGCAGCGGCGGCTCGCCGCGCTCGCTCGACGACGTGCGCGGCGACGAGATCTTCTACGTGCAGTTCAGCGACGTGCCGCGCGGCGATCTCAAGCGGGGCGAGGTCCTCAACCGGCTGCCGCCGGGGCACGGGTGCGTGCCGTTCAAGGAGTTCTTCGCGGCGGTTCGCGAGAAGGGCTACGCCGGCTACATGAGCTACGAGGCGCCGAACCCGGCGGCGTGGGCGCGGCCCGCGGGCGAGGTCGCGCGCGAGGCGCTGGCGGCCGCGCGCGCGCTGCTCTGAGGGTCGGTGTCGGGCACGCGCGCCCAGAAGAGCCACTTGTCGCCGTGCAACGGTGCCCAGTCGAGCGGCAGAGGACTGAGCGCGAGCACGGCGTCACGACGCGGTCGGATGCCGATCCACTCGCGCTGATAGAGGCCGCGGGGTCCGCCGGGCACGAGCTGCTCGCGCAGCCAGCGCTTCACGCGGAGCACCGGGCGTAGCGCGTCGTCCCACGTGCGGGGGCTCAGCGTGAACGCGATGGTGCCGCCGGACTTCACGGCCCGCGCCATCTCGCTCACGTAGCGCTGCAGCACCGCCAGCGAGGGCAGGTGCTGAAACACGCAGTAGGCGATGGCGAGGTTGGCCGCGCCGCTCGGGACGCCGGCGAGGCTGTCGCCGTCGCTCTGGTGAAACGTCGCGTTCGGCGGCCCGGCCCGGCGCGCGACCGTCAGCATGCCCTCGGAGATATCGAAGGCGTGCACGTGCGCGACGTCCGCCGCGATCGCCCGCGTGAGACGCCCGACGCCGCAGCCGACTTCCACGACCACGTCGGTGTGCCGGGGTGCCACGCCGATGGCGTGGTGCACGTCGTGCCAGATCCGGCGGCCGGCTTCCCAGAACTCCGCGAGGTCGCGCTCGTCGTAGGGGCCGTAGCTCGAGACGTACCAGTATGGATTTTCGGCGGCCTTGGCATTCCAGAACGCGCGGCTGCTGTCGAGGCTCATGGGTACCCTGCGTGTGCAACGGGGGTACCACCCGTGAATGGCGCCGATTCTGGCGCTTGGCGCCTCCGGCGCTGAACAAATGTTCTCAGCCTCGGCGGATCGTTACCTAGGCGAGGACGCTCTCGAGAGGGGCCGGCGCCTCCCCGAGCGATGCGGCCGCGCGCGACGTTGACGCCCTTGGCCAGCGCGGCATTGGCGCGCACGGCGCCGGCCACGCCCCGCGTGGCCAGCTCGAGCGCATAGGGCAGCGTCGCGTTCGTCAGGGCGAACGTCGAGGTGCGCGGCACGAGCGCCGGCATGTTGGCCACGCCGTAGTGGACGACGCCGGAGACCACGTAGACGGGATCGAGCAGCGTCGTCGCATGCACGGTCTCGACGCAGCCGCCCTGGTCCACGGCGACGTCCACGATCACCGCGCCTTCCTTCATCGTCGTCACCATGGCCGCCGTGACGAGCACCGGCGCCCGCGCGCCGGTGATGAGCACCGCGCCGACCAGGAGGTCGGCGCGCTTGACGACCGCCTGGAGATTGAACGCGTTCGACATGATCGTCACCACGCGCCCGGCGAAGAGATCGTCGACGGCACGCAGGCGGTCGGGATTCACGTCGAGGATGGACACGTCCGCGCCGAGACCCACCGCGATGCGCGCGGCGTTCACACCGACGGTGCCCGCGCCGACGATCACGACGTTGCCCGGCGGCACGCCGGGAACGCCGGACAGCAGAATTCCGCGTCCGCCGTGCGCGCGTCCCAGATAGAAGGCGCCCTCCTGGACGGCGAGCCGGCCGGCCACCTCGCTCATCGGCGTGAGCAGCGGCAGGCTCCCGTCGCCGCGCTGGACCGTCTCGTACGCGATGGCGATCGTGCCCGCGGCGCTCAGCGCGCGCGTCAGCTCGGGCGCGGGGGCCAGATGCAGGTACGTGAAGAGAATCTGGCCGGCGCGCAGTCGCGGATACTCCTCGGGCACCGGCTCCTTGACCTTCAGCACCAGGTCGGCGCGCCGCCAGACGTCGTCGACGGAGCCGAGCTCGACGCCGACCGCGCCGTATTCGTCGTCGCGGATGCCGCTGCCGAGCCCGGCGCCCTTCTCGACGAGCACCGTGTGGCCCGCGTCGCGCAGGGCCCGGGCACCGGCGGGCGTGAGCGCGACGCGCTGCTCGCCCGGCTTGATCTCGCGCGGAACGCCGACGATCATCCCCGCAGCAGCGTCTCGGCCGCCTCCATCAGGGTCTCGCTCAGCGTCGGATGCGTGTGAATGGTGAGCGCCAGATCCTCGGCCAGCAGCGCGGCCTCGACGGCCAGCGCCGCCTCCGCGATCAGCTCGCCGGCGCCGGGCCCGGCGATGCCGGCGCCGAGCAGGCGCCCCGACTCCGGATCGACGACGAGCTTGGTGACGCCGTCGCTGCGGCCGAGCGTCGCCGCGCGTCCCGAGGCCGCCCACTGGAATTTCGCGACGCGCACCGCGCGGCCCTCGGCGGTCGCGCGCGTCTCGCTGAGCCCGCACCAGGCAATCTCGGGATCGGTGAAGACGACGGCGGGCACGTCCGTGTTGTCGAACGCCGCCGGGCGCCCGGCGATGGCCTCGGCCACCACCTTGCCCTGGCGCATCGCGCGGTGGGCCAGCATCGGCTCGCCGGTGGCGTCGCCGACGGCGAAGATGCGCGGGTCCGTGGTCGCGCAGCGGGCGTCGATCTCGACGAACCCGCGCGCGTCCGTCTTCGCGCGCGTCGTCTCCAGGCCGAGACCGTCGGTCAGCGGCCGGCGGCCGACGGCGATCAGCGCGCGGTCGAACGTCGCTGCGGCGCCGGCGATGGTGGCCTCGACGCCGCCCGGCGTCTCGCGCAGCGCATCGAGGCGCGCGTTGAGGCGCACCGCCGCGAACTGCTTGTCGACCCGGCGCGCCACCCACTGCACCAGGTCGCGGTCGGCGCCGGGCAGCAGCCCGTCGGTCATCTCGACCAGCGTCACCGCGCTGCCGAGGGCCGCATAGACCTGGCCCAGCTCGAGCCCGATGTAGCCGCCGCCTACCACGAGCAGGCGCTCGGGAATGTCGGCGACCTCGAGGGCCGCGGTGGAGTCCATGACGCGCTCGGAGGGCTCGATGCCGCGCAGGCGTGACGGCGCTGACCCCGTAGCGACGATGGCGTGGCGGAACTTCAGCGCCTGCGGCTCGTCGCCCTCGACGCGCACGGTGCGCGCGTCCTCGAAGACGCCACGGCCGCCGACGACCTCCACGCCCTTGGCCTTGGCGACGCTGGCCAGGCCGCGCGACAGCTTGCCGATCACGCGCTCGGACTTCCACTTGCGGAGTGGATCGAGGGAGACGCGCGCGGGCCCGAAATCGACACCGAACTCCTTCGCCCGCTCGGCCTCGCCCAGGACCGCCGCCACGTGGAGCAGCGCCTTCGAGGGAATGCAGCCCTCGAACAGGCAGGCGCCGCCGAGGCGTTTGCCCACGTCGACGACGACGGTCTCCAGCCCGAGCTCGGCGCAGCGGAACGCCGCCGAGTAGCCGCCCGGCCCGCCGCCGATGACGACGACGTCCACGTCGCGGACCAGGTCGCCCATCACCATCGCGTCACCGCGCTTGCGGCAATATGCATGTTATGCATATACTCACTGCGGTGGCCTCGGAGTTCGAGTGGGGACCCGAAAAAAGCCGCGACGAATCGTCGAAAGCATCGTGTCTCGTTCGAAGAGGCGCAGACCACGTTCTATGACCTGCGCGGTGCGCTCATCCGTGATGAAGCGCATTCGACGGACGAGGAAGAGCGATTCGTCTTCATGGGACGGTCAGATCGCGGGCGAGTCCTGGTGACTGTCTTCACCGAGCGTGGAGATCGGAGACGGCTCATTTCGTCACGACGCGCGAATGGACGGGAGGTGGAGGACTATGAAGCGTGAGTACGACTTCTCCAAGGCCAAGCGCGGCCCGCTGAAGAACCTGCCCCCGTTGTCCGAGATCGATCGGCACACCAAGGTTCGCATCACCATCATGCTGGATCTCGACCTCCTCAAGTTCTTCAAATCGCGCGCCGGGAAAGCCGGGGCGCAGCCCTATCAGACACAGATCAATCGAGCCTTGCGCGAGTACGTCGCGGCCCACAGCCCAAATCCCGGTAGTGATGCCGATCCTCATGATGCGTTCATCTCACGCCTGGCCGAGCGAGTGGCTGCGTATCGGATCAAACCGACGATGCCCCGGCGTCGCTCCAGACGTTCGTAGCCGTAGGCGACGCGGGAGATGTCGCGGACGATGGTGAGCGGAGGCATGGCGCGCCGGCGCTCAGAGTCCGAGCAGCAGCTCGGGCCGCTCGAGGCGGCGCACGATCGCGGAGGCGAAGCGCGCACCGTCGGCGCCGTCGGCCACGCGGTGATCGAACGTCAGGGACACGGGCAGCAGCAGCCGCGGCTCGATCCGCCCGTCGCGCACCGCGGGCTCCTGGCGCGCGCGCGCCACGCCGAGGATGGCGACCTCCGGATAGTTGATGATCGGAATGGCGCCGGTGCCGCCGAGCGCGCCGATGTTGGTGATCGTGAACGTGCCGCCGCGCAGGTCGTCGAGCGTGGCCTTGCCGTCGCGCACGCGCTGCGCCAGCGCCCCGAGCTCGCGCGCGAGGTCGAGCACCGGCTTGGTGTCGACGTCGCGCAGCACCGGCACGATCAGGCCGCGCTCGGTGGCGACGGCGACGCCGAGATGCACGTAACGCTTGACGATGAGCTGTCCGGCGGCGGCATCGAGCGTCGCGTTGAACGTCGGATGCTCGGCCAGCGCGAGCGCGGCCGCCTTCAGCAGGAAGGCCGTCAGCGTCAGCGTCACCCCGCGCGCCTTCGCGGTGTCCAGATTGCGCTGGATGATCGCGTCGAGCTCGGTGATGTCCGCGCGGTCGAAGTGGGTGACGTGCGGGATCACGCTCGCCGACAGCGTCATCCGCTCGGCGATCGTGCGGCGCAGGTGCGACAGGGACCGGCGCTCCACCGGCCCCCACTGCTCGAAGTTCGGCAGCGGGGGCTCGGCGACGTGCGTGGCGAGCGGCTTGGCCGGGACAGGCGGCGGGGCCTCCGCACGCGTCGCCGCCTCCGCACGCGTCGCGGGCTCGGCGCGCGGCGCGCGGGGCGCGGGCGGCTGCGTTACGACGCGGCCCGACGCCGCTGAGCGTACGTCGTCGTCGGTGACGCGGCCGCCGGGGCCGCTCGCGGGGACCCGCTGTAGGTCCACCCCCAACTCCCGAGCGAGCCGCCGCGTGGACGGCGTCGCCGGCACTGGACCGGAGCGTGACGGCGCCTCGACGTCGAGCGATGCGCGAGCTCCGGCCGGCTCGGTGGCGCCGACGGCCGCCGGCACGCGTGCCGGCTGCGCCGGGGGCACCTGGCGCGCGCGGGCATTCTGCACGGTGGTCCGGGGCTCCGGCGCCAGCGTACGTGTGGGACCGAGCGTATCGGCGGCCTGCTTGCCCGTCGGCTTGCCGGCCGCGCCCGCGGCGTCCGCGAAGGTGACGAGGACCTGCCCGACCTTGACCGTCTGGTGCGGCTCGACGTGGATCTTCTCGACGCGGCCGCTCATGGGCGAGGGGATCTCGACGGTGGCCTTGTCGGTCTCGACCTCGAGCAGCGGCGCGTCCTCGGCGATGACCTCGCCCTCGCGGACGAGCACCTTCACGATCTCGGCCTCGGTGAGCCCCTCGCCGAGGTCCGGCAGGACGAACGGGCGTGACATCGGTTAGAAGGCGAGGGTCTCGCGCGCGGCGGCGACGACGCGCGCGACGTCGGGCACGTTGGCCTTCTCGCGCGCGAAGCCGGGGAACGGGACGTCGTGCGCGGTGACGCGCGCGATCGGCGCCTCGAGCGTCAGGAACGCGCCGTCCATGACGGAGGCCGCGATCTCGGCGCCGGGACCGAACGAGCGCGGCGCTTCGTGCACGATCACGGCGCGCCCCGTCTTGCTCACCGAGCGCACGATCGTCTCGCGGTCGAGCGGCGCGATCGTCAGGAGGTCGACCACGTCGCAGCCGACGCCGTCCTCCTGCTCGAGCGTCTCGGCGGCCTCGCGGGCGATCCGCAGCATCGCGCCCCACGCCACCAGCGTGAGGTCGTCGCCCTCGCGCACGAGGTGGGCGCGGCCGATGTCCATGACTTCCGGCTCGTCGGGCACGTCTTCCTTCTGCGCGTGGTAGAGGCCCTTGTGCTCGAAGAACACGACCGGGTCGGGGTCGCGGATGGCGGCGGCGAGCAGCGCGCGGCCGTTGCGCGGGCCCGACGGGATCACCATCTTGAGCCCGGGGATGTGCGCGTAGAACTGCTCCTCCGACTCGCTGTGGTGCTCGAGCGCGCGCACCCCGCCGCCGTAGGGCATGCGCATCACCATCGCCACGTGGAAGCGGCCCTGCGAGCGGTTGCGGTAGCGGGCGGCGTGGTTCTCGATCTGGTGGAAGCACTGGAAGGCGAAGCCCGAGAACTGGATCTCGCACACGGGCTTGAGCCCGTAGAGCGCCATCCCGATGGAGGCGCCGATGATGCCCGCCTCCGCCAGCGGGCTGTCGATCACGCGCTTGCTGCCATAGGTGCGGTGCAGGTCCTCGGTCACGCGGAACACGCCACCGTCCACGCCGACGTCCTCGCCGATGACGAGCACGTCCGGGTCGCGCTGCATCTCCTGCATCAGCGCGAGGTTCAGCGCCTTGACCAGGTTGAGCTTGGCCATCAGCGCCGTCCGCTCCGCTGCCCGCGCATCGGCGGCGAGGGCTCGTGCTTCTCGCGCCGGCCCGGCTCGCCGCTGCGCAGCGTCTCGGCCAGCGTCTCGCGCTGGGCCTTCAGCTCCGGCGGCAGCTCGGCGTAGACGTGGTCGAACATCACCAGCGGATCGGCGGGCGCCGTCGCCTCGAATCGCGCGATGGCGGCGGCGATCTCCTCGTCGACCTGGGCCTCCAGCCCGTCCTCGAGCAGCCGCTTCTTCTTGAGATAGGCCGCGAAGCGCGTGAGCGGGTCCTTGCGCTCCCACTCCGCGACCTCCTCGGCCGTGCGGTACTTCGTCGGATCGTCGGCCGTCGTGTGGACGCCGAGGCGATAGGTGACGCACTCGATCAGCGTGGGGCCCTCGCCGGCGCGCGCCCGCGCGACGGCCTCGCGGCTGGCCGCGTAGACCGCGAGCACGTCGTTGCCGTCCACCTGGATGCCGGGCAGGCCGTAGCCGAGCGCCTTCTGCGCGATCGTCTTGGAGTTGGTCTGCTTCTTGAGCGGGACCGAGATCGCCCACTGGTTGTTCTGACACACGAAGACCACCGGCACGTGCCACACGCCGGCGAAGTTCAGCGCCTCGTGAAAATCGCCTTCGGACGTGGCGCCGTCGCCGAAGTACGCCATCACGACGACGTCGTCGTCGCGGTACTGGGCGGCGTAGGCGAGCCCGACGGCGTGGGGCAGCTGCGTGGAGACGGGGATCGTGATCGGCAGGTCGCGCTGGTCAGGAGCAGGTTGGCCACCCTCCAGGTGGCCGGAGAAGAACAGCAGCAGCTTCTCGATCGGCCAGCCGCGCCAGATCATCGCCGCGGTCTCCCGGAAGGAGGGCACCATCCAATCGCTCGGACGGAGCACGGCGACGCTGGCGAGCTGGGACGCCTCCTGGCCCTTGATGGGCGCGAACGTCCCGATGCGGCCCTGACGCTGCAGGCGGACCATTCGCTCGTCGAGCCGACGCGCGAGCAGCATCGCGCGATAGAGGCGCTTGAGCTCGGCGGCCGGCAGGCCGGGATCGAGCGTGCTGTCGAGGTTACCTTCGGCGTCGAGGACCGACAGATAGTCGACCGTGAACCGTGGCTCCAGCGGGGTTCTCGGCATTCAAGCCCTCCGCGCTGGCCTCATTGTACCTTGTGGCCTCGCGCGGGCCGAACCTCTGGCGCGCTACTTGCGGCCGCCCGAGGCGCGCTTGGCGACGGCCTTCGCGGCCACCTTGGGGGCCGCGCCGGCCGCGGCCTTGCTCGGCGGCTTCTTCGCGGTGGCCGCCTCGGCGGGCAAGCCCTTGCGGGCGAGGCTGGCCTTGAGCGCCTCCATCAGATCGATCACGTGCGGGCGCTCGGCCGGCGCGGGCGCGGGGGTGATCTCGCGCCCCTCGATCTTGCGCTCGAGCATCTCCATCACGCGGCCGCGATACTCGTCCTTGTACTGCTCGGGCTTGAACTCGCCGCGGGCGAGGCCGCGGATGAGCTGCAGGGCCAGGTCCAGCTCGCCCTCGCGGACGTTCGCCGATCGCCCCTTGTCCACGTCCGCGAACGAGCGCACCTCGTCGGCGAAGAACATCGTGTGCAGGAGCAGCCCGTCCTGCGCGGGCCGGATGAGCACGAGGCTCTCCTTGCCGCGCATGACGAACTTCGCGACGGCGACCTGCTCGGCCTGGGCCATCGCGTCGGCCAGCAGGCGGTACGGCTTCTCGCCGCCCTTGTCGGCGCCGAGGTAGTACGCCTTCTCGAAATAGACCGGGTCCACCTGCGCGAGCGGCACGAACTCGAGGATGTCGATCATCTTCGACGCCTCGCCCTCGAGCGCCTTGAGCTCCTCGTCGGTGACGCGCACGTACTGGTCTTTCGCGAACTCGTAGCCCTTCACGAGCCCGCTGCGCTCGACGACCTCGTTGTCCACCGGGCAGAAGGTCTGCTGCTTGATGCGCGAGCCGCACTTGGCGTGCAGCAGGTTGAACGAGATGTTGCCGGGCGCGGTCGCCGTGTAGAGCTTGATCGGGATCGACACGAGGCCGAACGAGATGGTTCCCGAGCCGAGGGCATGCGGTGGCATGTCGTTGGAAACGATAGCACGCGCGTCGCGCTCACGCCGCACGCCCTGCGCTATCCAAGGGATTGCGGTCGTCGCGGGTCGCCGCCGCCGCCGGCTGAGGCATTCACGCTATCATCCACGGGGTGTTCACCGGCGGCTCGTGCGGCCGCGCGCTCGTCGTCGTCCTGTCCGTCCTCCTCGCCGGGTGCGCCGAGCGGCCGGACGGCGCGGGCCCCGTCACGCTCGTCTTCAAGCACGCCAAGATCCTCGGCCCCTCCGATCCCGTTCCCGCGCTGCTGCGCGAGTTCGAGCGGCGACACCCCGGGGTGCGCGTGCAGGCGGAGTCGCTCTCGTGGAACTCCGACGACCAGCACCAGTTCTTCGTCATCAACCTCGAGGGCCGCGGCGCGGCCTTCGACGTGATGATGCTCGACGTCGTCTGGGTCGCCGAGTTCGCGCGCGCCGGCTGGCTGCTCGACCTCTCGCGCTGGGTGCCCCGCACCGAGCTCGAGCCGCACTTTCCGTCCACCATCGAGCCCGCGACCTGGAACGGCGGCGTGTGGGCGATGCCGTGGCTGATGAACGTCGGCGTCCTCTATTACCGCACCGACCTGCTCGCGAAGTACGGGCTGCAGCCGCCGCGGACGTGGGAGGCGCTCGTCGACCAGGTGGTGCGTGTGCGCGCCGCCGAGCGTGATCCGCGGCTGGACGGCGTGCTCTGGCAGGGCCGGCAGTACGAGGGGCTGACCGTCAACGCGCTGGAGGCGATCTGGGCCAACGGCGCGCGCGTGTTCGGCGCCGACGGCGCCGTCTTTCCCGAGGAAGAGCGGGCGGCGGGCGGGCTGGCGTTCCTGCGCGCGCTGATCGTCGCCGGCGTGAGCCCGTCGTGGGTGACGGCGGCCGACGAGGAGCTGAGCCGGCGTCACTTCGGCGACGGCCGCGCGATCTTTCTCCGCAACTGGCCCTACGCGATGGACCTCTTCCAGGCCGCGGGCTCGCCGGTACGCGGTCGCGTCGGCATCGCGCCGCTGCCCGGCCGCGTCGGCGGCGCGGCGAGCGCCGCCTCGAGCGGCGGCGCGCACCTCGGGGTCAACCGGCGCACGCGCCACCCCGAGCTGGCGGCCGCCCTGGTGCGCTTCCTCGCGTCAGCCGAAGCGCAGAAGGCGATGAGCGTCGGCGGCGCGCTGAACCCGACACGCATGGCGCTCTACCACGATCGCGACGTCGTGCGCGCGCATCCCGACTTTCCCGTGGTGCACGACCTGATGCTGCGGGCGCGGCCGCGCCCGGTGACGCCGGCCTACCTGATGCTGTCGACCACGCTGCAGCCCGAGTTCTCCGCCGTACTGGTCGGCGTGAAGCCGCCGCGGCAGGCCATCGAGCACGCGCGGCGGCGCCTGGCCTATCTGCTGGAGGGCCTGCGATGACGGCGCGCCGGCTCGATGACGCGCGGGTGGGACGCCTGCTGCTCGCGCCGGCGCTGGTCGCCCTCGCCGTGCTCGCCGCGTGGCCGGGACTCTGGGTGCTGTGGCTCTCGCTGCAGCGGCGGATCCCCGTGTTCGGCATCGAGCGCTTCGTCGGTCCGGCGCACTACGCGTTCCTCGCCGCCGATCCGCGCTTCTGGAACGCGCTGCAGGTGACGCTGATCTTCACCTTCGTCTCGGTGGCGCTCGAGTTCCTGCTCGGGCTCGGCGTCGCGCTCGCGCTCCAGGGTCAGCGCCGCGGCCGGCGGCTCGCCGTCGCGCTCCTGCTGCTGCCGTGGGCGCTGCCGTCGGTCGTCACCGGGCGCATGTTCGAGTGGCTCTATCACCCGTCGGCGGGGCTGCTGAACGTCGTCCTCGGCGGCGAGGCGATCAACTGGCTCGGCGAGCCGGCGCTCGCCCTGCCCGCGCTGATCGTGGCCGACGTGTGGCGCACGATGCCGTTCGTCGCTCTGCTCTGCTACGCGCGCGTGCTCACCATCCCGTCCGAGATCTACGAGGCGGCGCGCGTCGACGGCGCCGGTGCTCTGGCCACCGTGCGCGACGTGACGCTGCCGCTGCTGCGCCGCGTGCTCCTCATCGCGCTGCTGTTCCGCACGCTGGACGCGCTGCGCGCCTTCGACCTGATGTTCGTGCTCACCGGCGGCGGTCCCGCCAACACGACCGAGACGCTGACCGTGTACGCGTACCGCAGCCTCTTCCAGACGCTGCAGCTCGGCTTCGGCGCCGCCATCGGCGTCGTCGTCGGGGCGCTCGTGATGTTCGTCGCGTGGGGATACCTGCGCGCGATGGCCCACGAGGAGGAGGCCGCCGCGTGAGCGGCCGTGGCGCCGTGCGCGACGCCGTCGTCCTCGCGGCCCTGGCGCTCTGGGCCGTGCCGTTCTTCTGGCAGGCGCTCACGTCGGTCAAGCCCGACACCGCGCTGCCGGCCGTCGAGCGGCTGCTGGCGGCGCCCCCGACGCTCGACCACTACCGCGCGGTCATCCAGCGCAGCGTCATGCCGGCCGCGCTGGCCAACAGCCTCGGCGTGGCCGCGCTGACGACGCTCGGGGCACTCGGGCTCGGCGCCCCCGGCGCCTACGCGCTGGCTCGCCTGCCGGTGCCGGGCAAGCGCGCGCTGCTGCTCTCAGTCGTGGCGTGCACGGCGTTTCCGCAGGTGACGATCGTGGGGCCGCTGTTCGTGCTGCTGCGCGCGCTCGACCTGCGCGACACCTGGGCGGCGCTCGTGCTCGCCGACACGTCGTTCGCGCTGCCGCTCGTGCTCTGGCTGCTCGCCGGTTTCGTGCGCGAGGTGCCGGTGGCGATGGAGGAGGCCGCGCAGATCGACGGCGCGAGCCGGCTCGCCACGCTCGGCCGTGTCGTGCTGCCGCTGATGGCGCCGGGCATCGCCTCGGCCGGGCTGCTCGTGTTCCTGATGTCCTGGAACGAGCTGCTGTTCGCCTATACGTTCACGGCCACCGAGGCCAGCCGCACGGTGCCCGTCGCGCTCGCGCTCTTCCCGGGCGTCTACGAGGTGCCGTGGGGCGACATCGCGGCGGCCTCGATGCTCGCGAGCCTGCCGCCGATCCTGATCGTGGCGGGGCTGCAGCGCTGGCTCGTGCGCGGGCTCACCGCCGGCGCGCTGCGGGACTGACGTGCGTCGCCGCGTGGCCGTCGTCGTCGCCGAGGCGCCTCAGCACGCCGGGCGGCGCAGCACCGCGCCGTCGATCTTGCGCGGGATCAATTGCCCGTCGCGCGTGTCGCCGTGCAGCCGGCCCTGATCCACGATCACCGTGCCGCGCAGGATCGTCGTCACCGGCCAGCCGCGCACCTCCCAGCCCTCCCACGGGCTGTAGTCGCTCACGTGGAAGTCGTCCTTCGTCAGCGTGCGGTTGATCGCGGGATCGATCAGGACGATGTCGGCGTCGCTGCCCGGCGCGAGCGCGCCCTTGCGGGGGTAGAGGCCCAGGATCCTGGCGGCGTTGGATGAGGTCACCTGCACGAAGCGCGGGAGCGACATCCGCCGCTTGACGACGCCCTCGGTGTACACGATGCCCATGCGCGCCTCGGCACCGAGGTTGCCGCCCGTGACGTCCTCGATGGTCTTGCCGCGGAGCTTGAGGGCGAGGGTGGTCGGGTACTCGTCGGTGGCCGTCGTCGACACCGCGTCGTTGAGCAGACCGTCCCAGAGCGCGGCCTGGTCCTCCG
>Ga0209157_1003308_pt1 | contig 12434 bp, 4 predicted proteins | sample GraSoiAngelo_135_FD_185892 | JGI IMG/M metagenome (GOLD analysis project Ga0209157, IMG submission 185892) | Grasslands soil microbial communities from the Angelo Coastal Reserve, California, USA - 14_0929_05_40cm (SPAdes) (version 2) | ecosystem: Environmental > Terrestrial > Soil > Grasslands ... | reverse complement strand
TAATCTTTCTCGCTCAGTCAATCTCAATGTAGCGCTTCCAGATCCGGATCAGTTTCCGTTCCGAGACGACTTCTACTACAACTCAATTGACGACATGAACTCCAACGGGTGGACCCAGTGTGGACAGGGAGCGAGCCAGTCCTACCAGGTTTCCAACGGATTACTCACACTGGAGGACGGCGCAGCAATGTGCTGGAGCCATGTTCCATCCGGGGTTTCGAACTGGACCGCTACGTTTCGTGGGCAGTGGTATGACAACCCGTACCCATCTACTGGCGTAGAGGTGGTCGCCCAGACGAGTAGTCATGTTTACAAGTTTGCTGCCGGCGAGGGCGAAGGGCTTGTTGTCTACAGAGACGGCGCGATAGTGATCAACAGTCCAGGCTGGCGCCCGTACTGCGATTACTACGACAGCTACTACCCCTGCTTCACGGATTTCGGCGTCTGGCACAACTATCATCTAGTCATGAACGGTGGAATCCTGACAGCATACTTCGATTCCAACATTGTCGGAACCTACACGGAATCTGATCCCGCGACAGAATTGGTCCTGATATCTCCCATGTCAGGTTCTGATATTGGGGTGCTATGGGATTCCGTGACGGCGTCTTCCCCACCTCGCCAGTCCACAGTTCCCCTTCCCTTCCGTGATGATTTCGACTACAACTCAATTGACCAGCTTCAGGAGGCAGGCTGGAGTACCGGTGGCGGGACCCCTGCCTCATACTTCAGCGTCGGCAACGGGACCCTAACGCTCCTCAACGATGGCTATGCTGGTGCCTCAGTTGACTGGAGCCATGTTCCTGCTAATATTTCAGACTGGACCGTTTCGCTCCGGGGAGAGTGGATTGGAAACTCGGTTGGGTCAATCGGTCTCACCGTTCGCACAACCGGCCACACCTACAATTTCCTCGCTGATGGCTACTATCCTCAGTTCGGATTTGGCAGAGACGGCATTGGAGTTGCTGCATTTCCTGGCTATACGCCAGAGCTGAATGTCTGGCACGTTCTACGGCTCGACATGGTACAGGGAACGCTCTACTTGTTTTTTGACGGGATGCAGGTAGGCTCGTATAATGAGACAGACACTACCCCGGGCAACACCAACCTGACAGGTATTGCGACCCAAGGCGCGTGGGAAACTGACAATAGTTTCGACTGGGTGCAAGCCGCCGATCTCGACCCCCGGATTCAGCAGACCACAACTTTTGATGGTCTATCCGTATCGATCTCCGGGAGCCTTACACAGAACACGGCCCTCAAGACCATGAGCGGGACCGTATCGGCCACTGTGACAAACAGTGCCACGGGGCAGATGGCGTTCTCTAAGAACTTCAGTGTATCAGTCGGTTATGGGTCAAGTTCCACAACAAGGTTCGTGCTTTCAATGCGGGCGGGTAGTTCCTGGCTTGGCGCCGCTTGTAGCGTCAATGTCTCCACCGACACGGCCAGCTGCACAGTCTCTCGAGACCCTGACGTTGACCATGATGGAGTGATCAACTTACTCGACGTGTCCCAGGTTTTTCTCGCGTACGGGTCATCGACCGGAGATGCGAGATACAATCCCTCACTTGACCTGTGCGGGCACGGAACCGTAGACATACTCGACGCGTCACTTGTAGCCTTCGACTATGGGTTGCCTGTTTTCAGCTAGGCTGGACGGTTGTGATCGTCCGAGGAGTCCGCCGACTAGCTGCAAACCGATCGAAGCGACAGGCAACTATTTCGTCACGGGTTGAGAAGCCGACCTCCTCAAACCTCTTATTTGTCCGAGAGATTTTTGGAAATCTCGCTGTTCGCGGAAAGCTTGGGGTTTCCGTAGCAATTTATACTTCTTAAGGCAGGACTTCTCGTAAAATGGTTATATCTTGAGTTGAATTCACTACCCTTCATGTGAGGAGGGAACGGTTCTTTAGCAGATTATTGAAAAAATCGTTCCTCGATGCGATATTCGTTCTTGTCATTGTTATTTCCGCCGCGCACTTTTTCTCTCCAGTCCGAGCTCAGCCGACATATTCGCCCGGGGTTACCGTGGGCGACTCGGTGACTTTCGGATTGGTCAATGTGACATGGAGGTCCAACTCGACTCCTCCATCATACATTGACCAGTTTATCCAGACCAGATCGATACAGTTGACTGTAACGAGCGTAGTCGCGAAAACCGTTTCCGCGAATATGACCTTCTTCTACAAGAACGGGACTAGCACGAGTAGTATTGGCACGGTGAATGTTCAGGATGGGAATGGAAACCTCGGCATCTGGATTCTGGCGGGAGGACTTAGCGCTGGATATCCAGTCTACGCGAACTCCGTATATTCATTCATTCCGTACATCCAGGAAACTACCACGAAGCTCTACGCTGGGGCGCTAAGGTCGGTAAACGCTGCTGGCATTGGTTTGAACAGCACGTCAGGTGGACCCCCGGCGCCGCAACTCCTTCTAAACTGGGATGCACAAACAGGATTTCTGCTGGAAGCGTTTGAAGACGTTTCGTTTCCTGGCCAGAGCTACTCGATCCACTTCAAGGTAACCAACACGAACGTGTGGTCATCTTCCACTAGTAGCGATTTCGGCTTTGACGCGATCCCGCAATCGTCTCAACAGGTTCATCTCGGAGCGTCCGCAACCTACACTCTCCTTTTCAACAGCACCAACAGCTTCGCGGGAACCATCAACCTAACACCGACTCTGCTCAATTCGACCCAGCCCAAACCCACTCTGTCCTTGAGCCGAACCAGCGTGTTGCTACCAGCGGACCAGTCAAACTCCTCCACCCTGACGTTTTCCACCAACGACTCCACGCCACTCGGACTCTACATTTTCTCGGTAAATGGAACCAGTGGCAGTCTTTCACACACAACCGTTCTTGCAGTAACCGTTTCACCTCCAGACTTTGACATATCAGCTCATCCGGCAAATCTGACGATCACGGTAGGCTCGACGAAGAACTCAGAAGTCACGGTCCGCAGCCTAGGTAGCTTCTCAGGGACAATCAACCTGTCTCTTTTCATCGGGGGGCCTCTGAATGCGACTCTTCAACCCACAACCGTAACCCTCTCTCCGACCGTGACATCAGCCAATTCTACACTAACAGTCCGTGTGCCGTCTAGTGCTTCCCCAGGCCCGTACTATTATGTCGGGGTGACCGGTACAAGCGGTGTACTCTCGCACTCTCTCTACCTTCCTGTCAACGTGACTGGTCCTGATTTCCAGATGTCCGCCAGCCCCTCAACACTGACCCTCAGGCAGGGCACCACAGCCCAATCCACTGTTACACTAACCAGCATCCTAGGCTTCCACGGGGACGTCTTTCTCAATACATTCTCTTACGGCGTGACATCCACTCTCGACAAGACTTCGGTCTTTCTAAACTCGACCACCTCCGCTACAGCCACCTTGACGATATCGGCGCCCCCTAACACACAACCGGGCTTCTACTACGCTTACGTAAACGGAAACAGCGGCAACCTTACACGCACGGCATTCGTCACGGTCAACGTGGTAGGCCCGGACTTTAGTATAACTACTAATCCCTCCAGCTTCACACTCCAACAGGGAACGAACGCAACCTCCACAATCACTCTCACAAGCGTCCTAGGTTTCCACGGAAACGTCGCACTAAATGCGTACGTCTACAACTTCAACGGTCCCTCGGTCGTCCTCAACCCGGCCAACCTCACACTGTCCGCAAACGCAACCGCGACCTCTCAGCTGACCATCTTCACGTCCTCCGCTGTTCCAGGATACTACACCATCCAGATAGCAGCGACGGGAGGCAACCTGATCCGCTATGTCTACATCTCCGTACAGGTACTAGGCCCAGATTTCGACATGTCAACTTCCCCCTTCCTCCTTACCCTTCAACAAGGAAGCTCAGCCACGTCCACGATCACTCTGAGCCGCCTCGACAACTTCAACGGAACAATCGCCCTATCCACAACCGTCTACAGCCCCTACCCCGGCGGACTCACCTCCTCCATCAGCCCTCCTAGCGTCACACTCTCACCGGCCACCACGTCAGCCAAAGCCAATCTTACGATCACGGCATCCCCAACTGCCACGCCTGGCTCCTACACCGTCCAAGTACTCGGAACAAGTGGAAGGCTGACCCACTACGCCTATGTCCAAGTAGAAGTCACTCTAGCCCCTGACTTCCAAATTTCCGCCACATCCCCTGCCGATTTCAACTCGGGCGCTGCAGGCAGCTCCACCATCACCATCACGCCATTGCACGGGTTCACCGGAATCGTAGCTCTCACCACGTCCACTTCCCCCGGCACCGGTCTTACTCCGCGTTGCCCGACCAGTCTCACGGTAACCGGAACCGCGCCGGTCACGGGAACTTGCTATCCTACTTCCACAACCCCTGGAACCTATCACGTCGGGATCACGGCCACGGGTGGAGGAGTCACGCATACTGCGAACTTTACGAGCAGCGTGGGAGCCTTCAAAGTATCCGCAGGCACTCCAATCGACCTCAACTCTGGCGCTCAGCGTGAGATTCCGATTATCATTTCGAGCCTTGACAACTTCTCCGGCGAGGTCGCCCTGACCGGATTTTCCTCCTCCCCAGGTCTGACCGTAACATGTCCCGCGGTTGCCGTCGCTCTTTCGGCCCAAGCAAACGTCTCATCATCATGCACCCTCAGCTCCACAACTGCTGGAACATACTCGGTAACGATTGTGGCCGCTGGCTCTCCGGGATCTTTCACGCAATCTACCTTTGCGGTCGTCCACGTAGGCGATTTCACCATCGCGGCAAGCTCAGGCAGCTTCAACTCTGGAGCGTCGGGAGCATCCATCACAATCTCCATCACAAGCAAATACAACTTCGCAGGCTCAATCAGCCTAAGCGCGGTGGTTGGTCCGTCGATTGGCTTGAACGTAGTTTGCCCCGCTGCTGCAATTCCGCTGACAGCCAACGCCACCTCGATTGCATCGTGCACACTAAGCTCAACCAGCTTCGACACGTATCGGATAACAGTAACTGGGAAGGGAACTCCAGGCACTGCATCCCACGACGCTCAGTCGACAGTCCATGTCGGCGACTTCGCCATTAGCATCGCTCCGATGAACATCAACTTTGGAAGCATTGGCTCCATATCAATCTCCCTGACAAGCCTCAACAATTTCGCAGGTGCCATTTCCTTGTCTGATACAACTCCCCACATTGGATATTCGGAGACCCTAACCATAACCTGTCCCATTGCTCCCAGTATAACGGCGAACTCTACTGTCACTATTTCCTGCAGCGTCACTTCGACCAGCCCTGGAACCTACTTGGTAACGATAACAGGCACAGGCTCGATCGGGGATTCCTCCCACTCAGCGAGCACAGTGGTCCACATCGGGGACTTCACCATCCATGTGGGAAGCCCCGTTAACTTCAATCTCGGAAGTCCCAACTCAATGATCCTCCTGAACCTTACGAGCACGCTCAACTTCGCCGGCACCATCGTGCTCACTGCTGAGGCTAGTCCCGAAAACGGCTTAACTATCACCTGTCCAGCCGTGACACTTACAGCGAACTCCTCCTCTTCAATCTACTGCACATTTAACGCTAACACGACCGGAACCTTCCTAGTTACGATCAAGGGCAGCAGTCTGCCGGGAACCGGAACTCACTCAAGCTCAGGGATAGTCCAGATCGCGGACTTCACTGTCAGTGCCAGTGCAGTCTCTCCCTCAACGATCACCGCAGGTGGTTCAGGCTCCTCGTCCATCACCGTCGCAACCGTCAACGGGTTTGCTGAAACTGTGACACTCGCGGTTTCCCCCCCGAGTGGCATAGCCTGCAGTTTCGACCATACAACCATACAGTCCCCAGGTACATCGATCCTTTCCTGTACCGGCAATACCCCAGGAGACTACACGCTAACCGTGACCGCTATCGGGAGTTCCACATTCCACCAGACCCACGTCACATTCCACGTGGCATCGGCCCCCGCACAAGTCCCGACATCCCCAACAATGTTTGGACTCCAGCTTCCACAGTTCTACACCCTCCTTGGAGGAGTAATTGTCGCGATCACGGTTGCAGGCGTCACCGCAGCTTTGAGAAGAAAAAAGTAGCCTTCCCATGCACTCAAATAGAATGAACATTGCAGCTGCTACTCTCCTTCTGATCTTAGGAATAGTCAGTACCGGAATCGTCACCTCCGTCTACGCGTCCAGCCCTCAAAACAAGGGTCCGTATAATCCCACTTCACCACGTGTCCCTGAGAATATCCAGTCTAACGCTCCAGACTCGATGACCGCCACGAGCCGATCATCTACAACACTTGGTCCAAGCCAGCCACACTACTTCCTCCAAGAGGAAAAGACCACCACCGGAACCCTCGCATCTGCCTCATCGAACGGCGTGTTCTACCATGGCGGACCAACAATGCACATATCCATCAGCTACGCAATCTTCTGGCTTCCCGGCGGCAATAACTTCGAGCAATCATCAGGTACCGACTCGGCCTACATGTCTCTGATCAACGGTTTTCTCAACGACACAAGCGGCACATCCTACTACAATATTCTAAACCAATATCCCGACAACATCAACGGAACACCTCTTGACAGATCAGTACTAGGAGGCTCCTACCTCGATACAACACCATACCCTGTTGCAGGCACCGAAGCACATCCGCTCCACGACTCAGACATTCAGGCGGAGGTAACCAATGCCATGAAAGCCAACAACTGGGTCCCCGGGCCGAACAAGATTTTCCACGTATTCACGGGATACGGGATTGAAAGCTGCTACGACACCAGCAACAGAGAATGTACCTTCACCGTGTACTGTGCCTACCACTCATTCTTCACCCAAGGTTCCCAGTCGATAATCTACTCCAATATGCCCGACTTCAATGGCGTCACGGGCCACTGCACTCCCCGAGGACAGTCGCCTCCAAACCATGATTACTACGCAGATCCCGAGATCAACATCCTCTCGCATGAGCTGTTCGAGGCCGTGAGCGATCCCCTGCTAAACGCTTGGACTGATAGTTTCGGCGCCGAAATAGGCGACAAGTGCTCTTGGAACTTCGGCAGCGTAAATCCGGACGGAAGCAACCTCGTGCTCAACGGTCACAAGTATCTCGTACAGCTTGAGTGGAGCAACTACAATGGCTGTGTGCTCAGCTACGGTCCATCTCACTCGGTCACGATTACGCCATCGCCGGGAGGTAATCCCTTTCCATCGACCTACACTTTCAACATCACCTTTGCAAGCCAAGGCTCCAGTTGGTGGACAACTACCGCCTACACGAACGGGACGGTTACCATAGCCATTGACCAGAACACTCCGATTGACATCACAAGCAAGACCGTGACTGCCAGTCAGACCGAGAAGTGGTGTTTCGATCAGAATTGCACCAACGTCTCGTTTGGGTCAGGCGATGGAACGGTCACCACGTACTACTACTTCGACCTCTTAGCACAACAGGTATCTGTTTCGACAGGGGCAGGCACCGCTTCCTTAGACTTTGCCACAGGGACAATACTACCTGACACTCTTGGATTCCCGCAGCGGCTAACAATCCAGTTGACCCAAACCAGTCAGACAATATGGGTCCAGCGCGGAACAACAGTCTCAGTTACATCGCCGACAAACATCGGAGTTGACACCCGATGGGTAACTAGAGTGAGTGCGTGGACAATTTCCACTGATTTTCAGGTACCTAATCCGATCGTATACTATCCGCAATATCTGACAACATTTCAGTTCACGGTACGCGGTGGGGGATCTTATTCTCCTCCATCTGTCACCTACTACGATACTGGCTTGCCCAAGACAGCTCTAGCGGGGACCACTGTCTGGGCTGACAACGCCGCCGCCTATTATTATCAAAACCAACTGCCTGGCTCCACACCGTACGAAAGGTGGTCAACCATCGCGCCAAATGGGATAGTCTCCTCCCCCGGAAGTGGCATATCCGTAAACTACTATCACCAATATGGTGTTACCGCGTCTTATCAATTCACGGGCGGAAATAGTCCGACAACGCCATCTTTGACCGGGAATGTATACGGCTTGAGCGTCCCGAACAATCTCTCCCTCCAGCCCTCTACTATCTGGCTGGATGCGGGCTCGGCCTACAGCCTTACGAACATACTGGAAAGCTGGGCGCAAGAGAGATGGTATGCTGCAATAGCGAACACCGGCCTTGTTAATAGTCCGATGATTCTATCTCCAACTTATACCCATCAGTACTTCCTATCAGTAATTGGGGCGCTACCGGGAAGCGCTGGACAAGGATGGTACGATGCGGGGTCAGATGGATCCGTAACCACTCCGGGGGTGTATGAGATATCATCAACCAGTAGGATTCGGTTGACTTCGTATAGTGAAGACGGAGGGTTTCCGAGAACCCTCTCCGATCTGGCTTTCAACAAGGTGGGCGCTAGTTTCATAATGGATGGCCCACATACGGTTCAGTTCTTTTCCAGACTCCAGTATTATCTCGCCAACACTTTTCAGACAGACTCGATAGACTCAATGACTCCCTCTCCAACGGGAGACTCTTGGTACTATGATGGAACATCCGTCGACATCGTCTTGAACAGGAACTGGGATGCCATAGGCAACACCAGACAGAGCCTGGTGTCTTACTCAATCGACAACATAGCTGCGTCGGTGGATCGAATGTCCACCAGTCCAACCGACATACCTACTATCACAATGAGTACAGGCCACGTACTGAGCGAGGGGTTCGTTACCCAGTACTATATCTCTGTCCAAGGTGCTACCCTTTCCGGCAGCCAAACTGGAGACGGATGGTTTGATTCCGGTTCTCGGTTCACGATTCAGGGCACTTACAATCGAGTATACACAGCGAACATGCCATATCATGCCTACGCGGTTCCAGCCGGGTTCCAGATCTTGGCCAATACCACTCTTTCTTCGGTTCTCTGGAGTAGCGCTAGCAATACTCTTAGCTTCAACGCAAACCATGTCGAGGCAACCGTTTACATTCCCAAGGAACTCAATCTCGCGCCGACTAAGGTTTCCGACGACGGGAACGCGCTAGTCTTCGCTTACTCGTCCTCAAGCGAACTGCTGGGTTTCAAGGGATCTTCTAGCTTCCAAGTCAGCCTTTCCAGCACGAGAGCCGCATCCTCACTTCTGTCCAATATCCCGGATTGGATACTATACCCCGCTAGCATTGCCATCGCTGTCGGAGCGATTCTGATCATTGGATTGCTATTGATGAAGAGGCAGACGAGAAAGACGTCGCCCTAGTTTGAGTAAGATCAGCTTCGCCGTGTTCCCCTGGACAAAGCAAAAGTTGTCCTTTGGAAATTCGTATTCTCGAATTCCAAAAAATGTTAGTCGAGGGATCGGTGCGTACTGTCAACACTAGGGTAGCTCGATAGTACTGTGGAGACCGTCCACGGGTTTCGATTCGCTTAACCTTCAACAGGGAACGTTGCTTATCCGGCGAGACGGATAGTAAAAGAGGAGAGACCGCTACGCGTTACATATTGACCGTTGACTTTGAAGAAGATAACGACATTGAAAGTTTCATCCGGTTTGTCCAGTACCACACTAAACGCTTGAAGTGTCCCAGCAAGGACGTGTTCATCCGGCTCGCTCACGAATGGGAAAAACAGCTGGTGAGCAACCCTGAGCCAAACAACGGCATTGGAATCAAGAAAGAAAAGAAAAAAACGCTTAAAGAACCATCCGAGTAAATTCAAGATCCGGGTACGATACAAGTACCACTACTACCGCTGGATAAACACCCAAGACTACGGCAGCTTCAAAGACATCTACGAAAAATACAAAGACAAAGGATACTCCTTTTTTTGCGCCGATTTGCCTCCGGAGTATTCCAGTCAAGACGGGACATGGACGGGATATCGCCTAGATGGGGATAAGACTCACACCGAATCAACGTTGAAAAGATATGGGCGACATAAAGCGTGGATTGATCCCACTTACAAGTTCCAGGGAAGACCTGTGATCCTCGTCTACAACGCCGATTGACAGTCCGGGAATAACTCTCGATTTCCCGAATAGATTTCTGGGAATTCAATTCCGCTCGTCACTACACGTGACTGTCGAATGTGACCACGTGAAGTGAGCGACCCTTAAGAAGCACAATTCGATCTTAGCTCCGCATGGAGACAGCGGCCGTCCAGAAGGAAACGCTCTGGCGGAATTCCAACTTCCTGAAACTTTGGACGTCTGAAACCATCTCCCAGTTTGGTGGCCAGTTTACGGGCTTAGCTCTTGGGCTAACCGCCATCATCATTCTAAACGCAAACCCCGTAGAGAAGGGAATACTCGACTTCGCCGGAAGCGTTCCCTGGCTGATCTTCGGGCTCGTCGCTGGGGTCTGGATTGACCGGCACCGCAAGCAGCGCATCATGGTCATCTCCAACATTCTTCGCGGCTCAATACTCGCATTGATTCCTATAGGGGCCGTCCTTGGGGTCATAACAAAACTCGGCCTTCCATTTCTCTACGCGATAAGTTTCTGCGTCGGATTCCTGCAGGTCTTCTTCGACATTACATATCAATCCTTCCTACCCTCTCTGGTACGCAGGGATCAGCTGGTCGAGGGAAACCGCAACTTACAAGCCAGCGCATCAACCGCCCAAGTGGCTGGACCAACCATAGCCGGTATCGTCATCAGTATACTCACCGCGCCGATTGCTATCGCCGTTGATGCTTGCTCATTCTTCGCATCCGCATTCGCACTAGGACGGATAGCTCATGAAGAAGCGATCAATAGTGAAATCGAAAAGCCTTCGGTATTAGCGGATATCCGAGAAGGGCTTCACGTTGTTTTCAGCGACAGACGACTTCGGATGATCGCAGGTTGCACGGGGACATCCAATTTCTTCTCAACTGCACTAGGCACACTCTTTCTACTCTATCTGATCCAGCCTAGCCCCGCTGGGCTTGGAGTTTCCGAAAATCTCGCGGGAGTCACTGCAGGGATCATCTTCAGCGTGGCAAGTATCGGCGCTCTGGTTGGAGTGGGAATATCTAGTCGGGTCGCAAAGAGTATTGGAGTTGGACCGGCCATCCTTGGGAGCATACTCATTGGTGGACTTGGGGCGGTACCCTACTATACGTCCGGATCCCTGACCGCATCTCCCCTCTTTACACTGGGAGGGTTTGCGGTCAACTGGAGCATGCTATCCATCATGGCAGGCCAATTCGTCAGCTTCATTGCGACTGTAGTTTACAATGTCAACCAGGTCAGTTTAAGACAGGCGATAGTACCGCTTCGTCTACAGGGACGAATGAACGCAACAATGCGATTCCTAGTCTGGGGAACAATACCTCTCGGAGCTCTCACCGGCGGACTATTAGGAGAGTTTCTCGGATTGCGGACCGCGATGGGAATAGCGATACTAGGAGGCTCCCTAGCGTTTCTCTGGGTTCTACTTTCACCAGTACGTTCTCTCAAGAGGATACCCGAACCTCTAGAATAGAGAGGACGCTTGTCCGCCAATCCATTCATACTCAACTATATACCGTCTTGAACGGCCTGCGAGCTTCTTTCAAATAGAGGCAACCTCATAGCCTCGCAACCGGCCATGACCCTCCAGGCCACTACCCCGGCAGTCCAACAGAAAACCGGCTATCGCTACGTCAAATACACGTTCTTCAAAGTCGACCCAGCCTGGAGAAAACTACCCTCTCAAGAGAGAGAATCCTCAAAGAAACAATTCCTCTCATCCCTGGATGAAGCGGGAGACAAGATCCAACCCAGATCCTATTCACTGGTTGGGACCAGAGGCGATGCTGACTTCATGCTATGGACAATAACCGACTCTCTAGAAACCCTCCAAGGCTTTCACTCGGACCTCCACAAAACTGAGCTGGGAAAGCATCTCTCCACACCCTACTCTTACCTTGCTATGCTACGCCCCTCAGAATATTTCGGGAGACATTCAGAGAGGGAACCTGTTGGCTCGAAATACCTCTTCGTCTATCCCTTCACCAAGAAGAGAGAATGGTACAGTCTGCCGTTCGAGGAAAGGCGGAGAATAATGAAAGACCACGTGCAAGCCGGCCAAAAATACCCCTCTGTAACGATCCACACGTCATACTCTTTCGGAATAGACGACTATGAGTTCATACTCTCATTCGAAACAGATCATCCAGAAGACTTCCTCAACCTGGTTATGGATCTTAGAACCACCGAAGCCAGCAAGTACACGGCCCTTGAGACTCCGATTTTCACCTGCCTCAATGTTGAACCCGGGAAGATGCTAGACCTTCTCGGACCATAGAATAGAGTGACGTTCTAACTTGGCTGATTTCGAGAACGATAATTTCCTGAGAGCCTGCTGGAAGAAAGAGACTGAGTTCACCCCGATCTGGTTCATGAGACAGGCCGGCAGATACCTGGACAGCTATCGGAAGATCAGGGCGAAAAACGATGTCCTCACTATCTGCAAAACCCCTGAATTGTCGGCTAAGG
>Ga0209157_1003304_pt1 | contig 12449 bp, 12 predicted proteins | sample GraSoiAngelo_135_FD_185892 | JGI IMG/M metagenome (GOLD analysis project Ga0209157, IMG submission 185892) | Grasslands soil microbial communities from the Angelo Coastal Reserve, California, USA - 14_0929_05_40cm (SPAdes) (version 2) | ecosystem: Environmental > Terrestrial > Soil > Grasslands ... | reverse complement strand
GCGACATGTTGCCGTGTGGGTCCATCGCCGCGGAGATCAGCGGGTCGCGTCCGACGACGCTTCTCATCGACGAGGCGAGATCTCCCTCCGCGTCGGTCATACCGACCACCGTCATCGCGCCGTGGATGTCGAGGAACACTCCGTCGAGCGGAAGCACGGCTCGCGAGCGCTCGAGCAGCTCCGTCTTCGCCGACTCGTAGAAGTCACGCTCGACCGCGCCGCCGGGCAACGCACGCGCATGCACGAGAGGGACCCAGTCGACCTCGCGCGGCAGGTCGTCGTAACGCGCGAGCAGCTCATCGCCGCGCACCACGGTGAAATCCGTTTGTCCACTACGGTGTGGCGAGAACGTGCTCGACTCGATGTGGATGCCGCCGATCGCGATGCGGTGGCGCATCCGTCCCCTAGCGCTTGTCGTCCGTGCGCTTCTCCACCGTGACCACGGCGTCCGTCACGATCGCGGCGATGGCGGCGATCGCCGCCCACACCGGGAGCAGCAGCGCCCCGACGACGCCGAGCGTCAGCGGGACCTCGATGATCGTGCGGCCGTCGCGTGTCTTGACCAGCAGCCGACGGGCGTTCCCTTCCTCGACCAGGGCCTTGATCCGTTCGATGACACGGTCGACGCCCTCTTCGTCGATATGGAATGTCTCAAAGAGTGTTTCTTTGGTCGTTGGCATCTCAGGCCTCCTTCTTTCGCGCGCGTCCGAGTGTGACACCGGGTTTCCGGATGGCTCTAGTCCGAGTACGGGCCGGACCCGCCGTGGATTTCGTCGCCTGTACGACATTCACCTGGTGTGAGACTTCCGGGTCGGTGAACGCGAGGAGCCGCTCGCCCTCCGCGGCGACCGCTTCCTTGTCACGCTTCGAGAGCGGCACGACCGACTCGACGCGCAGCGACACCGTTCCGTCTTTGCGCGTGGTCTTCCAGGTCGCGGCGATGAATCCGTCGACGAGCACGGTGCCGAAGCGCCCGACCATCACCTCACGCTGCGACCAGCGAACGTCGTCGCTGACGATACGGGAACGGTCCTCGTGCGAAAGGAAGATGTTGTCGTACTGCGGCAGGAAGCGTGGCGGCGCCGGCGTGTCGGGGTCGGGCAGCGGACCATCTCGCACGTCGAAGAGCTCGCGGCCTTCCTCGTCGCGGAAGGTGCGCAGCCGCGGTCGAAGCCGTTCGAAGACCTCGCGGAGTCCGGCGAGCCGCGACCAGATGCGCGCATCGGCGACGGTCGCCGGGCCGAACGCCCGCAGGTAGCGGAGGATCAGCTCGTCCGGCGTCGCGTCGTGGGCCAGATCTTTCTTGGTGCCAAGCCATGCTTCGAGCGAGGTGTGACGCGCTTGGCCACTCGCACCCCACACGCCACGTGGTGGCACCTGCACGAGCGGCAGGCTGAAGTGCACGGCCGCGGCCAGCGCTTCGGCATCGACCGTGGGCCATCGCTTCTTCAGGATCTGACGAAGCTCGGCTGCCGTGCGTGGACTTTCGTCCAAGCTCTTCCGACCGGCCCTGAGCAACGCTTCCATATCCACGCCGGAGAGCCGGCTCGCGAAGGTCGGGACACCGACATCACCTCTCGCGCTCAGGAAGAGGCGCTCGTACACGGACGCGATCACGGGCCGCATGGCGAGCGCGTCGCGCGCCGTCACGAGATGGACCGTAGCGCGCATCAGCCCCATGCGGACGGCACCGCGATCGGTGATGAGCTTCGCGAGCTCGTCAGCGCGGAAGCCGACGAGACGCGACCACAGCGCGATGTACGGGTCGGTCGGCACCTGCGCCTGCATGCCGACGAGGTGTTCGATCGCGTCCGTCACCGACATCTTCGAGCGGCGCAGCAGGAGCTGCCGCTCGAGGAGCGCCCGATTGAGCGCGCGGCGGCTCAGGATCACGCCGCAGGTATAGTCGAGCCCGAGATTCGCGCGGAGGGTGTGAGATGGACGGGGACGCTGGGGTGAAGATCGATCGAAGGCGGTTCCTCCAGGCACTGGCCGCCGTCGGCGTCGCCGTTGCGTGCGGTCCCTCCGCCGCGCCGGCCAGCGCAAGCCCGGCACCATCGACGTCGGGCGCGGTCGCCAAGCCCGTCAGCATCGAATGGTGGCGTCGCAACTACACCGCCGGCACGGGGAGCGCTGAAACGATCACGTCGGACGGGGCCGTGAAGGGGTTCCGCGACAGGAACCCGAACTACACGATCACCATCCAGGGCGGTCCGTTCGGCCCCGAGACCGATCAGAAGTTCGACATCGCGATCCTCCAGCAGAAGGCCGGGCCTGATGTCTTCCACACCACCGGCGGTGACGTCCTCAAGTACGCCGCCGCGGGCCAGCTCTCCGAGCCGCCGCTCACCGCGACGGAGAAGAGCGACTTCAACGCGAGCGCGCTCACGGCAACGACCTACAAGGGCAAGGTGGTGGCCTATCCGCTCTGGATCGTGCCGTGGTTCGAGTACATCAACCTCGACCTCTTCAAGGAGCGCGGCGTCACGCCGCCGAAAGACGGCAACTGGACCTACGAGGAGTTCCTCGACGCGGCGAAGAAGCTGACCTTCAAGCGAGCCGACGGGAAGCAGATCTACGGCTTCGCGCATGCGAACGACGAGTTCGCATTCATGCTCATCGACGGCGGCCGCCTCTACGACACGGCCGTGAAGACGTGGACATTCAACAGCGCCGAGGCCGTAAGCGGTCTCGAGCGATGGGTCGCGCTCGCGAAGGAAAAGGTCATGCCGCCGGACTTCCTCACGCTGAATCCGAACGATTCACAGGCGCGATTCATCAGCGGTGAGATCGCGATCCTCCAGCGTCCGAGCGCGATGATCAACGTGCTGAACGCGGACCCGAAGTGGGTCTACGGCACGAACTGGGACATCGCGAACTTCCCGAAGGGCAAGACGGCGCAGACCGCTTGGGGTGGGGTCGGCTTCATCGCCGTACGCGAGCAGGCGGACGCGGACAAGAAGGCGGCGGCGCACGTCTTCGCGAAATACCTCACCGGTCCCGACATCGGTCCCGACCTGAAGAAGATGACTCCGCCGATCGAGTACTGGCTCGCGCCGGCCGCGCGCACCTCGGCTGCCGGTATTTACGGCGAATACCACCCCGCGAAGGCGAAGGTCGCGAAGATGGGCTCGTTCACGTATGTGCTGCCGAACGTGAGCACCTGGGCCGAGATCGACCAGAAGTACCTCCGTCCGGCGCGTGATGCGGCCCTCGAGGGCAAGAAGACGGCGAAGCAGGCACTCGATGAGGTAGCGCCGACCGCGCAGAAGCTGCTGGACGAAGCGAACAAATAATCGCGCAGCCATGCTGCGCTCATCTGCTTGGCGTGTGCGCCTCGCGCACGCCGCGGTAACGATGGGGGCCGCAGTGCGGCGTCACGCGTGGTCGTATCTCTTCGTCCTGCCGACGTTCGCGCTGTTTGTCGTCTTCACGCTCGTTCCCGTGGTGCAGGCGTTCGTCCTCTCGCTCCAGAGCGCGCGGATCGTCGGCGGCGATTTCATCGGCCTGCAGAACTTCGTCACGCTCGCGGAGGACCCGGTCTTCCGGCAGGCCCTCGGCAACACCATCCTCTACTCGGCGGTGGTCGTCGCCGCGCAGCTGACACTCGCGCTCGTCGTCGCCAGCCTCATCCAACCCCTGGGACCGCGAAGTCAGACGTTCTACCGCGCCCTCTTCTATCTGCCGCTGGTGAACTCGGCGATCCTCGTCGCGATGGTGTGGCGTTGGATCTTCAACGCCAACCCGTACGGACTCGCGAACACCGTCCTCGGCGTCTTCGGCCTCCAACCGCTGCTCTGGATCGGTAGCTCCGATCAGGCACTGGCCGCGGTCATCCTGAGCGCTGTCCTCACCATCCCGGGTGGCGGCGTCGTTCTCTATTCGGCGGCGATGGGCTCTCTTCCGAAGGAGCTCTACGAGGCGGCGGAGGTCGAGGGCGCTGGGGCACTCACAAAGTGGTGGTACATCACCGTGCCGCTGCTCAAGCCGACGACGCTGTACCTGCTGGTCGTTTACACGATCCTCGCGTTCCAGATCTTCGAGCGCGTGTACGTGATGACGAACGGCGGCGGGCCGAACAACGCGACGATCACGATCGTCCAGCTCATCTACAGCACCGCGTTCCAGTTCGGGCGCTACGGTCTCGCCAGCGCGATGGCCGTCGTCCTGTTCATCATGGCCGTCGCCGTCGCGGTCGTGCAGTTCCGCTCGCTGCGATCCGATGTCGAGTATTAGGAGGAGGCTCCCGGTCCACCTCGTCCTGCTCGCCGCCGGGCTGCTTTCGCTGTTCCCGCTGTACTGGCTCTTCCTCACCTCGCTCAGTCCGGCGCAGTACGTCGTGAAGGTGCCGCCCGAGGTCGTGCCGCGCGAGCTCACCTTCAGCAACTACCAGCGTCTGTTCGACACGACGCCCATCGTCCGCTGGCTCGTGAACACCGTCGTCATCGCCGGTGTCATCACGGCCTTCCACCTGCTGTTCGACAGCATGGCCGGCTACGCGTTCGCGAAACGGCGTTTCCCCGGAAAGAACGTGATGTTCTGGCTGGTCGTGAGCACGCTCACCGTCCCCGCGCAGGTCACGCTCATCCCGGTGTTCTTCATCCTTCGCGCCGTCGGTCTGCTCGACACGTACCCCGGCGTCATCATCCCCGGACTTGCGGACGTCTTCGGCGTGTTCCTCATGAAGCAGTTCATCCAGACGCTGCCCAGCGAGCTGGAGCACGCCGCACGCCTCGATGGCGCGTCCGAGTGGCAGGTCTACACGCGGATCATCTTGCCGCTGTCGAAGCCGGCGCTCGCGGTGCTCGCGATCTTCACCTTCAACCGCTACTGGAACGCGTTCATCTTCCCGCTCGTGATCCTGCGCGATCCCGCGAAATACCCGGTCCAGGTCGGGCTCGCGACGCTGCAGGGCGAATTCAACACGGACTTCGGCATGCTGATGACGGGAGCGGCTGTTGCCGCCATCCCGATGATCGTGGTGTTCTTCGCGTTCCAGCGCTACTTCATCGAGGGCATCCGCGTGGGCGGTGTGAAGGGCTGACGCGGCGCGCGCCAGGCAAGGATCAGCCCCCCGACGAGGACCGCGATGATCGTGATGTGATAGGCGATGTCAGGAACGGTGCGCGGACCGACGCCGATCGCGATCGTGAAGACACCGACGAGCGTGCCAGCAAGAGCGATCCCCTGCGCTGCGAGGCCGATCGTGCGCGCGGACGCCACGTGGGTCCACGTGAGAGCCAGACCGACGAGAAGGACCGCTGCGATCAGGCTCTCGGCGGCGCCGGCCTGACGGTGCTCGAATCCGGTCGTCAGAACACCGAAGTGCACCAGGGCGACGATGACGTAGGTCGCGGCCTCGACGAGCAGCAGGGTGCGGATCTGGGCGTTCATGGCCGACCCGCGCGCGCGGCCCTCTCACCAAGGCGCGGCTCGGTGCCGACGCGACTCGCGACCACGCCGAGGGCAGCGGCGACCACGATCACGACGAGGGCGCCGACGACGTCTGGCTTAGTCGTCATCAGGAAGACGATGCCGAGAGCCAGCGCGGTCCGCATTCGCACGGAGGCCGCGAGGATCGGCGCGCTCATGCGCTGGCGCAGCACGTCGGAGATGGGACCTGTTTCGATCTGGAGAGCTCGCTCGATCGCGGGGAGCGACCTGCCGTTGCTGATGCCGCCGAGGGCGGCGATGACCACGAACGCCGCGAGCGCCACGAGGATCCACGCCGTCCAGCCCACGACCGTGGCGGTCATGTAGAGACCGGCAACGAGGATCAGACCAAGCGAAGCGGGACCGACGCGCCGCACCAGGCCGAGGAGCCCGAGCCAGCCGCGCGCCTCCTGGACCGCAGCGGATCGCCGCAGGCCGGCCCAGGCGACCGACTCGAGTGCCAGGGCCACGAACATCCCGAGCGCACCGACGATGTGCAGAAAGAGCGCGATCGTGTAGCCAGTCATTTCGGCTTCTCCCCCGCGGCCCGGACGCTTGGTCCGGCCGACGGTGCGAAGTATGGCCAGATAGTTTGAGTATGTAAAGTATCTAAGCGTACCAATCATCGGAATCGCCGCTATGCTTTCGGCGTGCCGCGCCGACAAGACAAGAGGGTCCTTGCCGCCGAGGCGTGGCGGGGGTTGTTCGACTTCATCATCGCCACGGCCGATCATCGCAATCAGGTGCTGGCCCAGCTCGGGCTCACGCCGAATGACAGCCGGGCGCTCGGAAGCCTCGAGCGCGCCAGCGGCCGCACCATGAGCGCGCTCGCCAGGGAATGGCGCTGCGATGCTTCGACCGCGACCTGGATCGTTGACCGGCTGGAGAAGCGTGGACTGGTCGAGCGACGGGCGGTGCCGGCCGACCGCCGCGTGACCCTCGTTGTGTTGTCACCGGGAGGCGTGAGAACCAAGGCCCAGCTCATACGCGGGGTCTACAAGGCCCCGCGGGAGCTGCTCGCCCTAGAGACCGGCGAGCTCGCGGCCCTACGGGACGCGGTCGCGCCGCTGGCGAGGCGCCCCGAGGGTGTGCCTGCTGCACGGCCTCACCTGCGCGACCGACGGCGTCACGCGGCGGACTGAAAGACATCTAACAAAGCGCGCGAAATGCGCCTCAGTTCACGAATCGCGCACCGACTTCTGTTGTTCTATGCGCAGATCCACATCACCAGCACCCGGAGGATTTGATGGCTTCAGCCGCCCGCACACCGACCGTCGTGATCGACCCACGGACACGCACACAGATCGTCATCGCGGTCATGCTCGGTCTCTTCCTCGCCGCGATCGATCAAACGATCGTGGGGACGGCGCTGCCGCGCATCGTCACCGACCTGCACGGGAACGACATCTACACCTGGGCCTTCACGGGCTATCTGCTGACGGCGACCATCAGCGGCCCGATCTACGGCAAGATCTCGGACCTGTTCGGACGGCGGCCGGTGCTGCTGTTCGCGGTCGTCGTGTTCCTCGTCGGATCGGCGCTCTCGGGCTTTTCACACGAGATGTGGCAGCTGGTCGCGTTCCGGGCGCTCCAGGGTCTGGGCGCGGGCGCGCTGTTCCCGGTCGCCCTCGCGGTCATCGGCGACATGTTCGACGCAGCGGAGCGTGGGAAGTACCAAGGCTTCGTCGGCGCCGTCTTCGGCCTCAGCTCGCTCATCGGTCCGGCCATCGGCGGGATCATCACCGACACCATCGGATGGCAGTGGGTCTTCTTCGTCAACCTTCCGATCGGATTCGTGGTCTTCGCGGTCATCTGGCGCACGCTGCCCTCCCTCCGCAGGACCGACGCGGCTCCGCGGATCGACTATCTCGGCGCGAGCGTGCTCGTCGCAGCCCTGGTCCCGATCCTGATCGGACTCACGAACAAGCAGAGCGGCGCGTGGACCGACCCGGCGGTCGGTGGGCTCATCGTCGCGGGTCTGATCATCACGGCCGTCTTCGTGTGGATCGAGTCGCGCACCGCCGAGCCGATCGTTCCGATCGAGCTGTTCCGCAACAGGTCGTTCGCTATCTCGGTGTCCGCGATGTTCCTGGCGTCGATGGCCTTCTTCGCACCGATCGTGTTCCTGCCACGCTGGTTCCAGGTGGTGGGCGGCGCGAGCGCGACGCAGTCGGGCTATCAGATCCTCGCTCTGCTCGGTGGTCTGATCCTCAGCGCGATCACGTCCGGGCAGATCGTCGCGCGCACGGGTCGATACAAGCCGCTGGCGCTGGGAGCGGCGGCGACGTTGGCGATCGGGCTCCTGCTCCTGACGAATCTGCGCGCCGACACGCCGCTGCCGGTCCTCTGGTCGTGGATGTTCATCACCGGGCTCGGCGTCGGTCCGATGTTCGCGATCTTCACCCTGGTGGTGCAGGGTGCCGTGCAGCCACGGCAGATCGGCACGGCGACTAGCAGCCTCACCCTCTTCCAGCAGATCGGAGGCAGCGTCGGCCTCGCCGTCGCCGGCACGGCCTTCGGAACGCGACTGGTGGAGGAGTTGCCGCGGCAGCTCGCGGCCTCGCCGGTCCCACCGCAGATCATCGCGGCATTCCCGAGCTCAGCTGGCGCGGTCGGTCAGATCGTCGGCGTCGGCAACATCGGTCAGGCCATCCTCGCCGGCGTCCCCGCTGGTGCGCGCGCGCAGATCGAGCCGTATCTGCCGGACATCGTGGCGGCGATCTACCGCGCGTTCTCCCTCGCGACGGCGAACACCTTCATCTTCGGTGTCGTCGCGGCCGTGGTCGCTGGAGGCGCGATCGCGCTGCTGCGCGAAGCGCCGATGCAAGCGCTTGCGCCGCAGACATCGCGCGGGTCCGGCGCGCTCGCCGAGCCCGGCGAATAAGCCATGCGGTCCACGCGTGTTGACTGGCTGATCTTCGTCGCGCTCGGCTTCATGTGGGGCTCGAGCTACCTGTTCATCAAGATCGGCGTGCAGGACTTCGGGACATTCACGCTCGTCGCGCTGCGTCTCGCCATCGGTGCCGCGCTGCTGTGGACGGTCCTACGCATCGCCCGCACGCGCCTGCCACGTACGCCACGGGTCTACGGCCACCTGCTGGTGATGGCACTCGTGAACATCACGATCCCCTTCCTGCTCATCACCTGGGCCGAGAAGAGCGTCGAGTCCGCGCTCGCCGCGGTCCTCACGTCGCTCGTGCCCCTCTTCGTCGTCGTCCTCGCTCCGTTGTTCATCCACGACGAGCCGCTGCGGGTGAACGGGATCGTCGGTCTGGTCGTCGGTTTCGTCGGTGTCGTCGTTCTGACGAGCCGCGAACTGACGGGGACGGGGTCCGACATCCTGAGCGACATCGCGCTCGTGGGATCGTCGATCAGCTACGCCGCCGGCGCGGTCTACTCGCGCCGCAACGTGCGCGGGCTCGACCCGATGATCCCTGCGACGTTCCAGGTCACGTTCGCCGCGGTCATCACCGTTGTGATCGCGTTGCTGCTGGAGCATCCCTGGGACGTGCACCCGCAGCCGCAGGGGATCCTCGCGATCATCTGGCTCGGTCTGCTCGGATCCGGCCTCGCGTATCTCGGCTTCTTCCACTTACTCGGTCGCTGGGGTGCGACGCGCACCGCGCTCGTGGCCTACGTCCTTCCTGTCGTGGGGATCGCGCTCGGCTTCCTCGTGCTGCAGGAGCCGATCGATGGGCGGATGATCCTCGGGACCGCGCTCATCATCGGCGGAGTGGCGCTCGTCAACAGCCGGTACGGTCGGCGGCTGCTGTTCGCACGGAGTCAGCCGCGCGTGCCGAGCGTCGGAGCAGCCGCTCCGCGCTAGCTGTGCCGCGCCGCAGCGGGCTCAGCGACGGCGCGACTCTCGCGGGGCGGGGATCGCGCTGACGCGCAGCTTCGGGAAGCGCACCCGGAGGTCCGCGGCGTGCACCTGGAACAGCGCCTCCGGATCCGTCAGGCCGGCGAAGGTGTACTCGCCGAGGCTGCGGAACGAGACGCCGTCGGGCTGACCCGCGGCGAGGAGCGCGTGCGCCGCCGACGAGAGCAGGATCTGACCGCCGTGACCGGCCGAGCACAGGCGCGCCGCGGTATGGACCGCGATGCCGACGTATCCGGCGTCGCTGACCGTGGTGCGGCCGGTGTGGATGCCGATCCGCACGCAGACCTCGACGCCATCGGGCCACTCGCGCTTCCGTAGCGAGCGCTGGATCGCGACCGCCGCGCCCAGCGCGGGCGTGGCCTCAGCGAAGACGGCGAAGAACTCATCGGCCCGAGCGTCGACCTCGTGGCCGCCGGCATCGCGCACGTTCGTGCGGATGAGTGCGCGCGTGTCGCGCAGCACCGCCACGTAACCGTCGCCGAGCCGTCGCAGCAGGCCCGTCGAATCTTCCACATCGGTCAGGAGGAACGTCACCGTGCCGCGCGGAAGGCTCGCGATGTCGCGCGCCCGCGCCTTGACCTCCGTTTGCTGGCGTTCTTTGCGCAGCTGTCCGTCGAAGAACCCGATCGGAACGATCCCGTGCTTCTTCGCTGCCCTCAGGAGCCGCTGGCGTGCGCGCTCGCGCGCCGCATCGTCCTCGAACGCGGTCTGGTCGAATCGCGCCAGTGCGTTGCGCACATGCGACGCGTCGTTGATCGGCAGGCGCCGGCGTCCCTGTGAGTCGACATACGCGAAAGCGCGGTCGGGCAGACGAGCGCGTGCGGTAGCGGCGAGTGGTGGCACGTTCGGGAACCCCCTGGAGATCAAAATGATAGAGCGCCGAGCAGCGTGATCAGCCGGCCTGCTGTAGCACTTCCACCGTGAACGTGAGCAGACGCCAGAGCTCCCCGATGAGGAACAGCGGACCCCCCGACTTCGCGGCTTCGCCCGCGGGTGCCGCGTGCGTGACGAGATGAGGAGCCACGAAGACCATGTGACCGTCGCGCGGCGCCGCGCGCGCGGCCTCCGCCTCCGCCAGCGGCTCGAAGGTGTCGAGGGGATCGTGGATCCAATAGATCGGTGGGCGGATCTCCTGCCACACGATCTCGGGCGACACGGCGTCGAAGGCGGCGCGCGCACCCGGACCGAGCGCGCGCAGCCGATCGAGCGCCTCCTGATACGACGTCGACGCGAGCGCGCGGCGCACGGCGTCGCGGTCGCCGGGCGGCACGAGGTCGACCGCCGCCGGCGGAAGGCGCTGGAGCGCCTCGGCGCTCGGTCCCCACGGCTCGAGCCGTCCGTCGGAGAGCTGCTCGCGACCAACGACGCTGGCGAGATACGTGTCGATGTCGAAGTAGGCGCCGAGGATCGTGATGAACGCGGCCCGGCCGATCGCGGGCTCGCGACCGGCCGCGACGAGGAGCATGCCGCCACCGACCGAGACGCCGAAGGCGCCGACGTTCCGGTCTCGCGTCGCAGGCAGGTCCCGCGCGCGCGCGAACGCGGCGTCGATCTGTTTCGTCGCGCTCGTCTCGAAGCGCCCCGCCTTCAGGAACGGGAACTCCGGGATCATCACCAGATATCCGGCGCGCGCGAGCGTCACGCCGAAGCTTCGGAGCAACGGCTCGTCGTTGCCGCGCGGCGCGGCTCCCGGCACGACCAGGATCGCCGGATGCTGGTCGCCCCACGCCGGGGACCAGTACGTGACGCGCATGGGGACATCCGCGAAGCGGTCGTCCGTCTCGAGGACCTTCGGCTCCGGTGTCACCAGCCGCGCGAGGTTCGTGCCGATGAGCTGCTCGCTGTAGATGTCGGCGAGGACGATCGCTGCCTGGCCGACGGGTCGCAGCACCGGTCGCCACAGCAGCCCGACCATGACGATCGTGACGATCAGGATCCAGCGGCGTCGGCTCAGCTTCGTCAGCCTATCCTCCCAGGTGAGTGAAGGCGCGTGGCTGGGATCGCGCTTCGATAATCGCGGGCCTCGCTGCCATCTACTTCGTGGCGGGCAAGCTCGGCCTGCTGCTGGCCTTTGTGCACGTCAGCGCGACCGCGGTATGGCCACCGACCGGGATCGCGCTCGCGGCGCTCCTATTGTTCGGGCCGCGCGTCTGGCCGGGAGTGCTCGTCGGTGCATTTCTGGTGAATCTCACCACGGCTGGTTCGGCCGTGTCTTCAGCCGGCATCGCGATCGGCAACACCCTCGAAGGACTGCTGGCCGCGTATCTCGTCAACCGTTACGCGTCCGGCCGCTATGCGTTCGAGGGACTGCGAGACGTCTTTCGGTTCGCGATCCTCGCGGCGCTGGTCAGTCCGGTGGTGAGCGCGACGTTCGGGGTCACGAGCCTCTGTGCGACCGGCTACGCGGAGTGGGCGGACTTCGGCCCGATCTGGCTGACGTGGTGGCTGGGCGACGCGGGCGGCGCGCTCATCGTGGCGCCGCTCCTGATCGTCTGGGGCAATGAGCCACGTCTGCCCGCTTGGGATCGTGGACGCGCGTTCGAGCTCGCGATATTCGCCGCCGCTTTCGCGCTTACCGTCTTGATCGTCTTTGATGGCCTGCCGCCATTGTCCGGGAACACATATCCAGCGACGTTCATCGCCTTTCCTGTCTTGGTGTGGGCTGCTTTCCGCTTCGGGCCGCGCATCGCGTCCGCCGCGCTCTTTCTCCTCTCGGTAGCGGCAATCTGGGGCACGCTGCACGGCTTCGGCCCGTTCGCGGACATCCCGCCGAATGAGGCGCTGCTCCTGCTCCAGGCCTTCATGGGTGTCGCCGCGGTGATGACGCTTGCGCTCGCGGCCGCGGAGACGGAACTGCGCCGTGCCGAAGCCCGCAAGATCGCGGAGCGCGACGAGTTCATCGCCGTCGCCGCGCACGAGCTCAAGACTCCGATCACCAGCCTGCGTCTTGCCGTGCAGGTCTTGCGACGCGAAGCCGAGCGCGACGCTACGCCCGAAGACGCGAAGCTTCGCGACTCGCTCCGCACGATCGAGTCACAGTCGCAACGGCTCGGACGTTTGGTGACCGAGCTTCTCGAGACCGTCCGTCTGCGGACGGGCCCGATGGTCTTAGACCTGAGGCCGGCGGACGTCGTAG
>Ga0209157_1003303_pt1 | contig 12453 bp, 10 predicted proteins | sample GraSoiAngelo_135_FD_185892 | JGI IMG/M metagenome (GOLD analysis project Ga0209157, IMG submission 185892) | Grasslands soil microbial communities from the Angelo Coastal Reserve, California, USA - 14_0929_05_40cm (SPAdes) (version 2) | ecosystem: Environmental > Terrestrial > Soil > Grasslands ... | reverse complement strand
CAACTCGGCAATCGCCCGCCGCGGTAGTCCGCTGAACCCGGCCACGGCGCCCTCGTGCGGGAGAAACAGAATCCCTTCCGTGCGGCGCCAGGCCCGCCACAGGACCTCTTCGTTGTTCCGTCGGATCAAACGGCGGAAGTTCATCCCCCATACGTCGTTGCTGGGGTGATAACGGAGTGTCTGCCAGGGGATGAACAGCTCGGCGGTCCAGCCGAACGGCGTGAGGCACGCGCGAGCGTCCCACACGCCGTTCCAATCCTGGTTCGTCGTCTCGAAGTCGATCACCTGCGCGTCCGTCATGGCGCCGTTTGGGTTCACAGCGAACAGGAACCCCGTGCGATGATCGCGCAGCGGATCGAGCAGGAGCGTGAACGCGTCGTCCGATTCGAAGTCGCTGTCGCGCCGCAGGGCCGCGTGGCGGATCGCCGCGGGAAGGGCGTCGTACGCCCACACGCCCACCCACAAGCCCTCCGGCGTTGCGAGCAGGCGCACGACCGTCCGTTCAGTCGCGGGCCGTCCTTCGGCCGGCTCTCTCTGGGTGAAGTCGGTGATGGAGTCGGCCGTGAGCCAGGACGGTTCGTCGGGCACGCCGTCGAGCCGCAGCGGGGCCATCGCGTGGATGACGTGCGCGTCGGTAGCCTGCACCTGTGCCCGCAAGGCACCCGGGCCGAGCGTGCACGCGACGACGACGCAGCGGAGTCGGCTAATGAACAACGAGCGCGCCCTTCGCCAGCAGTCCCACCAATCCTGACCCGGCGATGAGCAACGGCTCCGGGATGCGCTTGAACCGGAGGAGGAGGACGAGCGTCACCGCGCAGACCAGGACGGTCGGCAGGTCGATCAGGGCGCGACGGCCGAGGACGAGGACGGCTCCGGCAATCGCGCCGGTAGCCGCCGCCGTCACGCCGTTCACGAACGCCTTGATGGCGGGGTTCTCGGCCACGCGGCGGTAGTGCGGGGCGGCGAGCACCACCACGAGGTACACGGGGGCGAACACCCCCAGTGCGGCGACCGCGGCGCCCACTGGACCCGCCACGAGGTACCCGATGAACGCCACCGTGATCACGACCGGGCCGGGCGTGATCATCGAGACCGCCACGGCATCGAGAAACTGCCGCTCCGTAAGCCAGTGATATTGCTCCACCACGCCGCCATGCAGAAACGGCACGATGGCGAGCCCGCTCCCGAAGACGAACAGCCCCGCGGCGGCGAAGTACCAGAAGACCTTCCACAGCACGCCGACGGGCACCACCCCGCTGAGCCCCGCCACGAGCCACGCCGGCCAGGGCGTCACGAGGAGCGCCTGGGACGGTGACGCCGGGCGGGTGCGCAGTCGGGCCACCACGGGGACGAACCCGGAAGCCACGAACAGCCACACGACCTCGGACGCCGTCCAGGCGGTGACGACGAGGCTCACGGCGAAGAGCCCCCAGAGGAGGCGGTCGCGCCCGAGCGTCATGCCGACGAGCTTCGTGGCGCTCCGCGCGATGATGGCGATGACCGCCGCCCCGATCCCGTAGAACAGCGCCTGCATCCACGCCAGCCCGCCGAACCGGACGTACAGCGCCGCCAGCGCGAGCACCATGAGCAGCGACGGCGCCACGAACGCCATCCCCACGAGCGTCGCGCCAAGTACTCGGCCGCGCACCCACCCGAGGTACATCGCGAGCTGGGCCGCGAGCGGCCCAGGGGCGAGCTGCGCGAGGGCGAGCCCCTGCTTGTAGTCTTCTCGAGAGATCCAGCCGCGCTCGTCCACGAGATCGCGCTGCATGTGCCCCGCCAGCGCGATCGGTCCGCCGAACCCCAGCGTGCCCAGCTTGAGGAAGTACAGGACGAACGCCCGCAGGGTCGCGGGCTGCGACGTCGCGCTCACCGCTTGCCCTGCCGCGGTGATCGCTGCGGGGACGCGGCGAAGGACCGGTAGAGGTCGTCGAAAGCCGCCGCGCCGCGCCGTACGCGCGTGGCGTCGGCGGCGGACTGGCGCGCGATGCCGGCGAGCAGTTGTTCAACGCCCGCCGTTTCCGCACGCCCGAACCTCGCGTCCTTGCAATCGATGTCGTGGACGATCTCGCCGATGGCCCGGAGCGCGGGATCGCGCAACCGGAAGCGCCGCACCAGGGTCTCGAAGGTGCAGCGGCTCCCTTCGTGGGTGTACTCGGCCTCGAACATGTCAAAGCGCAGCTCCCCCCGGCGCGGCACGTAGCCCTCGGGGGCGACGAACTTGAAGCGAGCCTCGGGGTCGATGAACCGCTTGATCAACCAGGCGCTCGCGATCCGGTCCACGAAGACCCCGCGCCGCGTGACCCAGGTGCGTCCCCGCCGCCCGGCCCGCGGCTGCACCGGAGCGCGCGCGCTCGGCCGCTCCCGCCCCCGCCCCCCGGCGCGCGCCGCCAGCCGCCCCACAGCCCGCTCCGCGGCCGATCGCCCCGGCGCGCCGAAGAAGTCGATCGCCGCGACCTCGGCGACCCGCCGGTCGAGCCGCGCCACCTCGCCGGGTGCCGGGGCCCGCGCGAGGGACTTCGCGTCGCGCACCGCGGCCGCGTACTCGGCCCCGCGAGCCTGGCGGAACAGCGCCGCGACGTCGCGGTCGCTCAGGCCGTCCACGAAGTCCCCCCGGCACACCGACCCCTCGCCCCCGCCGTCCACGATTTCCTGGAGCAGCCAGCGGAAGTCCTCGACCGCCTGATCGTTGTAGGGGAGGACCCAGACGGAGTTCTTGACGGGCACGGCGCCGATGCGTTGCAGCCTGCGCCACACCTTCACCCGGAAGTAGTCGGGCTTCGGCGGGATGTGGTGAAACAGCAGCAGCCAACGTCCGCTCGCGGTATCGCTCACCGAGGCGCCACCCGGTTGACTATAACAAGTGTATCATCGAACATACGGTCGCTGGAGTGGGAGTGCAACGCGTGCGGTCCGACGACAAGGAGGAGTCATGAACCTGAGGATTGGGCCGCTCGTGCTCGGAGCACTGACGCTCGTCGCGACGGGCTGCGGCGGTCGCGCCGCCCGGGACCACGAGGCCGACCACGCCGCCATGGCGAGCACGCCGCCGGTGCAGGTGAACTGGACGGCGGTGGAGCAGGCGATGGGCCGCACGGGGGCGATGCAGCCCGGCGACGTCTACAAGTTCGGCCTGCCGCGGGGCGACTTGACCGTCGCGATCGACCGCATCCGACTCAAGCCGGCCCTGGCGCTCGGCTCCTGGGTGGCGTTCAAGGCGACGAGCTTCGGCGCCATCGTGATGGGCGACCTCGTGCTGCGGGACGATGAGATCGCGCCCGTGATGGCCCGGCTCGCGGAGGGTGGTATCGAGGTGACGGCGCTGCACCATCACGTCCTGCACGAGACGCCGCGCGTCTACTACATGCACATCTACGGCGCAGGGGATGCCGTCAAGCTTGCGCAGGCGATCCATGCGGCCGCGGGGCTGACGCGGACTCCCCCACCACCGGCCAGCACTGCTGCACCCACGGCCACTCCGTTAGGCATCGATACGGCACGGATCGCGCAAGCACTTGGCCACTCCGGCAAGGTGAACGGCGGCGTGTATCAGGTGAGCGTGGCGCGGCCCGACACGATCCGGGACGAAGGGCTCATGATTCCCCCCGCCATGGGCGTCGCGACCGCGCTGAACTTTCAGCCGACGGGCGGTGGCAACGCGGCGATCACTGGCGACTTCGTGCTGCGGGCGGCCGAGGTGAATCCGGTGCTGCGAGCGCTGCGCGCGCACGGGATCGAGGTCACGGCCGTCCATAACCACATGCTGGACGAAGAGCCGCGGTTGTTCTTCATGCACTTCTGGGCCATGGGCGATGGCGTGAGACTCGCCGAAGGACTGCGAGCTGCGTTGGACCTGGTGGGCGGCGCCAGGCTGACGCCTTGAGTGTCCGCGAAAACACGACGGCCAGCGTCCGGGGGGGGCGCTGGCCGTCGTTCGCTCCGCGGCGAGAGCATGCCCTGGCCCGGATTCGAACCGGGACGCCTTACGGCACTGCCCCCTCAAGACAGCGTGTCTACCAGTTCCACCACCAGGGCGGGCGAAGAAAAGTAGAACCGCCGCCGGATGGGGTCAACCGGGCGATGTGACGCACGCCCTACGGCGCGTAGCGCCGTCCTACACTAGATTGACTCCCCATGGGGCTGTGGGTGTCGTTCGCCTTCGGGGCGCTGCTCGGGGTGTTTCTCGGCGTGCTGATCGGCCGCGCTCGGGCCGCGGCGCGCGGTCAGGGCGCGCGTGCGCCGTCGGAAGGTCACGCTCCCACCGCGACGCCCATGACACCGCCGCGATCGCTTCCCCCCGAGATCCAGCACGTCGTCCTCGACGAAGGCTCGGCGAACGTGCTGAACGCGCTGAACAACCGCCTCGCCGCCATCGGGGCGCTCGCCGACCTGCTGCACGGCAGCCCGCTCGACCCCGAGCGGGCGCGGGCGCTGATGATGCTGCACGGGGAGGTGCGGCGCGCGGCGGAGATCACGCAGCACTTCCTCGAGCTGGCGCAGCATCCGATCGGGGCAGCGGAGCCGTCGGACTGCGCGATCGTGCTGAACGGGGTGCTCGCCGAGCGGGAGGGCACGCTCAAAGAACTGGGAGTGAAGCTCACGCGCACCATCCCCCACGAGCTTCCGATGGTCGCGTGCCCGATGGCGCAGCTCACGGAGATGCTGATGAAGCTGCTCGACTTCGCCCTGCGGCGGCTGCGCGACAGCCAGCCCCCGCGCGAGTTGCGGATCGCCGTGAGCGAGAGCGGGCCGTCGTTGAGCATCTCGCTGTGGGATTCGGGAACGCCGCTCTCGGTCGAGGCGGAGCAGCGGCTCGTGACGCCGTTCCGGTTCACGCAGAGCGCGGGCGGCGGGGAGATCGAGTTCGCCCTCGCCCGCGCGCTGGCGCAGTCGTCCGGTGGGACGCTGCGGCTCCGGCCCCGGACCGGCGGCGGGGCGGAAGTGGTGGTCACGCTCCCGAAGAGCGTGCTCGCGCCGCTCGCGCGCGCCACGCCCTCCATGCCCACGCTCCCCAAGCTCCGCATCCTCGTGGTGGACGACGACGCGGTGAACCGCCAGGCCATGCGCCTGTTGCTCGAGCGGGAGGGGCACGAAGTGGTGGCGGTGGAGAACGGGCTCGAGGCGATCGAGCGGCTCGGCCCCGCGAGCGACCGCTTCGACGCGGTGGTGACGGACCTGCAGATGCCCCGGCTCGGCGGCCGCGCCCTCTACGAGCAGCTCTCGGAGCAGCGCCCGCAGCTCGCCGAGCGGTTCGTGTTCGTCACCGGCGACCGCGCCCGCGACGAGACCCGCAGGTTCCTCGACGAGTGCGGGCAGCCCGCGGTCATGAAGCCTTACGACTTCAACGACTTGATCAGCGCGATCGGGCAGGTCGCCGGAAAGAAATAGCGCCCGGCCGCTAGTTCCGCACCGTCGCGCTGAAGACTTCCTCCATAATCCCCCGCCCGCGCCCACAGGTCGGATCGCCGGCGCGCTCCGTGTTGCGCCGGCTGTCGGTCCAGACCGGGTGCGACACCCCGCGGAAGGTCACCAACCCTTCGTAGTCGCCCTGCTGGTTTCCATAGTTGATCGAGGCGCACGGAAAGACGCCGGCACAGTCGTGCTCGTCGGAGCTTTGCGTCGTGACGCGCACGTCCGGCAGCCATGTGGCGCCGCCATCCGTGGAGCGAGAGAGATAGGTGTCCGTCATGAAGCGCTCGCCGGTCACGTCGTTCTGCGTGTCGTAATAGGACACCGTCACGTCGCCGCTGGCCGGATCGACGGAGAGCCAATGATTGAAGCGGTCCGTCCCGGGCACCTGGTGGCCGACCGAGGCCGGCACCGACCAGCTCGAGCCGGCGTCGTCGGAGAACGCGAGCACGATGTCGGTGTTGACGCCGGTCAGGTCCATCCACGCGCAATAGAGCCGCCCCCGGTGCGCGCTCTTCGAGCGGTCGGTGTCGCAAGCGGGGTAGACCAGGGCACGGCGCACCACCTCCGCAGGAATGCCGATGTCGAACGGGATCGCCTTCGGCGCGATCGTGCGCTGCCCGTCCCAGGTGACGCCGCCGTCGAAGGAGCGGTTGAACGCGATCACGTTGGCCGCGATATCGTTCCAGGCCACGTAGAGCGTGCCATCGGGACCCACGAACGGAACCGCGCCGATGGAGTTCCCCGGCCCGCTGGGGGTGTCGGCGCGATTGACGGCGAAGCTCACGCCATGGTCCGTCGAGCGACCCACGCGGATGCCGCCGCTCGTCGAGCCGCCGATCGCCGCGTCCCACGCGACGTAGACATTGTCGCGGAAGGCGCTGGTCTGGCTCACGTCCACGGTGATCATCGGTTTGTCGTTGAAGTGGTTTTCCCCCGGCTCGAACGAAAACTGGGTCAGGAGCGGCCAGGTGCTCCCGCCATCGGTCGAGCGAGCGACTGCCAGCTCGGTGCCGTTAATGCCGACGCCGTGGTTCGGGATGTTGAACGCAGCGCTGAAGAACACCACGATGAACCCGTAGAAGACGTTGCCCCGCGTGTCGAAGGCGAGCGTCGGGTCGGAGCCGAACAGCGTGTCGTTGGTGCCCGCCAGCGGCGGGGGCAGCGGCACGTCGACGCCTCCCCAGCTGCTGCCGCCGTCGGACGAGAAGTACGCCCGCATCGGCACCCGGAAGATCTCGTTCGACCCGGCCGTGAGCATGCTGGGGCTCTTGGGATTGAGCGTGACGTAGGTCTCGCTCTGGGGACCGCACTCGTTCGACACGTCGACGTTCGGGCCGACGAGTGCGGAGGCCGTGAGACCGCCGCCGCTCATCGGTCCGTTCTGGGCGAGATACAGATACTTGTTCCACCAAGTGGGGTTGTGTGAGCTGTCCGCCGGCTGGGCGGCGGCCAGCGGCCGCGACGGCGCGGTCGCTCCTGGGGGCTCGTGGCACGCCACGGCCAGAACACCGACGGCGAGCGCGAAATGGCGGGTGCGGATCATAGATGCCTCCCACGCGGGACCTCTCGAATATGCCCGTCTCGGGCGCGCCGGCCAGACGTTACAGAACGAACGGGCCTGGCGCGGGGGGGGCGCGGGTGTCGCAAACGCACCCCATCGTGCCGCACCAGCGACCTAGCGCGTCCCGCGGGCGCTCGTACTGTTCTGCTGATGCCCGCCCGGTCTCGTCCCGCTCGCACCGCCATCCTCGTCATCCATGGCATCGGCGAGCAGAATCCGTACGAGACCCTCGACAGCTTCGCGCGGGGGTTGGTGCAGTACTTCGCCAGCAGCTGGGCCGGCGCGAAGGTCAGCCTCGAGCCCGAGCGGATCAATCATGGTGACTGGACCGAAGCCGCAGTCCATGTCGACGCCGTAAACCCGGCGGACCTGCGCGACGCCCTGCACCTCAGCCTGTTCGAGTTCTATTGGGCGCCCTACACGGAAGGCAAGGTGACCTACCGGGGTGTGCTGTCGTGGCTCGCGCGATCCGCCCTCACGCCGCTGCGTTACTGGAGCGACAACCTCGCCACCTTGCTGGCGGCCCGCGCAGAGCCAAGGAAGGAAGGAAAGCCCGCGGCCGCCGTCGCCTGGCTGTTCATACGAGAGGTGCTGCGCGCCGTCGGAGTCTACGTGCCCGTGTTGGGGCTGGTCGCGCTCATCGCCTGGCTGATCACCCAGGTCGCCCCGCAGGTCCGCCAGCTCGGCACGACGCTGGCCCCGACGCTGGCCCCGGCGCTGGCGCAGCACCCGTGGCCGCTCGCCGGATGCGCCGCATCCCTGATTCTCGCGCTGACCCTGGCGTGGTTCATCGTGCAGGAGGTCGTGGGCTGGCTGCGGCGGACCTCGCCGAGCATCGAGCCCCGCGCCGACCTCCTGTGGTTCGTGTCCGCGATGCCGTTGTGCGCGGTGTTCGTCGTCGCGACGATCGCCCTTGCCGCCGCGAGCGAGCTGCCGCTCCAAGGCGCCGCGCTCCTGAAGCTGCTCATGGGGGTGGTGCCGGCCCTCGCTGTGGTGTGGTCGGCATGGCTGCTGCGCCGCATCCTCGTCGGCTACCTGGGGGACATCGCCGTGTACGTGACGGCAGACGCGAAGGCGGCGAGTTACGCCGCGCGCACGGCGATTCTGGACCAATCGACGATCGCCCTCGCGCGGCTGCTGTGCGACGACCGCCGCGGATTCGATCAGGTGATCGTCGCGGGCCACTCCCTCGGCAGCGTGATCGCCTACGACACGATCAACGAGCTGCTGTCGCGGGTCTGGGCCGCCCGCGACCAGCTCGGTCGCGGCGTGGAGCCGCTGGTGCAGCGCGACGATCTCACCCGGCTGCGCGGCCTCGTTACCTTCGGCTCGCCGCTCGACAAGATCTACTACTTGTTCCGGGAGCACGTGGGGTCGGACCAGGCGGTGCGCGCGCAGATCCTGTCCTTCCTGCATTCGTACCGGCGCGGCCGCTCGGGCCGGGACTACGGCTCCTTCAAGTTCACGTACCCGCCGGACCCGAAGCCGGGCGGGCAGCCGAAGCGAGGCGAAGAGCCGCTCGCGTTCCCGCAGCTGGACCATCGCTTCAAATGGCTCAACGTGTGGTCGCCCATGGATCCGGTCAGCGGGCCGCTGCACTTCTACGAGGTGGATGAACGGTGCAGGCGCTGGTACGTCCCGTGGTGGGGAGTCGCGCACATGCGGTATTGGTCCGACAAGGCGTTCTACGCGGCGATCGCCGAAGCCTTCTTGGTGTGAAGCCGGTGGGCAAGTAGTGGGCCGACTCGGAATCGAACCGAGAACCTACTGATTAAGAGTCAGTTGCTCTGCCAGTTGAGCTATCGGCCCGTGCCCACGCCCCCAAGGGGAATCGAACCCCTGTTCCCACCTTGAAAGAGTGGTGTCCTAACCGTTAGACGATGGGGGCGACGATAGCGGTAACGGGATTCGAACCCGTGTTTGAGCCTTGAGAGGGCTCCGTCCTAGTCCCCTAGACGATACCGCCCGAGCGCGGGAAAATATCACTAGCCTCTGGCGCCCGACGCAACTAGCCTTAATCCCCGCCGCCCCCCCGACCCAAGGAGTGTTGCGACCGTGAGCGGAGACGCGGACCAGCGGAAGCAGGAGACGTACCGCCTGGTGTGGAAGATCGTCTCCTACGGCTTGCCCGAGGTGCCGATCATCCTCGCCGCCGTGCTCTACACGGGCTCGCGCGGCCTGCAGGATCTCGTCTCGCCGCTCGCGCCGTTCTACCCCTACGCCGTGTTCGTCGCGGGGGCGCTGCTCGGCTGGCGGTTCCACCGCAGCCGGCTGCTGTTCGCCCTGCTGCTGCTCACGCTCGCCGATCGCACGGTGCTGCACTTCGCCGCGGGCCACGCCCTGGTGCGCGACCGCGTGGCGTTCCAGGCGGTCGGGCTCCTGCTGCCGCTCAATCTCGCGGCCCTGTCGCTCACCGCCGAGCGCGGGTTCGTGACGCCCCCCGGCCTCGTCCGGCTCGGCCTCATCCTCGGCCAGGTCGCGGCCGTGGGGATCCTCGACCGGTCGGCACCGGCGCCCACCGCGGCGATGCTGCACACCACGCTGTTGCCCCACGTGCTGTTCAAGTGGACGGCGCTCGCCGACCCGGCGCTCATCGCGTTCTTCGTTTCGGCCGGCCTCGTGGTCGCGGGGCTGCTGCTCTCGCCCACGCACACCGGCCGCTCGTTCGCCTGGGCGCTGATCCCCGCGTTCCTCGGGCTCTCCAGGGTGCAGCCCGGCAATCCGGGGCTCTCCACGTTCTGGTTCGCCACCTCGGCGCTGATTCTCATCGTCGCCGTCGTGGAGGCCTCGTATCACATGGCCTACGAGGACACCCTGACCGGGTTGCCCGCGCGCCGGGCGCTCAACGAGGCGCTGCTGCGGCTGGGGGGTCAGTACAGTGTAGCGATGATCGACGTGGACCACTTCAAGCGGATCAACGACCGCCACGGCCACGACGTGGGAGATCAGGTCCTCAAGATGATCGCGGCGAAGCTCGCGCAGGTGAGCGGCGGCGGCAAGGCGTACCGCTACGGCGGCGAGGAGTTCGCCGTCATCTTCCCGGGCCGGAAGGCGGAAGAGTGCCTGGCGGACGTCGAGGCGCTGCGCGGGGTGGTCGAGGAGACCCGCTTCATCCTGCGCGCCCGGTTCCGCTCCAAGAAAAAGAAGGAGAAGGTGCTGACCGACCGGGGCCCGGGACAGCGCGTGCCCGTGACGATCAGCATCGGGGTCGCCGAGAAGAACGACCGCTACACCAAGTCCGAGCAGGTCGTGAAGGCCGCCGACCGGGCGCTGTACCGCGCCAAGGAAGGCGGCCGCAACCAGGTCCAGACCTAGGTCGCTACATGCCCCGCCGGGCGGTCGGCGGCAGGTGGCCGTTCAGCCGCAGGTAGATCGCCAGCTGGCTGTAGTGATCCGCCCAATCGGCGACGGTGACGAGGACGGCCACCCCGCGCGTGACCTTGCGGCCGCCGAAGAACGGGACGCTGTCGCCGAGCTGGGCGTCCTGGATCGATCCGAGCGCCGTCGAGCAGAACTGGAACGACTCTTTCAGACCGGCCACGAGCTTGTCCTTCGGGTCGGCCCCCGTGAGCTTCGGTCGCGTCGGCGCCTTCTGACCGGACGCGGCGCCGCACAGATTGTCGTTGCCATCTTCGATCAGGTGCGCGATCACGTCGCCGAAGCTCATCTGGGCGGGCGTGGGCTTGAAGCCGTATTTGTCCGCGGGCATCTCCTCCGCGGCGTCCGTGATGTTCTTGGCGTGACGCTGTTCCATCGACCGGAACGCGTCGGCGACGGGATTCTGCTGCGCCGCGCCAACCGCCGGCCCAGCACAGAGGGCGAGCGCCAGGGTGCCAACACAGGCCTTCATGGATCGTCACTCCGGATCGGGGAGGGTACATTCTGCGCCGCCCGGGCGTGGCTGTCCAGAGCGGCGAAGTGGGGTCGCTCGACCAACCGGTAGAACGCGAGAATCGCGGCCTGGTCGAACAGCGCCATGATCAATCCGAAACGCGACCCCACCAGCAGCGCGAGACCGTAGGTCTGGAGGTACCCCACCGTGTACATCGGATTCCTGAGGAATCGGTACGGGCCCGTAGTGGCGGGAACCACCGGCACGGGAGGCGCGAAGAAGTTGCGCCAGTAGTAGGCGTCGCCGCCCAGCGTGGCCGCGGCCCAGAGTTTCGTGGCGATGCCGACGAGCAGGAGCAGCACGCCCGCCGCGATCGCCGCCGCGGACGGCTGCCCGAGCGTCCGGCGGCTCACGAGACAGAGGACGACGAAGCTCACCGCATCGTTGCTCATCAGCAGGAAGGCCGCTCGGCGAAACCGCCGGAACCCGGCCTCCGCTCCGTAGCGGCCAGTGAAGTACCCGCTCCGCTCCTGCCGCCGCAGCATGGTCCCGATGTAGAGGACATAGGCGAGGCGGCTGGCCAGGTGGTAGCCCAGGGCGATCAGAGCCACGGCAGGAGCATACGACAGCGAGCCTGGCTCGGCCAGCGCCACCGCGCTAGCTTGGCGGGATGACACAACTGCGGCTCGCCGCGCTCGGTCTCCTCCCCCTCGCGGCCGCGCTGGCCTGCGGGGGCGGCGGCAAGTCAGGCCAGGCGCCCGCGCCGGCCACCGCGGCGCCGGGGGCGGCGCCGACTCGGCTCGTGCTCCACGTCGTGCGCGTCCGCGGGACCGACCTGCGGTTCGTGGAGCGCGGCACCGGCATCCCGGTCGTGTTCGTGCACGGCAGCCTCGGCACGCTCGAAAGCTGGGCGCCGCAGATCGACGCGTTCGCGACCCGGTTCCGGGTGATCGCCTACAGCCGGCGCTATCACTGGCCCAATGCGGCGCAGCCCGACGGGCAGGAGTACACGCTGTCGCTGCACGCGGACGATCTGATCGGGTTGATCGAGGCGCTCGGCCTCGAGCGCGTGCACCTCGTCGCGTCGTCATACGGCGCGTATGTGGCGCTGCTCGTGACGCTCAGACGGCCCGATCTGGTGCGCTCGCTCGTGCTCGCGGAACCGCCGATCCTGCCGTGGCTGGGCCGGACGCCGGCGGGTGACTCGCTGCTCCACACGTTCGACAGGACGGTGTTCAAGGCCGCGCGGGCGGCCTTCGTACGTGACGATTCGGTGGGAGCGGTGCAGCGCTTCTGGGACGGCCTGGCCGGGGCAACGAGCCCCTTCGACGCTCTGCCAGAGGGGGCCCGCGCTCGCCTCCTGCGCTCGGTGTTCGAGCTGCGCCTCGAGACCCGCGCCGATCCGGCTGACTACATGCCGGCGCTGGCGTGCAAGGATATCGGGGGGATCCGGAGCCCGGTGCTCTTGGTCACGGGCGAGCGCAGCCCGCGCATGTTCCATGTCATCAACGAGGAGCTGGCGCGCTGTCTGGCGGCGGAGGAGACCGTCACCGTGCCGGGCGCGGGGCACGGCGTGAATGCGGACAACGCGGGCTTCTACAACGGGGCGGTCTTGCAGTTCTTGATGAAGAACTAGGGCCCGCGGCAC
>Ga0209157_1003294_pt1 | contig 12472 bp, 11 predicted proteins | sample GraSoiAngelo_135_FD_185892 | JGI IMG/M metagenome (GOLD analysis project Ga0209157, IMG submission 185892) | Grasslands soil microbial communities from the Angelo Coastal Reserve, California, USA - 14_0929_05_40cm (SPAdes) (version 2) | ecosystem: Environmental > Terrestrial > Soil > Grasslands ... | reverse complement strand
CGGTGGTCCTGGGGCATTCGTTCGAAGTGGTCCGCGAAGGGTGGGTCCTGGGGAAGGCGTTTGACGACCGCGCCGGTTGCGCCGTGCTGGTGAAGGTGCTGGAGGAGCTGGCCGGGACCACGCCGGAGGCCACCCTGGTCATGAACTTCGCGGTCAGCGAGGAGACCGGCCTGCGCGGGGCCCGCACGGCCGCGTTTCAAATCGATCCTCAGGTGGCGCTGGCAGTGGAAGCCACGGTGGCTGCCGACGTCCCGGGTGTGGCCCCGCCGCGACAACCCGCCGGTGTGGGCAAGGGCGCGGCCATCACAGTTGCGGACCAGTCCTCGATCGTCAGCCAGCGCATGGTGCGCGCGCTAGAGGCCCTGGCGCAGCGGCATGAGATCCGGTACCAGCTTAAGCTGCCCCTCTTCGGCGGCACCGACGCCGGCGCCATTCAGACCAGCCGGGCGGGAGTCCTGGCCGGCGTCGTCTCCATCCCGGTCCGCTACATCCACTCGCCGGTCAGCCTGATGTGGTTGGATGATTTCGAGCAGGTTGTACGCCTGGTGACGGCGTTCGCCCGGGAAGCCAAAGGGCTATTCGCGTAAAAGAGGCAATACGAATCTATTGGATCTATTGAATCTACTGCAAAGACTCTCCCAACATTCGTTGATTCAATAGATTCAACAGATCCAATAGATTCGATAGATTAGTCATGTACACGTCGAGAACGCGGCGTCAGCCTTGCGCAGACGCTGGGAGAGCGTTCGCATGATGCCCTTGGAGATGAGCGGGGCCTCGGCCAGCAGCGAGAAGAACTCCCGCTGACCGATGACCAGCAGGCGCATCGGCGTGGCGGCTTCCACTGTCGCGGAGCGAGGACCGCCGTCGAGCAAACTCATCTCCCCGAAGAAGTCGCCTGCCCCGAGCTGTAGGGTGCGACTCTGGCTGGTGGTGACGCTCGCCTGGCCTTCCACGATGACAAACATCTCATGACCTGTCTCCCCGGCGCGGGCCAGTACCTTTCCCGCCGGCACGTCCATCTCATCGGCCAGACGGGCGATCTGCTGGAGCTGTCGCTCGGAGAGCCCCTGAAAGAGCTGAACATTCTTGAGCAGCCCCGTTTTGCCGGATGTTCTGCGCAACCCCACGCCCGTCACCCCCGATCTGGTTCGCGCTGCATACCGATGAGACTGTTTGATTCCCGCTCTGCGTCGCCGTCCCTTCCACATGTGGGGGCGCGGCAGCGCCCAACCTCTTTCCCCTCTCCCTGGAGGCCGGAGCCCTTCGACTCGCTGCGCTCGCTCAGGGCGCTCGACTCGTCGGAAGGGCGGAGGCCGCGAGCAGGTCGAGCGGGAGAGGGACACAGGGTGAGGGGTCCTAACGTTAGACGTCCGGCTCACCCCTCACCCTGCGCAGCGACCCCAGTAGGGACGGGGCCAGCAGCGACAGCACCGCCAGACCCAAGAAGAGCGCGGTGACCGGGCGCGTGACAAAAATAGCCGGGCTGCCATTGCTCATGATGAGGGAGCGGCGCAGATTCTGTTCCATCAGATCGCCCAGGACGAGCCCGAGGACCGCCGGGCCCAGGGGATAGTCGTTGAGCCGCATGTAGTATGCGACTAGGCCCAGCGCGGTCATCACCAGGAGGTCGAATGCGCTGAAGTTCACCGCATACGTCCCCACCACGCAGATGGCCAGGATGAGCGGCAGCAGCACCCGCTCCGGGATGTACAGGATGCGCACGAACAGTCCGACCAGCGGCAGGTTGAGAATCAGCAGCATCAGGTTGCTGACGTACATGCTGGCGACCAGCCCCCAGACGACGTCGGGATGCTTTACGAAGAGGGTGGGGCCGGGGACGACGTTGAGCACCAGCAGGGCCCCCAGCATTAAGGCCGTCGTGGACGACCCGGGGATGCCCAGGCTGAGCATCGGAATCATGTTGCCGACTGCCGCGGCGTTGTTGGCCGATTCCGGGGAGGCGACTCCGCGGATATCTCCCTTCCCGAACGTGGTGGGGTCCCGCGCCACCTGCTTCTCCACGCTGTAGGAGAGGAACGACGCGATCGTCGCCCCGGCCGCCGGCAGGATGCCGATGTAGAATCCAATGACGGTCCCCCGGATGATGGCCCAAAACGAGTCGGCGAAGTCTCTGGCGCTCAACCAGATGCGCTCGAGCCGGATCGGGATCCGCACCGCCCCGCGCGCCTCCACCACAGACGCCAGCACCTCAGAGATGGCGAACAGTCCGATCACCACAACCACGAAATCGATCCCGTCCAGCAGGTAGGGGACCCCGAATGTGTAGCGCGGGACACCGGTGACCAGGTCCGTTCCCACCGTGGCCAGCATCAGCCCGAACCCCATCGACAGCAGCGCCTTGATCAGCGATTCGCCGGCCAGGCTGCTCACGGCGGATAGCCCGAAGGCCATCAGCGCAAAGTACTCCGGCGGTCCAAACCGCAGCCCCAGCCCCGCCAGGGGCGGAGAGAAGAGCGTCAGGGCGATGATGCTGAGGGTTCCGGCGATGAATGAGCCGACCGCCGCAATGGCCAGCGCCGGGCCCGCCCGACCCTGTTGCGCCATCTGGTAGCCATCAAACGTGGTGGCCACTGAGGAGGCCTCGCCGGGGACGTTCATGAGGATCGATGTCGTGGAGCCGCCGTACATCGTCCCGTAGTACAGGGCGGTCAGCAAGATCAGCGCCGCCGCCGGCGATAGTTTGAAGGCCAGCGGGAGGAGGATGGCGATCCCGCCAACCGGGCCGATGCCCGGCAGCACGCCGACGATGGTGCCGATTACGGCGCCCGCCAGCGCCAGTCCAAGGTTCTCCGGTTGCAGCGCAACCCCGAACCCGTAGATCAGGTGCTGCCAGGTTTCAGGCATCAGACTTCCTCAACTACGTCTACTTGGTCTACTTAGTCTACTTGGTCTGCTTAGTCTACCTGCGGGAATGCCTCGCGCTTTGAGACCAAGTAGACCAAGAAGACCAAGCAGACTAAGTAGACGTCTTCATTTGCGGAAGATCTCTCCGGCCGGTAGGCGTACGTCCAGCGTCGTAAAGAGGTACCAGGCGGCTGCGGTGAAGACGGCGGTCAAGATCACCGCCCGCCACCACGGTTTGACCTCGAGCAGCAGCATCGCAAAGAATACGAAGAGCGCAGTACTGAGAGGGAACCCGAGCCAGTCGAACAGCAGGCTGTAGCCTGCAAGCAGCGCCCACAACACGAGGGCGGGGAGGTAGTTCCTCCCCGCGGCGGGCGGCGCGCCGTCAGCCCGCGGTATTGCCCCGGTGCGCACAGGACGCAGAGAAGCCACAAACAGCGCCGTGCTGCAGGCCAGCATCAATGTCCCCACGAGCAATGGGAAGGTTGCCGGCCCCAGGGCTTCAGTGCGCAGGAACGGCCGGAAGGTGAAGGCCAACCGGGTGTACATGGCCGAGGCGATGAAGATAACGATCGCGGCGACACGATCGCTCCGGCCGGTCTGCGGCGCGAACGCGACCGGGCCCCCTGCCGTGGGATTCACCTATTTGACGAGCCCCAACTCCCGGAGCAAGGTGTCGAAGGTTTTGGTATCGTTAGCCAGGAAGCGGTGGAACTTGTCGCCCGTCAGGACGAAGGAGAACCACTTTGTCTCATCCAGCACCTTCGCCCAGCTCTTTGTCTGGCTCATCTTCACCAGCGTCTCTTCCCAGAATTTCACCGCGCTGGCCGGCATCTCGGGCGGCCCGTAGAATCCACGCCAGATGGGGAAAGTGACATTGTATCCCTGCTCGATCGCCGTGGGCACGTTGGCAAACAGCCCGCCCAGGCGCTTCTCTGCGAAGACCGCCAAGACGCGGACCTGTCCTGCTTCCAGCTGCGCGATGACCTCGGAGGCGCTTGTGGTCAGGACCGATGCGCTGCCGCCCAGCAGCGCGGCCATCGCCTCGCCGCCGCCCTGAAATGGGATATAGCGGACCTTCAAGACATCGATCCCCGCCGCGCGGGCTGCTTTCGCAAAGATGATGTGATCCAGGCTCCCAGGCGCGGACCCGCCGGCCACCACGCCGGCATTGGGGTCCCGGCCGAGCACCTCCATCAACGTGCGCAGGTTGTTGATGCTGGAGTCCTTGCGCACGACCAGCACGCCAAAGTCACTGGTCAGAGCGGCGATCGGGGTGACGTCGCTGTAGGAGTATGGCGTGTTCTTGTTCACGATGGTCAGTGTCAGCGCCGGGGAGAAGGCGATCAACGTGTAGGGATCACCCTTCCGTCTGGTGACAACGTGCGCGATGGCGACGGCTCCCGAGCCACCGGGCATGTTGGTGACCGTCATGACCTGGCCGATGAGCTTTTCTTCCATCAGCGTGCGCACGCTCAGGCGGCAGGTGAGGTCCCACCCACCGCCGGCGCCGGCCGGCGCGATAAACTCCACCGGCTTGTCGGGGAACGCCGCACCGGCATTGGTGATCCCGCCGGTCGCGGCCAGAAGCGCAAGCCCCAGCGCCACCCGCAGCAATTTTTGCATGGCGAGCCCCCCTGGAGAAAGACGGCGTGCCTGTGGGATTGCACTTGCCCCGAGGGCCTTCCTGCCTCGCCTGGGTGAAAATGCGGAGACGGGGGCATGGCCCCCGTCTCCGCGCACATCAACGCCGGTTCGCTATCGCAGCGCGTCCACCGCTAGTTTGAGTTGCGCCGCGATTTGCTTTGCCCAGGGCTGAATGGCGTCAACCTCGGTGAAGGCGGAGCCTCCCTTGACATAGCCGAGGACGTTGGCGGTCATGTCGTGTGCCACTCGGGCATACCGCGCCGCTTTGACTGCGCCGCTGGCGCCCGCTTCCACGGCAGCCTGCAGGTCAACGATGGCTCCGCTGCCCTGTCCCTGGCACGGGTTGCCAACGGCGGGCCGGAAGTCCTTGCCACGGGGGCCCTCCAGGCAGTTCATGACGTGCTGCAGGTGCATTAACGACGTGGCGGCCACGTTCCCGCGTTGAGCCAGGTCCCCCGCGTGGAACATCGCCGTCTGCAGCTGCTTCTTCGCCGCGTCCGCGCTGCTCTCGGCTGTGGCCGCGCCGGTGACGAAGGCGATCAAGGCGAGCACGATTGCTCCTGCGATGAGTCCTCTCATTGGTCTTTCCCCCTTGGTCCGGTGTGGTGGTCGACTGGTAGCATTATTCTTGCCCGGTGTAACGAACGCGTAGTCACCCAGAATGGACGCAGGGAGCACACGGCGCCGGAAAAATGTGAGGACCCCGGCATCGGGATCCTCACCCAAAAGAGGCGAACGGACCAGTCCTACTGATTTGGCATCCAGCTCTCGCCAGAAGGAGTCCACGGCTGCGACGGCGTCTGCGTCGGCGACTGCCCCGGCATTTCCATGGGCTTGGGAGCGCTCCGGCGCCGGGTGGTCTTGCGCGCCGTTCGCTTTGTCGCCTTGCGGACCGCCTTTCTCCCTCTCTTCGCCTTCCCCTTTGCCTTTCGCTTTCGCGCCACTCTTCCTCCCCCCTTGCATTCAGATGATGATTCCTAACCTCTCCAGTTGGGCCAATTTCAGCAGACCTCGGCTGGGGTCCTGCAACCGCATGTGACTTTCTTTTTACCCAGACGCTCGCGTCAACAACGTCCCCGCAGGCTATGCCGGAGAGCCCAACAGCAGGCCCACGCGGCGGTTCACCGCATTGAGGACCGCCTTGCTGGCGGCTTCGAATGCCATGTCGTCGATCGGCGCAATGCCCAGCAGGGACTCTTCCCCGGTCGGCGTCAAGAACAAGACCACCGCCCACAGGGCCTTTCCCACCTCCGGCGGAGCCGGCTGGATGTCGTGCACGACGATGCCGTAGCCCTGAGGCAAGAATTCCGTCACCGCCCTTGCCGCGGCCTCCGCCGCCAGGAAGAGGCGGCGCTCCTGCGCGTTGCGGCCGACGGCTCGACCGACGACCTCGCGATCCCCATGCACCAGCTTGACCGTCGCCGTGGCCACCAGGCCTGATACGTCGAGGCTGGCGCCTTTGAAGCGGATCCGCCCCACCCCGTCGGACGTGGAAACCGTCATGGCGGGCGCCACCGGGACGATCTCTTCCCCCGCAGGAGGTTCCTCAGTGTCAGCGGCCGCTTCTTCGTCATCCGCGGCCAGCGGTGGCGCCGGCGACGGCTCCATCGGCTCGTGGGCGGGGAGTCTGTAGACTGGCTCGTCGGTCTCTTCATCGTCGGCGGGCAGCCCGAGAGGCATATCCTCATCATCAGCAGCAACCGGTTCGGGTTCGAGCCCGCGGCGAGGTGCTGAGGGTGGGGCCGGAGGCATGACCGCCTCCTCGGGTTCACGTTCCACTGCTGCAGGCTCAAGTTCAGACGCAGGTTCGGGTTCCGCCGCTGGAGCGGGCTCATCTGTCCCCCCGGCCTGGAACTTATGCGGGACGGGGACGGCAGGTTCGGGGGAAGGCGGGATCTGCCCCGCAGCGTCCGAAGCGCCGGTGGACGCCACCTCCGCGGAAATGATGACGGCGTCGATGACGGCCGGCGCCGCGTTGGGGTCGGTCAACCGATCGACCGTGGCCACGCCGATGCGGCTGTGCGGCAGCCGGTCGCCGTCGCTTTCCAGGCTGGCTGCCTGGACCTGCTGGTGAATCATCTCCACGAGCGTTCGGATCTCGTCCAGCGGCCGGACCGTGAAGATCAGCAGCTTGTCCCCGCTGTGCCTGGTGAACCGGTCACGGGTGTCCATCAGCCGGGCCATGCGCCGGGAGATCTGCCGCAGGACCGAGTGCGCGGCTTTGTAGCCGTACACATCCATCAGGGTGTCCAACCCGCCCAGGTGCACGACGATCACATGCAGATCGCTGGTTCCAGCGAGCGCGACTGCCTCGCCGCGGAGCGAGACCGACCACGGCAGCGCGGTGATGGGATCTTCAACGGCCCCTGCAGCCGGCGCATGCTGCGTCTGCTGGGTGCCTGCGTTGGCTGCAGCCTCCTGCTGGATGACTTTGGGGTCGGTACCGGGCGCGAAGCGTGCGATCTCCTGATCGCCATAGTAGAGGAAGAGCTGCAACGGGGCTTCCAGCAGGTGATAGCCCGGAGGCAGAGAGACCCCCAGGCTTTTGGCCGTCACGTGCCAGCGGACCTTGTGAAACTGTGCGTCATTGGCCACGGTCAGGATGCCTTCTCTACCTTACCGGCCAGCTGGAGCCATTGCCCTCGCCCAGATGGTTGATTCCCGTTGTGACGAAAGGCCAGACGCAGGAGAGATGAAGAAGACCGGCCGCAGGCCCCGGCCGGCCACGAGCTGGTCGATGGGCCGTCGACTACTTCTTAATCCCGAATGCCGCGTAGTTGAGTTTGATGTATTCCTGCCACTGCTCTGGCACGCTGGCCTCAGGGAAGATCGCGGTGACCGGGCACACCGATTCGCATGCGCCGCAGTCGATACACTCTTCCGGATGGATGAACAGCATCGATTTCAGCTGTTCTTTGGTGATGCCTGTCTCCGGAGGCACGTGCGTGGCCTCGCCGCGCGGGATGACCTGCTTGTCCACGCCGGCGCCGGTGGATGGATCGGGGACGACGAACGCGCCGACTTCCTCCACGTATTCATAGATGCAGTCCACGGGACAGACTTCCACGCACGAGCGGTCCTTGGTATTGATGCACGGCTCCGCGATAATGTACGTCATCCAGCACCTCCATTGCCAATGGACGAATTCATCGTACGAGTGCGGCCCGCCTGTTGTCAACAGGTCCCGTACGAACGTGATTGCGGCATTGGCGTTGTTCGCACCATGTGACTGTCGCGTTCGTACGGGACAGGACAAGTCGCCGGCGCGTGTTTGCTGACGGCGATGGTATACTGTGCGCGGAGGGATGCGACATGGCTCGGATCGTGGAGACGCCGCCGGTTCCAGATCGACGGTTTGATATCGCCGGGTATGACGCCATCGACACGGCGGCGCTGGAGACGTTCCCGTACGAGTATCCTGGACGGGACGTCGCCGTCGACATCGAGACCGATGAGTTCACGGCCGTCTGCCCCTGGTCCGGGCTGCCGGACTTCGGCACGGTGAAGATCCGCTATCTGCCCGGCGGCAAGATCCTGGAGCTGCGCTCGCTGAAGTACTATCTGCTGTCCTATCGCAACGTCGGCGTCTACCAGGAGCACGCCGTCACGCGCATGCTGGATGACCTGGTCACCATCGTGGAGCCGAAGTGGATGGAGATCAGCCTGGACTACAACGTCCGCGGCGGCATGCATACGGTCTGCCGCGTTCGATATCCGCATCTGGAGAACGCATAGCCAGCCACATGCGATTGAGGCCCGTGGCCGCGCTGGCGGAGATCGGCGTCGTCGCCGCGCTGTATACCGCCGTGACGATGGTCCTCAATCCGTTGAGTTACGGTCCGCTGCAGTTGCGGGTGGCGGAGATCCTCAAGCCGCTGGTGATCTGGGAACCTCATCTCATCCCGGCGTTCGTGATCGGCAACTTTCTCAGTAATCTGACCAGTCCGTTTGCCGGTCCCTGGGAGCTCATTTTCATGCCCACGGCCAACCTCGTCGGTGCGTCATTGTGCCGCGTGGTGGGCCGCCGGGCGCCGGCGGCGGGCGCCGCGCTGTATGCGTTCGTCATTGCGGCTGCGGTCTCACTGCTCTTGTCGGTTTTGTTGAAGCTGCGCTATGCCTTGCTGTTTCCGGGGTTGCTGGCCAGCGAGATGATCCTGTTGCTGCTCGGCGTCCCGGCGATGCAGGCCGTGCGGCGCGCGCTGGAGCCCGTCAGGCGGCGCTGGGTGGTCGCGGAGTAACTCCGCACATGCCTGGTGAGCCAGGCTAGTCTAGCCGCGCGTAGCCTGGCAGCGTGAGGAACTCGACGAACTCCTGGTTCAGCGCCACCGTGTCAAAGAGTGCGTGCGCCCCCGCGAAATCCAACCGGTCGAAGGCCGCCGCCCCCAGCGTGTCCCGGATTCTGGCCAGCTCCTCCTCTTCCCATCGCTCCACCAACTCGCGGGTGATCTGCGGGCCGTCCCGGAGCGCCGCCTGGTAGTGGACCCACTGCCATACCTGCGCCCGGGCGATCTCCGCCGTGGCCGCGTCTTCCATGAGGTTGAAGATTCCCACCGCGCCGGTGCCCCGTAACCAGGACTCCAGGTACTGCAGGGCCACGCTGATGTTATTGCGCAGGCCGGCTTCGCTGACGCTGCCGCCCGGGACGTGGATGGCGAGCAGGTCCTCGGCCGTCACCTGCACATCCGGGCGCTGCTTCGTCAGCTGGTTCGGCCGCTCGCCCAGGGCGGTGGTGAAGACCTCCATCGCCACCGGCACCAGGTCAGGGTGGGCGACCCAGGTGCCGTCGAACCCGTCGCCGGCTTCCAACACCTTGTCCTCGCGCACCTTGGTGATGGCCGTCTCGTTGACCTTCGCGTCCCGGCGGCTGGGGATGAACGCCGCCATCCCGCCCAGGGCGTGCGCGCCTCGCCGATGGCAGGTCCGGACCAGGAGCTGCGTGTAGGCCCGCATGAACGGGACGGTCATCGTGACCTGGGCGCGGTCGGGGAAGATGAAGTCAGGACGGTGGGCGAACTTCTTGATGATGCTAAAGATGTAGTCCCACCGCCCCGCGTTGAGGCCGCCGGCGTGATCCCGCAGCTCATAGAGGATCTCGTCCATCTCGAAGGCGCCCAGGATCGTCTCCACCAGCACCGTGCCTTTGATCGTCCCACCGCGCAGATCGAGCGCGTCTTCCGCGAATGCAAACACGTCGTTCCAAAGTCTGGCTTCCAGATGGCTCTCCAGCTTCGGAAGGTAGAAGTAGGGACCGGACCGCTTGGCCAGCAGGCGGCGGGCGTTATGAAAGACATAGAGCCCGAAGTCGAAGAACGCGCCGGCCACCGCCTGCCCGTCGACCAGGAGGTGCCGTTCCGGCAGATGCCATCCGCGTGGGCGCACCAGCAGGGTGGCCAGCCGATCTCCCAGCCGATACGTCTTGCCGTCTGGGCTGGTGAACGTAATCGTTCCATCGACCGCATCGATCAGGTTCACCTGGCCGCCGACCATGTTGCTCCACGTCGGTGTGTTCGCGTCCTCGAAGTCGGCCATATAGACACTGGCGCCCGAATTGAGGGCGTTGATGATCATCTTCCTGTCGGTGGGGCCGGTGATCTCCACCTTGCGGTCGGCGAGATCGCGCGGCAAGGGCGCGACCGTCCACTCGCTCTCGCGGATGTGGCGGGTCTGAGGCAGAAAGTCGGGCATCGTGCCGGCGGCGATTTCGGCCTGGCGCTCTCGCCGCGCCTGCAGCAGGCGTTCCCGTGTCTGATTGAACTCGCGGTGCAGGCGGGCCACGAAAGCCAAGGCCTCGGGCGTGAGCACGTCCTCAAAGCGCTCCAGCATCGGCCCGCGCACATCTATGCCGTCCAGCGCTGCACTCATCTCACCACCCGCGCCCCGTGCTGGTGTGTATTTTCCCGCTGTTACCGGTATTTGATCGCCGTGACTTTCGGCTGCAGGAAGTACAGGAGATAATCCGGCCCGCCGACCTTCGCATCCGTCCCGCTCATGTTGAACCCGCCGAAGGGGTGCACGCCCACGAGCGCGCCGGTGGACTTGCGGTTGAGGTACAGATTCCCGCAGAAGAGGTCGCGCCGGGCCTGGGCGAGCTTCTCGGGATTGCGCGTGAACACGGAGCCGGTGAGCCCATACTCCGTGCCGTTGGCGATGGCCAGCGCGTCGGTGAAATCTTTGGCTTTGATCACCGCCACCACCGGTCCGAAGATCTCCTCCTGGGCAATGCGGGCAGTGGGGGACACGTCGACGAACACCGTCGGCTGTACGTAGTGGCCGGAGCCGTCACCGGGCTCTCCGCCCGCCATCAGGCGGCCCTCGGCCTTGCCGATCTGGACGTATTCCAGGATCTTCCTCTTGGCGTTCTCGTTGATGACCGGGCCGCAGAAGTAATTGTCTTTGGCCGCCCCCTGTTCAAGCGCCCGCACCTTTTCCACGAATGCCTCCACGACTTCCTTATATATAGGCGCGGTCGCGACCAGTCGGGAGCCTGCTGAGCACTTCTGTCCCTGAAAGCCATACCCTGAGACCATTGCGGCGGAGACCGCGTCCTCCAGATCCGCCTCCTCATCGATGAGCACCGCGTTCTTGCCGCCCATCTCGGCGATGCAGCGCTTCAGCCAGCGCTGCCCGGGCTGCACTTTCGCCGTCTGTTCGTACAGCCGGAGGCCGACGTCCTTGCTCCCGGTGAACGCCACCATGCGTACCCGCGGGTGCTGGACCAGGGGATCACCTACGGTGCCGCCGGACCCGGTGATGATGTTGAGGACTCCCGGCGGCAGCCCCGCCGCCTCCAGCGCCTCCAGAAAGACGTAGGCGTTGGCCGGCGAGTCCGAGCTGGGTTTCATCACCACGGTGTTTCCCGTCGCAATCGCGGCCGACACCATGCCCACGGGAATGGCCAGCGGGAAGTTCCACGGGGGGATCACCGCCACGACCCCGAGCGGGAGGTAGGTGTAGTCGCTGAACTCCTGCGCGTGGGGAGCCATCACCTGGCCGCGCGCGTAGCGGAGGGCCTCGCGGGCAAAGAATTCAAGGTGGTCGACGGTCTCGGCGACGTCGGCGTCCGCCTCCGCCCAGTTCTTGCCGACCTCATAGACCTGCCAGGCTGCGGCCTCAAACTTCCGCCTGCGGAGCCAGTCGGCCGCCCGCAGCAGGATCGCCGCACGCTCTTCGGCGGATACGCGCGACCAGGAGGCAAATGCCTGCTCCGCCGCGGCGACCGCCGTGTGGATCTGCTCGGCCGCCGCCTTCTGGCAGACAGCCACGACCTCGTCTTTTTGCGAAGGGTTGTAGGAGCTGAACTTGTCTTTCGTGGTGACACGCTGGCCGCCGATGATCAGAGGAAACTCTTTGCCGAGCTGCGCGGCGACCGTGCGCAGTGCCTGTTGCATCCCCGTGCGGCCCGCATCGGTCGAAAAATCGGTGAATGGTTCGTTGCGAAACTCAGGAAGCGCCATGAGCCTCCTCCGGATCTTGCCGCCTGTGTCTAGCGGTGGGCTTCAACTTCTTAGTATACGACGCATGAGGGACCCGAGAAAGAACGGATGGATCTCAGGCAATCTGGTTACTGTCCGGCGGTGGCTCGGGGTTCCCCTCGCTCTCGCGGCTCCGTCGGCTCCCGATCTACCTGCAGGCCTCCCGCTCCCTCCCTGCGGCTGGTCCGTTACAATCTACGAGTTCACGGCCTGCGACCAGGTTGCCGACTGCGCAGCTGCGCTCGGAGGAACCCGCTCGCCGCCGCCGCAAGTTGGGCCGACCTCCCATGACACTAATCCGGGTGGGGCGGGTGGAGGAGCCGCGAAGCGACTGGAGGCGAGCCGTGGCCGCCGTTAGCGAGCGCCGCGTCGCGGAGGGTCGGGCCCTGTACACGGAGCGTAGTCCAGCGGAGTTGTACAGGGAGGCCCGGAGCAGCGAGCGCGAGCGTTACGCTCGGCAGGCGAGCCGACTCGGAGCGCAGCGG
>Ga0209157_1003289_pt1 | contig 12480 bp, 10 predicted proteins | sample GraSoiAngelo_135_FD_185892 | JGI IMG/M metagenome (GOLD analysis project Ga0209157, IMG submission 185892) | Grasslands soil microbial communities from the Angelo Coastal Reserve, California, USA - 14_0929_05_40cm (SPAdes) (version 2) | ecosystem: Environmental > Terrestrial > Soil > Grasslands ... | reverse complement strand
TCAAATACGTGGTTAATACACATGCCCATTACGATCACGCGGGCGGGCTGCGCACCTACGTGGCACAAGGTATAACGGTCATTACCCATGAGAGAAACAAGCCGTTCTTCGAGACCGTCTGGGCAAGCCCGCGCACCGTAGCTCCGGACATGCTGTCGCAAAATCCAAAGCCGGCCGTGTTCGAGACGGTGCAGGAGAAGAAAGTGATCACCGACGGGACAAGGACACTGGAGCTGTACCACCTGCAAAACAGCGGCCACAACGTCGCCACGCTGATCGCCTATCTGCCGAAAGAAGCGCTCTTGTATTACGGCGACGGCTACAATCCGCCCCCGGGCGATAACCCGATTGATCCTGCTCGAACGCCCGAATACGGGATCGACCTGTACCGGAATGTCACGCTGCTCAATCTCAACATCAAAACGATCGCGCCTGCACACAGCACACGACCGGTGCCGTTTGACAATTTGAAGAAGGCGATCGGTTTGCTTCCGGTCGAGTTGAATTGAAGGAGCTCATTCAGGCGCCGGGTGAGGGTCGCAAGTCTATTCGAATCTTGAAACCCTCACCCCGCCCCCTCCCAGAGGGAGAGGGTGATTACCCCTGCTGCTGATCGGCCCATAGAAGGCCGATACAGCAATTTCCTACTGGCACACGGCGAGCATCTGCAGATTTGTGGCCTTCAGAACGTCTTTGTCTTTCTCCTTAGCCATGTTGCCGGTAATGGTAACCCGGTGGTTGTTCGCATGACGCGCGAGCATCCCGGCGTCACCGGTGACGACGTACTCCTTGCCTTTTTCATCCTTGAGGACGTAGTGGTCTGCGTCCGCTCCTTTGTTGAAGCATCCGGTGACGTTCACCCCACCGGAATCCTTCTTCTCCTGACCAACGAGGATCATGGGAAGCAGAATGGCCGCAAACACGACCATGACGAAAAATAGTTTCCGGTTCATCTAACCTCCTCGATTTGAGTTTTGCTCTGCAAAGTTTATCAAAGTAGGACCACCACCGTGAAGGACACGATTGGATGTCGTTGAAAAAGAGCGACATCGCGGGTCTTGACTAGCTGGTCAACGCTGCTGAAATCTTGCTGACGTCGGTTGCTTTCTCGAGTGTCCGGACGATCTGAATGACCGATTCCGCCTTTGCGGACGGCCACTTCGCAAACTCGGCGCAGCCGCGGAACTTGTCGGCTTCGTCTTCGTAGCTCATGGGGTTGGCGGGATGCCCTTTTGCGAACTCCGCGCGGCCTGCTATGGTTTTGCCGTCCTTCATGTGAATCTTGATGATGCTCGTCATCTTGTTGAGACCGGCTTTTTCGGCCTCGGGATCCACGTAAAAATTCACCCGCCGCAGCAGTTGCTGGACGTCGGGACGGCGAACCACCGGATCCGTGAATTCTGTCAATCCAGCCTTGCGGTCCAGCAGAAGAATGGCCATGCAAAACTCCATGCTGAACTTCGCCTGCAATGAATTTTCGGGCCGATGATGAATCAGCGCCGCCATCATGGCGCTATTTCCACCCATGTCGACTTTATCGACATTCGCTGCCTGAACGTTGTTTTCGCGCGCCAGACGCAGCATTTCACCCATGGCAGGGTGAGTGAGTGAACCGGAAGGAAAAGGCTTGATCGACACACCCGGATCTGCGAACGTCCACGGTTTACCCAGACGGTTCATAATCGCCTCGGGATCAAATCCTCCACCGGCAGCACTGAACCAGCCTTCCTTCGCCTCGAGAATTTCTTCCGACGCCGTCCAACCGATTGAGGCAAGATCGGCGGCGACAACGCCGTTTTCCGCCGCATGCCCGGCAGTAAACGGCTTCGTCATGGATCCGAAGTTACTCCGAAGACCCGCCGCCTGTGCGCCCGCGATTCCCAGTGCATTGGCGATGCGCTTGGTATCCAGCTTCAGCAGTTTTGCGCATGCTGCAGCGCCGCCGAAGGATCCCAGCGTGCCCGTGGAATGAAACCCGGCGCCGTAATGGCGCGGCGAAATGGCTTCGGCAATCTTGCATTCGACTTCCACACCGACATGGTAAGCAAGCGTGAGGTCTTCGCCTGTATAGCGATTCGTTTCGGCGAGCGCGAACACGGACGGAAGAACAGGCACGGTCGGATGAGTGAGTAAGCCATAGACACGATCGGGTGCGACCGAAAGCTGTGTATCGTCGTAGTCATCGGCATGGATAAAAACGCCGTTGGCCAGAGCCGCGAAGCGCGTAGGAACTTTCATCCCAGTTCCTACGATGCTCGATTTCGAACCCGGCGCCACAAATTTCTCGACGTACTGGCGAATCAGCGGCCCCATTGGCGAGACGGAACCTGCGAGAGCCAGACCGAAGCCGTCAAGAATGGATTTCCTTCCCAACGCCAACACGTCTTCCGGAATGTCACGATATTTCGTACTCGCGATGAACTCCGAAACATACTTCGTCAGCCCAGGCACATTCGGAAACTGACGGGCACCTTCCTGCGGCGGCTGCGCGGATGCGGACGCCGCAACCATCCCAATCGAACTTCCAAAGAACTCACGCCGTGTCATGCGCTCTCTCCTCCCGAACGTTGAACTGCCGCATTATTTTAACTCGCTCTGGAAAATGTTGACTCGACTTTTGAGGCTCCGTGGAGTCAACGTTGTCCGTAGCGGGACTTATAAAGCATGCTCCCGCAGGAAGGCGAGTAGGAGCCTGCTGACCTGTTCCGGTTGCTCTTGCTGTACCCAGTGGCCGGCTCCATCCAGGAGATGAAATCCCACCATGCGGGTGCAGGCGGTCGCCCGCATCTTGTCCACAGCGCCCGGCGTCTGGTATACGCCCCAGTCGCTCGCACCCGCGATGTACATCGAAGGAACATCGATGCTACGTCCTGAAAATGTCAGCAACTCGGCGAGCGTTTTCGGGTTCGAACCCCGCCGCACGCGATAGCCTTGAAGCGCGCCGGTGAAACCGGACCTGCCGTACTCGGTCGCATACACTTCGACCTCGTCTTCCGCCAACCATTTGCAGGCCGCAATCTCGGCCGGCGAGGGCATAAAGGGGGCAACAGTCTCTGCCATACCCTTGTCCTTCTCCATCACGTAATACGTGGGGATTTTCGCCATTTCCTCGGCGGTTCGCGCTTTCAAAGGGTGAGGTTTATTCCCTTTCCAATCGGCGCTCTTGTAGTGGTAGTAGGCGCGGAAAAACGCGTGCAGACCTTGTGGCGCATGCAGCATGTTATCGTTGGCTTCGCGTGTGCGTTGGTAGTTTTGGTAATACTTTCGCGGCGGATTGAGCTTCGCGAGCTCCGCATCAAGCTCGTCATCCGTGAGCGCGCGCGGCGGAGGAGCAGCGCCGTTTGCGGTATCAAAGGGAAGCGCCGGGGGACCTTCGAAGGGCGAGCTCAAGATCGTGACCGTTCGGAAAATGTCGGGCCGGATCAAAGCCGACCAGGACGCAACCGGCGCGCCGGCGTCATGTCCCCCAATCATCGCTACTGTGCGGTGCCCGAGCGCGTAGACGAGCGCCATGGAATCGCGCACCATGTTGACGATTCGGAAAGGATCGGGGTCGGCGTCATAAGAATCGTCCCATCCTGTGGTGCGTCCGAAGCCACGCATGTCGGGCGCGATGACGTGATAGCCCGCCGACGCCAACGGCAGCATCAGCTTGCGCCAGCTATAGGCAAGCTCCGGGAAACCGTGTAGAAGAAGGATCGCCGGCCGTGCTGCCGTGTCGAAGCCCGCCTCCAGCACATGCACAGTAAGGCCGTTGACATTAGGTACGGTGCGCGACCGGATACCCGCTGGAATCGTGCCATTACCGTAAGGCGAGAGAACACCACCCGAACGCGTTTGGCCAGGCCGGCGCACAAACCCCCGCGCAGCGGCCGCCGCGGCCCCGGCAACAAACTCGCGCCGCGATAGCGCAGCGGCAGGTTGTACTTTTTCACTTTTGAACTTCGGATCTCTTGACGTAGACATTGACGATCTCCTTCCGATTGCATCCGATCATACCGCCCAAAGTCGCCGTTCGGAACCACGTCGTTATGGGAAAAATTTCATACCTGCGGCTAAACCGACCGAGATTTGCCCCTGAGGGATACAAGAACAGCCATTGTGTCACTTTCCAAAGACGATCAATGGTACCGCTTTTGCTGACATATTCCCCTCCTCGCACAGGAGGGGAGGCTGCGCCAAGCGAAGCGAAGGCACAGACGGGGTGGTCAAACCGGCGTAACCTCTTGGCCGCACTGACCACCCGGCGTTTCGCGCCCCTCCTTTGCGAGGAGGGGAATTTGTCTCAGGAGGGATCCATGAAACCATTTTTGTCCATCTTCTTTATTGTCACCCTGATCTTCACGCTGGGTGGATGCTCCAAGGGCTCCACCGAAGATGCGGCCGCAAGCTCCGTCCGGCCGGACCAACCGCTGCATGACAACGCGACCTCATCAGTCAAGACCGCAGCACCCGCCACACCGGCGAAGCCGAACGCGCCGAAAGCCGGAAACCGCGAGGCCGAACGACCCAGCGTCAAGGCAGTTTTCCAAATTCCTGAAGGGACGCCGCTAGATGTCACTTTGATCGACGCCCTGAGCAGCAAAACGAACAAATCGGGTGACGTTTTTCTAGCCACTCTTGCCGAACCGATCATCGTCCACGGCGACACAGTTCTGGCACGAGGTGTAAAGCTGCAGGGGCGTGTGCTCGATGCCGAAGGATCCGGACGGGTGAAGGGGCGCGCCAAGATGAGTCTTGCTTTGACAAACGTACTCGATGGTCAAAAAGAATACCCGATCTCAACCAGCGCGTATTCTGTCGAAGCGGAATCTACGAAGAAACGTGATGCCGGAATCATTGGCGGTGCGGCGGGCATCGGTGCGGCGATCGGCGCAATCGCCGGCGGAGGGAAAGGCGCCGCCGAAGGCGCACTGATAGGTGGTGCGGCTGGCACCGGAGGGGTGCTGGTGACTAAAGGCAAGGAAGTCGAGTTCGAATCAGAAACGAAGCTGAAATTCACGCTCGATAAATCCGCCGCGCTTCCGAAAATTGCTTCAAAAAGTTTTTAATTTATCGGCGCAGCTCACAAGTGGTTTTAGACCGGGCCGCTGCTGACTCCTCTGGCGATACCGGCGGATTTCGCAGTCACAATCACAACGCCGTTTTCGCTCATTCGATAGCGCGCCCGGTCCTTGAGCCGGTCAAATCCTATCTCTGACCCCGCAAGAATCTCGACACCTTCTTCAATGATTGCACAGCGCACCCGCGCTCGTTCTCCGATGATCGCTCCCGCCATTACAATGCAGCTGTCCACTTCGGCATCATCGGCGATGGAAACGCCGGGCGAGATAACAGAGTTGGAAACGCCTTTGGCGGCCGGTAGAACGAAATCGGATGGATGCAAAACTCCGAAATCTCCCGCACGTATGGGCCACGTCTCATCCCTGTATGGGTCAAACGGCGGTTTCGCCTGCGCCAGTTCGATGTTCGCTTCATAATAGCTGTCGATCGTCCGGATACCTCTCCAATAAAGCTGCAAGCAATACCCCGATGTGGCGCCAATTCGGATCAGCCGCGGAACGATATCGGCTTCGAGGTCGTGATTCGTTACCTGTTCGGCATCTTCGGCCAGCGCTCGCACCAGAGCGCGTGTCGTGAATGCGTAAACGCCCATGTTCACGGCCCGGCTCCCTCGTTTTGAGGGCTGACGGACTTGTGCGACAGTGACCGCCGCTCCGGAATTGGCGTGACGTTCCAGCAATTGGGTGTAGTCCATGCGATAAACATGATCGCTTGAAAGTACGAGGATAAATTCCGGACCTTCGCGCGTGATGATTTGCAGGTTCTGGAAGACTGCGTCCGCGGTCCCGCGGTAATGTTTTCCGCAGGCGGGCGGCAGGCAGACGATATATTCACGCGGATCGCCGTCGGGGCGATACCATAACGCGCTCCATCCGTCACGGATGTAGCAGTGCAGCGCCTCAGATTTGTATTGCGTGAGCAGGAAGAGCCGGCGCAATCCCGAGTTGAAGCAGTTCGACAATGTAAAATCGATCAGCTTGAAGGGACCTCCGATGGGAAGTGCAGACTTTGGTCTGTCCGCCGTCAGCGGAAGTAATCGTTTGCCATCGCCCCCGGCGAGGACGACTGTGAGAGTCGCGCCGAGGATAGTTTTAGGATCGCTCATGCGGCTACTGGGGCCTCCGCGCCGGTGCGCGCGTCTTGCGCAAATTCCGTACCATTCAACAACTGTGTCCCGTTGGGAGTTGTGGCGCCGGAGCGTCGTCTTACCGCAGAATCCGTGAAAGTTTTTCCTGGGTGTCTAGTGTTGCGTCTCATAAATAGCTTTACCATCGTTGCGAGCGCAATGGCCCCGGATTCCAGGAGCGACGACGAAGACGGGGCCATTCCGCCGCAACCCTTCGGGCCGATGGTGCAGCTATTTATGAGACGCAACACTAGCAACCGGCTTTCATGTGACCAGGTATTTAGTCTTTACTTGACAGCAGCATAAGCAGGTGTGATCGTTTTGGCAGAAAGGAGTAAAAGATGGGAGTTCCCGAAAGGTTTTGGCGCGTTATGGCCGGCACTCTGCTTTTGGCGGCGGTGTGGATCCAGTTTGGCTACGGGCCTGGGGTCACGGCCGCACAACAGCGAAGCAACACGTCCGACAGACGTCCCATGGTTCTGGATCGGGCGCCTGCACGTATGATTGCGGATCCGAACCCTGTCTTTCGCGCGGTTGTGCTTGACGCGGAGCACGGGGAGGTCTTCATGGCCAACGACAAGGAGTCTGCCGGCACAAGCGTCCTTGTCTACCCCACGCAGTTCCCACCCACGAATCGAATCCTGGAACCGCGCCGAAGAATTGCCGGTCCTAAAACGGATCTCGGAATGGTCTGCGGTTTGGCCCTGTCCATCGAGCACGGAGAGCTGTATTCGGTCAGCGGTGAGACCGGGACTTTGAACGTATATCCGTTGGATTCGACAGGTAATGTTGGTCCTCGAAGACGGCTCAGGGGAGTTATGCCTCGCGCCAGCGCGGGCGTTTTTCTAGATGTCAAGAATGACGAACTGTTCATCACGACAGAACATGTCAACAGGATCAGCGTTTATCCCAGGACGTTCCAGGAAGATCAGGAGCCGCTACGCTTCATCCAGGGCCCGGTCACGGGGCTGGGCGATCCGCATGGAATCTATATAGACGGCACAACAAACGAGATCTTTGTGAGCAATCACGGCAATTGGCGAGAGACCCAGCCGGGAGAGGGCGAGGTTCGTGGACCGGACAGTCTTACGCGCACATCGCTCGGCTATAATGTGCCCGGACGCGTAGTTCCACTCGTTCCTTCCACGGGCCAGTTCCTGGGGCCATCGATTACCGTCCATTCGCGGACGGCCACCGGCAACGCTGCGCCTTTGAGGATCATTCATGGTCCACACACTCAGCTCAGTCTGCCCGACGGCATTTACCGCGATCCGGTCAGCGGAGAACTCATCGTCGCCAACACAGGAGACGATTCGGTTCTTTTTTTCGCGAAGGATGCAGCAGGCGACGCGACGCCGGTGCGAGTGCTGAAGGGCCCGGCGACCAAGATGAAAGGCCCGGTCGGAATCTCGATCGACGCCAAACGCAACGAGCTGTGGGTGGCCAGTTGGGACAGCCACGTTGCTGCTGTGTTTCCCAGAATGGCGAACGGCAACATCGCGCCGCTTCGCGTGATCCGCACCGCTTCGGAAAACGCGCCGCTGGCCAGTATGGGAAGAATAGGCGCTGTCGCCTATGACCCGAAGCGGAAGGAGATCCTGGCTCCCAACTGAGTGAGCCAACCGAGAATATCGGCATACGCCGGTTCGGCGGATGGAAATGCTCAGCCCACTCGAGTGATTCAAGGCCCAAAAACGCTCCAGGCGCGCACGAGCCACTATATTGCAGTAGACGCGGTCCACGATGAGCTCGCTGTCCCCAACCCTTTTGCACAGGCAATCCTGATTTTCCGCGGCGGCGCGAACGGCAACGAGGCGCCCGTCCGTGTCATTCAGGGACCCAAGACGCTACTGACTGCAGTTGATAACGTGGCGGTGGATCCTCTTCATCGTGAACTGATGACGGCGTCGTTCCCCACGGATTCGATTCTCGTGTTCCGCAGCGATGCGGGCGGCGACGTCGAACCGATCCGCATCCTGCATGGTCCCAAAACGCAACTCGATCGCCCCATACGCGTGGAAGTAGATCCAATAAATAATCTGATGGCCGTTATGAACGATCATGCGCTTCTGGTTTTCAACCGCACCGACAGCGGAGATGTCGCTCCAAAATGGATCATCGCGGGCCCAAAAACCGGAATCGGAACCAGATTTGGGACCAGAGATCTGAAACTCTTTCCTGAAGGACGAAAAATCATTGCAGGCGCGTCGATCCGAGGCCCGCGTGGAACACGCTCGAGGGAAGCAAGCAATGAGGATGAGGAAGGATTCTTCCGGGGAAGCGGGCAACGTTTTATTGGAGTGTGGAAGTACGGGGATAACGGCGATGTGGCACCGTGGGCGGTTCTCAACGCCACGCCAATCACGAAAATCCCGGGCAGCCGAATGGCTCTGAATCCGGAAGGGGGAGATTTGGTGATCGGAGGTGATGGTCGAGTCGCCGTCTATCATCTGCCGGAGATCTTTCAGAAAACAGACTAAAGGATTAACTGTAAGGGCGCTCTATGAGCGCCCTGGGCGGGCGCAGACCGCCCCTACAACTGCATCTCTTCCGGAATCGGAGGTCCCCAGGCGGCGAAGTTCTCCGGCGTTGGGGCCCACTCGCGTGCGATCCAGGCCTCGGGGCTCATGATGCAATCCATGTCGGCGTAGTATTCAATATAGGCGCCGCACGGATTCGCGAAATAGTAAAAGAGATTTGAGCCGATAACGTGGCGGCCCGGCCCCCACACCGGCCGCCATCCCCGCTTCTCCAGAAACTCCTTTCCCGTCATGATCTCGTCAAAATCCCTCAGCCTGAACGAGAGGTGATTGAGCCCTTTCCGCGTGTGGTTAATGAGAAACAGATTGTGGTGATCCGAAGAGCAGCGCAGGAAGACTCCAAAACCCGTAATGGTGTCGGAGAGCAGAAACCCGAGGCGCCGCATGTAGAACTCCGCGGTCTCCTCGACCTTCGGAGTACAAAAGACCACGTGCGCAATGTGATCGGGTTCGGCCCGATCATAGAATTTCGCTCTCGCATCAACGCGGCGCGGCTTAAGCGATGGTGCCGGGATTTCCTTGCGTTGGCTCACTTGAAAAGAAATCGCGAGGCCGGTGGGATCGACGCTGCAGAGTTTGCCATCCGAACCGTTCCAAACCTCCCGATCCTTAGACAACTCGGCGCCGATCGTATCGAGATCGGTCTTCGATATTACGCCCCAAACGACCTCCCGGATCGTCGATCTTGCTTCGATCGCCGGCGGCAGAGTGGAATCATCGGCCGAGCGGAGGTGGACGGCCGCGCCTTCCGCGGTGCAATATGTTGCGCCGCCGTGGCCACGCTCGAGCTCCCGGAGCCCGAACTCCTGGAGGAACCGTGCACCCATTCCGAGGTCTTGAACACCATAAGTGACAGCGTCAATGCCGATCGGGCTGACTGGCTTCATAGTCGGGCGTATCCTCGGGCGTCAAGCTTACGTCGGGCTCTATCCAGGTGTCAAAAGCGTGGGCGATTTGCGGCCTCGAGCCGCGGTCACAAAAGCGTTTCGTCCAATGCGACGTGCGTTGAGCCGTCTCCATTGGGACGGGTTGGCTGTGTGGCCGCCAGCTCACCATTCAAGAACTCTTGCAACTTTTCCTTCGAACCAAAGTAACTGTTGATGAGTGTGCTAACGGCCTCATCGCGGACGGCCGTATAGTCGATGGCCGGTTCGTAATAGTGGGTGCGGGAATGGAGAGCGCGCTTGAGAAATCCTTTATGGTAGAGGCGGTCCATAATCGTCAGGACCGTGGTATAGGCAAGCGCGCGCGAGGGGCGGATCAAAGCCTGCACATTGCGGACGGTGATGGGGGAGCGGTCCCAGATGGCCTTCATGACATCCAGCTCCAGCGGCGTCAACATTGTTGTGAGGCCGTAATTTCGATCATTTCCCGCGCTGCTTCCTTTCCAGGGGCGTGCGATGGGAGCCACCGGATCCGAAAGGTCATCGTCCGGCGAGGAAACCGAATGGAAATGATGTCGCCGACCCGCACCTCGCGGCCCGCTTTCGCTTCCTGGCCGTTCACTACAACCCGGCCGGCATCACAAGTATCCTTAGCCAAGCTACGACGCAAAATCACGCGACTCCACTTTAAGAACAAGTCGAGACGCATCCGGTCCATCAGGTCAGACGGGTGAATTCCCTATTTTGCAGTCCAAAAATAGGGAATTCTCCCGTCTGACCCCGAATTTTCCCGTCAGTTCTTATTCTCGGAGACTTTCGTGTTTTTTGCGGGCTGGCCGAGATCGGCATATCCATCCGCGACCCGGACAAAACCATCGGTGCGCAATTTCGTAAGGTACTCGCGAATCTTGGGCTGGACTCCCTGCTGCCACAGGACGTCCTGAATTTCCTTTTGTCCGAGTTCAAATGGAAGAATGCCGCCGTCGTGTTTATCTTCCACTTTGAGGATCATGAACCCGCCCTTGAGGGTGATGAGGTCGCTGACTTGACCTTTCTCCAAATTCGATACGACGTCTTCCAGACGCTTGTCCAGCTCCCCCTTGACGAAGAATCCAAGGTCTCCACCCTCTTGGGCCGATTGCGATTCCGAATACTTCGCGGCAACTTCAGCGAAATTATCGCCCTTCTTTACGGCTGCCAATGCCTCCTCAATTTTCTTTCGCTGACTCTCAATTTCATCCGGGCCGCGATTCTCGGTGTAAACCGATATCTCTCGCACGCGTATGCCGGCGGGTCGGTCGAAATTCTTGACATTCGCATCGTAGTATTTGCGCATTTCTTCGGTTGTCACAACCACGCGGCCATACACTTCTCGCTGGAGAACTTGCTGGGTGAGATATCGAGTTTTGATATTCTGCTTGAACTCATCGACACTGAACCCCTGCGCCAGGATCGCCTTTTCCAATTCATCCATCGACTCGAGCCGCCTTTCCTGGCGCAGTTGCTCCATCGTTTTCACAACTTCGAGGTCGGCGTTGAGCCCCATGTCCTTTGCCTGCTGTAGCAACAGCGTTTCGTCGATGAGATCCCTCAGAAGCAACTTAATCTGCTCGTTGAAGGCTTGTTCCAATTGCGCGCCTTGTAAGCCTCGGCCGCGCGGGGGAGCCTCAGCGAGGTCGTTCCGAATCTGAGCCCTTCTGGTCTCGAATTCGGATTTCAGAATAATGTCGCTGTTCACCCAGGCAACGATCTCGTCGACAGTTTTCGTCTGCGCCAGCGCGCTGGAGGCAATCAACAGGATGATTGCGGGAAGGAAAACGTGGCCGCTTTTATGATACATACCGGTCTCCTGCCCAGAATTTTATCACGCGATCTCGCGCAAGACGTTCTCAATACTGCCGAAGAGCTCCCTCCGGGTGCCGGACGCTTGCAGGCGGAGCGTGGCGGGCGGCGCAAATGTCACGCCGTTTCCGGCAGCCACAAGTTCCACAATCCGTTCGGGATCGACGCGGGCGGTCTCATGAAATTTAATATCGATACCCTGCGCGGTCCGCTCGATGCTTGTTACCCCGCGCGCGCGGCCGAGTATCCGCAACCTGGCATACTCGAGCAAATTGCGAACCGGCAACGGCAATTCACCAAACCGGTCTTCGAGATCGCGATATAAGCCATCGAGTTCTGTTTCAGTGCGAGTCGATGCGATCTGTTTGTAAATCCTTAAACGGTGCAGCTCTTCGTCGATAAAATCCGCCGGTATTTTCAAGTCGACACGAAGATTGATCGCCGTTTCGACTTCCGGCAGCACCTCGCCTGTCTTGAGCTCCTCAATGGTTCTTTCCAACATTTGACAGTACAGGTCGAAGCCAATGGCTTCGATGTGACCGTGCTGCTGTCCGCCAAGCAGGTTCCCAGCGCCGCGCAACTCCAGGTCGAGAGCGGCGATTCTGAACCCCGCGCCCAATTCGCTGAATTCGTGGATAGCCGCAAGCCTCCGGCGCGCGATTTGGGTCAATGTTTCATCAGACGGTATCAATAGATAGGCGTAAGCACGCCGGTTGGAGCGGCCGACGCGACCACGCAACTGATAGAGCTGCGACAGGCCGTACCGGTCTGCGCGGTTCACGATTAGGGTGTTCGCGAGCGGAATATCGAGACCGTTTTCAATGATAGTCGTCGCGACCAGAACATCGAACTCATGATGCATGAATTTTGTCATCACCTGTTCGAGCTCTTTCTCGCCCATCTGGCCGTGGGCGACACCAACGCGCGCCTTCGGAGCCAACTTTTGAATGAAATTGGTGAGCGAGTAAATGGATTCGACTCTGTTGTGAACAATGTAAACCTGGCCGCTTCGCTCGAGCTCGAA
>Ga0209157_1003285_pt1 | contig 12502 bp, 7 predicted proteins | sample GraSoiAngelo_135_FD_185892 | JGI IMG/M metagenome (GOLD analysis project Ga0209157, IMG submission 185892) | Grasslands soil microbial communities from the Angelo Coastal Reserve, California, USA - 14_0929_05_40cm (SPAdes) (version 2) | ecosystem: Environmental > Terrestrial > Soil > Grasslands ... | reverse complement strand
TGGCTCCGCCTGGGGGCCGGCACATCCATACCCATCCGGTTCCGCGGCTCGGCGGCCTCGCCATCTTCGGGGGCGCGCTGCTGGCACTGCTCGTCACGCTGCCGATCGACCAGCCGGTCGCCCTGGTGCGTGAAACCCGCTATGTGGTGCTCGCCGTCCCGTATAAGCCGCCGCCGCTACCGGTGGTGGGCATCTTGCTCGGCGCGGCCGCGATCACCGCCCTGGGGGCGTTTGACGATGTCCACTCGCTGCCGGGGCGGGTGAAATTCCCTCTAATCTATGCCATCGCTACCATTCCGGTGTGGTTCGGCATGACGACCGACTTCATGACGCACCCGGTTACCGGCGCGGTCGTGCCGCTCGGGATGGCCGGCAAGGTGTTTACCGTGGTATGGCTGGGCTCCATGGCCATCGCCATGAACTCCATCGACGGTGTGGACGGACTGGCTGCCGGTGTGTCGGTGATTACCGGCATGACGCTCCTCAGCGCCGCCGCCTACCGCCACGACGTGCTGGCCATGACGCTGGCCGCCGCCGCGGCCGGTTCGGCGCTGGGCTTCCTGCGCCACAACTTCAATCCGGCCCGATCGTTCATGGGCGACTCCGGGTCGATGCTGTTGGGATTTCTGCTGGGCGCCGCCGCAGTGCAGGGGCTCGCCAAGGCGGCCACCGCGCTGAGCCTCGCGGTGCCGGTACTCGCCCTGGCCCTGCCCATTCTGGACACCGGCTATGCCATCGTCCGGCGGTACCGGAACGGCGTCTCCATCTTTGTTCCCGACCGGGGCCACCTGCACCATCGCTTACTGGATCGCGGACTGTCGCAGCGGCAGGTTGTGTTCACGCTGTGGCTGCTGTCGGCCATCCTCGGACTGGGTGGTCTGGCCGCCGCTGGAATCAACCGGATGCTGTCGCTGGTGTTGCTGACGCTGATCGCCGTCTTTCTGGTGGTGCTGGGGTGGCGCCTCGGCCTGGTTCACCTGCACCGGCCACACGCCGCCGAACTCCCTGGTCCTGCCAACCTCCCCTGACACGCGTGCGGCGGCACGCACATCTTAGGGCGTCCCGGCTCCTGCAGTAGATGGCGACGCTGACCGAACCCAAGCCGCTGGCTGCCCGCCAGGCCGCGTCGGCGGGGCGGGTGTCCGTCATGACGATCTTCGGGACGCGGCCGGAGGCCGTGAAGATGGCGCCGGTCGTGCAGCGGTTGCGCGCCAGCGCGGAGTTCGCCCCCGTCGTGGTCACCACCGGTCAGCACCGGGAGATGCTGGATCAGGTCACGCGGCTGTTTGGGATTACCCCCGACGTGGATCTGGACATCATGCGGCCGGAGCAGTCGCTGGTCGACATCAGCACCCGGGCGCTGACCGGGCTGCACCGGGTCTTGGACGAGTTGCGGCCGGAGATGGTCCTGGTGCAGGGTGACGCCCACACGACATTCATCGGCGCGCTGGCCGCCTACTACCACCGGATTCCCGTCGGACACATCGAGGCGGGGTTGCGCACCTACGACAGGTATCAGCCCTTCCCCGAGGAGATGAACCGCCGGATGACCTCGGCCCTCGCCGAGCTGCAGTTTGCGCCGACCCCCCGCGCGAAGCGCAACTTGCTGGCGGAGGGGATCCCGGAGCAGTCGATTTTCGTCACCGGCAACACGGTGATCGATGCATTGCAGACGGTGCAGGATCTGCCGGACGTCCCGGCCGTCCCTGGGATTCCTCCACTCACGGGCCGCCGGCTGCTGCTGGCCACGACGCATCGCCGGGAAAACTGGGGCGAACCTTTGCGGGAGATTTACCTGGCGCTGCGGGAGTTGCTGGACCGCTTCCCCGACGTGCTGCTGATCTTCTCGGTGCACCCCAACCCGGCGGTGCGCCGGATTGTGCACGACGTCTTGCACGATCATCCGCGGGCCCACCTGATCGAGCCGCCGGAGTACCCGGCCTGGGTGCGCCTGATGCAGCAGGCCACGCTGATCCTCACCGATTCCGGCGGTATTCAAGAGGAAGCCACGGCCCTGGGACGGCCCGCCCTGGTGCTGCGCTGGGTGACCGAGCGCCCCGAAGGCGTCGAGGCCGGGACCATGTGGTTGGTGGGTACCGACCGCACCGCCATCGTCCGAGAAGCGGCCCGCCTGCTCACCGATCCGGCGGCCTACCAGGCGATGGCCCGCGCCCACAATCCGTTCGGTGATGGCCACGCGTCAGAACGAATCGTGCAGGCGCTGCGTTTCTACTTTACGAGGAGTGCGAACCGCCCCGAGGAGTTTGCGGGGTAGAGAGGCTGATGCGCGTCCTGGCGGTCCTGTTCGTCATTGTCACCGCTGCTGCAGCGGCCGTCTTCGCCGCGCCCGCGGATCTGCTCGAGGTGAAGAGCACCCTGGCGGGCGTGGTGCTGGAGGACCGTCTGGTGAAAGCCGGCGATCAGGTAGACGACGCCCAGCCGCTGGTGTACGTCCGCACGCCGCTGACCGGCACGATCGGGGTCGCGGCGCGCGCCCCCCGCGACGGCGTGATTCGTGAGGTGCTGGTGCAGCCGGGCCAGCGGATCGAACGAGGCGACATCGTCATCCGGCTGCAGCCCCGATAGCCCCGGTCTCCACAATCCACAATTGGCAATCTTTCATTTTCGTCATCATGGGGGATTTATGGGCGCAGTGCGGAATCACCACCACAGACGCCGGTGCCATTCCACCCAATTTCACTCTCCGGTGGGAGAGGATAGGGGTGAAGGTCAGGTGAGGGCGCGGCGTCAGGGCGAGGGAGGCAGGAGCGTGGTCAGGCGCGTCGTGGTGGTGGGGATGGTACTGGCGGTCGTGCTGACGCCGCTGATGGGCTGGGCGCAATCCAAGGTTGTGCTGCCGCCGATCATGCCGCTGCGCGACATCAAGCCCGGCATGCGTGGCATCGGGCGCACCGTCATCCAGGGCCAAAAAATCGAGGAGTTCGATATCGAAATCATGGGCATTCTGCAAGGCGGCGGGGACGTCATCCCTGTCCGCCACCTGATCCTGTTTCGCGCGTCCGGACCGGTCACCGATCGCTCCGGCGGGACCGCGGCCGGGATGAGCGGGAGCCCGCTGTTTATCAACGGCAAGCTGATCGGCGCCCTGTCGGCCGGCTACCTCTGGCAGCCCGGAAAGCGGGAACTGGCCCTGGGCACCCCGATCGAAGAGATGCTCACCGTGCTCGACCTCCCCGATGGGACTGCGCAGATCCCCTGGCCACGGACATTCGCCGCCTCCGAGCCGTTTCACATCGGCATGCGCGCGATCACCCGCGTCGTGGTCACCGATACCCTGGCGCAGGCCCAGCGGGTGGATGAGGCCGGTCTGCCCGGCACGACCGCGTTCATCCCGGCCACGTTTCCGGTGATGGTGTCGGGATTATCACCGCGCGCGATGGGATTCCTCCGGCAGGCGCTGGGTGCCGTACAACCTCTGTTGCAGTATGACCAAGAGGGGGCGACGTTCGTCGCGTCGCCGATCACCGGCGGGAGTTCCGTGGGGATCCTGCAGGTGCGCGGCGATGTGAGCTACGGCGGGATGTGCACCGTTACCCTGCGGGTGGGGGACAGGCTGCTGATCTGCGGGCACCCCTGGGATCAGATGGGCGAGGTGGAGTACGCCCTGACCACTTCCGACATCGTCACCGTCGTGCGCACCCTGCAGGAACCATTCAAAGAAGGGAACCTCGGTGACCTGATTGGGAAGATCGACCAGGACCGCGGGCCGGCGATTCGCGGCGTGATCGGCCGGATGCCCCGCATGCTGGCGGTGCGTGTGGCGGTGACCGATCTGGACGCTGGAACGCGGATCGAGAAGGGGGTGCAGGTCGTGCGCCGGCGCGATCTGGCCAAGACCTTCGCCGCGGCCATGGCGCTCACCGCCGTCGACCGGGCTCGCGGGCAAATCTTGGGTGGCGGCACCGCCAGCGTGAAGATCACATTGCGGGCTAAGGGGCTGCCCCGGGTGATCAGCCGCGAGAATGTCTTCTATAACAGCCGCGACGTGGCCCTCGCCTCGTTGCTGGATCTCCCGGAGGCCTTGAACTTTCTCCTGTATAACGATCTCGCCCCCCTCGATCCTGTGGACATGAATATCGAGATCAGTGTGACCGGCAAACGCCAGACGGCAGCCATCGCGGAGGCCACGGTGGAGCGGCGCGAGGTGGGTCCAGGCGACCGCCTGCGTGTGCACCTGACCCTGCGGCCGTTTCAAGAACAGACGGTGCCGTCGCGGGTGATCGAGATCTCGATTCCTCGGGATTTCCCGCGCGGCCCGGCGGTGCTTGTCGTCGGTTCGGCAGGCAGGCAAGTGTCCTTGGAATCTGTTCCGGAGCAGGGTCTGGTGCAATTGCTGCAGCAGGAACCTCAGCCCAGCCCGGCGTCCACGCTGGACGGGGCGATCCAGTTGTTTGAGGACTACGGGAAGAACACCGATATCTTGCTGCAACTCATTCCGTTCGGGCTGCCCCCGGAAGGCAGCGAGTTCGTGAAGTTTGACGTCTTCGCCGGTGAAGTGGTCCGCACTGATTGGGTAGTGCAAGGCGAGATCCAGATTCCCATCCTCATCCGCTGATCTGCCCCGCACCCCAGGCGTGGGGAATACGACGGCAGAACCGCGGGAATGTCTGTAGTGAGGAGAGTGGCGACCCAACACCCCGCGGCAATGCGCCTCACGATTGCGGTCCTCATCCTGATCGCGCTCCTGGGTGCCGGGCTGGCGTGGTTGGCCGGGTCCGGTGCCCTGGCCGCATCGGTGCGCGCCGCTGCGGTGGCCCAGGTCTCGCAGGCGCTGGGACGCGAGGTCCGCGTCTCCCGCATGGCCGGTGATCCCCTGCGTGGGATCGTCCTTGACGGCGTGCGGATCGCCGCGCCCCCAGGCGAGCGTGGGACCTTCGTGGATGTGACCCGTATCGTCCTGCGGTTCCGTCCTCTTGCTCTGCTGGTCGATCTGCTGCGCGGTCGAGGCCCGGCCACCAGCCTGGCCACCATCGAGCTGGACCGCCCCGTCCTGACGCTCTCGCGTGATGCCGCGGGCCAGTGGAACGTCCCCCATCTTCCCCAGCGGCGGAAGGGTGGCGGGGGGCTTGCTGCGTTCACGGGCACGGTGGAGGTCCGCGAGGGAACGCTGCTCGTCATTGACGCCTGGAAGAGGCCGGCGCCCTTTGGCGCCCATTTCGAACGGGTGACCGGAAGTGTGTCCTGGAGCGATGCCCCGCGCCTGCGCCTGGACGTGGACGCGGTTGACACCTCCGGCCGCACACCCGCGCTGCTGCACGTCGCCGGGACGGTCCTCCCGGCAGACGCCGTTGTGGATCTTCTGTTTACGACACGCGGCGCATCGGCCGCGCATTGGGGCCCGTACCTAACGGATCTGGACTGGCTGCGGTTGACCGGAGGCACGGTGGATGGGACCGCCCGTCTGCTGGTGTCAGGCCGGGGACCGGCGACAGCCTTCGATTATCGCGCGACGCTCCAGCTGCACGACGGCCGTGCCGTCTTGGTCCCATCCCAGGTGGCGCTGACTGGCATCGAGGGGCCGCTGGTGCTGGACAACCGCCGCGTGACCAGCAACGGACTGACGATGATGGTGGACACGTCCCCGGTTTGGGTCAGAGGCGAGATCGCGCACCTGGCTGGCGCGCATCTCGACCTTGCCGTCAGATCCGCGTCGCTGGATCTGGCCACGCTGAAGCGCCTGTTCTTCCCCAGCGCCGGGCTGCAGATCTCTGGCCGCAGCGGCGGGGAAGTGCGGGTGGTCGGGCCGCTGGACGCGCTCCTCGTTGATGGGGATGTGACCAGCGGGGCCGGCCGCATCCAGGGGCAGACATTTTCGGATCTCTCCACCCACCTGCAACTCTACGGCGGCGTGCTGGTCTTTGACGACGTGGACGCGACCGTCGATGATGGTCGAGCGCGCGGGTATGCGCGGCTCACCCTGCCCACCCGGGAGTTCTTCGTCCTGGCCGATCTCGAGCGCGTCGATGCCAGGGGTCTCACGTCTCTCGATCTGCTCCCGCTGCCGGCGCAGGGCAAGGCCACCGGATTCATCGCCGCCGCCGGGACGCCGGGTGCCGTCATCGGGCAGGCCCGCCTGAGCCTCGCAAGTGGAGGCGTCGCCGGCATGGCAATCGACCGCGCGGATATTGTGCTCGGATTCGAGCGGGGTGTCGTGGAAGTCGACCGCTTCGAGGCTCACCGCGGTCCTGCGGTGGCGCACGCCACCGGCACGATTGCGCAGGACGGGTCGCTGGACCTGGCGCTTGTGGCGACCGATGTGAACCTCCAGGCCGTGGGTCGCCTCGTGGGACCGGGGCGGTGGCTGGCCGGGACCGCGGATCTGAACGGGCGCCTCACCGGCACCGTGCAGGTCCCGGTGGTGTCCGGCCGTCTCGACGCCCGGGAGGGCCGGTTGGGCCCATTCCCGTTCGATCAGGCGACGGGATCCCTCACGCTCGGGACGACCGGGCTCGTGACGCCGGGGCTGGTCTTGCGTGATGGCGAGGGTGTCTACGAAGCTGTGGGCGAGGTGAGGTGGGGGGCTCCGGAATCGGTGGACCTCGCCGTCCAGGCGCACCGCATACCCGCGCAACGACTGCTTGATGTGGCCAAGGTCCCCCTCGATGCGGAGGGTACCGTGGCCGGGACGGTGAGGCTGACCGGCACGTTCACCGATCCACAGGCGGATGGCGCGGTGACGCTCAGCGATGGAATTATCAACGGGCAGCCCTTGGATCGAGCCATTGCCGCGTTCCGCTGGACGCGCGGGGAGCTGCACCTCGACGATGCGGCGCTGGAAGTAAATGCATCGCGCATCTCGATCCACGGCAATGTGGATCCGCGTGGCCAGCTGGCGCTGTCCTTTGCCGCACCGGACTTCAACCTTCACGATGTCGCCGCCCTCCGCAACGGCGCGGTGCATGTCGACGGAATCATCACCCTGGAAGGGGCCCTGGGGGGCTCGTTGACGACGCCTACCGTCACCGCGGTCCTGTCATCCACGACGGTCAGCCTCAACGGGCAGCCGGTCGACCGTGTTGAGGGCACCGCGTACTATCAACGCGGGCGGCTGATGTTGGCCCCGCTGACATTCCTTCACAATGGCGGGATGCTCCAGCTGGCAGGCAACACGTTGCTGGGCGACGATCCTGTGCTGGACTGGCATGCTTCCGCGCAGCAGGTGAGGCTCGCGACGGTATTGGGACTCCTGCGGATCCGGCCGCCGTTTGCGGTGGACGGCGTGGTGGACGGTGAAATCGCCCTGAGCGGGAGAGCCAGCGATCCTGCCGCGGTCCTGGTGGTCCAACTCGCCGACGGCGTGCTGGGGGACCATGCCATCCGCCATGCCGCCGTCAACGCCACGCTGGCCGGACATGCGATCACGCTGCGTACGCTGTCCGTCACGCCCGAGCAGGGCAGAGTGATCGGCGCAGGGCGTATTGACGTCAGTGGGACCAGCGACCTTGAGCTCACCGGGCAGGGGCTCAGCCTCAGCCTGCTGCAAACCCTGGCCGGGGGGCGGCGCTCGTTGGAGGGTGAGCTGGAGTTCACCCTGCAAATTAGCGGCAATCTCGCCGATCCGCTGGTGGGTCTCTCCGCGACCGTCACCAACGGCATGGTGGGCAGCACGCCGTTCGACCAAATGCTGCTGCAGGCATACTACCGGGACGGTCAGTTCTCGATCGAGCAGGGACTCGTCCAGCAGGACCGGCACAAAGTGAAGTTGACCGGAACGGTGCCGGTTGATCCGCTGACGCTGCGCCTCGACGACGCCCGGCCCGTCGACCTGCATGTCGCTCTGGTCGACGCCGACCTCTCGATGTTGTCGCTGCTCACGGAGCGCATCGAGCAGGGTCGGGGTCCGCTGGCCGGTGAGCTGCATCTGACAGGTACGCTGGCCCAGCCGCATCTGCAGGGGGTACTGGCGGGGAGCGGCGGCGTCCTGCGATTGCGTGGGTTGGAACCGAGCCTGACGGACCTGGAGAGTCGTCTGGAATTCGCGGACAGCGAAATCCGCGTCGCGGAGTTGCGGGCCAGAGCTGGAGATGGAACCCTGGCCATCTCAGGTCTTCTGGGGCTGCAGCGCTTCAGGCCCAATCGGGTGGCTTTGTCCATGGAAGCGGTCGGTGCGCGCCTGCAGTACGCGCCCTACATCGACGGGGTCGCCGACGGCGTGCTGCGGCTGGAGGGACCGGTGGGCGCGCTGTCGGTGAGCGGGACGCTGGCCCTGGGCCGAGGAGACCTCTTTGTGCTTCCGATCCACACACCAGGACGGCTGGTGGAAACAGGCTTCGACCCGCTGCTCGATCTCGAAGTCACCGCCGGCGACGAGCTGTGGGTGAATCTGGGACAGCTGCGCCTGCAAGTCCACGGGACGGTCCGGGCGATGGGAAGCTGGCGTCACCCCCGTCTCGCCGGCGAGGTGCAATCTCAGCGGGGAACATTCAATGCGTTTAACACCGCCTTCACGCTCACCGAGGGCCAGGCCACGTTTGCGGAGTTCCGGGGCACCTCGCCGTACGTGGACGCCAGAGCTGAGACCACGATCCAGGTCGCACCCAAGACGCAGACGTCGCCACCCGCGGGAATTCCGACCGAGAGCCGCCTGCAAGCGGTGCATGTGTTCTTGCACATCTACGGAACGCCGGACGACCTGGCGGTGGACGTTACGTCTGACGCTGATCCACCGCTGACCCGCGAGGAGATTCTTGCCGATCTCGCCGGCCGCGTGGGTGTAACCAGGCTCTTGCAAGGTGGCAAGGTGGAGGGGGTGCTGGAGGCGGAGGTGAGTGCGGCCGTCTTCGGATCCGTGGGTCGGGCTGTGGCCCAGGCGTTTGGCCTTGAGGAATTTGCGATCGCCTACGACGTGGAGCAACCGCTGACGTTACGCGTCGGGAAGTCGGTCGTGCGCAACCTGTACGTGACGGTGACCTCCGAGTTTGGGGTCGAGCCACGGTATGTCTGGTCCCTGGAGTACCGTTTCACGCCCACCACCATGCTTAGCTTCTCGGTCGATAACCTGGGGACGTACGACGTGCTGTACCGGATCACGTACCGCTTCTAAGTGCGAATCCCGCTCTGCTGCAAGAGGACTTTCCCCTCAGGGATGCGAAATTTCGGGCGTGCTGACTGCGTACCTGAAAGAACTTCAGAAAATTGCGCTGCTGCGGCCCGAGGACGAGCAGCAGCTGTGGCATCAGTACCGTATCCAGGGAGACGTCGAAAGCCGCCTGCGTCTCATTGAAGCCTACCAGCCCCTGGTCTTCAAACTCGTCATGCAGATCCGCCCGCCGGACGTGGTGTTGATGGACATGCTGCAGGAGGGCACCATCGGGCTGATTGAGGCTGTGGAGCGTTTCGATCCCGCACGAGGCGTCCGTTTCTCCACCTTTGCCACCTACCGGATCCGCGGGCGTGTGCTGAACTCGCTGCGGCGGATCCGGCCCGTGGAGTACTCCCTGGAGCAGGATGGCCAGAGCGAGGTGCCTTTGGCGACGCGTCTCGCCGATCCAGAGTCCGACGACGCCTTGCTGGGAGTCGAGGATGACGCAATGCTGGCGCAGGTCTGGCAGGCGGTGCGGGAGTTGCCGGAACGCGAACGCGCCATCTTGCAGGCCGCCTACGCAGAATCGCGCGACCCGCGGCGGATTGCCAGGGAACTCCGCATCAGCCTGTCGCACTTCTACCGCCTGCACAAGCAGGCCCTGGCCCACATGCGTCGGCTGGTGCTTGAGGACGTGCCACGGTCCAGGGATGCGCCTGGATACTAAATACATGTGAGGGGATTGTGAGGAGGACCGGAATGGTCGTGAAGGAAGACACGCAGGTCCTGGCGAGGATTGGCTTCGCGCAGCGGTGGCTGGATCGGGCGCGGCGGCAGTGCACCGACGGCCACCTGGCCCGGAGTGCGCTGACGCTCGTACTGGCCGGGGCGGAAGTGCGCCACGCGCTCGAGGCGGCAGGTGCGCCGGTCAGAGCGCAGGCGCGCCGAATGTCCCCTACGGCGCTCTTAGTGGTGGCCGCGGGGTTGATCTCGGCCTTCTTGCTGGCTGCTCATTGGCCGGCGCAGTCCGGGATCATCACCTCCCCGGTTCCCCCGCTGTTGCGGTTGTCCTCGTCGTCTGGGGCGCTGCTCGAGGCGATGAGTGCGCTGGCTGCGGTGCCGGGATCGGCACCCAGCGTCGCGGGCGCCACCGTCACGTCTCGTCGCCCCCCGGCCCCCCGGTACACGGGGGCCCCCGCTACGCTCGACACCGCCGGAGGGCACCACTCCCTTGCCACCGGCGGCACTCCGGTAGGAATTGGGTCCTCTCACATCTCGATGTCGGAACTCATCGATCTCGTGTTGACCGCCGAGCGGGCGCTGCGCCAGGAACCCGCCGGCACCTCTTCCCCGTAGCAGTGAATGATGCCCGGGCGTGGATCCGGCCGCAGTGCACGAGCGGCCTGCGGTCGGAGTTTGTGTGTGGAGGGATAGGAGATGATTCGTCCGGCGTTCCGGCTCCTCGTGGCCCCGGTGCTGGTGGCCTGCCTGGCGTTGCTCCCGGCTCCCGGGTGGACGCAGTCGCCTGCACCGCAGCCGGCTCCTGCTGCGCCTCAGCAGCCCTCTGCACCCCCAGCCACCCCCGCCCCACCGCCCCCGCCGGTGAAGCGGATTGAGGTGGCGGGCAATGCGAAGATGACAAGCGAGCAGATCTTGGCTGCAGTCACCGAGACGAAAGTAGGCGAACCGTTCAGCGATGAGAAACTGCGGGCCGATGTTCGGGCCATCAACGACCTGGGGTGGTTCGCAGATGTCTCAGTCCGCGCCGAGCCGGAACCTGGCGGGATGGTGGTCATCTTCCTTGTGACCGAAAACCCCGTCATCGCCGAGACTGTCGTCGAAGGCAACACGGCGGTGAGCGCCGACGAGATCCGCGGTGCCCTGGGGGTCCCCACCGGCGACGTCCTCAACCTCGTGAAGATGCGCGAAGGTGCGCGCGCCGTGCAGAAGCTCTACGCAGATAGAGGGTTCGTCCTGGCCCGCGTGGCCGACCTGAGCATCCTGCCTGCCGAACGGCCCGATCAGGCCCGGTTGCGTGTGCGGATCGCCGAAGGGTTCGTGGAGGCGGTCCGCTTTGAGGGGCTTCGCAAGACCCAGGCCGCCGTGGCGGCGCGCTATGTGCGGGAGACGAAACCCGGTGCCGTCTTCAACGTCAACGTCATGCAGCGGGACCTGCAGCGGCTCTTTGACAGCGGATTGTTCGAGACGATCCGCGCCCGGCCGGAGCCGGGTACGGCGCCGGACTCCGCCGCCCTGGTGATCGAGGTGAAGGAAGCCCGCACGGCGCAAGCGTCGTTTGGATTGGGGTACAGCTCGCGCGACGGACTGCTCGGATTCATCGAATACAGGGACCGCAACTGGCAGGGGCGGGCGCAATCCTTTGCCATCCGCGCGGAGCGCGCCGTGCAAACTGGGTCCGGCGCGCAGCTGAACTACGAAGTCGACTTCAACGAACCGTTCTTCGATAGTGCAGGGACTGGGCTGGATTTGAGCGTCTTCTCCCGAGCCTCTGTAGAATACGAGTACTCGTCGACGAGCACGATCCAATCCCGGTATAGCCTGCAGCGGGACGGCGCCGTGATGGGACTGAACAGGGCGCTGGACGCCGTCACCGTGGGGTCGATTCGCCTCAGGAGCGAGAGATCTGAGGTCACCGGTTTATCGATTGATCCGAACGCCACCTGCCCTCCGGATCCCTGCTTGCGCCCGGGTGACTTCGTGCCAGGCCGGGTAGTCAGTCTTCAGCTCGGTGTCGCGCGGGACACGAGGGATGCCCGCTTCAATCCCACCACTGGGGATAAGGTTTCGCTCTTGGGCGACGTGGCGTTGACGGCACTGGGGAGCGACTTCGAGTACACCAAGTACAGCATCGACTACCAGCACCTCTTTCCCACCGGCGGCGGCGCCGCAGTCGTTGCGCGGGTGTACGCCGGGATCGCCAACACCGCACCGTGCACGACGTCCGTGCCCACGCCTGCGGCCTGCCTTCCGTTGCAGGACCGATTCGTCCTTGGGGGGCCCAGTACCGTTCGCGGGCTGCCGTCGGGGTTCAAGCGCGACACGAGCATCGTCGTCGGCAATCTCGAGTACCGGTTCCCACTGAGCGCGCTTGTCCCATCGTTTACGGACGTGGGGATGATTTTCTTCGTTGACAGTGGAGCCGCCCCACTGGACAGTACTCCCGAAACAGGTTACGGCGTGGGCATCGCCATCAATACGCCCCTGGGACCGATCCGCATCGACCTGGCATGGCGCGGGCTCGATGGGAGCCGGCAGACGTGGCTCTCACTCGGCGCGCCCTTCTAACACGAAACGACGTTGGAACGTTGGAGCGTTGGAAAGTTGAAGAGTCACGACCAGAGTCCACAGGAAGAACTCTCCAACTCTCCAACTCTCCAACTCTTCAACTCTGCGAAGCCGAGGTTTCCCGCGACGCGGACGATTCGCTCGAGCATCGCC
>Ga0209157_1003280_pt1 | contig 12507 bp, 9 predicted proteins | sample GraSoiAngelo_135_FD_185892 | JGI IMG/M metagenome (GOLD analysis project Ga0209157, IMG submission 185892) | Grasslands soil microbial communities from the Angelo Coastal Reserve, California, USA - 14_0929_05_40cm (SPAdes) (version 2) | ecosystem: Environmental > Terrestrial > Soil > Grasslands ... | reverse complement strand
CTTGACCTCGACCTCGCGGCCCTGTACCATCGGGTCGCGGCAGAATGGGAGTCCCTTATTAGTCCTTGGTGGGCCCGCCAATTTCCTTCAAATACATGAGAGGATAGTCGAGTTCGGGCACGAACCGGAGCGCGCCAACGGCCCACGCGGTCCCGACGCGCACGGAGACTTCGACGTCCAAGAGATCCTCCGTCAGCGCGCCGTACTGGTAGGGTCCCCGAATCCGCATCCGCCCATGGTCGATGCGGACACGGACCCGTTCCACGAGCGGCTGCACTCGTGTGGCCGCCTCGATCGCGCGCTCCAGAGAAGCTACGGTCTCGGACGTCAGAGGCGTTCCCACATACTGGTGGACAATCGAGCCCAACTTAATGCCCGCCTCGAACGCGGCTCGGTCACGGTCGGTTCCGGCGAAGTGCTCGCGCGTCGGGTCGTCGGCCATCGCGGTCCTCGCGGCGACAAGGCAGGCATCGGCATAAGGGCGACGCCCCTCGAGCATCCGTGCCGCCTCCGCGAAGCGTAATCCATCATTCCGTCAGACAATTCGAGCGAACGTATCAAAAGTCGATTGACAGCGGCAAAGGCTTAATTTGGTCGCGAGCTTGAACGGAGATTCCCTCATGGCTCGAAAGCCGATCCTCGGTGTCATCGGAGGCGGCAGCACCGCTTCATCCGAGGGCGTTGCCCTCGCCGAGGAGGTGGGATTCCTCATCGCGCGGGCCGATGCGGTCCTGATCTGTGGCGGCTTGAACGGCGTCATGGAAGCCTCCGCGAAGGGCGCGAAGCGGGGAGGTGGCCTCACGGTCGGCGTCCTGCCGACCGGGAACAAGGCGGATGCAAACCCTCACATCGACCTGCCGATCGCCACGGCAATGAGCACGGCGCGGAATCTCATCATCGTCCGCACCGCCGATGCGATCATCGCAGTGAACGGTTCGTACGGAACCCTGAGCGAGATGGCCCATGCCTTCGACCTAGGCAAGACCGTGTTCGGCCTCCGGACGTGGCCGATCGACAAGGCCGGGGTCGACGCCAAATTGTTTGTCCCCGTCGCCACCCCACGGGAGGCCGTCGACCGGGCCCTCGAGTACGCCCGCAAGGCCATCGCGACGGAGAAAGCCGGACCCGGCTTCCAGAAGTGATGTGTCTCCGGGACCGGCACAGTCACAATCGGGTCCGCAGGCTTAAGTGAGTCCGCGAGATTTCAGCCGCCGTGCGGCCCACCATCCGGCCCGCCGACGTTGGATCGTGGGGCGTGCCTCGGAAGTCCGCCGAACAACTCGCGGCCCGAATCGACGCGGCATCTCAACGTCACCCCGGACCGCTCGATGCACGCGAACAGGAACGGTTCTGGCTCAAGCTCCGCGCGTTGCTCCTGGCGAACCCGGACACGCGGTGGCGGTTCGCGGCCCATCTTGCTCTGTACCGGCTTGCGTACGATGGCCGTGAACCGACAGATGGTCCCGGGCCGGCCTGGATTCCGTCCAAGGCAGGTGTGCGATCATCGAACCTCGGGAAACTCATGACGGCACGTCGGCTCCGGTCTTTCGCCGACCTGCAGCGGTGGTCCGTGGACCGCCGGGAAGAATTCTGGGCGACGATGGTCCGCAAGCTCGGCATCGTCTTCCGAAGGAGGCCGACTCGAATTCTGAAGCAGCCCGCCGATCCGCGTCATCCGGAGTGGCTGCCCGGCGCGCGGATGAACATCGCCGAGAGCTGCTTCCGTGCGGGCGCGAACAAGACGGCGATCCTCTACGGACTCGAAGGATCCGACTCGGTGCGCAAGATGACGTACGGTGAACTCCGCCGGCTGAGCTCGCGGGTGGCCAACGGGCTGGACGAGCTCGGCTTGGATCGAGGTGAGAAGATCGCGTTGTTCCTGCCCATGAACCCGGAAGCGGTCGCGGCGTACCTCGGGATCGTGCTGTCGGGGCGGTGCGTGGTCGGCATTGCCGACGCCGCGGCCGCGCCGGAATTCCAGAAGCGGGCTCGCATCGCGGACGCGCACGCCGTCATCACGGTCGACTCGTACCTCCGCGACGGGAAGGAGCATGCGATTTACTCCAAAGTCGTCGAAGCCGACGGGCCGCGGGCGATCGTCATTCCGCGCACTGGACAGAAGACAGGCCTGCTCCGAGATCGTGACATCGCGTGGACCGACTTCCTCAGCGACCGCGTTGCGTACGATGCGGTCTCGTGTCGGCCCGGCGACCACACGAACATCCTGTTCTCGTCGGGGACCACGAAGGATCCGAAGGCCATCCCGTGGACCCACACGACGCCGATCAAGAGCGCCGCGGACGCGTACCTCCACCAAGACATCCGAGCGAGTGACGTGCTCGCCTGGCCGACGAGCTTCGGATGGATGATGGGACCCTGGCTGACCTATGCGAGCTTCGTGAACGGGGCCACGATGGCGTTGTACGTCGGGGCGACGACGGCCCGGCCGTTCGGGGAGTTCGTCGCCCGAGCTGGGGTCACGATGCTCGGCGTGGTGCCGAAACTCGTTCGGAACTGGAAGGCGGATCGGACAATGGAAGGGCTCGATTGGCACCGGATCCGGTTGTTCAGCTCCACCGCGGAGCCGTCCACGCCGGAGGAGATGCTATACCTGATGTTCCTCGCGGGGTACCGCCCCATCGTCGAATACTGCGGGGGAACGGAGATCGGCGGCGGCTACATCACCGGGTCCGTCGTACAGCCGTGCGCTCCATCGACGTTCACCACCCCCGCCCTCGGCCTGGACTTCGAGATCCTCGACGGAGGCCGCCCGGCCTCCCGCGGCGAATTGTTCCTCATCCCGCCATCGATCGGCCTCTCGACCGACTTGCTGAACTACGACAACGATGGAGAGTACTACGACGGCGTCCCAAAGGGCCGGCACGGAGAACGACTCCGGCGACACGGAGACCAGCTCGAGCGTCTCGGCGACGGCTACTATCGCCATCTCGGGCGGATCGACGACATGATCAACATCAACGGGGTGAAGACGAGCTCCGAGGAAATCCGGAGCGTCCTCCAGAACGACAACGTCTATGACTCGAAGCCGATCGCAGTGGACCTCGACGGGTCGGGACAGCACCGCCTCGTCGTGTACGTCGTCCCGCGGGATCGAACGCTCCTTGGCTCAGATGCGCTCCGTGCAGAACTCCGCCGCGAATTTCAGCGATCCATCAAGGAGAACCTGAATCCGCTGCTGGCCCACGTGGAGGACGTGGTCCTCGTGTCCGAACTCCCGCAAGCCGGACCAGGGAAGACGCGGACGATGAAGGAACTCCGGAAAGACTACGCGACCCGAACCGCACACGCCTGAGCGTCGGTCCGATTAGGGACGGTCCGTCGGCTCCCCGGGTGGCGGAGACTCAACCCCGGTGGGGCGCGGGCGTACGGGCCGTTCGAGCGCCCGGTTAATCGTGATCTGCGCGATACTGCTGTAGTACTTCGCGACGTGCTCCAGCGGTCGAAGGACGATCTGAAGCAAACCGTTCGAACGCGATGGGCCCGTTGTCTGGGCCCGGCGCGGCCGGGAGCCGGACCCGGCGACGGCCTGAATATCACGGGTCAAGGCAGCTTGTCGATCGAGGGCCTCGTTCGCCTTCGCCAGGTCGTTGGCGAAGAACGCCGTCATCGTCAGCTCAATCACTTCCTCGAGCTTTCCTTTCAGGTTTCCGATCGTCTTGGCGAATTCCCGCGGGATCCGGCGGGTCGGCTTGAGGAAGGGCCCGACCCCGGCCGCGAGTTCCTCCCACAAATCGCCGACATTCTCCAAGCCGACCGTGACCACTCGATCCCCGAGGAGGTGGCGAGGCTCTGTGACCCCGATGCGCCCCGAGATCGTGCGGTTCTGAGCCGCCAGGAGGAGCTGGCGCACGACGAGCCAGTACAGCCGGTCCACCTCGAGCTCCATTCGCGCGACCTCTTCGATGTTCCCTTTCACCTCGCCGGCAATCACGCCGAGCGCGAGCTTCTCCATTCGGGACGTGAGATAGTGCAGGCGTCGGAGGAGGCCGTCAATCGGGAAGCGCGTTGGCTCGACAAAATTCTCGATGGTGACGAACTTCGGCCCCTGGTTCACGATCGTGAGGCCCGTGAGGCCCCGCACGGCTTCGTGAATCTCTTGCAACTGGCTCGGGGACAGCTCGTCCCGGCTCCGAACTCGGATCGTGTTGCATCCGACGATGTAGTTGCCCGTGATCATCCTCGTCAACCCCTCGGGCCCGCTCCACTCGTTCGCGTCGATCGTCGCCTCCGCCGCGACCGGATACTCCTCGAGCGGACCGACGCGCACGCGGAGGCTCCCGTCGTCTTCGATCGCGAGGCTGACGAGGGCCCCCGGCCGGATGCCGTTCGACGATGCCCAGTCTTTCGGCAGCGATACGCCGAGACTCGAATACCCGAGCTTCTGGACCTTACGCGTTTCGAGCTCCATACGTATCGACACACATCCGTTGACGTAGATATGTGTTCGGGATGTATCCGCCCATACGACCGATGTCTCCCGCAGGCGGGACACGCATCCGGCCGTGTCGTCGGGCACGTCGACCGAGGTGTTCCAGACGCCGCCAATCGTTCCCAAACGGACCCGAACGGAAGCCGAAATGGAGGGGGACCAACGGACATTCGCCGGTGGGCACCGCACTCGGCCGGCCGCGGTCCGCTCGGCGACAGAGGCGGGCTCGGGATGCATCTGTCCGCTAACCCCGTCGTGTGAATGGACTGTTCCAAAAACCGCTTATCTTCTGGGGTTGATGACCCCGACATGGAGGTCGGCAGCGTCCGCGCGAGACCACGGGATGTCTTCGGAATCTCCGTGTTGCTCACGCTTCTTCTCGCGATCCTCCTCGCGATGTGGACCGTGGGACTCGAAGATCCCCATGGCCTTTCCCACGCAACTCCGGTCCGGGCAGCCGACGTCCCGAGCCTCGAGCCGCTGTACGGGGCCGTCCAGACACCCTGGCGAAGCTTGGACTGGTCCCCGGACGGTCGTCAGATCGCGCTGACGGGCGAGGCCGACGGGGTGACAATTGTGGAGGCCGCAACGGGCCAGGTCGCGGCTCACTGGAAAGTCCCGGCGTACACCAATGTCATCCGTTGGTCGCCGGACGGGAGCCACCTCGCCGTCGGAGGGTGGACTGGCATCGTCGGACCGGGATGGGTTTACGTCTACACGGCGGAGGGTTTCCTGGAGCGAAGCTGGGAGGCGCACAGCCGCGAGGTGGGAGGCCTCGCATGGGCCCCGAACGGCACTTGGCTTGCGACGGCCGCGAATGCGCGGTTCGCGATCTGGGAAGCCGGGACCGGAGTCCTCGTCCGGCGCGTGCTCAACGCATCCGTCTGGGGCGAGGCCGCGGACTGGTCACCGGATGGCCACTACCTCGCGTTCGATGCGGTCGGCGGGCCGTCCATCTACGACGCCATCACGGGCGAGCCCGTTTATATCGACCCGTCGAAGGAAACGCTGGACGTCAGGGGACCCGCCTGGTCCCACGCGGGAGACCGCATCGCATCCTCGAACTTGGTCGGATGCACCCGCGTTGTGACTCGGGACGGGACGAGCGTCTGGTCCTACGACATGCCGAGCTCCGGGTCGTGCGATGATACTTGGTTCACACGGCGGCCGTCCTGGAGTCCGTCCGACGACCTCCTCGCCGTTCCGACGTCCCCGGGAATCCGAGTCTTCGACGCCGCGACGGGCACGCTCCTTCGAGTACTCGCCTTCCCAGTCGGCGACTATGGACCCTCTACGGTCATCGGCAACTACGCCCCTGGGGACTCGCGGGACATTGACGTCGAGTGGTCGCCTATCGCGGACGCGCTCGCATCCACCGGCAGCATGTCGAATCCGTCCCTGCGCCTCTGGGGCCTGCCCCATCGGACCGCGGGCCTTTGGGGACTCGCCTTCGAGGCGGTTCTGATCGGCGGACTCCCGGTGGTCTTGGGCCGAGAGTTCTTTGGAATCCTCCGGGAGCCGGCGCGAGTCCTCGCGCGGCGGGAGAACGGCCCAGACCCGATCGCCCGTGGGGGCGTGTGGCTCGCCTTCGCGTTCCTCGTCGCCGCGCTTCAAAGTAGCGTCCTCGATGTCCTCGGGCGCATCTATGGAGCCAAGGTCGTCCCTCCGGCCGGCTGGTTCGCGGCGATGCTGATCCTCTCTATCGCCATCGCGGCGCCAGCCGTCCTCGTAGGCGTGTGGGCGTTCCGCGCGGTCGGCTGGCCGGGACAGGAAATGCCCGGACGGCCCGGCATCAAGACCGTCGCCCGCATCCTCGGGTGGTCCCTCGTCCCTGTCCTGTGGACGGCCGCGGTCGCCTTCGGGATCGCGACGGGCCTAGCAACCGCGGGAGTCCGGCCCGGGACTGAAGGATCGAGCGTCGTCGTCGCTCTGATGGGTGGACTCGGATTCCTTCTCGGGAGCCGGGTCGCGTCGGGTGCACCAAGGGCAAGCTCCATCAGGTCTGCTGCGGGACTCATCGCGTCGGGAGCCGTCTCGATCCTCGCGTCCTTGGGCGTGTTCTTCCTCATCGTGTTTGGAGTGGTGGCCATCCACGTGCCGCTCCCCGGTCCTCTCCTCGTGTACGGGATCCAGGTGGATTTCGGGTTCGGCCTCGCGCCGTGGATCGCGGCGACATTGACACTCCTCGTCTTCGGAGTCGGCTTCGTCCTCGTTTCGGCGCCCCCACGGTTCCTCCTTCCCCTGTTCGCCCGGCTGCGTCGTCAGGACGTCCTCGATCTCAAGTCCCGCCGGTCGGTCATGGACGTTCTCCGAGCCCAGCCCGGCATCCACTTCCGCGAGCTCCTCCGGGCCCTCCCCATGGGAAGCGGGAGCCTCCACTATCACCTCTCCGTGCTCGAGAAAGAAGGGTTCATCGTGGCCCGTCGGGACGGCATATACCGCCGGTTCTTTCCCGTGTCTGCGACGTCGACAGCAAAAACCTCATGAGCCAAACGAGGCTTCGAGCGGCTCGATGAACCGCCGCGTCGATGTCCTCGTCGTCGGCGCGGGTCCGACCGGGAGTACCGCGGCGAAATACGCCTCTCTCGGGGGCGCCGACGTCCTTTTGATCGAGAAGCGGTCCGAAATCGGTACGCCGGTCCGATGCGGGGAAGGCGTCGCGAAGCGGTGGCTCGAAGAGATCGGCCTGACGCCGAGTCCCGAGTTCATCTGCCACGAGGTCGACGGCGCGCGCATCATCGCGCCCGACGGGACCACGCTCGTCCTCGATGAAACCCGAGCGGGGAACGAATGCGGGTACATCCTCGAACGAGATCTCTTCGATCGGTTCTTGGCGCGCGAAGCCGCGAAAGCCGGCGCGGACATCATGATCAAGACGAGCGCGGTCGCGCTCCTCCGGGAGGATGGACGCGTGGTCGGTGCGCGATGCGAGCACATGGGGGAGACATTCGACGTCCACGCGGACGTGGTCATCGGGGCCGACGGCTTCGAGAGCCAGGTGGGTCGATGGGCGGGCCTCGAGACCCATCTCCGCACGAGGGACATCGACGCGTGCCTGCAGTACACGCTCGTGGGCGTCGATGGTGACCCGCGGCTCAACGACTTCTACCTCGGGAGCTGCGCACCGGGCGGCTATGCCTGGGTGTTTTGGAAAGACCGGGACGTCGCGAACGTGGGCATCGGGGTGAACCTCTCGAAGATTCGGGAGCGCGCGGACGCCAAGAAGTATCTCGACCGGTTGATCGAGCGGACTCCCGGCCTCGCTCGCGGGGAGATCGTCGAGGAGGTCGCGGGCGCGGTCAGCGTATCGATGCCCCTCGACCGGACCGTCGCTCCCGGGGTCATGCTGGCGGGCGATGCGGCCCGCTTGATCGATCCGCTCACGGGAGGGGGGATCTTGAACGGTTGCCTGTCCGGGCGGTATGCGGGAGAGGTCGCAGCCGACGCCATCGAAGGCGGGGCGACCGAAGAAGTCCTCCGAGCCTATGATACGAAGTGGCGGGCGCGGATGGAAGAGGAACTCGCACGGCACTACCTGATCAAAGAACGCCTCATCCGGGTCGATGACGAGACAATCAGCAAAGTCCTCCGAGCGGTCTCCGAAATCGGCGTCGAACAGCTCTCCACGCCGGCCGTGCTCGACGCGATTCGCACGAAGTATCCCGAGGTCCTCAAAGAGTTCGACGGCCTCTTGTGAGCTCGCTGCGACATTCCGGGATGACGGGTGATTAGTCCTTCGACAGATCTTCGCCGCCTTCGAAGACCTGCTGGACCTGGCTGTATATTTCTTCGAAACCGAACGTCAGCTCGGAAGAGACCGGGTGGACGCGACGATAGACGCCGATCGACTCCATGCTCTTCAAGAACTCGACATCGAGGAGCGTCTTCGGTGTGGCGGCTTCCTCGAAGAGCGCTTCGTATAGCGCGAACGGGTCGAGCGACCACTTGACGATTCGTTCGAGCTCCGGCTCCGGGAGGAGATCCGCCTTGCTCAGGACATTGATGAAAGGCAATCCGTGTCGGAACTGGACCGTCGCGTTCAGGAGGACGGACGAAATGAAGCCGCTCGGGCTCTTGACGAGCGCCGGATCGTTGAGATAGACGAGTGCGGAGTCCTCGCGGCCGAATGCGTCGATCAGGACCGGACCGGAAGCGCGGAACGTGAAGAGCTCAATCTGGCCAGGGGTGTCGATGAGGGCGTAGTTCGTCTCAAAGGTCTCCAGGACGTCCGCGAGCTCCTTGGCGTTCATCGCGGCCATGTCCGCCGCGGCGACCTGGGCGCCGTTCGGCCCGAGGCCTTGTTCCGCCATGACCTCCTCCAAGTTCACGTAGTCCCGCACGTCGAGGTCGGGAGAGTATAGCAATGCCTCCGCTCCCGGATCGAGATTCACCGTGACGCAGTCGAGGCCTTGCGAGTTCATCCACAGCTGGAACGCGTAGACCATCGTGGACTTCCCCGATCCGGCGGTGCCGAGGAAGTAAAGGTTGCGGGCCATTGCCTGTGCGTAAATGGTCGTGTCAAATGAAGGTTCGCGGGGCTCACTCATTCATGACCCGGTTGCACAGCCCGCCAACCCGGGCATACGACGGTGAAGGAACTTGAACCACGGGAACGGTAGCGAGACGTTATCATATCGGATAAAGAGAGCTCCGGTCTGGAATGCTTCGAGCAGACGGAGGGATCAGGCAGCTTCGTGGACCTCCATCGGCGTTAGAGACGGTCCCGAAGGGTCCGGGGCGCTCGATCCGTTATTGTCACGGCCGATTTCTTGGTCCAATCGTTTATAACCGGACGAGGCGACGCGATGCCGTCACGTTCCGCCGAAGGGGATAGACCATGTCAACCGAACAAGCGCAACCGTTCTTGGTCGACGCCGTCCGGGCGTCCGCCTCGAAGATGCAGGGGATGAAAGCGGCTCTCGACGCCCGCGCCAAGGAACTCGATGCCCTCAGGGCGCAGCTCGACTCGGAGCGCCAAGATCTGGAGAAGCGAGCGGCGCGGCTGGAGGCCGAACGTCGAACCATCGACGGGGAGAGAGACGAGGTCCGGGTCGCTCGCGCGTCTGTGGACCAAGACCTCGCGACGATCAGAGCCGACCGGGAGAATCTTTCGGTCGAACAGGCACGGCTCCAGGATGCGGCGAACGACTTGGCGGCCCGCGAGAAGGCGCTGAGGGAGGCCGAAAGCAACGTGGAACGCCTCGATCACGAGATGATCGGAAGGATGCGGGAGGCCGACGCGAAGTTTCTGGCGATCGTGAATCGCGAGGAAGAGCTGTTCAAGCTCCAACAGGACTGGCTGGTTGCGTTTGAGACGCGCGAGCAGGAACTTCGGACGATCACCGAGCAGATGCACGTCCGGCAGGAAGAGTCCACCGAGCTGCACGAGTCCCTCGCCCACCTCGGGTCGGTCTTCAAAGACGAGACGGACCGGCTCGCGGCACAGCGTCAGGAACTCGCGGCCAAGGAGGAAAGCCTCCTGGAGGCGCAGCGGTACCTCGCCACGGTCATCGAGGCGGCGGACGTCGGGCCGCGGGAGGCCGAACGGCCTAGCCCGCCCCCGGCGGACGAACCTCCCGCGCCAACGGAGTCTCCCCCGCCTCCAATGCCGATTGTCGCCTCGACGGCTCCGGAGCCGGTCGAGGCCGAAAACACTCCGGAACCCGAAGAGAGACCCGCAGTGACGAGGGCCGAGGCGATGGACCGATTGACCCGGGCCATCGAGGCTTGGAAGCGCGCCCGAGATAACGGCCGGAACGTGGGCGAGATGCGCAACACCCTGAAGCTTGCGAAGGAGGCACTTCAAGCTGGCAAGTACGAAAGCGCGATCCGCCTCGCCACGGAGGTCCTCGATGACCTCCAGTCCGCGGTGATTGTGAGGTAGCCCGGACCGGATCCGAAGGGCGAGCTAGATTGTCGAAAAATCGCCCTCTAACCAATAGCATGCGAAACGACGTTCTCGGGGTGGTTATCACGAGTCCCCTTCGACGGTCAAGTGCGTTACGGGCCAGCCGAGTGTGGCATTATGGTGACGGGCCTGAAAGGATTCGTTCGGTCCAAGAAGGGGCCGGCGCGGGAGGGACGACCAACTCAACCGGTACATGCGCCCACCGCCGCAATTGCGCCCTCCTGCGCGGCACTCATGGTTGAAATAGCTCCGACACCTGTGGGCGGCGAGGTTTCGCGCACCGTGCGAGGGGGCCATTCAAATCGTTGAGGGCCGGGATGTTCAAGTCACAAACTGGCTGCTCGAAGAAGACCAGCCGTCCGTCCGATACCACGCGTTGGTGGACCTGCTAGACCGCAAGGCAGACGACCCGGATGTGAAGGCGGCGCTCTCGACGATCCTTCGCGTGGGTTGGGCTCGGGACCTCCTGAGGACCCAGAAGCCCACGGGTTACTGGGAGGCCCATGAGCCAAGGACCGTCCGAGAGTGGGTCAGCTTCCTCCGCTTCCCCCGCTTCGGCTCGTCGATCTGGAAGGGGATCATCCTCTCCGACCTCGGCCTCACGGCGGCCGATCGGCGAATCCGAAGGCTGGCCGATCTCATTTTCGAGTACAAGCTGCACCTCAGCTCCGAGGTGAACTTCTTCACGGAGGAGGTCTGCATCGTCGGGAACACCGCGCGAATGCTGACGCGGTTCGGATATGGCGAGGATCGCCGGGTCCGGAAGCTTTACGACTGGATGATCGAGGACCAGCGGGAGGACGGGGGCTGGAACTGCGCCGCCGGCAAGCCCGGGACACTCGACTGCTGGGAAGCGTTGGCCGCGTTCGCGTCGGTTCCGAAGGCAAATCGGACCGCCGCGATGGAGCGGTCGATCTCGCGAGGGGCGGAGTTCTATCTCGACCGGAAGCTCTTCGAGGAGGGGAGACGGTACGCTCCGTGGTTCCGGTTCCACTACCCGACGCACTACTACTACGACGTCCTGGTAGGGCTCGACGTCCTCACGGGGCTCGGATATGCCGGGGATCGTCGCCTCCATCCCGCTCTCCGAATCCTTCGCGAGAAGCGGCAGAGCGACGGGACCTGGTTTCTCGACCGGATTCATCCCGACGAAGGGCCGGGAAGCGGTCGCGGGGCCGTGAGGAAGAAAGTGAGGCCGCTCGCCCTCGAACCGGCAGGGGAACCGAGCAAGTGGATCACCCTCACGGCCCTTCGAGTCTTGAAGAGAGTCGAGGACGCGAGCTCGTGAGACGGCGTCGTCGGTCTTGCTGTGCCCTGAAGAAAGCCACGCGGGGGTGATTTGTACGGAGGGTTTTGAGTCAACTTGGAAAGCTGGTCTGGAGTCAAACGGACCTGATCGGATTCGAACCCAGGTCCAAAGTGTCGGGGAACACGTCGACTATGGATGGGCATCAGGTCGTCGAGACTGCGTGCCTCGCTCTTCGGCCAGCTTTTGGTTTTTCATTGCTTCAGCGATGAGCGTCCGCACGATCGCTGACCGCGATGTGCGATGGAGTCGTGCCAACCGACTCAAGTTGGTCCACGTCGGGCGATCAAGAGTCAGTTGATGTGCACGTTGACGCTCACTCGCAGCACGTCGTATTCGACCTCGTCTCTTGGTGCGGGCCATTTCGTCACACGCTCCTCCGTCACCACGAAGGCCCTATAATACTCACCCGTGGCCCCAAGCTTCGTCCGGATATCTCTATCGCCTGGGAGGATGAGGAGAACTCGCTCGCACAGGAAGTGCGGGAATTCCGATGGCCTCCGCCGGACAGGAAGGGGAGACCCCGGGCAGCGAGGCGCTCGGAAGGCATCGGCCGACGAATTTCGGCACGCAAGTGGATGAACGCCCCGCACCCCCCGCAAACCTGGGGAGGGAGCGTAATCTATATAGAGCCCATACACCTATTATACATAGGTACTCCGTGCCAGAGGAGGTGCTCCGATGGACGCAGCAGATCCGCAAGGGCAGTACGCGCCTGGCCATCCTTCAGCTCGTCAGCGAGCGCGAGCGGTACGGCTACGAGATCGTCACGTCGATCCGCAACCGCACGAACGGTGGGCTAGAGGTCGCAGAGGGGAACGTCTACCCGGCGCTCCACGCGCT
>Ga0209157_1003279_pt1 | contig 12510 bp, 15 predicted proteins | sample GraSoiAngelo_135_FD_185892 | JGI IMG/M metagenome (GOLD analysis project Ga0209157, IMG submission 185892) | Grasslands soil microbial communities from the Angelo Coastal Reserve, California, USA - 14_0929_05_40cm (SPAdes) (version 2) | ecosystem: Environmental > Terrestrial > Soil > Grasslands ... | reverse complement strand
TTGACATCACCGGTGAGTATCGACGGCTCTCAGGGCGAGGGCGGCGGCCAGGTACTGCGCACCGCAATTTCGCTTTCTGCCATAACAGGCAAGCCGGTTAAAGTGACCAACATCCGCGCCAAGCGGCAGAACCCCGGCCTTCGACCGCAGCACAAGACCGGCATCGAGATACTTGGAAACCTTTTCCGAGCAAGTGTTGATAACCTGAAGATTGGGGCCGAGTGGGTCACGTTTGCACCATCCGACAAATTTGAAGGCGGCTCCGTCAAGGTCGACATTGGTACCGCAGGGAGCATTCCGATGATATTGATGGCAGTTGTGCCGGCAGTATCACTTTCTGGCAACAGCCTGCAACTGGAGATTACTGGCGGCACCGATGTTAAGGCAAGCCCGACTTCGGATTATGTAAAGTATGTCCTTGCGGAAAGCTACCGCAATATCGGGATAAAATTTTCAGCCGACGTGCTAAAGCGCGGCTACTACCCAAAAGGCGGCGGCATCGTGTATTCAAGCATTGAGCCTTGCAAGGTGCCCGGCACGATGGAGCTTCTGACTGTAAGGGACGTAGAACCCAGGATCACGAGCGTATGTGGCCAGCTGCCCCGAAACGTGGCAGAGCGGCAGATATCCTCCGCCATCATTGCCCTAGAGCAAAAGGGAGTCCGCTGTAGCAACTATACAGCATCGATTGAAACATCGATCTCGCCAGGCTCCTCAGTCCTGATATACTCGGCGTCTGACTTTGGGCCATACGTGGGCGGTGATTCGATAGGCGAAATAGGTAAGCGTGCCGAAGCGGTGGGAGCCAAAGCCGCTGAACGTTTTCTGGAAAGCACGCTCGTACGAGCCCCGGTCGATCCGCTCCTTGCAGACATGCTGGTCCTCCCGCTTGCGCTTGCAAAGGGCAGATCGAAATACAGGACCGCCCGAGTGACAGAACACCTTCGCACAAACCTGCAAGTTGCAAACCAGTTGGTCGGATGCAAATACAGCATTGAACAGCAAGACAAAACCTACGAGGTAACAATAGAACGCTAGATGCCGCCGTCAAGCAGTGCTGCCAACAGCAAAATGAGAATTGACAAAACAACGATTATCTCGCCAAGAACGATTAGCTTTCTCCTCACCGACTGGACGTAGATATTGCCGCCCTTGCCTGACAATATCTTGCGCTCCATGTCTGCGTTTAGCAGCCTGATGTGAACGACGTACGTCACGACGGTGGCTATTACAAGGATGATTTTTGTCAGCAGGATCGTTCCGTAAGTCGTTTCAAGCATTGCGCCGGGATCGCCTATAAACCCGCGCGAGTTATAGATGCCAGTTGCCATCAATATGCCAAACGCCGGCACAGTTATCTTGTTGAATCGCCGGCCAACCTTGACCATGAGTGCTACAAGTTCTTCAATAGATTTTGTGTGCGACTTTAAGACAGGCACGAGGACGACTCCGATAAAGATCGAACCTCCGACCCATATCGAGGCGCATATGAGGTGTACCCATGTGACGAGGCTATCGGTAAGTGTCATCGTCATTTTCACATTTGCGCGATATATTATCGATGCTGTCCTCCCAGAAAGCTTTTAATCAGCTCTGAGAGTCAGCTATGATCGCTTGATAATAGGTCCCAGAAGGGTGGCGCTAATTGGCGCTATCGTGGCAGTCGTCCTTACAATCATATTTTACCCACTTCTCGTGGAAACTCCATTCAATCCTGACGATGTTACTATCCAGCTCAGCAAGGTAACACTGGCGTCAGGAAGCGAAGGCGAACAAAAGCTCGATCTCCGGCTTTTGCTCAATGTCACGAATGCGAGCGACTATACCTTGACCACATCGAAGATTGAGTATGAGCTCTCTGCAGATGGTGCTCCTGTCGGGACAGACATAATATCGTACGAAGATATACCACCTAACGGTAGACCGGCATTCTTTCCAAAAAAGTCGGTGACAATACCAGATACGTTTACGCTTGAATATTCCGACAAGCGCGCAGATTTATTCAATAAAATCCTGAATGGCAGCGGAGATATCACCTGGAAGATCACGGGCTCAGCTACGATCGAGTCGGGCACCTCACAGAAGGAAAAACAATTCTCCTCTGAATTGTAAAGATGCGGTCACCGGGATTTGAACCCGGGTTACGGGCTGACCCCGCACGTAAGTGCATGGAAGGCCAGTGTCCTAACCAAACTAGACGATGACCGCTTATTGTAGCCGACATTGTCAACGATATTAAAACTTAGTCCGGGAATATGACATTGAGCAATACATCGACTGCCTTATTTTTTGCACGCTGCTTGTAATATTCCACGCCCTTCTTGGGGATGTCGAGTGCCTTTTCCCTCTCTACCTCGTCCACCGGTCTGTGATCGAGCGCGCCGTAGAATTGCATCTTGTAGCCCTTCATCTTTGACAGTACCGTGGAATTGAAGGTATCGTGCAGCCATACCGAGCCTATGAAATAGATGAATGGTGGGTTGGGCTTGCTCTTTATTATGCCCACTATTCTATCAATGGTCTGTGCCATGTTTTGCGAATCGGTGTCAATTGCTATAATGTCCTGCTTGACTCCGCCCTGCATTAGCACCTCTCTTACTTTTTCCGCCGGAGTCGGCTCGCCGACAATCATGACCATCGTCTTGTGCTTATCTGGCTTCGATCTCATGACCATGCCGTATGTTTCAAGCCCTACCTTGACGCGTTCCATTATGTAATCTGGAAGCTCATTGTCAGCGGATTTGCCCTTGTGCACCGCGTACAAAACGATAAGGTTGCCGTCAGTAAAGCGGTGCTCGGACATCTAGTACCACGTAGTTGCCACTTTTTTTGGAGCCGAGATTTGCCTTTCGAGCTCGTCGAGTCGCTGAACCGATTCCGGGCTCTTCTGCAGGTCGCGGAACTGCTTCTCGTGCCTTATCCTGCGGACGACGTTAAGAACTTCGTCCATTGTGACCCCATGCTTGATGTCGTACTCAATTTGTTTGGCGCAGCTTGAAACCGTGCTGTATTTCTTGTAATTTCGTTTTTCAAAAGAAGAAGCGTCAGGAGAGATGCCCTTGATAAAACGGACAATAACCCTTTCAACATGTTCAAGATGCCATTCTTTCATAGCAAAATTGTTGGGCCTCATTATTCCAATTGCCTTACTACTAAAGGCTATTTAATCCCTTGTCCAGCTCTCGCTAAACGTAATCGGAAAGCTTAGTTTTTTCCTCGCCGGGGATTCTAGCGATCTCGAATCCTTCTTTTGCTTTTAGCAGCGATGCAGTCGCATCAATGCCGACCTTTGTCGTAAGAAGGTTTACCTGATCGCTTGACGGATCAAGGCTCGAGCCCTTTGCGTTTGGCATTATGATAAAGTCCCTGTCAGCCTGACACCTCGTCGCTATTGCGTACTCAACAGCAACAGGATCAGTGGGATCAATGTCGTTGTCCACCACCGTGGCCATTTTGAGGGAGGGGTGGGCAGAAAACGCGGCCATGAGCGCGTTCTTGGGCTCGCCCTCTAGGCGCTTCTTAATCTGTATCACCGCAACAAGCCAGTTGCTGCCGCCGTCAGTCAGATGTACAGCTTGGGTAGTCGGCACGACGTTTTTGATGTAGTCAAACATTTTTGCCTCAACCGGCAGACCCATGAGCAGACGGTGCTCCGCATGGCCGGGCAGAATGTCATGATATATCGCGTTATCACGGAACCTTATTCTTTCTAGCTCAAACACGGGCTGCTTGCGCTTGAAGTCATAGGTGCGCAGCATCTCGACCATCCATTCCTCTTGCGTCCTGTCCTTGATGATCCTGCCTTCAAGCACGATCTCGGCGTGGCTTGGCACGTACAACTGCGAATAATTTGCCTTGGCAAGCACGAGCTTGCCATCAAGCAGCGAATTAGCTATTAGCATTTCGTCAACGCCGTATGCAGCTTGGTATGCCGCGGCAATGCTGACTGCTGGATGAACTCCTATCGCTATTGCAACCTTCAGGTCTTCGCCATGGTCGCGGGCGTAGGTGAAGCACTTGTGGAGATGTCTGCCTTCTACCATTCTGATTACCATGTGCCTGTCGTCAAGACGCAACAACCGGTGGGTGGACTGGTTCTGGTTGCCCTTTTCCTGATCCTTTGCAAAAACTACAGAAGAGGTGACGAAAGGTCCTGCATCCTTTTCAAAATGCGTCACTATTGGGAGATCCTGAAGATTTCTTGAAGAGTTATTTTCAAAAGGAGCACCGCCCTGCGCCTTTGCCGGCTCGGCTAGTCTGGAAAGCGCTTCGGCGATGCGTGAATGGATAGCTTTCCTGATGTCCATTTGGCCTACCTTGCGTGAACCTGCAATGGCAAGGTAGAATTTCTTTGGCGTGCCGACGACGTTGCAGGCGACTTTGATCTTGCTTTCCCGCACCTTCTCAAAGAGCACGGCCTGCTTGCCGTCCAGCTTTGCTGTGACTGCAGCAAGCTCGAATTCTGCGCTGACATCCTGCTTGATGCGCAAAAGCTCGCCCTCGCTTTGGAGCATAGACAGAAAATCGCGGAAATCTGAGTTACTGCTCTTCATGTTTTTTGCTACCAATGATATTGGTTACCTCTCCCATAATTGCTTTCATGTCGTCAAGCTGGAGCTGGTTCTTGTTTTGCAGCGAGACCAGGCAGATGCCGTTTATCATGGACGATACCTTCTCCGCAACGGTATTGATAAAGATTGAATCGTACTTGCTCGGGATAACCTTGGCCACATTAACCTTGTTCGACATTCTGATGGCGACGGAAATCGCGCCTATGCGCCGCTCGCCTTCATTTATTATGACAAAGCACCCGTTCTGAAAAAAGATTATCTGAAGCAAGAACTTTCGTCCAGTGCTCGAGCTGACGATATCGCTTTCCTTTACGTCAGGCTCGTTATCCATTGGCTTATCTTGCGCGAACGGTTATGGGCTTAGCTACTTTTAGTTCCTGCTTCTTTGTTCTTGCCCTAAGCTTCGCCTTGTACTTCAAATTCCTCGGCTTTGTTCGCAGTCTGTAGCCGCAGCATGGACACCAGAGTCCGTCCCACTTGATGAATATTTCGCATATCTGGCATCTCTTCTGTCCACTGGCGTACCTACCTGAGCCGACTGGCTTTTGAGCCTTGTGACGGATGCATATACCTTTACAAGTCATTTCCTATTTCACCTGGTTGATAACCGACTAGCGTACGTACGTTAGTTAGTTACTTTACCGAAGTTAAGTACACATAATATCTATTTAAGATTTATACAAATATTTTATTTGCAAAAGAAAAGATTTGTCAGAATTTATATGATTCTGGCAAGAATAATGTTATAAAAGTTCCAATTAAGATGCTGAATAAATGAATTTATTAAATGGATATTTCGTCCCTAATGAAATATCTTTTCAACATTTTGTTATCAAGATTATCGACGATTGTATAAAATATTGCTAAAGGGTAGAAACCGCAAAATATTGGGCCTAGAGCCAATGTTGGATTTTGAATAAGTCGTCTATGGGCTCCTTTTTGAGAAGCTTGAGAAGGGCCAGAGCCTGTGGAACAGACAGTATTGGTTTTTTGAAGTGGTTATCGGTTGCAATCCGGGGGCAGGCAACCTGCACGAAAGCGTCAATTCCTTTAAAATTCTGCATGCGATCGTCAGTGATTTCTGTAAGGGCTATCATCTGCACCTTCTTGCCCAGCTTCTCGAATTCTTTCCCAAGCTCGAGCGCGCGTACGTGGGCGAACTGGCCTTCCTTGAGGCCGATGATAATTCCGATTTTTTCTGCATCCAGAGCCTTGTAGATTGAAAGTATTGCTCTCTTTTGCATGCCCTGTGCAAACTCGTTTACTTGCGAATATTCCTCGAAATACGGGTCGAGCATGAACGTGGTTTTTTCGGTTGACATTGCTACGCTTGCCGAATGGAAAATGCTCTGCCCCAAAAAGATGTAAGCGTCGACCTGCTTTTGCACGTTGTACGCAGGATAGAATTCGCAGCCAAACACCTGCGCGTCGCGGAGCTGGCCCTTGCCCTTTCCAATGATAACACTGTAGCCGTGAGCCTCGAATATCTTTTTCACGCTTTCGATCTGGTGAAGGTGTTGGCTATCCGTAAGAAGTGATACTGTTCTGTATTTGCCCTGCAGTTCCTTTGCGCATTTTGTCGCGACAGCGTCAAAGCTAATGTCATCAAAAGCGCCGACCATCACGACCTTGTCGCCAAAGGTCTCCATCGCGATTGTGTGGCCTATATTGAAAAGGATGTCTGCACCAAGCATGTCCGCTGCATGAGTGTTGAGGTCACACGATCCCCAACACGCATCGCCGATGACGTAAGCCTTGATGCCAAACTTTTCAGTGACGTGGTCGGCAGCGTCCTGCAATTTTGGAATCAGGCCTTCAGGCCCGTTGAGCGCGACAGACATTGGCTTTCGCTGCTCTATCACCTCAAAAATTCTCTTTTCGTCGATCCTGATCGTCATGGCTTGCTCACCCTTATCACGAATTTCGGGCAGGCTGCTTGACACCCAAGACAGTAAATGCCATCGCGTTCTCTTGAGGAGAGCGTCTTCCTTCCAGCAGCTGGACCCTGCACGTCAAGCACATAGACCGGGCACACTTCGATGCACGCTGCGTCACCGATGCGCCGGTCAAAGTCGAGTGCCGCATCGGTGCCATAGATCCCCAGGTTACAAGAATGATCTTTCCATACGTTGAGGTTCTGCAATGCTGTCGCAACCCAGTTTGTCTGAAAGTTCGGGTCGAGAGCCAATATGAAAAAGACCGGTGTAATTCAATTTAAATCATGCCATGATAGAAAAATGGAGGCAGCCTGCCGGTACCACCGTTGGCAAAACGCCCCATTTCAGGCCCCGCAAGATCCATCACGTAGACGTGCTAGCATGGTTACGCCGCCTTAGGGTTGCTCCCTCCCGGACCTCACCCATTTCGACGATACGCAGTCAAGGCCGCGCCTTCGCGCAGTTCGCCACTCATAACCATCCGACACGGCGTGATTTCATTTCAGCAAGTCAAGCGGGTACTTCCTACCAACGGATTTACCCGGTAGTTACTGATCCTGGCATAAAGCCGATTTCCAGTGTGGGGTACGGCTGACACCCCGATCCTCCCTGCCTCCGTACAGTATTTTGCAGGGTGGCTATATTTGCTTGTTGGATGTTAGCACGTTGATTGTCTGGCAGACAGAGCATATGTCGCCTGTAGAATCGTGTCTACAAATTGAGCATTTCTTGCCTTCGGTGCCCTGGCGGCTGCGAAGTACTCTGGATATCTTCATCATAGAATTGTATGCGCTATACTTTATGCCTGGGTGGTCCCTCTCTAACTTATTGAGAAACTCGCGCAAATCGGTTCGTATGCTCTCGTTCATGTAAGGACATTCCTCTGACTGGAAAGGGATCTCCCGCTGGAGTGCGTAGAAGGCGATCTCGTATTCGTAAATTTCGATGAATGGTTTGACCTTTTTCATGCCGCTTGCGTACTTCACCGGCTCGGGATAAATCCAGCCGATTCGCTCCACATCGCCGGCAAGCATATTGATCATGAATGTTTGCAACTGGTCGTCCACGTTGTGCGCGGTTGCGACAACGTCTACATCTAAAGTCTCCGCGGCAATGTCAATTGCGCGTCGGCGCAGCGTGCCACACATCGAGCAGGACGACATTTTCTCCGACGGCCTCAAGACCATCGCCTCATCCATGTCGACCCCAAAGAGCGATTTGTAGCTGAGCACCTTACTCTCGACGCCCAACTGCTGACAGAAGTCCTTCACTATCTGCAGCGACTCGTCGCGGTAGCCCTTTATCCCTTCGTCTATTGTGATGCCCACCAGCTCGTTGCCATTGTTTGGGTGCTGGTCAAATAGCACTTTCAAAACATACAACATGGACAAGCTGTCCTTGCCGCCAGAAACCCCGACTGCGACCCTATCGCCGTATCCGATCATGGAATATCTTGAAATCGTCTTTGCAGTCTTGTTTTCAATCGAGCGCATGAAGCACTTTTTGCACAAATATTCGCCAGAGTACGCCCTGTGGTACACGCTCTCGATTTTCTGGCACTTTCTGCAAATCATAAAGCGCGGGGGTTCTGCAACGGTTATTAACCATTCGCCATGAACTGTTATTAAATCAAAAGTTCGTACTCTTCTTGTGCTCTTTCCGTCTGATCTGCTTGATTATCTTAACCTCAGGATAATTGACATACTGGGTAGAGACGCATCCCGGCCGTTTGTAGAGATAGCGAAAGAACTTGAAATCTCAGACGCGACGGTGCACGTGCGAGTCCGAAGACTGGTGGCCGCCGGAATCATTCGCAAGTTCACTATCGCGACGGACAGCCCGCTCTTGGGCTACGATCATCTTGCCTTCATGGGCATAAACATCAAGGAAGGTTCGGCCGAGGTTACAGCCAGCCTGTCACAATTTGACGAGATAATGGAGATACATGAAATGCACAGCCGGTTCGACCTACTTCTGAAAATTCGTGCGAGGAGCCTCGAAGAAATAAGGGACATTGTGGAACCGAAGCAGAATTGATGACGGTCTTAAAAACAATAAAGGAGGAGCAATCAGTATCCTTAAAAAGAGATATTTCAGATGCTACAGCCGCGGCAACATAAGCTACTTTTGTTGCTTGTCCTTCTTTGACGACTGCCACCAGTCAAGGTAGTCGTCATGGTGTTTTCTTCTCGGGTCCTCTCTGGAATTTTCAGTCTTGTCGCGCAGCTCATCTATTTTTTCCCGGGATGCAAAGAGGCCGCAGCTTTTACAAATAAAGTTTTTGCTAGCAAGGTCGAATTTCAGCTCTCCTCCGCATTCAGGACAAAAGCTTCCCAATCATAAACCTATTTACTTCTCGCTAATAAAAGGTTTTCAAGCACGCGTTTCCAACTAGAACATGTGCAGTACTCAGTTTCAGTGAGGTTCAGCTCCGACGGGCAACTGGAAGTCATTGGAAACCAAATAGTCATATCGATCAAATCGCAGCCAGAGCGCGGCAGGGCTAACAAGGAGCTGTTGAAAAAGCTGGCGGCGCATTTTGGAGTAAGCCAAGAGCGGGTCAGGATAGTTTCAGGTCTTACTTCACGGAAAAAGATAGTCGAGGTGTTGTAAAAGGAATGGGATTTTGTGCAACTGGCAATCCAGATGAAGGGATGAGGGACTGGTAGCAAATCAGGTCGAACAGGGCGAGAAGTCGGAAGTAGCCCGCCGGGCACAGCAGCACCTGCAAGCTGTTGCAGACATGAACGAGGGCACCAGAAATTTGGTTTCGGTGCATGGACTTTAGTCGTCATTCCGCTTGTCGCAGTCGGTTCGCCCGTCTTAGTGCCATGCACCGAATACAATGATGTTATATTTTTTGAAATTAAACCTTTACTGTGATCCTGCCGGCGTCCGCCTCGACCTTTGCAATCGAGCCCTGCTTTATCGGAGGCGCGCCCTTTGGCAAGTCAACGACCGGGATATCGGCTATCGCGCAGCCAGATGCGGTGGTAATGTCTGCCTTGTAGCACACGACCGCGCTTGGAGCAACCCCATATTCTCTCGTTGAATAGATTGAGTAAGCGCCAACACTGCTTCCTATTGCGTAAGGAAACACGAGCACTACTCCCTTGAGCGATTTTTTGTAAAGCTCGTGCATCGGGTCGGTTATTTTGCCAGTCTTGGCATCGACCATTGAAAGAAAGTTGATTGGCTGCGCCGTAACAAGAGCTGGACCTTCTCCTGACCCGCCAACAATTTTTTTGCAGTTGTTGATTATCATTCAGTGTAATCCTTTACTATAGTCTTGATGTCTTTGAGGGCGACGCTAACTTCGTTGGAATTATTGAGGTAATAAGCACCCTTGACGCTGTTTGACACTATAGAATCATATTTTTCTTTTGTAACATAGGGAGTAAGGCATGTGCATGAATCACACATGAATTCCGCGCCCGACCTTTGGAGCTTGCCTGTCAGGCCCACCCTAGCGGCCTGATCATGTATGGCCCTTGAGCAGAATATTATGCAGCGCCTGTTAAATTTTTTGCCTTCGACAAGCTTGTCAAGGTAGTCAAGCTCGTTCATGCCAAGCTGGGGACTTCCAAGCGTAATGATGTCGCCATCTTCTGCGGTGTTCAGCTCGTCCATCACGGCTTTCGCCTCCTTTCTGTCAAACGAAATTTTCTCCTTGGCCGTGCCAAGGGTGAACATGCCGCAAGAACCCGATGTTCCAATTGCTGCGGATAGCATCTTTGCCTCAATCATCGAAGGCTTAGATATGCCGCTGAAAGCAACCGAGCTGTCCTTGATGACTTTGCCGGCAAAGTAGCCCATGAGCCCGTAATCAAGCTCACTTCCGAATTTGAAATTAGCTTCAATACCTACCTTTGGGCTCCTTGCTTCCTCAAGCCTCAATTCTGATAGCGGCGCCTTGCCCGTGACAGATCCGGCTAGCGCCGAGAGAGCGCTTTCCTTGTTTGTCCTCAAGTCCAAAATAGAATTTGAAAACACTGCCGCGTTACTTTCTGCAAAGCTGATGGCCGTGCCTTTGTCAGGGATGTCGAAAATCTCGTACGGCGTGCATGTAAATGACGGGTTGACACCCATCCTTTCATACGATTCAATGATGCTTCCTTGTTTTTCCTGAAAGCTGGAGGGGATGTCTTCAGGCTTGTTCCTGTCGTAGCCCATCGGATTTAGAGTCGACTTTACAACGACCTTGGTTGTGCGGCTGAACTTGTCGAGGAAATCCATCCCAGGGTCGCCGATGGTGTTGTAGTTGACGCCAGAAAGATGGGCCCACTTTATGGGGATGAGTTTTTTTGCGCCCGTTGATTCACCTATCGCGACAAGAATCTTGTACGCAGAAGCTAGCGCCTTGCCGAGCTTGCCGGCAAGCGCCTCTTCCTCTTCTCTTGAAAGTTCCAATCCAGACATGATTTCCGTGGAGAGTATAAGAACCATTACGCAATTATATGCTCTGCATGCAGTGTCTTGCAGTTGGTCAAGCGTTCGATGGGCGTCATAATAAAAAAGATGGAACAGGCGCTCAACCGGGAAAAAACGCCCCGGCTCACCGCGCTCCGTGGACTCCAGATGGAAGAGAAGGGCGACCCGTTCAAAATCCTAATAGGTACAATTTTGTCTGCGCGGACAAGGGATGAGAACACCACTAAGGTAGTGAACAAGCTGTTTGCAAGATTCAAAACGCCTCAGGATCTTGCTTCGGGAGACGTTCAAGAGATAAAAAAGATAATCCATAGCATAGGCTTTTACAACGTCAAGGCCGAGCGAATCAAGCAGGTCTCGCAAATACTGGTAGCCAAATATAGTGGGAAGGTGCCTTCTGATATCAGCAGCTTGCTGGAGCTACCCGGCGTAGGCAGGAAGACAGCCAACTGCGTACTTGTCTACGCGTTTGACAAACCAGCGATACCTGTCGACGTGCACGTGCACCGAATATCTAACAGGCTCGGGCTTGTCAGCACGAAAATGCCAGAGCAGACAGAGCTGGAGCTGAGCAAGCTTGTCGACAGGAGGTTGTGGACAAAGGTGAACAACACGTTCGTCATGTACGGCCAGAATATCTGTCTTCCAGTCAGACCAAACTGCAAGGCATGTCCCTTGAAAAGGATGTGCAGGTATTATTCTAGGCAGGCTTCCTCTTCTTGAACATCAGGAGGCCTATGACTAGGCCCCCAACTCCTGCCATCACACCAGCAGGCACAAGATAAAGCGGCGACTGCGCAAAGCTCCCAAACAGTATCTCAAACGAGATGTCGCCGGCATTGGCGTTGGCCGTCATCCTTTCATCGTCGTTGCCGTACACCGAGATCGAGCCCACGGCAAATCCTCCGAGGTCCAACCTGTCAACAACAATCCTCTTGCCGTCGGTGACCGTGAGACCCTGTGTTGCTTCATGGCTCACAGAAATCGGGTTCTCTGTTGACCAACCACCTTCCTTCATGACGTGAATCTTCGCATATCCATCTTCGGGCGTGTTGACGGCGACCCAGTATGTCCGTGATTCGCCTCCAAACATCGCGATTTCAATGTACTTTTCGCTTGGTGCTGGCTCGTTTATCCTGATGATGGTCTTGGAGTCGTCGCTCGGAGCGTACGACAGGTTGTTCTGTATCGACAGTATCCAGCTAGGCTGCTTGGGCGTTTCAAAAGTGTAGACGAGAGGGCTATCTTTATCCTGATTTGACGCTGTATAGGGGAGTACAAAGCTCTCACTCTTGTCAGACTTGACCACTTGATAGTCCTGCTCCTGCGCCAGTGCGACGACAGGAATGAATAAGATCGAGGCACAGATCAGAAGAAGCAACAGGCGCATGAGGCAATTGAGTCACTTTACTAATATATTTGGCTCGGTCCGCCCGCCGTTCGACCACTACTCTCATCCTCTACCTTCACTTTTTACAATCTATTCGGCAAAAGCTATCTCCCATTTCACCTCATGCCGCGCTTAAATCTCATCGCATTGCATACTGAAAGTTGTGACCAACATTCCTTTT
>Ga0209157_1003278_pt1 | contig 12514 bp, 10 predicted proteins | sample GraSoiAngelo_135_FD_185892 | JGI IMG/M metagenome (GOLD analysis project Ga0209157, IMG submission 185892) | Grasslands soil microbial communities from the Angelo Coastal Reserve, California, USA - 14_0929_05_40cm (SPAdes) (version 2) | ecosystem: Environmental > Terrestrial > Soil > Grasslands ... | reverse complement strand
AGGCAGCGAGTTGCTATTGCTAGGGCCGTAGTTATAAAGCCAAAACTTATTGTCGCTGATGAACCGGTTTCAATGCTAGATGTCTCAATACGAGGTGAGATACTTTCGTTAATATCCAACCTAAAGGAAAGATTTGAAATATCGTGGATCTACATAACGCATGATCTTTCTACTGCCAGAATGGTGGGAGAAACCGTTGCAATAATGCGTCATGGGCAGATCGTCGAAAAGGGAGAAATAGACAACGTTCTCTTAAATCCATCACATGCTTATACCCAAGCTCTTATCAAAGCAATACCCGATATTGATGCCTATAATAATTAATTTGTAGTAACCGTTTTGGACCTTAGCTAAATCTACGAATTGTTTGAATGCAGAATTCAGATTCAAATCAACTGAAATTTAATCACGATGTAGCCAATTGGCATTCGAACCAAAATGATTTTATTGCTGACCCTCCGCCTAGTAACAGCATAGCATAATGAGAAAAGGAGTTCTAACTATTTTGCCTATTTGTTTATTGGCATTTTCGACATTTGTCAACGTCGGCCTCCCAGCACATGCCCAACCAATTGTAAAAGGTCCAAATGCTGATAATATCAAGTTTATACAATATTCTGATGAGAACATTGCATTGAAGGCAACTAAGTCAGGGGACATTGATATGTACTTATACCGATTGCCCCTCGAACTTGTTTCGGAAGTAAGAAAGGATTCGGCGCTTACGGTCTATGACAGGGACGCGGGGTCTTTTGGATTGCTCTTCAATCCGACAACGCCAAATGACAAAAATGTGTTAAATCCATTCCAGCTCAAAGAGGTCAGATATGCCATGAATTATCTTATCGATCGTGATTTTGTTGTTGGCGAAATTCTCAAAGGATCGGCTACTCCTATGGTCGATCCTTTCGGAATTTCTTCACCCGAGTATCAGGATATAGCCGATATCGTAGAATCGTTTGGCTTTAGACACGACCCTACCCTTGCTGAAAAAATGATCAGCGATGCTCTTGAGAGGGGAGGAGCAACTAGACAAGACGGCAAGTGGACATTCAACGGAAACCCCATAACGATAAAGATATTCATCAGAAGCGATGACCCTAGACGAAATTCTATTGGCGAAGCCTTGAGCTCAGATCTCGAAAAGATCGGTTTCAAAGTTGAAAAGATATTTGGTGATCTTTCAAGAGCACAGCTAGATGTTTATGGATCTAACCCGAAGGATCTGAAGTGGCAGATCTATACTGAGGGATATGCAGGCACCGGAACTTTCGTGGCATATAATCCGGCTTTTCCGACGCAAATGTATGCTCCTTGGTTTGGAAATATGCCGCAAGGGTACACAAATAATACACTTGACGAAATAACACAAAAGCTTGTCAATCTCAATTTTACCTCAAAAGATGAACGGACAGACCTTGTTAGAGAGGCTGTGACACAGGGAATACAAGAATCTGTTAGAATATTCATTGCTCAAACCAAAGAACCTTATGTTGCTTCTTCTGCAGTTAACGGTTTGGTAAATGATTTTGGTGCAGGTATTTCTAGCAGGTTCTCGCTCATTAACGCCGAAGTGCCAGGTAGAAATAACTTGAACGTTGGGGTAAGGCAACTGTCGCAAGGCTCCTGGAACAATATTGCTGGCTTCAAAGATACGTATAGCTTAACAATATATTCTGCTATAGGAGATCCAGCTACCCTGTACCACCCGTACTTGGGGACAGTCATACCAGTTCGAGAAAATTGGACTCAAATAACTACAAAGGGACCTACCGACCATCTTAGCGTTCCGGCTGACGTGCAAAAATGGAACCCTTCTGCAGCAAAATGGGAAGGAGTCGGCAGTAATGAATTATCAAAGAGTGAGGTCACCTACAACATACTTTATTCAAAATGGCATAATGGCATTTCAATGGACAAAAATGACCTCCTGTACTCTTATTATTTTGCTTTTGAGTGGGGAACTAATACTACTAGCGCCGTTAACGTAGACAAAACGGTTGACCCCGAAGTCACGCCGCTAATTTCTGCCGTACTGCCTACAATTAAGGGTCTTAGATTTTTATCCGATGATAAAGTTGAATCGTATGCCGATATTTGGCATTTTGATGAAAAGGAAATAGCAGGCAGTGCGACGATCTGGACAACAGAGCCTTGGGAGATTACCGCTGCTCAAGAACGAGTGGTTACTTCGGGGGCACTATCATTTTCAAGGACCGGAGCAGTTGAAAAGGGCGTCGATTGGCTTTCCCTAGTAAATCCACAGCATGTGCAATTAATTAAATCCGAGCTGCAGAAGATGAAAGACGAACGCTATGTTCCACCAGCATTAAAAGGTCTTGTCAATGCTGATCAAGCTGCAGAGCGCTATGATGCCAGCATCAAGTGGATAACAGATCACAATAATGCTGTGATAAGTAATGGGCCGTTCTACCTCGATAGCTTCAATCCCGGCGGTCAAACTGCTGCGATAAAGGCCTTTAGAGATAACTCGTATCCTTTTGAACAAAATTACTGGTCTTCCAAATTTGGAAATCCGATGCTTGCATCCATAGAAAATGTTGACACGCAAGGCTCCCTAAATATAGGTCAATCCAAAACAATCCAAGTCTTTGTAAATGTTGGAAATAAGCCAAGCAATGATGCTCAGGTAAAATACTTTATTGTTACTGACAAGGGCGTAATAGCTAAAGGAGAAGCAAATCCATCAAAAGATAAGCCTGGTCAGTTTGCAATTAGTCTAAATTCTGACAAGACCTCGCAGTTTAGCCCTGGCGCGAGTACTCTAAAGATATTTGCGATTAGCAATAAGGCCTACAAGCCCGTGTTTTATTCAACTCCTCTTCTAGCTGTAGCAGCCGGGCCTTCAAGCGTTCCAGGAGGAAACCAGAACAATAATTCAGGCAGCGGTAATCAACAAGGTTCTTCAAATACTAAATCCGGGTGCCTGATAGCCACCGCCGCGTTTGGGTCGGAGCTGACCCCCCAGGTTGAGTATCTGCGTAATTTTAGGGAACATTATATCCTTGCAACAGCATCGGGTTCTGCTTTCATGCAGACCTTCAATGCAATATACTATTCCTTTAGCCCACAGGTTGCAGATTATGAGCGAGAACAACCCTGGCTTCAACAGACTGTAAAGTTATTGTTGTATCCATTATTTGGGATTCTGGCCCTATCGGAGAATGCTCATGATTTGGTTGGCGGGGGCGAGACAGGAGCGATCCTTGCAGGAGCAACTGCTAGCGCTTTGATAGGCTCTGTATACATCGCTCCCCCTATGGCAGCGTACACTATCACTAGAAAAACAAGTTCCTCTTCCGATGTAAGATTATTTAGATTCTTAATGATCATTCTCGGTGTTTCGATATCTGCCACGATAGTAGGTTCAGCTACAAACAATCATCAGCTTTTGCCAATAACTACTGCTATTTTTGTCCTTTCGATTGCGCTCGCTTCAGCAATGGGAATTGGCAGACTAGGCGCCTCTCGGCTACTTCGAATGAAGAGAACAGGAGAAGTTTAATAGGAAACTGTTCTATCCCTCTCACGGCGAGGATTGAAAGGATTCTATTCTTTTGTCTTAAAGAGATCGTTGTACCTAGTCATTGTGTTATTTGCAACACTCTTTATTACTCTGGGTCTTTTGGGTCCTACCTTTGACAAAGTACTTAAAGGTTCAATAAAGGATAGCGTAACAGAAACAATAAACCAAAATCCAAAACTTAACTCCTTGTCTCCTGCTGAACGCAACAAAGTGATTACAACCTTGATGGATGAGCAAATTCATAATCAAGGTCTTGACGAACCTTGGTTTTCGCCAAAGCGAATATACAATACCATTTTCAAAGTGATGGCCCTTGACCTGGGTAGAACTACTAATACCTATCAGAGTAGCTCAGGCTCTTCCAGTATTCATGATATTATATTGGAGAGACTACCGAGGACGGTTCTTCTGTTTGGTACTGCAACTGTAATAACATCAGCAATAGGCATTTACCTAGGCGCTTTTGTTGCAGGTAGAGAAGGATCAATATGGGATAAGATTAATTCAGCATTTGCCGTCTTTAGTAGCGGCTTTCCGTCGTGGTGGCTCGGAATGCTTATGATTATTTTATTTGCATTTTCACTTCGTTTATTTCCTGCCATATCGCTTCCACAGACCCTTCCAACAGATCCGATTTATGTCTTCGATCTGTTGTACCACATGGCACTACCACTGATCACATTGGTGTTGATCGGTTTTGGATCCTGGTCATTTACTGTAAGATACTTCGTAATCCTTATCCTTGGTGAGGACTTTATACGGGCTAAAAGAACCGCGGGTATTGGAGAAAGAAGAATTCTATATTCACATGCCTTAAAGAACGCTGCACCTCCGATTTTTACCTCGGTGGCCCTAAGTTTGGCTAGTTCTTTTGGAGGCGCAATTCTGGCTGAAACTGTTTTCAGCTGGCCTGGAATGGGGCTGCTCTATTACGAGGCGATTGGAAATCTCGATATCCCGGTTCTCGTAGGAATTACCTATCTGTCGACATTGATTTTCGTAATTACAGTCTTTATTGTTGATTTGATTTATGGCTACCTTGATCCAAGAGTCAAAGTTTCAGATGGAAGTGGTTCTGAGAGTTGACTGCAAGCGAGCTTTTATCTAGAAGAGAAGTAACCTCAAAGCTTTTTCGTTCAAAGTGGGGAGTAGGGGGAATAGCAATACTACTTGCCCTAGTCTCGGTTTCAATATATGCCCTCGTCGCTATTCCTCTTGAATCAAATAAGGAATGGAGTAATCCAACTTACTGGCAAGATTATCCAAAGTCTGTAGCCCCAGCTTGGACGAACCTAGGATCAGGTGACAGATTCGTCGAGCATACTATATTGACATCTGCAAACGCGATCACGTCCGAATCGATTAGTCAGGGCACCAAAGCTGTAACCTATTCCTGGAAAATCGATTATCACTATGAATCCTACCCAAGCAATATTATCTTAGATACAACCGTGACTTATAGCAAGCAGCCAATCTTGCAGCTCGATATTGTAAGGCCTGATGGTAAAGATTTTAAGCTCTATTATTCAACCTTGCCCTCGCCTCAATCAAGCAGCTCTACCTTTTCCAGACGAGTTACTTCAGATGATGCCATCATGCAGGCAAGTCTCAAAAGTCATGTTGGCGAATTTATGTGCAGCGTTGATGCGGCGAAGCCGCGGATAATGATATTTTCTGACACTCAAGAATGCCGAGTGTTAAAAGGGATATATACGGTTACAGAAACATTGTATTTTTTTGGTGATTCTGACGCCGTTAATGATGCTAAATTTATTCTCGGGGGACAAGTGTTTGGGCCTATGGGAACAGATGATCTCGGTCGCGACCTCTCTATTGGAATTCTATGGGGCGCTCCGGTCGCACTTTTTATAGGTCTAGTAGTAGCAGTTGTTTCCACTCTAATAGGTCTTATCTATGGAGTGTTTGCTGGGTTTAAGGGTCGGCACATTGATGAAGGCATGATGAGGATAAATGATATTTTCTACTCCCTCCCGTTTCTCCCCCTCTTAATAATTCTGTCTGTTTCTATAGGTCGTAGTATTTTCTTGTTTGTAGGATTTTTGGTTCTATTTGGCTGGGTAGGCATGGCAAAGATAAGCCGAAGCCTGGCTCTACAAATAAAAAATCTTCAATATGTAGAAGCGGCAAAGCTGATGGGCGAATCAGATACAAAAATAATATTTAGACATATCATTCCTCAACTCCTTCCTATTACGTTTGCTAGTATAGCGCTAACAGTTCCTGCGGCAATACTTGGAGAAGCTGCACTGAGTTTTCTGGGTTTGGGAGATCCAACTATTCCTACATGGGGGAGGATTCTACACGATGCTAATTCCGCCGGTGCCGCTGCCCGGGGCCTCTGGTGGTGGGTGATGATTCCGGGATTAATGATAGCCCTGACAGGAGTAGCATTCATACTCATTGGAAATACCCTGAATACAATCGTAAATCCAAGGTCAAGAATACGCGTTGGCTGACTGCATTAGGTGCAGAGGAATATTTGAAGAGATATTAATAAATTCAGGATGCCTCAGGACTCATAATCTTCATCAACCGGAATGATCAGTCGGCTCTTCCTTCACCTCATCAGCATCCAGAAAATGATCAGTAGTTCTATCGTATGAACTTTTAGCTCTTAACCCTGACTATCTTGATTCTATCAAGGACCTTCCAGTACTCTACCTCGCGTCCCTGGATGTCCCTCTCCGCAAGCTTATCTTTGATTTCGTCTTCCACCGAGGACGTCTCGAAGGTCTCAAACGTTTCGAGATCCATTATTTGGAGGGTGTCGCCCTGTTTTGAAATGATTTGGCCGCTGCGCTTGTCTATCAGCGGCACTTCAACCTTGGCTGACACTGGGCCGACGAATGGGTGCGGCCTGCCGTCAAAGACCCCAACTGCTGTGATCCTTGCTTTGGCGGACCCGTGCTTGCCGGGCTTGCTGTGATCATACGAAACAATTCTGCACGGCTCGCCATCAACGACAATGTATGAACCAACCTTGAGTGCGCCAAGATCCATCGGCTTGCTCATGAATCAAAGGCTAAAGAAAAAGATGCATATTTAACGTTTCTGCTCACTTCAACTTTTCAAGGATGGAAAAGCTGACAAGGTTATTGAGCGCGATGCCTTTTCTTGCTACATCACGCCTTGTACGCTCGCAGTATTTCTGGTCTGTCTGGTGCGTCGCTTCGCCCTCTACCTCAAGAATCACCAAATTCTTCGAGTAGGGGAAGGTGAACTTAGGTTGCTCGCTTGCCAAGAGCTGCATCTGCGCGAGACTCGCCTTCTTTACTTTTTCGCGCCGGGCAATCGCGTTTGCAAGGTCGCTTAACGCAAGGTCGCCGTTTGTGTATTTGGTAAAGTACAACGAAACATAGTTGAGCTTGTTGCCGCTGCGCTCAAAGAGCGGACTTGAAAAGCTGAACATGAAAGACAGCCTGTCCATGTTGTATGTCTTGATGTCGTCAAGGATACCTGTCATGTCACTGAAAGAAGCGAGCGTATAGTGGTTGGCCTTGTTTGGAAAGTACGGTACGCTTTCGTCGGAAAATGTCGCAGTGACAAAGTAAATGTCGATGACATTGTCGCTTTTCTTCCAGTTTTCGATCAGAGAGCCAGACTGCTTCTCGTGAGGAGTACACACATACCCCTGCATACCCCCTCCGCCTATCCCCGCCAATGCTAAAAAAAGGTAATGTAGCCAGTATTTATGCTCTTAGGTAAATGCCATTTGCAAGGTCTCTCCCGCTACATCGAAGGTCCCATCCAGCCGAGCCTTCTAAAATAGAATACCATGAGTAGGGCAGAAATAGATGATATTACTAGAACAAATATTAGAGTCGTATAGGGCCCGATCTGCTCCCAAGGCCCGGTAGCGATTCCGCCCGGAATGTTGACGTTCATGCCGTAAAATCCAGCGATAACCGTAGCCGGGATTGACAGGGTGAATAGGATCGTGAGCACCGCCAGTATCTTGTTAGTCTTTTCCTGGCTCAGCATGTAGTCGGTATCCTTGTAAATTTCCACGGTCTCTTTTGCTTCTTCAAGCGCTTCGTACACTTTTTCGATGTGGTCCAGCACGTCTTTAAAGTAGAGTGACATTTCCTCCTTGGAAAAGCGCTGCACGTCTTTGGAAATGTCGACCACTGTCCTTCGGAGTGGGATCACAATCCTGCGAAGTGTTGTTATCTCCCTCCGCAAAAGCGAGATCTGGCGCGGGATCGATATCCGTTCGTCAAACACACTATCCTCTATGTCGTCAATGTTGCCCACAACTTTCATCAGGATGTGGAGTAGATCGTCTACGAGCGTATCGATTATCTTGTGCAGCAAGTAACCTGATGACTTGCCCATAATCATCTGCTGCTGCTTTTCGTCACTCTTACACATGTTGAACAGTTCGTCAAGCGGCTTCAAGTCGCCCTGGTGTATCGTCACAAGGTAGTCGGCGCCCATAAAGACTGCAAGCTGGCTGAAGAGGAACCCCTTCTCCTTGTCGGGAGTAGGAAAATGTAGGATGATAAAAATGTGATCCGCGTACCGGTCAATCTTGGGGATCTGGATCTTTGAGAGAGAGTCTTCGAGGTTGAGCCTCTGGAATGGGTACTTTTGCCCAAGGGTGCTCATGTCCGCAAAGCTCGGCTTTTGCAAATTTATCCACTGTACCCCATTGCTGCTTATCGTTTCAAGTCGCCTATCTGTGTCTGACATGACCCTGCTTGCTTCGTTACAGCAGCTGCGGTTATAAAAAAGTGTGTGAATCAGAATCTGGCCTTTAACTGCTGGTAGTCTATTTCTTTTGAGCTGTCTGCCATGTGCCACTTCGCTGAGTCGGTGTTCTGCAGCCTAGACTTGTAGTATGCTATCAGAGAGTAGCCTATCATTGTCGAGATGGCGCCCCAGGGATCCAGGGCCGCGTTTTTTAGCGTCTGCGCAAGCGCCAAATGAGGCGGCAGAGAAATATCTAGCTGGGACACTTGGTTCTTTATCTGGTTGTGACCGTTGATCGCCCTTATCACCTGTGACGCGAGGTCCTTCATGCTCTCGGGGGGCTTGAAATAAACGATCGCGTTATCGTTGTAGACAACATCAAATCCCATTTGGAGGACCTTGCATTGCAGATAAAGATCGATCGCTATGGTGTCTGATGGGATTCGGATTCGTCTGGCGACTGTTGCATCGATCGCAAGCGCCCTGCCCATGACTGTATATTGCGACAGCCCTAATCTTCTTACAGACGTGAGCCAGTTTGAAATGAACACAGACGCCCTGCCTGCAATGCCGGCGGCCTGGACGGGCTGAGAGTTTGACGCACAAAGGGCTACGTTTTCCAAAACGCGCGACGCGAGCTTCTCTGTGCACGATGGGTGCGGTATGGTGTCTGCGTCATAAAGCACGATTACATCTCCTGTCGCCTGATGGAGAATCTCATTCCACGCCTCGGCCGCTCCCTTCCTTATTCGGTGATGCAAAAGGGTAATGCCAAGCCTGGATCTCCGGGCAAAGTCGCGCACAAGCACAGTTGTTCCGTCAGAAGAAGAGTCCGAAACAATCACTTCAGAGATCAGGGGCCATTGACCCTCAAGCGACCGAAGGATGTTGACTATGTTTCGCTCTTCGTTGTAGGCCGGGATCCCCACGGTTATCGTGCGCATACCACTTGTGGTTTTGGAATATTTTATTAATTTTGTGGTTGATTTTTCATGCATTGAAAACATATATTCATAGGGGGCGCGCCAACCAGTAACAACCTTTGCAGCAACTCCAGCGTAATAATGAAGAAAGATACAGGGAAATATTCGCGGCAGCGAGTCTGCGCAAGAACCATCTCGTATTACCTATATTTGTTTCAGACAAGCCAGGCAAGATCGAGTCGATGCCCGGCATAACCGTAACGCCAGTAGAGAAAATAGTTCAACGTGTGCAGGAAATAGTTGACAGCGGCATCCCTTCAGTCATCGTTTTTGGTATACCAAAAACAAGGGACCGGACCGGCTTGTCTGCTTCAGACAGGAAGGGGGTTGTGCAGCGGGCGGTTAAGACAATAAAATCCGGCTTCGGCAGTTCAATAAATGTCGTGACAGACGTTTGCGTCTGCCAATACAATTTGTCGGGGCATTGCGGCATCGTCTCCAAAGACAAAGTCGACAATGATGCCACGCTGCGTGCGCTGGCAGAAATTGCTGCTAGCCACGCTGAGGCCGGCGCTGACGTGGTCGCGCCGTCTTCAATGATGGACGGGCAGGTCCGGGCAATCAAGCGAGCATTTGGCGACCGCGGCCTTACCGCAATGATACTTTCCTACTCTGCCAAGCATGCCTCATCGCTTTACACACCTTTTCGCTCTGCGGCGTATGCCAGGGCAAGGTCCCATTTGGACAAGTCCTCGTACCAGGTATCATACGCAAACCCCAGGCAGGTGCTATTGGAAATAGACACTGACATCAACGAAGGTGCCGACATGGTAATGATAAAGCCGGCACTTGTGTACCTCGACCTTGTCAGGATGGTAAAGGACAAATTCAGCTATCCCATCGCAGTGCAGAACGTGAGCGGCGAGTACGCCATGATAAAGGCAGCATCGACGAGTGGACTGATTGACGAGGAAGAATGGAAAGTCTGCTCAATCGCGTCAATAAAAAGAGCCGGCGCAGACAGGATCATTTCGTACTTTGCTCTTGAAGTATCAAAATACCTATGACGCCACAATTATATAGCATTCTAGCAACAAACGGAAATGTCCCGCGGTAGCTCAGCCTGGTAGAGCTTTCGGCTGTAGATGTCGGCTTCTCAGTAGCTGACCGCGTGAAGCAGCCTATCGGGCGCACAATGCAGTGACCGAAGAGTCGCAGGCTCAAACAAAATGGTGAAAAGCCATTTTGGGGCAAATCCTGCCCGCGGGACTTTTTTGGTTTTGCTTATTAGTATGGAAGTGCAGTAATTCTCTTATGCCCAAGATCGAAACAATCAATCCTTCAACCGGGAAGGCCATCGCGGCCTATGATAATGAAAGCCCCGAACAAGTCAACAGAAAGGTCAAGGCCGCAAGGGAGGCGTTTTCGAAATGGAAAAAACTTGATCTGGCAGAGCGCGCTGAATACATGCGCAGGCTTGGCCGGGTGATGAGGAAGAACAGAGAAGAGTACGCTAGGTTGGTCACCGAAGAGATGGGCAAGCCGGTTAGGCAGTCCCTTGCAGAGATCGAGAAGTGCGCGTGGGTATGCGACTATTACGCAGAGCGCGCAGAAGTGTTTCTGCGCGACGAAATTATCCCGACTGAATTTCGCAAGAGCTTTGTGTCGTTTGAACCGCTTGGAGTAGTTGCCTGCATAATGCCGTGGAATTTTCCGTTCTGGCAGGTCATGAGGTTTGCAGTGCCGACACTGACAGCTGGTAACGTGGGCGTGCTAAAGCATTCCAGCATCTGCCTTGGAAGCGCGCTGAAACTCGAGCAAGCGTTTCGAGACGCCGGGTTTCCAGAAAATGTGTTCCAGTCAGTTATCGGCGACTACAGAGCAGGCGAGGCCCTAGTGCAAGCAAAGATCGATGCTGTATCAGTCACTGGAAGCGTCAACACCGGCAAGCGTGTTGCCGAACTCGCTTCGCAGGATCTTAAAAAGTTCGTGCTTGAACTTGGCGGGAGCGACCCCTTCGTTGTGCTTGAAGATGCGGACCTCAACCAGACCGCATACATGGCGACGCAGTCGAGGCTGCTGAATACGGGCCAGAGTTGCATATCGGCAAAGCGCTTTATAGTCGTGAAGGAAGTTGCCGACAAGTTTACAAAATTGTTTGTTGAAAACACGCAGGCCGAGGTAGTGGGAGACCCGCTTGACTCCAAGACCACGGTTGGGCCGCTAGTCAGGGACAGCCAGAGGCAGGCACTTGCCAAGCAGGTAGAGGACGCAAGGGGCAAAGGCGGCAGGATTCTTACAGGAGGCCAGCCTATCAAGCGCGAGGGATTCTTCTACGAACCCACGATAATTTCAAACGTCAACCACGAAATGGAGATAGTGAAGGAAGAGGTCTTTGGCCCAGCCGCCCCAGTAATAGTGGTGAACAGCGAAGAGGAAGCGATAAGGGAAGCCAACGACTCGGAGTTCGGTCTTGGTGCAAGCATATGGACGAATAACATCGAGCGCGGCATAAAATTGGCGCGGCAGATCGAAAGCGGAATAGTGTCTGTCAATGAAATGGTCAAGTCTGATCCAAGGCTCCCATTTGGTGGCATCAAGAAATCTGGCATCGGCAGAGAATTATCGGAGTTTGGAATCAGGGAATTCGTTAACATCAAGTCTGTAGTAGTGAAAGATATTACAAGCAAACTATTGGTCGAATAAGTAATTAGCTCGGTAATCCAAAGCTAAAGCGTAGATTAGCACGCCAAGCTAGAAGTATGTAGAATAAAAAACATGCGAGCATGTTAATAACAAAGCTGCGTCAGTTCCGCGCATGGACGCACAGAGCGCCGAAGTCGCACTTGACGTGTACAAGGCGACAAGGAGAAAGTTCATCGAGGCAGGAGACGCTGTGTTTGGTCCAGGTTTTCTTAGCATGGCCGAATACTACTTCATGAAAAGGAGGGGCCATAGCCCGTTTGCGATGCTATTCTCTGAGCCACGCAGCGTGTACGACGAGTGGGTCTGGATGTTCAAGGGAGAAGAGCCTATCAAGAAGCTCTTGGAAAAGGCGGCGGGTCCCGGATACATATCACTCCTCGAAGACATAAAGCAAAACGACGGCGTAAGGGTGTGGAACGCATTTTACAAGCTGGACAGGTGAGCTGTATCCGTCTAAGGATTGATTACCGCCCTTCCAATTATCTTGCCAGACTTTAACTCTTGCAGCGCGCTGTTTGTCTGATCCAGCGTGAACTTTCGGGACACCACTGACTGTAGCATGTTCATTCTCGCAAGGGCCACCAGTTCAACTAGGTCAGCGAACTTGCCGGTGTAGGCGCCAGTG
>Ga0209157_1003276_pt1 | contig 12516 bp, 12 predicted proteins | sample GraSoiAngelo_135_FD_185892 | JGI IMG/M metagenome (GOLD analysis project Ga0209157, IMG submission 185892) | Grasslands soil microbial communities from the Angelo Coastal Reserve, California, USA - 14_0929_05_40cm (SPAdes) (version 2) | ecosystem: Environmental > Terrestrial > Soil > Grasslands ... | reverse complement strand
CATCATAATACTCATTATTCTCGCGTCATCAATAAAGGTGGTTAGAGAATACGAGCGGGTTGTTGTCTTTAGGCTCGGCAGATTGATAGGTGGGAAGGGTCCCGGAGTTGTAATCATACTCCCCGTGATTGATAGATTTCGAAAGATTGATCTGAGAGTGCTTACACTCGATATCCCAAAACAAAGAATCATAACGAAGGATAATGTCACGGTCGATGTTGATGCAGTCGTCTACTTTAGAGTAAACGATGCTAACCAGGCAGTGGTCAAGGTCCAGGATTATATTCTGGCTACCAGCCTTCTGTCACAAACAACATTGCGGGATGTTTTAGGCCAGGTTGAGTTCGATGAATTGTTAACAAAGAGGGAAGAATTGAACAAAAGGTTGCAGGCTATACTCGACGAAGTTACAGAGCCATGGGGAGTAAAGGTTTCTGCTGTGTCAATAAAGGATGTCGCTATAGCAGTTGAGATGCAGAGGGCGATAGCAAAACAGGCTGAAGCTGAAAGGGAGAAGAGGAGCAGGATAATAATGGCTGAGGGTGAATTGATAGCATCAGAAAAGATGTCTCAAGCCGCAGAATACTACACAAAAAACATGGCAGCGATGAGGCTGAGGGAATTACAAACATGGGCTGAAATTGCTCGAGAAAAAAATATGATCGTTGTAACTGGGGGAGATTCGGGAAACCTTGGACCGTTGTTGGGAATCGTTAAAGAGAAGATACAGAGTTCTGAGAAGCAGGACACCGATAAAACTAGACTGCTAATAAGAGATGAAATTCGGGATTTATTCGAGGCGAAGAAGGAGAAAAAGGAGACCAAATGAGAATTGTCCTGTTTATTTTGTTCCTTTTAGCAATCTCATTTCCCTTAGTTTCATCGCAATCTGAAGCAGAAGATAGGAAAGTCCTATGGGTTGAATTAAACGAGCCTATCACAGCCGCATCTGCAGAAAATGTTGCAGCCGCGGTTCAGGAAGGATCAGCCGGGAAATATAATGCAATACTAATTTCCTTGGATACATTCGGTGGTTCTGCAGATTCTACATTCAAGATAATAGATAGTATGCAATCATCCAGCGTGCCAGTGATAGGGTATGTTTATCCTGCGGGAAAGCACGCTCTGTCGGCCGGCACAATCATACTGATGGCATCAGACTACGCCGCAATGGCACCATATTCAACAATTGGTTCCTCACAACCCGTCATCGGAACAGAACCAACGAATGAAACAAAGTTCGTAAATGCCATAGTTGCAAAGCTTGTCACGCTTGCAGAATTGCATGGAAGAAATTCTACACAAGTCGGCAGGTTTGTAACAGATAACGATAACTTGACACCAGAAATGGCGCTCAAAAACCATGTGATTGAAGCTGTTGCTGAGAGCCCAGAAGACCTCCTAACAAAGGCTCACGGAGTAAAGGTTAGAACGCTGGCGAGTGGTGAAGTTTCTCTTGATATTCTGAATGCTCAGCTCATCAAGTATGAGCCGAGCCTAAGGGTTAGTCTGTTAAGAATACTTTCAGATCCAATAGTTTCTACAATGTTCCTTTCAATTGGAGTATTGGCCCTAATCCTAGGACTAAGCTCTCCAGGATTTGGTGCGGAAATGCTTGGCGCTGTGCTGCTGATTCTGGGCATAATTGGACAAGGATTTGACGTAAACTGGGCCGCTTTGGCATTAATGGGGATAGGAGCTGGACTTCTGGTCTTCGAGTTGCATGTGCATGGTTTTGGCGTAATAGGTGTAGGCGGCGTACTAGTCTTGGCAGTTGGTATGGCGTTGCTTGTTGCACAACCTGTAAACCCTATGCTTGTTCCGACTAGCCGTACAAATGAAATCATCGCAACGTTATCAATGCTGCTAATTCCATTTGTAGGATTATTTGGCTTTCTGATGTACAAAGCCTACAAGGCGACCAAGATCAAGAGAGTTATTACAAAATATCCTACTGGTAAGGGACGCGCTGTAGATGACATATCTCCTGACAAGGTTGGTTATGTTGTCATTGGAGGCGAGTACTGGAGGGCTAGAAGTTTGGTAAACATAAAGGCTGGCAGCACAGTAAAGGCAGTTGGTGATATCCGCGGAATTCTTTCAGTGGAACCAACCAATGAACAAACTGATCCGCCGAAATAATCAGCTCTTTTTCTGTCAAGCTATGAATGTCGTTCAATATGTCCCTTGATTCGTCATAAATTGCGCGTTGCCTTTGGAATTTTCTATCCGAGGTCCTACCGTTTCCAGCAAGATAATGAATAGCAGAACTATGGCTACGGCCGCGATATGCCCTGTTCAATTCCTCTCTTGATCTTCTTATGATTGATGGTTTATCGCTCCTAAGAGGTGTGAATGATATGCACTTCCTCTGCTACATAACATTCAGGTACAGTCAAGTTAATGTCATCGTTCTACAACGTATTAATTCAGTCAATTACACTTTTGAGCCTTTGGTTAATTTTAGCAGAGTTATAACTTTTGAAGAGGACCCGTTAATTCGTCCATGTGTTGGTATATTGTCATGAATTTGGTTCCTTTTTCCGTTAACTTGTAAAGCTTTTCTGCCACATTTTCTTCAAGAAGACCATTTGCAATCAAGATTGAAAGATACTCTCTTAGCTGGGCATAGGACAGGAAAGCCTTGTACATTATTTTCGTCTTGTTCGTCCCACGGGGACCTGCGGCATCTAGTATCTTAGTAACAATGTCAGTCCGGCTCCTGTATTTCATGTGCTTGAGATATGGAGCCAACTACTATATACAGTTACAGTTCCCTGTAATAGAATTATCTTCCTAACTAATTATGTAGTGCCCAAAGCTTGGAAGCGTCATGGAGGGGCGGAAGCTTTTCCCGAGCATCCCGATTCCCTGTATCCGTAAGCTTGGCTGCCGGAATTTTACCTTCTTCCGTACGCCCGGCTTATTGTTTGCATTTTCGAAATGCGTTGTAATGAATTGGTTTAGCCTGGCTGACGAAAAGGAGATTGACGCCTTAGAGAACCGAAGTTCATTTAGGTCAAAAGTTCGTAGTGCTCTACAGCTCATGAAATCCAGGTCCAAAAAGCGGGTGTAACATCCAGAGTTGCGCCGGGATGTAGGGCTCGTTAATTACCTTTGAAGGGTTCGGCATACATCTCTTTGAGGTAGAGAATACCCTTTAGCAATTGGCGTGCTCCTTCTGTGTTTTGATTAGCTTCAATGAGCCAATTCTTGTCGACGCCCAATTCGACCAGCTTCGCAAGAATGCGATCTAGCTCTTCCAGCTTTATTGTCAATTCTGCCGTCCTCATTGTCGTCATATTATGTTTGTAGTTTGGAACTCTGGTTATTGAACTATGTAGTTTGTACCCTTTGTGACATACAACTCTTTAGAGCTGCGAGCACGGAAAAGAAAAAATGTTATACCACCTTCGGGTATAACCTCGGTTTTTGACGAAAAGAATGAAAGATGGGCTACACCGCTCAGCGTACCTCCACTACCGTTTCGCTGTTGCCATGCGTAGTCCATGAATGGAGTTGCAAAGACTAGGAAGAGAAAACATGAAATCTTGATCGCCACTTCTGTAAAGTTTCATAATAATCATAAAGGTGGTTGGATAAAAACCTCTGTCAAAGAAAATTTGACCCTGCAAATTCAAATTACTACTCCCAGATAATAGGAGTAACGTCAGGATATAGGTAATTAATGCTTAAGAAAATGATCTGTGAGAGATGTTTCGAGGGATTTTCCTTATTGGAACGGGAGCTAGACAATAACTGCTTGTTCTGTGGATATCAAACCATAAGAGAATTAACCCCGCAGCTCGAGATACAAAGAAAGCGATATTTGGAGTATAGACAATAAAACGAGCCGCAGAGATGCCCTTCTGGTGCCCCGTCCAGAAGCGCAAGAGGGAAGGTCGGACGGGGTGGGAATGATCTAGTCTTGTCGTTGAAGACCTAATTGTTTTCTTCACGCCTTGTCAATAAAAGGCTCATTGACCATTTGTCTATCATTCGTTTCTACTGTCAAATATTTTATACAGAATTACTCTTAGAAACAGCTGCGCGTAATAGACATATGCTTCTTGCCACAAAAGCAGTGATCTCCTCACCATCTAGCATTAAAAGTTGAGTGGACTGGGTGGGATTTGAACCCACGACCCCGCACTTGCGAAGCGCGTATTCTACCGGACTAAACTACCAGCCCTCACGTTTCACGTGAGGCGTCCCAATATAAAATGTGACAGTAGTTCCGCTAGGCAAACCGCTTTGGTGGAACGGGCTTAAGTGACAAGTCGATACGTTGGCACAACGTTGGATATTTTCTTTATTATTCAAGTTTTTGAGAGCATTCTGATGTTCTCAGATGAACCTTCCTGAGGTCTTTATTCGAGAGTACAGGACGATGCCTGAAATTCCCAGGATGGCAGTCAGTATTGGCAGTGGAAACTCTGGAATCACTTGCAAGTTGAATGCTTCCTGGATATTCGGATGTACCTCCTAGTGAACTATTTACGAAAGTCATCAGGAGGTGCTTTCTCGTTTATATTCTCTTTTAGATGCTTGAGCCCAGCATCCAGAGGCGTGATGGCTTGGGTTGCGTTAGCATCAGCCATCGCCTAGCTTCGTATCAAACAACTCCTGGGCTCTGCTGCTAAAGCTTGGGCACTTTCATAATCCATCAAGTTTACATCGTATCGTATGTTTCATTATTCATAGAACCTCCATAATCGCCTTATTATGTAAATATGGGTCCTTGCAAGCAGAGCTCTGTCTTGTTTTTATGTAACTTGAAGGAAATGGTTCTATTCCTCTCGATTCTGAAATCCGAGTGTTTTAGACAAGACAATAGATATTGCAACTCGAGCTACCTTCGATGTCAGAAAGCTATCTTCGACGCGGGCTAATCGATCTTTTATAGCTCTGTATTGTTTCTAGCGATATGTTGGCAAGAGGAGTAATACGGGTACCTCTAACGGTGAAACAGATTCTGCAGCTGGCGGAAATAGTAGATACTGAACGCAAGCGTATTGCGAAAATGATAGCAGATAATCCTACTGAGGAAGATGATAATGAAAAAAGACGTGGCTACATTGCCCGTTTGAATAAGCTGACTAGTACATTAATGGCCAGCACCAGATGAGATTATCTAAACGAATATCGCATAATGCTAAAATGCTTTCAATATTATTCAATTAATAGCACGCGATGACCAGTCGCAAGCAACTACTGACGATGTGGGTTGTCGGATAAGACACCAGTTTACATGGGTTCCTCGTTGCCTTTGCCATACCCGCCCATAGCATAAGAGATAAGAAACCCAGTCGAGAATTGAGAGCATATAAAGATGGAAATGATTATGACTTTTAATGATTCTTGAATTAATGGTCCAAGCAATATGGGGATGCCTGCCAGAACTTGCAAGTGGCTGCATAGACATGACGAACTCTTCAAGCACATACTTTAGCATAGCAATTGGAGCCGTCATAGGTAGCGTAATCAGCTGGTGGGTTTATAACAGGCAGAAAAAGACATCAAAAGTGCAAGACAGGACTTTACAGAAACTAGAGCTACTAGATGAGCGTCATGAAAAATTGCTCAATAGAATTCAGCAGATTGAACAGCATCACCAGAATACGCTAGATGCAATCCTGAAGCTTGAGAAAAATCTTGCGGAGACGATCAAGAAGGATCGTGATTGATAATCAAGCCATTATTATCAACGCATATTGATTTGCAACTTTACATATCGTTTATTATGCTAAACACAAGCCCTACTTGCCGGCAATGAGCTGATACGGTCCGGCTTTCGGGCTTGAAGTGAACAAGGCAGTCAAGCGCCTCTGAAGTGTTTCAGACAGATGACGAGTTAAGCATGAGGGTGCAAACAAAGCAGACAAAAAAGGTGAAGGAATTGCAGTTCTGGCGTTCTAACAGCTTTAGGACGGCGATTCGCTTTTCAAACACTCACAACAGATTAACAGATAATCACTCCTACTAATGACATCCAACTTCTTGCCGCATTGTGAGCAGCGGTTTAGATATAGTTGACGACTTGTCCTTGGAACCATTCCAATGCATCCGGCTCGGTGTACAATCCTTCTATTGATTCACTATCACTCTTATGCTGACCCTGCAGCATTCTCTAGCTTCGTCAAGAACTTTCGCAATTCCTCGCTGTCCCTAAGATTATCGCTTTCATCCGTGGTGTCACTTTCTTCTGCCGCCCCGGTTTCTTCGACTTGGGGTGAGTTAGGGTTTATTTCGACTGCTTCCAAGACTGGAGATTGTTGGCTTGATTTGAAATGACTTTTGGCTTCAAGATACCAACCGAAATTCTTGTCAAATTTGCTGTCAGACATGACCATAAGATTTTTCCATAAGAAGACCATTAGCGTTACGGCTGCCCCAATAAAGACTCCCGCAACAATACTTCCTAGCAAGAGGCGATCAATGCTCATACCTATCGTTTGGTAGTAGGCCGTTAAGAGTAGCGCGAATAAGGATAATGCCACAGCGACTCCCGCAGTAGATCCAGCAGTGAATCGTGATGATCTGAGCTCAAAATATTTGGTGAGATCTTCGATAGAAGTCGACTTGTTGTTTTTCAAAAATCGCTCATAGGGATTGCGCGGTTGTTTGATTTCCTTTATTGGTTTAATTATGGCTTGCTTTTTTGCCACTGGTCTAACATCTTTTTTTTGTGTTTTGGGTGGCTGATTTAGCTTAGGCTTTGTCGCTGGTTTCTTTTCCCTTTTGAATCTTATCCCGTCAAGCATTGCATAGCCACATTATCAGAGGATAAAAGCTAGCGTATGTAAATAATGTCACATGTTTTCTCCCAAACGCCAGACAAGCGAAATCCCGATAAAGGACCCGAATATTCAAAGCACAAAAAACCTAAAAAATAGGTACTGTCATATGGAAAATCACAGTTCAATGCTTTGGATAGTCTTTCACCTTTGCGGTCGTTGAAATTTGAATTCGCATTAAAAGAAAGGCGAACTCTCGCTTGCGAAGCCCCTTGCCTGCCTGGATCTTACTGACATGCTTAAGTACCAGATAAGTCTTATTGAGGTGCATGGCATCTTCGAAAGCGGTTGCTGTTGTTACTGGCAGCTCAAGTGGCATAGGACACGAAACAGCTCTTACGCTTGCAAGAAACGGCTTTGTTACTTATGCGACCATGAGAAATCCCTCAAAGGCGGCTGAAATTCAATCCATCGCGTCCAAAGAGAGCCTTCCGATCGTTGTAAAACAACTTGATGTCACCAAGGATGAGTCTGTTAGAAATGCAATTCAACAAATAGTCTCTGAAGCTGGAAGAATTGATGTGGTTGTCAATAATGCAGGATACGGTCTTACCGGCGCATTTGAAGATCTTTCTATTGACGAAATAAAGGCTCAATATGAGACGAATTTTTTTGGGGTAATTAGAGTAACGCAGGCAGTACTTCCAACTATGCGGAAGCAGCGCTCAGGTAAAATAGTAAACATTAGTTCTGGTGCTGGCCGACTGGGCTATCCGGGAGGATCAGCTTATGTGAGCACCAAGTTCGCCCTTGAAGGCCTGAGCGAGTCGATGTCGTACGAGCTAGAACCATTTGGTATCCGAGTCGTCCTAGTTGAACCAGGCGTAATCAGAACTAACTTTTCCAGTGGGATGGTTCTTGCCAAGAAAGCTCAGGACCCAAACTCGCCGTATTCGCAGATGATGCAAAGAATGGGCGCGACCTTGCAGCAGCTAGAGCAGAATGGCTCCGATGTCGATTTGGTTGCAAGCATCGTATTGAAGGCTGCTACTAATGCAAACCCGGAGCTAAGATACTTGGCAGGCAAGGATGTCGAAAATTGGGTCGAAGCTAAAAGAAAGATGTCAGACTCTGAATTCATTAACTCGATGAAGCAGAACATGGGGTAATGAATCATACAAGGCCGTATCCAACCCTAGATCTCGGCGAACTAGGGTCGAAAATCGAAACGTCTATTTCAGCCGAGTAAGCGAAACATCAAACCTGAGGCACTCCCAGGAGTAGCTCGAATAATGTACCAGAGGTGCTCGGACCCTTATGGGCTCGAGTCCGGGGTGTGAAAAATGGACTAATACGACAAGAATAGCGCACTTATGGATTGTCTAGCACATCATCTTTCGGCTTTTGAAAACAGGGAGACTAGCGAACCCCTTTTTGGCTCTCGCTATGTGTCAGGCTACCTCGGCTTTTAGATTTACAAGAAGGTCTTATCAAGATTGTTCTAATCGCTATTTTCCATGCTTTACGCAAAGAAATGATTTGTATACTTTGGACATTATGTCATGATGGGATGCGAATGCACTATCTTCAGATCCGCTTAGCGTTGTTCCCAAATCCTTGTGAAAATCGATGTTCGCCCAACGAGAACTGCAATCGCTTCCTATCAGCTCGGGGATCAGCTTATGTGACCATTAGCAACTTGTACAACTACTTCATTGATCCACTCTTCCAAATTAATCAGAAATAGTTTTATTTCAAATATCGTTGAGCAAATAAGTAGTTTACAGAACCCAATTTTGCCATGTTGTTTGAAAGCCAAAAATGGCAATTAACGTAGGGATTGGGCACAGAATCAGACATCAAAATTTGAAGAAAGTTCTAGAACTAGCCATCAGCTGTTTTTTCTTATCCCAAGGCAATTGCTGTTCCACTGGGTGGCATGACATCGAAGGATAAGGACATACGAGACATTCTTAATGAGCTAATTCAAGGCAAGATACAGACAAACCGAAGATACGTCGATGAAATTTTGGAAAAGATTCAGGACCAGAGCCGACGATATTACCTTGAAAAGATGGTTATCGAAGTGCAAAGGATGGAATTAGAAGAAAAAGCAGGCAATACACATTGGGCTTCACATCATAAGGCCATGGCTCAAGCTTACAATAAACGATTCAACCTAGCTGCATGTAAAACCTAGCGGACCACGTAAGTTATATTTAGAACGATGATCAAAAGTACAGGATCAACTGGGGTAGTCATTACTACCTGAACGAATAGCCCTTCGCTACCGTGCGAACAAATCGCAAATATGAAACATGAATAGGGCATAAACATATTACAAGTGTCAAACAATCTAACCAAGGCGGCATGCAGAACTCTTGCGATCTCCTGATCACAAATGCCAGCGCTGTCATACCAAAAGTGGGTATTGTTGAGACAAACATCATGATCGAAGAAGGCAAGATAAAGGCACTTACAAGTTCTGCTAGCGAAATTTCTGCTTCGATAAAGGTAGACGCAAATGGAAAATATGTGCTGCCAGGCGCAATAGACCCGCACGTACATTATGGCGTCTACACTCCAATCAACGAGGCCGCTAGGACAGAATCAAGATCAGCGGCCGTCGGCGGCGTCACAACGATGATCCGGATGCTGAGACTCTATGAAAGCTACCGCAATGTGACAAGACAGCTGGAGGCAAGCAAGAAGAATCACCATATCGATTATTCAATCCATGCTTCAATCCTTCGACCAGAGCAACTCAATGAAATCACTTACCTGAAAGAACTTGGCATCAACTCTTTGAAAATATACATGAATCTTGGCGCTGATCTGAATCATATTTACATGGATCTTGAGCCGGACAGCCACGGCATCCGTGATCATGAAGTCAATATGACAGACGAGCTGATGGTCGGAATAGTGAATGAAGGATCAAAAGCACACTCTACTGTGCTCGTGCATGCAGAGGATCCTACAATGTGCTCGGTGCATATGCGTGAAGCAAAGAAGACAGGAGAGACGGGACTGAAAGCATGGTCTGATTCTAGGCCACGATCATCTGAAGCCGAGAGCGTTGCCAAGATATCAGAGCTTGGAAGGAATTTTGGAGCAAACCTATACTTTGCTCACATTGGCTCGACAGCCGCGCTTGACGCGATACTGGCGCAGAGGCAGAAGGGGAGATCGAACTATTACATTGAAACGTGTCCTCATTATCTGACGCACACTGTGGATTTTGGCAAGGTAACTGCCAAAGTCGTGCCACCGTTAAGATCAAAAAGTGACCTTCAGAGCATGTGGTCAGCTCTGCGAAATGGCCTAGTGGACACAATCGGGAGTGACCATGTCGCCAACAGGCTCGAGATGAAGACCGGCAAGGATGACATCTGGTCAGCGCTTGCCGGCTTTCCCGGCATCGCAACGATGCTGCCTGTGCTTTTGAGCCACGGCGTAAACCAAGATAGGATAACAATCGAGAAGGTCGCAGAGGTCACTAGCTACAACACTGCCCGCATATTTGGCATGTATCCAAAGAAAGGCACCATAGAGCCCGGTTCTGATGCAGACCTCACAATAGTCGATCTGGATATTGAAAAAAAAGTAACCCCCGATCTGCTGCAGTCATTCTCTGACTATACAATCTATGATGGACATAAGCTGAAGGGCTGGCCGGTAATGACCATTGTAAGGGGCAGGATAGTGATGGAGGAAGGTCAGGTTGACAACAAGGCAGTCGGGTATGGTGAGTTTGTCCCAAGGCCAGTATCATCCTAATTATTTTGGCGCGGGCTTGGTCTTGTCCTCTACTATTTTGTACTTTGATAGCACCCTGTAGGCGAGGAACACTATCAAGGCTATTATGAGAAAGTCTATGATGTTGGCTGTCAAATCGCCGTACATAAACTGCGAAGTAGCGCCAGATACGCTGCTTGTAACATTGGCATGCATGGTCGCAAGGTCGCCGGATGGAAGGAACAGGCCCACTACAGGGTTGACCACGTCGTTCACGAATGCACTGACCAGCTTTGAAGCGGCTGCGCCCATGACAAACGCAATTGCAAGACCGATTACCCCGAAGGTCTTCAGGAAGTCAAAGAATTCCTGTATAAGGGATTTCTTTTCCGGCGGGGGATTCTGATTCATGGCGCGGGGTGGGTATTGCAACTAAATAAAGAATTCATGCAGTCGCACCTTTGGCGTTAAAACGTTATTGCCTCAAAAGTGCCATTGCTCTTGGCTTTGTAATAAATATCTGCCCTTTTTGTAAAGAGCCCGACTTCAATCACGCCTGCTATGCATTTCAATTCAACCTCTTTCTTTTTGGGGTCAGGCATTGAAGAAAACGTTGTGTCAAGGATGATGTTGCCATTTTCTGTAATAAACGGGTACCCCCTGTCAAGTGTGCGCAAGGCCGGCCGGGCTCCTATTTCTGTCAGCTTTTTGTGCACCACTATGCGAGCCATTGGGTGAACTTCGATTGGAACCGACCTGTTGAATGACTGAACAAACTTGCTATAGTCTGCCACAATGACCACTTTCTTGGCCGCGGAGATCAGGATCTTTTCTTTCAAAAGCGCGCCTCCTCCTCCCTTTATCATATTGAACTTTGCGTCTATCTGATCGGCGCCGTCAAATACTATGTCGATGTCGGGAACTCTGCTTTCATCGGCCATGTGGAGTGCGCTCTTTTCTGCTTCCAGCTTGATCTGGAGCGAAGTCGGAATGAATTCAATTGATCCTTTGTTGGGCAGCTTTGCCATTTCCCTTACAATATATGTTACCGTGCTCCCGCTTCCAAGACCAACCACCTTGGCTGCCTTAACCTGCTTGACTGCGTCCTTGGCAAGCTTTTGCATTGCGTCCTGTAATGACAATAGGCAATCAACAGTTGGAACGTTTTATATATAAAATAATTGTTACAGGCGCAGGGAGCGAGGGGATCGGCCTGCAACAATCATCGAGGTCAGAAGGTTTGATGGTTCGATGCTCTGATAAGCTTTAAGTTCTTGTGGTGTCTTGACCCGCAAAATTCTCCTAATGCTGTGTTTTAGAAAAAAGTCTTAGAACTTGCGGGCCTTCCTCAGGTCAAATCGTGGGCCGTTGATCCCTGGGTTCAGGTACCTGCTTGAGAGGTATTTTGTAATGTCGCCAGCACCTGACACATGCGCAGCCTGTCTTTCAGTCCTCGTGCCTGCGGCAATGTCTGACAGACCTGACTGGTCGGTCTGGCCCAGAACTTCGCAAAACATGCTGGTCGGCTGGCACGTGGCCTGTATTCCAGTACCTTTCTTTGTCCATCTTAGCATCCCAAGGTCTGAATCAACTGATTTCTCCCATGAGGGGTCATTTTCCATAAGCCATCTCGGAATTCTGCTCTTATCTTCCATTCAGTATTAGCATCTCTTGTCAGTTAATTTATTGTTTTTGTTCAATTTTGGATAATGCAATTAGAAAAAATCTTCTAGTATATTCGAGTCCTCGACACCCCCGCCGGACAACTCACAGGCGTCTCCGCCAATGATCACAAAAAAAGACGATTGCGGCAGTTGCAGACGAAACAATATCGCTTGACAAGAATGTCGGCAGCACTCTCATCGAAGTTCTCAAGCGGATAGCGGCATCTGATAGGTCACACGTCTACCTAGGATGCACGAAATACCTTCAGGACGACTATGGGCTTTTAATAGCCGACTCGGGGCATGTAGGAATATCGGACAGGTACATACCAAACGTAATGTATCTGGGTGACATCATTGTCTATACAGTTGTCGAC
>Ga0209157_1003274_pt1 | contig 12528 bp, 18 predicted proteins | sample GraSoiAngelo_135_FD_185892 | JGI IMG/M metagenome (GOLD analysis project Ga0209157, IMG submission 185892) | Grasslands soil microbial communities from the Angelo Coastal Reserve, California, USA - 14_0929_05_40cm (SPAdes) (version 2) | ecosystem: Environmental > Terrestrial > Soil > Grasslands ... | reverse complement strand
CACGATCTCGGCGGCCGGCGCCATCGAGCTCGCGACGACGATCCTGGCCGTCCGCGACCAGATCGCGCCGCCGACCATCAACTACCGGGTGCCCGACCCCGAGTGTGACCTCGGCTACGTGCCGAACGCACCCGTCGTCGCGCGCATCCGGGCGGCCATCTCCAACTCGTTCGGGTTCGGCGGCCACAACGACTGTCTCCTCGTGCGGGAGATCGAGCCCTGAGCCAGAGGGAGATCGGCGACCGCGGCGCGCCGGGGATCAGATGAGACGGTGGATCGCCGCGATCGTCATGTTGCTCGTGATCGTCGCCGCGCGGGCCGAGACCCAGCCGCTACTGCCCGCCGCCCTGGATCAGGCGGTCATCCGCGTTCAGAGTAGCGGCAACGAGCTGATCGTCATGCGCCAGGCGCCGGTCGCCTATTCGACGCTCGAGCAGATCGCCGCGAACATCGCCGGCGCCAGTGTCGCCAGCGTGCCGCCCGTCCGGCTCGTGCGCGCGTCGCCGCCTCAGGAGATCGACTATCTCCTCTGCGTCACCAGCGGCGGAACCCTCGTGCTCGGTGAGCGCGTCCACACGCGCGCTGCGGGCGAGCACCGGCACACGTTGCTGCGGGGTCAGATCGTCAGGAGCTACCCGTCTTTGAGCGTTCCGGAAGGCTGGCTCTGGCTCGTTCAGGTACCGCTGAGCCGCGAGATCACCGTGACGCTCCAGCTTCGCGCCCCGGTCGCGTGGCCGCTCGAGTCGGTGACGGTGACCACCGACGGTGTTCCGTGACGGCCTTCCTTCTGATGTTGGTAGCGTTCGCGCTGGCGGGATGCGGCGGCGTCGCCAAACAACCGGCCGCCCTGGAGGGGGGGCGCGCGGCGGCGTCCCAAGCTGGTCCGGACGCGGCTGACCAGCCGTCGAAGACGGCGGCCGATCAGGCGCGCTTCAACGAGCACGTCAGCCGGATCGCCGGCGAGCTCAGCGAGCTCCAGAACGCTGTCGCCAAGCTCATTGCGTCGTCGCGGCAACAGGAGGATCAGCTGACGTTCCTCCGCCGCCGGGTGGAGGAGCTGGAATCGGTGAACCGAGGCCGCCTGCCGGCCGCGCCCAGCGGCTTTGCCCCGTCGGCCCCTATCGGAGCCGCTCCGCACGCTCCGGGCGGAGCCGGTCCGCCCGCTCCGGGCGGAGTCGCTCCGCCCGCCCCGTCGCCAGGGCCGACTCCGCTCGCGTCCGCGACCACGACGCCGGCCGCCGAGCTCTACCGCGCGGGCACTGAAAACCTACAGGCGAAGAACTTCGACGCGGCGGTCCTGAGCTTCTACGACCTCATCGTGACCTACCCGAACCATCCGCTGCGCGAGGGCGCCCAGTTTCTGGTGGCGGACATCTTCTACCAGCAGAAGGACTTCCGGAGCGCGCTCGCCGAGTTCGAGGCGCTGATCGCTACCGTCCCGCGGGGCGAGAGGGTGCCGGACGCGCTCCTGAAGATCGGCCAGTGTCAGAAGAGCCTGGGAGACGGTGCACGTGCGAAGCGGACCTGGGAGCGCGTCGTCAAGGACCACCCGGCGAGTCTCGCGGCTCGCCAGGCGCGAGTCCTGCTCCGAAACTAGGGCCCTCCGACGTGGACGACGTCAGCGGGATGGATCTCCACGACCGCCGCCTGGCGGATGAGCGTGACGGCGAGGACGAGCCGGGTCACCCGGTCCTTGCGAAGGAGCTTGCCGCGAACCCCCGCGAGCGGGCCACGCACGACTTCGACGTCCATGCCCTCGACCAGGAATGGATGCGGATCGTACTGCAGCGTGGTTCTCGCGAGACGCTGGATCGCTTCGATCTCGAGGTCCGGCACCGGCTCGGGGCGGCCGCTGGTGCCGACGAGGTCGGCGACGCCGACCACGTTGAGGATCCGCAGACGCTCGACGAGAGGGAAGCGGGCGAAGCAATAACCAGGAAAGAGCGGAAAGGCCACCTTCTTGCGACGGTCCTTCCACCGGCTCCACCGCTCGACGATGGGCAGGAAGGTCTCGACCTCGCGACCCACGAGCTGGTCGCGAACCGTCTTCTCATGGCGGGAGCGTGTGCGCAGCACGTACCAGAGGGGGACACACCTCGGGTCGCAGACCTCGAGACCCTCTGACGCTGGCGCGGACATCATGGCCAGTAATCGGCGGCATTATAAGACAGTTTCGTCTCACCCGAAAAAACCGGGGGGCACCATGACGCGGACATCGTTCGAGACCGGCAGGCTGTTGCAATGGCTCGGAGAAGTCCTGAGATCGGCCGATGGCGTCGATGTCGACGTGGTCGTCGTCGGCGAGCCGGACTCACGGTCCTCCGTGCAGATCACCCTGCACGGCGTCCCCGGTCCGCTCGGCGGCCTCGAGGTTCGCCCCGGCGAGACCGACTGAGCCGCCCCGGCGCTCCCGCGACTCAGCTCTCCCGCGTCTCCCTCAGCACGGCGAGCATTGCATCGTGGATCCGGCCGTTGCTCGCCACCACCGCGGGCGCCTCCAGGTCGAGCGCCCCACCGACCAGATTCGTGACGCACCCGCCCGCCTCCTCGACGAAGAGGCTTCCGGCGGCGATATCCCACGGCCCCAGACGGAGCCCCCAGAAGCCGTCGAGCCGACCGGACGCGAGCCACGCGAGATCGAGGACGGCGGAGCCCAGCCGGCGCACGCCCCGGCAGCGGACGGCGAAGGCGCGTACTCTCTCAGGTTCGTGTCGCGCGTCTCGCGGATGTTGTACGGAAAGCCTGTCGTGAGCAGGCGTCCAGCGTGGCCGTCGACGAAACCGCGAGTCGCCGGTCGTTCACGGTCGCGCCCTGCCCCCGCTCGGCGACGTAGAGCTCGTCGAGGTTCGGGTCGTACGCGACGCCGAGCTCGATGCGTCGGTCGCCGCGTTCCTCGGCCAGGATCGTGTCGTCGGGGAAGGCCTGACCGAGTCGACTGACGATCAGCTCTTCGGCGCGCCCGTCCATCTCGGTCACGAGGTTGGTCGATGGGCCCTTGAACGCGATGCGACGAGCCCCTCGGAGCTCGGCCTGGAGGAGATGGCCGGCGGCGCGCGCCGCGTCGATCGCCACTTGCCGTTCCAGTGACCGAGCCATCAGAGCTTGCGGAGCCTCGGCACGAGCAGGGTGGCGGCGACGCCGACGGTCATCAGCGTGAGCCCATTCACCCCGAGCGCGGCGCTGACGCCGAACAGTGACGCGAGCGCGCCGATCTGGAACTGGCCGAGGGGCGCCATCCCGATGGCTACAACCCACGCGCCGCCGGCGCGGCCTCGGAGCCCGCTCGGCACGGCGAGCTGGATCAGGGTCTGGGCGAGGACGTCGGTCACCGCGCCGAGCGCGTTGGTGCCGACGAGGATCAGCAGCACCACGGCGAAACTGCCGGCGAGACCGAGCGCCGCGATCGACGCCCCGAAAGCGATGAGCACGGTGAGGAAGAGGGGACCGTACGCGCGGGCCGCGCCGAGCCCCGACGTGAGGGCGATCCCCGCGAGCCCGCCGACCTGGCGCGCCGCCGTCATCACCCCGAGGCCGACGGGCCCTACACGCAGCACGTCGCGCGCCAGGCTCGGCAAGAGGGCCTGGTGGGAGAATCCCAGAACCTCGGCGACCGCCGTCAAGCTCATGAGGTGCAGAAGCACGCGGTCGCGGCGAATCATCGTCAGGAAGTCAAAGACGTCGGCGCCGACCGAGCCCGCGTCCGCGGCGCTGGGGCGGCCGTTCGATTGTGCCGGGAGCATGGCGACGGCGCTGGCGAGGTAGCCGGCCGCCACGGCCAGGTAGGCGACAGCGGATCCGTGTCGGGCGATCAGGAAGCCGATCAGCAGCGAGCCGAAGAGGCCGCCGACGCGTGAGGTGAGGGCCACCAGGGCGAGGGCGTGGACCAGACCATCGGCGCCCGCGATGTCGTGGGCGTAACTCTGGCGTGCGGTCTGGTGGAGGGCCCGGGCGCAGCCTGTGACGAACGTCAAGACGAGCGCCGGCCAAACGCCGGCGAATCGAAACGCGACGAGGAGACCGAGCGTGCCGGCGGTGACGGCCATCGCAACGCCCGAGAGCTGCAAGAGCCTCACGCGATCACCGCGATCGGCGACGACGCCGGCCGGAATGCCGACGAGAAGGAGCGGGAGATTACGGAGGCCCAGCGCCACGCCGACCATCAACGCCGAATCGGTGAGCTCCAGGATGTACCAGCCCAGGACGACCTGCTCCCCGACCATGCTGAGCGTGTGGAAGAAGACGCCGACGCTCAGGTAGCGAAAGTCGTGATGCGCCCACAGATGGAGTAGAGGGATCGAGCTCAGGCGCACTCCGCGTATCCTAACCCACCCGCCGGCGGGCGACCCTATCAGGAGGCCTCGGAGCGGGCGGGCCTTAGCTACAAGCTAGGCGAGGGACTGAGCCTCGGGATCTTCTTCCACCTGGCGCAGACGCGCGAGCGGGCGGTGCGCGAGATCACGCCCTGGTACGTGCACGTGAGCAACAGCATGAGCACGCCCGCAAGCGTGATGCTCGAGCAGCTCGCCTGGTTCGCGAAGAAGGTCAAGCCCGCCTTCACCCGCTGAAGGCCGCGAAGCACTTGCTCGAGTTGAAGATGTAGGTCTGGACGAACTCAGCGGCGTCCGGCCGGCGGTCGAGCTCCGCCATCGCGCCCGCCAGGCACATCCAGTTCAGCATCTCCTGCTGTCCGCTCTCCTCCAGCGCCGGCAGCGACGTCCCCCGCCACGCCTCGTAGTCCCCGACCCGCAGCTTGTCGTAGAGCGCGCGATCCGCGTCGACGTCCGGGTAGAGGAGGTGGTGCTTCGGGGTCAGGAACGCGTGCGACCAGCTCGACGAGGCGATCAGGGCCACCCGCCACGGACTCTCGGCCATCACGCGCGCGGCGGCGCGGCCGAGGTCGAAGCAGCGCCACGGCGCCGGCGACGGTGGATCGAGCTGAGCCTCCGTCGGCAGATCGGCGAAGCTCGAGGCGCCGCCGTGCTGCGAGATGACCTTTCGACCGTAGCAGTTGATCGAGAACGGTACGACCGGGTAGGGGAAGCCCTGCCGATCGTAGTCCAGGTACAGCAGCGTGTTCATGAAGGCGTGACCCAGCGGGTGATGCAACGGCCGGTACGCGTACGACACGTCGAAGCCTCGGTCGAGCAGACCCGTGACGAGCGACTTGGCGGCGGCGCGATGCCCCTTGTACACAAAGGTCGCGTCGCTCGCCTCGTCCCACGCGTTCCCCGATTTCTTCCACCGCGCTTCCGCCCACGGCCGATGCTCGATCGACTCGTACGCCAGCACGCAGAAGGGCGGGATGACGTCTTCCTTGAAGTTCTCGTACTGGTCGTCGCCCCAGATCAGCACGAGGTCCGGGGCGAAATCGTCGAGCCGCCGCCGTGTCTCCCGGAAGCCCTCGATCAAGGCCGCCCGGTGGCGCCGGGCCGCGCCGAGCCCTTCGTCGGCGCCGTACTCCTCGCGCATCGCCGCCGGCCATCCGTCGGGTTGGCGGTACCGCTCGGGAAGGTCGGGGTCCTGCAGGACACGCTTGAGGATGCGCGCCATGTCTTCGTCCCGTCCACAGAGAGGGGGATAGTGCGTCACGCCGAGGCCCAGGATCGCACCCATGGCTCGTCCTCCTTGCCGGGATGGTATACCATCCCGGCAGAAAAGGAGAGCCCGTCATGACAGCTCCTGCTCTTCCTCCCCTGATTTCCAGCGACGGCCATCTCGAAGTCCGCCCCGAGCGCTGGTCTCCGCGGATGCCGGCCAAATACCGCGACCGAGCGCCGCGAACGATCAAGCTTCCGGACGGCGGCGACGCCCTCGTCGTCGAGGGCCAGCCGCCGTATCCGGCCCCGTTCCTCGATCTCAGGGCTGGCCGGACCAACGAGACCTGGGAGCCCTTCGGTGTCACGGTCGACGACACGGCGGGCGTCGGACCGCCGGAGCAGCGCTTGCGGGAGCAGGACATGGACGCGCTACACGCCGAGGTGCTCTTTCCCAACATGCAGGTGGGGCCGCGGCTCTGGCGCGCGATCACCGACGACGACGTCTACCGCGCGACGGTGCGCGCCTACAACGACTGGCTCGGCGAGGAGTACTGCGCCGTGTCGCGCGATCGCCTGATCGGTCTCGGGGTCATCCCGTGGACCAACGTCAACGACGCCATCGCCGAGCTCGAGCACTGCGTGAAGCTGGGACTCAAGGGTGTCGCCCTGGGGGTGTTCCCCAGCGGCAAGGGCTATCCGACGCCCGAGGACGACCGCTTCTGGGCAGCCGCCATCGACATGAACATGCCGCTGACCGTGCACGTCGGCTTCGACCGCCTCGGGCCGCGCGCGTCTCAACCCACCTTCGAGTACCCGGGCGTCGATCCCGCGATTCTCGCCAGGCTCGGGCCGAGAAAGCTCGTGGAGTGGGTGGCCCTGCCGTTTCTGGGGACGGCGCCGTCCATGAGCTTCGCCCAGCTCATTCTGTCCGGCCTCTTCGATCGGCTCCCGGACCTCAAGATCTTCTTCGCCGAGACGCGCCTGGGCTGGGTGCCGTTCTGGATGGAAGAGGCCGACTACTGGTACGAGCGGCACCGCCACTGGGCCGCGCGGCTGCTGAACTTCAAGCCGCTCAAGCAGCGGCCCAGCGACTACGTCCGCCAGCACATCTTCTTCAGCGTGCAGCACGTGGAGCGCGTGGCGATCGAGCTGCGTCACCACATGGGCGTCGAGCGCATCATGTTCGCGACCGACTTCCCGCACATCGAGTGCGACTGGCCGAACACGCGGCCGTTCGCCGAGCGCCTGTTCGCGGACGTGCCGGCCGACGAGGCCTTCAAGATCGCGGCGCACAACATGCTGGCGTACTTCCGCCTCGAGGGCACGCCGATGGGCCGGAAGGTCATGGCCGGAGCGTGAGCCGTACGCGCGAGGAGACGCGGCACGCTGCTCGGCTAGGCTACAGCCCCTGCCAGTAGCGACGCCCCTGGAGGCGGATGATCCTCCCGAACCCCGGTGCCTCGAAATGTCCGGCCGCCACGAGGATCTTCTCGCGCTCGAGGCGGTCCAGCAGGGCCTTTCGAGTCTGACGCGTCAGGTCCGGGTCCATGTCGGCGCGCGAGACCCAGTCCGGCTCGAGCACCTGCACCGGACTATGCGCCGCATCGCCCAGGACGAGCGCCTGCTCTCCCTTCGAGGTGATCAGGATGCTCATGTGCCCGGGCGTGTGACCGGGTGTCGCCACGGCCGTCAGCTCCCGCGTCAGGCTCTGCTCACCCTGCATGAACTCGATCAAGCCGAGGTCGGCCAGGGGCCAGACGCACTGCGGCGCATTGACGAAGCGCGTCGGCTGGAGCGCGGGGTCATGGGACGATTCCCAGTCCTTCTTGGGCATCCAGTAGCGAGCGCGGGGGAAGGTCGGCACGTACTTCGCGCCCTCGGTCGTGAGGTTCCAGCCCACGTGGTCGCGGTGCAGATGCGTCATGACCACCATGTCCACGTCTTCCGGCCGCACGCCCTTGGCCTTGAAGTCGTGCATCAGCTGGCCCCACGGGGCGTCGGGCGTGTCCGCGGGCTTCGGACCGAGACCCGTGTCGATGAGGATCGTCCGCCCACCGCCGCGGATCAGGTACGATCCCAGATTGAAGCGGACCTTGTGCTCGTGCAAGTGCGACTCGTACGCGGTCCAGTTGTGTTCCGGGATGGTCGGGAAGAAGTTGCACAGGTCGAACTCGAGCATCCCATCCGACAGCATCGTGACTTCCACATCGCCGACGCGGATCACATTGCTCGCCATGCGGGCCTCCGGGGCTCAGTGGTGGTTGACGTCCCTCAGCGCGCAGACTGTACAGGAGAGAACGCGTCGGCGCCAGCCCTCGGCGAGCGCTGGCAGTGCGAGCCGCGGGGCGTGCGGTCAGTCACCGGCGGAAAGGACGACGATCTCTACGCGCCCCACGCCCTCGCCGACCATGCCGAGCGCCTTCGCCGCGCCGAGGCTCAGATCGAGAATGCGCCCGGGCACGTGCGGGCCGCGGTCGTTCACGCGAACCACCACGCTCCGGCCGTTCTCGACGTTCGTCACCCGCAAGCGGGTGCCGAAGGGGAACGTGCGGTGCGCGGCCGTCAGCCGATTCATGTCGTATGCCTCGCCCGACGCGGTCGGGCGCCCCTGGTGTCGCTGCCCGTACCACGACGCGAGCCCCACGATCCGCTTCGTGGGCTCCGGCGAAGCCGCGGCGGGGCTGGCGGGCTGCCGCGTCTCGGCGCAACCCAAGACCACCAGCGTGAGAACGACGAGACCGGCCAGAACGTGTCGGGGGCCCGTCACCGATCAGCCCGCGTTCGTCCGCTCGGCTCCGCGATGACCGCGCTCCCCGATCACCTGGATGTTGATCTCGCGCCGGCGGGGCCCGTCGAGCTCGGCGAAAATGACGGACTGGAACTGGCCCAGCGTGAGATCGTCGTTGTTCACACCGACCACGAGCGTCCGTCCGAGGAGCGCCGCCCGCAGATGCGCCCGCGCGTTTCCACGCTCGCAATCCGAGAAGCGTGGATCGTCGTGTCGATAGCCGTTCCGGTCGGGGACCAGCCGCTCGCTCAGCGCCCGGAGGTCTTCGACGAGGGCGCTCTGGAACTCGTTGATGAAGAGCGCGCAGGTCGTGTGGAGGGTGTTGATCACCGCCATGCCGGTAGAGATCCCGAACGGCTGGATCGCGACCTTCACGAGCGGGGTCACATCCGAGATCTCGGTACGCGCGGTACTGGCCAGAGTCAACGACGTGTTGAAGACGTTCACGGTCGTCCTTTCCCCGCGTGACACTGCTGCGAGTCCGGGTAGGTGCAGCATGGGTCGTGCCACAAGTGGTCGGCGTGTAAGTGCTTGATTTGCGGTTCGTCGCGAGGCGGCGCCGTTCCGGCTGTGCGGAATCGGGCGGACAAACTGACGGCGGGCGGCAAAGCTTACACGATCACCTTCTCCTCGACCGTGATCACCGGCGTGCCTCCCTGGTCGGCGGCGCGCAGGCGGCGGTCACGGCCGAACATCCGTCCCGCTCAGATGTTATCCGCTGCCGCGGTCGACCCAGTCGAAGGAAAGGACCTGGACTCGGTACGAGGCGGCCGGCTCGACCGGCGTGCTGAAGTAGGCCCGACTACCTGCCGGCACACCCCCGGGCACCCATGTGCTCGAGCTCCCGATGACTTGCCCGGCCGCGTCCAGACGCTCGATCGAGAGCCGCATGCGGTCGGCCGGGAGGCCGCCGTTCATATTGTAGATGTACCCGCTGATCACCGGCCGCGGGGAAGCCGCCGTGACCTGGAACTCGATCCGAAAGTACCGATCGAGCGTCTCCTGTGCATAATTCGCCGCCGCGGCGCTCCCGGCGGCGATCAGGACGACGACTACCAGCACGAGAGCCACACGGATTCCGCGCATCGACGCCTCCTTCGCACAACTCGGAACCGTCGGCGCCGGTCGGCGCACCGTGGTTCCGCGGACACGTATATGATGGACGGTGAGGCTCCGGCGATTCGCGGCCTGGGGAATCATCACGGGTTCTCCACCATCCGGGCAGTGTACCCCTTCCGCTCCATGCAGCGGTTGAAGGCCGCTCGGTCCACGCGCTCCGAGCCCGGAAGCGCCAGCGCGCGGGGATCGGCGGCTTCCTTCCGACAGATCGCCATGTCGTGGTCGAGCTTCGCCGGTACCACGCCCGGTTTCTCGTAGATCCATTCCCGTGTCGCACATCCGGCGAACACGCTCGCCGCGCAGAGGAGCGCCGCCGCCCGTCGTGTCACTGGAGCACCCGGTCGGCTTGCTGGAGCAGCGACGAGGGAATCGGCAGGGCGAGCGCGCGAGCGGTTCGGAGATTGATCACGAGCTCGAAGCGCGACGCGCGGGTCACCGGAAGCTCCGAAGGCCGGGCGCCTCTCAGGATTCGATCGACGAGCCCGGCGGCTTGACGGAAGACGTCGGTCCAGACCGCGCCGTACGACAGAAGGCCTCCGGCGTCGACGAAATCGCGGAGCGGGAAGACCGTCGGCAGCCTATTCCGGCTCGCGAACGCCGCGATCGGTTCCCGGCGCGCGAGCGTGAGCTCGTCGGCAAGCACGATGAGGCCCTGCGGTCGCTGGGCCTGGACCTTGGCGACGACTTCCCGAAAGTCGCTGTCGCCTCGGACCTCGACCGACGTCAGCGCCACGTTGCGGGCCCGAGCGGCCGCTTGCGTCGCGCTCAGGTCCACGGCCGCGCTCGCACTGGTGGGATTCCACAGCGCCGTCGCCCGTACGACGCCGGGCACGACCTGCCTCAGGAGCTCGAGGCGGCGCGCGCTCAGCTCGGCGACAAAGGTCGTGAGTCCCGTCAGATTCGCGCCGGGGCCTGCGGGCGTGCCGGTGAGCCCGGCAGCGACCGGGTCGTCCAGCGACACCATGACGATGGGGATCGTCTTCGTCGCGCGCCGGGCGGCCTCGATCGCCGCCACGCCGACGGCCACGATGACGGTGACGTTCAGGCGTACGAGTTCGTCGGCATGCGGCGCGTAGAGTTCGGGCTTGCCCTGCGCGTAGCGGTACCAGATCTTGACTGATTCGCCCTCGAGCCAGGCGCGCTCGCGGAGCCCCGCGCGGAGTACCGGGATCGAGTCCGGCGTCGGCTCGTTGGCGAGGTAACCGATCGAGGGGATGTCGGGCGGCGCCGCCGGCGCCCCCGCGGCCCCGATGGTCAGCACGCTGACCAGGAGAGCGCGGCCGCCGGTCGCGATCCGACGCGCGACGATAAACGCACGACGCGAATCGCCCGGCATGGAGGGAGCCTACCAAAGCGGTGGGGAAATTGGTATGATCCGCACCATGGCGCAAGGGCTGCGCGAACTGGTCGGCCGGGTCATGATCGATCCGGAATTCCTCGCCGAGCTGCAGCGTGCGCCCGAGCCGCTCCTGACCCAGTACGAGTTGAGCGACGCCGAGCGCGCGACCGTCCGGCAAGCACTCGCCCGGCTGACCAAGACACCCGCGAGTGAGCGGCGGCACGAGTTCCGCAGCACGCTCATCAGCCGCGTGGCCACCTAGGCCCCGGCCCGCGCGCGCGTGCCGGCGTCCGCCGCAACACTCGCGTTCCTGCGCGACGTGCGCGTGTTCGAAGCCTTCTCCGACCCCGACCTTGCCTCCGTGGTCGACCGGTTGCGTGAGCGGCAGCTCCGCAGGCGGCAGATTCTCTTTCGCGAGGGCGATCGTGGCGAAGAGATGTTCATCGTGCGGCACGGCACGATGCTCATCTCCAAGGCGGTCACCGGGAAAGTCGAGCAGGTTCTGGTCCGGGTGGAGCCGGCCGACTTCTTCGGCGAGATGAGCTTGTTCGACGGCTCGCCCCGCTCAGCCACCGCTCAGGCCGAGACGGACGTCGAGCTGCTCGTCCTCGGGCGGGATAGCCTGCAGGCGATGACCGAGACCACCCCGCGCGCCGCCGCCACGTTCTTCTACGCGATGGTCCAGGTCTTCATGGAGCGACTTCGGCGGTCCACCCAGCAGGTGGCCGAGGCGACCCGTTGGGGCCTCGAAGCCACCGGCCTCGACGTCGAGGCCCGGTGATGGAGCGGCCGACCCCGGCGAAGTTCGAGCTGCTCGTCCGTCGCGACGGCGACGAGGATTTCGAGCTCCGTCAAGTCGCGAGCGCGGTCGGCTACCTCAACTCGCGACCTCGCCGCGTGGACCCGAAGTCGTTCGAGATCTCCGAGCTGCGCTCGTCTGTCGCCGGCGCGCCCGGGTTCATCCTCAAGAACACGATGACGGACCGATTCCTCCTGCTCTCCGAGCCCGAACGGTTCCTCTGGGAGCAGATGAACGGCGCCACGTCGCTGCAGGAGATCGCGACGGCGTACGTCCTGAAATACGGCGAGTTCGACTTCGACATCATCCCGAGCCTCCTCCGCAAGCTCCAGCGGGGGCAGCTCTTGACATTCGAGCCTCGGTCGCGGCTGCGCCAGGCGCTGGCGCGCAATCGAGGCCGTCTCGTCGTGAAGGCGATCGAGATGGCGCTGACCGGTCTCGAGCGCGTCCGGATCGCGAGTACCAACGTCCACCCGTTCTTCCAGCGCCTCTACCGGTACGGCGGGTTCGCCCTCTTCACGCCCGCGGCCATCGTCGCGTGCGTCGGCCTCACCCTCGTCAGCGCCGGCGCCGCCGTCGCCCTCTCGCGCGACATGCACGACGTGCTCGAAGGCTTCGGCGGCCGGGCCCTGCTCGGCCTCGTCTCGGTCAAGCTGCTCTTCTTCGGGAGCGTGGCGCTCCACCAGTTCGTCCACGGCCTCGCGTGCGTCCACTATCGACGGCGCGTGCGCGAGTTCGGTTTCACTTTCCTGCACGGCTTCGTGCCGACGTTCTACGTGGACGTCACCGACATCTTCATGGCCAGTCGGCGCGCCCGGGTCGTCACCGCCGTCACCGGCGCGCTCGTGCACCTGGTGCTGGGCGCCGTCGGGTTCATCGCCGCCGCCTACGCCCCGGTGGGCAGCTTCACGCAGGCGTTCGCGGCCGCGTCCGGGATCATCCAGTG
>Ga0209157_1003273_pt1 | contig 12529 bp, 12 predicted proteins | sample GraSoiAngelo_135_FD_185892 | JGI IMG/M metagenome (GOLD analysis project Ga0209157, IMG submission 185892) | Grasslands soil microbial communities from the Angelo Coastal Reserve, California, USA - 14_0929_05_40cm (SPAdes) (version 2) | ecosystem: Environmental > Terrestrial > Soil > Grasslands ... | reverse complement strand
GCCGGCGCCGCCCGCGCCGAGCTGTACCACGCGCTCGAGCCTCGCGTCGGGCAGGCCGCGCCGGAAGCCCTCGGCGAAGCCCGACCAGTCGGTGTTGTGGCCGCTCAGCCTGCCGTCCCGGATCACCACCGTGTTCACTGCGTTGAGCGCCCGCGCGTCTTCCGACAGACCGTCGAGCAGCGGAATGATCGCCTGCTTGCACGGATAGGTGATGTTCAGGCCGGCGAAGCCCATGCGCTGCGCCGCGGTGAGCAGCTCCGGGAGCGCCTCGACGCCGACACCGAGCTTGTCGAGATCGATGAGCTTGTAGAGGTAGCGCAGGCCCTGCTCGTCGGCTTCGCGCTCGTGCAGGGCGGGCGAGCGCGATAGCTGGATTCCGGCGCCGATGAGGCCGCACAGATATGAAGCCTTCACGGGATTTTTTCACTTACGCAGTTTGGCGAGCTCACCCTGGAGAGCCGAGACGGTTTCCGCACCCACGAGCTCGGAGTGCTTGGCGATCACCGGCTTCATCTTCTCGCGCAACTTGGCGAGCTCGACCGCCGACAGCTCCGTGACCTGCATGCCATTCTTCTTCAGGTTTTCCAGCGCGGTACCTGCCGCCTCGCGCGCGACCTGGCGCTGATATTTCGACGCCTCGACGCCCGCGTCGACCAGGATCTTCCTGTCCGAGACGGTTAGCGTGTCCCAGACCTTTTTGCTGAAGATCAACGACTGCGGGTTGTACTGGTGATTGCTCAGCACGATGTGCTTTTGCACCTCATAGAGCTTGTTGGCGCTGATGACCGTCGCCGGGTTTTCCTGCCCGTCGATCGCCTTCTGATCGAGCGCGGCGTACACCTCGGGGAAGGGAAGCGGCGTCGGGTTGGCGCCGAGCGCCTTGACCCAGTCGACGTTGATCGCGTTGGGGATCACGCGCAGCTTCAGCCCGGCGATGTCGTCGACCTTGTGGATCGGGCGCCTGCTGTTAGTGATGTTGCGAAAACCCAGCTCCCAGTAAGCAAGGCCCACGATTCCCTTGGCTTCGAGCTTCTGGTGCATCATCCTGCCGAAGGGCCCGTCGACGACCGCGTCCGCTTCCTTGGGGTTGGCGAACATGAACGGGAAGTCGTAGACCCCGAACTCCTTGGCCTGCGAGGCCAGGATCCCCGAGTTCAGAACCACCATATCGAGCGTTCCGCCTTGCAGCGCCGAGACGTTGGCCTGATCGCCGCCCAGCACGCCGCCCGGAAACAGGTTGATCTTGATCCTGCCGCCGCTCCTGGCGGTCACGATCTCGGCGAACTTCTCCATCCCCATCACCAGCGGATGGCCCTTGGGGTTTTGCGTGGCGAACTTGAGCTCCTGCGCCTGCGCGGGCAGCCAGGCGAGCAGCGCCGCGAGGCATGCACTGAATGCAAATTGCCTTTTCATCTTCTCCTCCTCAATTTGAAAACCATTTGGCGGGCACGATGACGAGCTGCGGGAACAGCACCATCAGGAACATCATCGCGAACTCCGCCCACATGAACGGCAGCATGCCGCGCGTGACGTCGTCCATCCTGATGCGGCCGACGCCGGCCACGGTGTTGAGCACGGTGCCTACCGGCGGCGTGATCAGGCCGATGGCGTTGTTGATGACGAACAGCACGCCGAAGTACACCGGGTCGATGCCCGCAGCCCTGACCACCGGCATCAGCACCGGGGTCAGGATCAGGATGGTCGGCGTCATGTCCATCGCCGTGCCCACCGCCATCACCAGCACCATGATCGCGATCATCAGCAGCATCTGGCTGCCCATGAAGGGCTCGAGCAGCGCGATCATCTGCTGGGGAATCTGGGCGACGGTGATCAGCCAGGACGAGACCAGCGCCGCAGCGACCAGGAACATGATGATCGCGGTGGTCTTGGCGGCGCTGACGAATACGCTGAAGATCTGCGGGAGCGTTATCTCGCGATAGACCACGGTGGCGACGAACAACGCGTACACCGCCGCCACCACCGCCGCCTCGGTGGGCGTGAACACGCCAAAGCGCAGGCCGACGAGAATAATTAACGGCAGCATCATCGCCCAAATGGATTCGCGCAGCGCCTTCATCATTTCGGCGAACGACTTGCGCGGCGGCACCGGAATCTGCTCGCGCCGGCTGAGCCACCACCAGGTCACCCAGAGCGAGGCGCCGATCAACAGGCCCGGCACGATGCCGGCCAGGAACAGCCTGGTGATCGACACGTTGGCGGCGACGCCGAAGATCACGAAGCCGATCGACGGCGGGATGATCGGCGCGATGATGCCGCCGGCGGCGAGCAAACCGGCGGACCGAGCCTTGTCGTGACCGGCCCTGACCATCATCGGCAGCAACAGCGCGGTGAGCGCCGCCGCATCGGCGACCGCCGAGCCCGACAGGGACGCGAGCAGGCAGGCGGCGATGATCGCCACGTAACCGAGCCCGCCCCTGACGTGGCCGACCACCGCGAGCGCCACGTCGACGATGCGCTTCGACAGCCCGCCGACGTTCATGATCTCGCCGGCCAGCAGGAAGAACGGCACCGCCAGCAGCGTGAAGCTGTTGGCGCCTTCGATCAGGTTTTGCGCCAGGATCTGCGCGTCGAATAGGTTGAGATGCCACATCAGGGCCATGCCGCTCACCAGCAACGCGTAGGCGATCGGGATGCCGAGGGCCATGGCGCCGAGCAGGGAGCCGAGAAAGACCGCGATGGTCAAGGCTTCTCCTCGGTTCCCTTGATCATCACCAGGTCGGCCTCCGAGAGCTGCCCGGTCAGGATGCGCCACAGATCGCGCAGCAGCAGCACCGCCGCGAACACTGCGAACACCACGCCCGTGCCATAGACGAAGGCCATCGAAGCCCCGGTCACCGGTGCTTCCACATGCAGGTTGATGCGCGCCTGCGCCAAGGCGCCGGAGAACACCAGCCAGGTGGCATACAGCATCAGCAGATGGCCGAGCACCAGACAGATTTTCTTGCCCAGCACCGGCAGGCGCGAGACCAGGAAGTCGCTGCCGAGGTGACCGTGCTCCCTGAGCGCGACGATCGCGCCGAGGAAAGTCACCCAGAGGAACAGCCAGCGCGACACTTCTTCCGAAACGATGATGCCGGAGTTGAAGGCGTAGCGCAGCACCACATTGCCGAACACCATGACCACCATCACTGCCAGGAAGGCCGCGATCAGGATCTCGATCAGGCGGCAAAACGCATCGATGACGCGGGTCACGCCTCCTCCTTCCTCTGGCCAAATGCTAGCATCCAATGACGACAGCCTGCAGCATTGCGTCGCGGAGGATATTGTCCGTATGGCGAGCCGAGAGCGCCTGCCCGAGCCTTCCAATCCGCTGGGAATGGACGGCATCGAATTCGTCGAATACGCCACCAACCAGCCGCAGGCCTTCGGCGACCTGCTGCAGCGCATGGGCTTCGTGCCGCTCGCGCGCCACCGCTCGCGCGAGGTGATGCTCTACCGGCAGGGCCCGATGAACCTGATCGTCAACTCGCATGGCGCGACCACCGGCATGCCGACGGTATCGGCGGTGGCTCTTCGCGTGCGCGATGCCGCTTTTGCGCACAAGCATTCGCTCGACCTCGGCGCCTGGGACATGCCGACGCGCGCCTCGGCGATGGAGCTCAACATCCCGGGCATCCACGGCGTCGGCGACAGCCTGATCTACTTCGTCGACCGCTACCGCGATTTCTCCATCTACGACGTCGATTTCATACCCCTGCCGGGGGCTGATCCGCGGCCGCCCGCGCTCGCCGGCCTGCACTACTTCGGCGTGGTCCAGGCCATCCTGGGCGAGCGCACGCGCGACTGGGTGGACTTCTACAGGCATCTATTCGGCTTCTCGGTGCTGCCGCGCGGCCAGTATTTCGGCGTGCTCCCGAAGGGCACGCTGCTCGAGAGTCCCTGCCACAAGTTCTATCTCCAGCTGATCGAGCCGCCGCCGGGCGCCGACGACATACAGTGGGACGAAGGCCTGGTGCGGCTCGGCCTGGGCGCAGCGAACGTGCCGGTAGCGGTGCGCGCCCTGCAGGAGCGCGGCATCGTGTTCGTCGACCACGGCTCGGTGCAGCCGAGCGACAAGGGCGCGCTGACCCAGTTTTATCTGGGCGGCGTCACCTTCGAACTGGTGGTAAGTCATTTATGAATCTTGACCATTTCGGCATGGATACGATCACGCTAGCGGGGCCGCTCGAGGCGAAGCTGCGTGCGGTGAAGGCGGCGGGATTCACGCAGATCATGCTGAACGCCACCGACATCGTCGGCCATCCCGAGGGCGAAAGCGCCGCGATCGCCGCGGTGCGCGCAAGCGGCCTGCGCGTGACCGGATTCCAGGTGCTGCGCGATTTCGAAGGCCTGGCGGGCCACCTGCACGCGTACAAAGTCGACGTGGCTAAAGCGATGCTGGAGATGTGCCACGCGCTGGGCTCCAGCATCCTGCTCGCCTGCTCTTCGACCTCAGCGCATGCGACCGGCGAAACGGATTCATTGAAGGCAGATCTGCAGAAGCTCGCGCTGCTGGCGGTCCCGCTCAACATTCGCATCGCATACGAAGCGCTGTCCTGGGGACGTTACGTGAACGAGTTCCCGCAGTCCTGGGACCTGGTGCAGGAGGCCGATCGCGCGAATCTCGGCGTGTGCCTGGACTCGTACCATATCCTCGCCAACCGCACCGACCTCGGGCTCCTGCCGGACATCGATCCGCAGAGAGTGTTCCTGGTTCAGCTGTCGGATTTCATGTGGCAGGAGCTGCGCTCGCCGGAGGACCGCATCGATACCGCGCGGCACTTCCGGGTCTTCCCCGGCGAGGGTGTGCACAACGAACAGCTGGCCGAGCTGGTGCGGCAGGTCGACGGCATGGGCTACCGGGGCGATTACAGCTTCGAGGTTTTCAACGACGATTACCGGCAGCTCCCGCTGCCGATGGTGTGCGAGCGCGCCAAGCGCTCGGTGAAATGGGTGAGCGATCTCGTGTCGCGCCGCAGCCTGCCGCTGCGCCGCGCCAGCGCATCCCGCGGATGAATGCTCTTGCAATCTACGACAAGCTGACCGCGGGCCGCAGCCGCTTCGTCCGCGTCGATGAGCTTTGCGCGCGCGCCGCCGAAGCCGAACCGGGGCTGCTGCCCGCGCGGCAGGAGCTGGAAGCCGAAGCGAATCTCCCGCTGCGCGACAAGAAAGGGCTGGAAAAAGCGCAGGGCGAATTCCTGTCGCGAGTGCTTGCCGACCGGGCGTGCGGCGCGCATCTGTGCCACGCCATGCTCCTACCGCGGCAGGAATCGATCGCGTTGCTGCCAAGATTCGAAGACACCGGGCAGGCAGACCTGAACGGCGCGCGGATCGAGCGCCACGGCAAGGCATCGATCGTCACGATGCGCAACCCGCGCTATCTGAACGCGGAGGACGAATCGACGCTCGACGGCATGGAGACCGCGGTCGACCTGGCGCTGCTCGACCCGGAGACCGAAGTCTGCGTCCTGCGTGGCGGCGCCGTCGAGCATCCGAAATTCGCCGGCCGGCGCCTGTTCGGCGCCGGCATCAACCTCACGCATCTCTATCAGGGCAAGATCCGCTTTCTCTGGTACCTGATCCGCGATCTCGGCTACGTCAACAAGCTCTACCGCGGGCTCGCCACCGCCGATTCTTGGCCGGAGGAGAGGAGCATCGAGAAGCTCTGGATCGCGGCGGTTGATGGATTCGCGATCGGCGGGCATTGCCAGGTTCTGCTGACGATGGACTACACGCTCGCCGCGCACGATGCCTACCTGACGCTGCCGGCGCGCAAGGAAGGCATCATTCCGGGCGCCGCCAACCTGCGCCTGCCGCGCTTCGTCGGCAACCGCATCGCGCGCCAGGCGGTGATGGCCGAGCGCCGCATCGACTGCGCGAGCCCGGAAGGGCGCCTGATCTGCGACGAGATCGCGCCGGCGGCGGAGATGGAGGCGGCGCTCGAGCGCACGGTTGAAAAGCTGACCGGCTCCGGCGTGGTCAGTGCGGCCGGCAACCGGCGCGCGTTCCGCGCCGGCGAGGAGCCGCTCGATCTGTTCCGCCGCTACATGGCGGTGTACGCGCGCGAGCAGGCATACTGCCACTTCAGCCCGGCGCTCGTCGCCAACCTGGAGAAGAACTGGAAAGTAAAATGAAAATTCTGGTCCTGCACGGCCCCAACCTTAACCTCTTCGGCCGCCGCGAGCCGCATATCTACGGCACGATGACGCTCGCCGAGATCAACGAGAAGCTGCAGGTGCTCGCGCGCGAGCTCAAGGTCGAGCTGGTCGTGTTCCAGTCGAACCACGAAGGCGCGCTCGTCGACCTGTTCCACAAGCACATGGATGACGCCGCTGGCGCGCTCATCAACCCCGGCGGCCTGACGCAGCACGGCGTTTCGCTGCACGACTGCATCAAGGCGATGCCGTTCCCGGTGATCGAGGTGCACATGTCGAACCGCCACGCGCGCGAGGAATGGCGCGGCCATTCGATCATTTCGTCAGCAGCGAAAGGCACGGTCGAGGGCTTCGGCTGGCGTTCGTATGCTGCGGCGCTGCGGCTCGCCGTCGAGCTGGCCGAGGAGAAGAAAAAGTAGCAATGCGCGACGCCTGCCTGGTGGTCGTCGACGCGCAGAACGACTTCATGCCCGGCGGCGCCCTTGCGGTGCCTCGCGGCGACGAAGTCGTTCCGGTGATCAATTCACTGGCGACGCGCTTCGAGAACGTGGTGCTGACACAGGACTGGCATCCGCGCGGCCATGCCTCGTTCGCCTCGTCGCATCCCGGCACGAAGCCTTTTGAAATGATTCAATTGCATTACGGGAAACAAGTTCTATGGCCGGACCACTGCGTGCAGGGAGCAGCCGGTGCCGCCATCCATTCCCGGCTGGACGTTCAGAAAGCCCAGCTGGTGATCCGCAAGGGCCATCACCGCGACATCGACAGTTACTCGGCTTTTCTCGAGGCGGACCGCAAAACCGCTACCGGTCTCAAGGGGTATCTGAAGGAACGAGGAATCAAACAGGTTTTCCTGTGCGGACTTGCCACTGATTTCTGCGTCGCGTGGACTGCACTCGATGCGCGCGCCGCGGGCTTCGAGACGAGCGTGATCGAGGACGCCTGCCGCGCCATCGACCTCGAAGGATCGCTAGGGCGCGCCTGGAGCGACATGACGAAGGCCGGCGTGCGGCGCGTGCAGTCAGCGGCGCTCTAATCTCCGGCTGTACAGCGACATCGCGAAGCAGAACGCGAAGTAGACCAGCGCCGCGAAGAGATAGGCCTCGACGCCGTATCCGCTCCACGCCGGATCCTGCAGCGACACCTTGATCGTCTGCAGCAGGTCGAACAGGCCGATGATGACGACGAGCGAGGTGTCCTTGAAGAAGCCGATGATGGTGTTGACCAGAGGCGGCACCGCGATGCGCAGCGCCTGCGGCAGGATCACCGTGCCGGTCTTCTGCCAGTAAGTCAGGCCGACAGCATCCGCCGCTTCATATTGCTCCTTTGGAATCGCCTGCAGTCCGCCGCGCACTACCTCCGCCAGGTAGGCGGCGGCAAAGAGGATCAGCGCGATCTGCGCGCGCAGCAGCTTGTCGATCGACACGCCGGCGGGCAGGAACAGCGGCAGCATGACCGAAGCCATGAACAGGATCGAGATCAGCGGCACGCCGCGGACCAGCTCGATGAAGCCGACGCACAGCGCCTGGATCACCGGCATGCCCGAGCGCCGGCCGAGCGCGAGCAGGATCGAGAGCGGAAAGGCAAGCGCGATGCCGAAGGTGCTCAGCAGCAAGGTGAGGATCAGCCCGCCCCAGCGCTCGTTCTCGACGTAAGGCAGCCCGAGCACTCCGCCCCACATCAGGATGCCGATGACAGACAGCCCGGCGAGCCACAACAGGACGAGCCACCATCTCCAGAAAATCCTCCAGGCACTAAGAGCCCAAAGCAGAACCAAAAGGATGCTGGCGAGCGCGGGACGCCAGTGCTGCTCGTAGGGATAGGTGCCGAAGAGGATGAAGCGGTGCTTCTCGGCGATGAAGCCCCAGCAGGCGCCCTGGACGGCGCGGCAGGCCTTCGAGTCGGGCTGCCACACCGCCTGGAGCAACGCCCAGTCGATGAACCTCCATGCCAGAAAGGCAATGACCACCCCGAGAACGGCGGACAGGAGCCTGTTCATTTGAGGCGCGCGTTGTACCAGTTCATGAACACCGAGATCGACAGGCTGATCGTCAGGTAGACCGCCATGATGATGGCGATGCCCTCGATCGCCTGCCCGGTCTGGTTGATGATGGTGTTGGCGATCGACACCAGGTCCGGGTAGCCGATCGCCACCGCGAGCGAGCTGTTCTTGGTGAGGTTGAGATACTGGCTGGTGAGCGGCGGCACGATGACGCGCAGGGCCTGCGGCAGCACCACGTGGCGCATCGCGAGCCGGCGCGTGAGGCCAAGCGCGTAGGCTGCCTCGCGCTGGCCGCGGGACACGGAAAGAACGCCGGCGCGCACGATCTCGGCGATGAATGCGGCGGTGTAAGTCACCAGGCCGACCAGCAGCGCCGCGAACTCCGGCGTGATCGCCAGTCCACCGCTGAAGTTGAAGCCCTCGAGGACCGGCGCGCTGCCCGGCAGCGGGAAGAAGATCCCCCGATTGGAGAGGAATACGCCGGGCAGCGGCTGCAGCGCCTGCGGCGGCGGCGGGAGCGTCTCGGTGATCAGGGCGTACCAGAAGAACAGCTGCACGAGCAGCGGCACGTTGCGCATGAACTCGACGTATGCGCGGCTGACGGCTTTCAGCAATCGATTTGCCGATACCAGAAACAAACCTATCGCGGCGCCGAGCACGGTAGCGAGCACGATGCCGGCGAGCGACACCTTGAAGGTGTTCGCGAGCCCGACGACGAGCGCCTTCAGGTAGGTGTCGGCGGCGCTGTAGCGCTGGAACGGCGCCTCGCCGATCTCGAAGCCCGCTTCGCGCCACAGAAATGCGAAACCGCTTGCGATCCGCCGCGCTTCCAGGTTGGCAAGCGTGTTAGAAACCAGGTACCAGGCGACGCCGAGCAGCGCCGCGAGCGCAGCCGCCTGATACGCTATCCGTTTCGCCTTTCTATGATCGAGCGCCATGACCGCCCGTAAGCTTACCCGCCAAGACCTGCGCGACGCCGCCGAGAAATTCAAGAACTGGGGACGCTGGGGACCGGCGGACGAGATCGGCACGCTCAACTACACGCAGGCCGAGGACATCGTCGCCGCGGCGCGCCTGGTGCGCAAGGGCAAGGTCATCTCGCTCGCGCTCAACTTCGACCAGAACGGGCCGCAGGGCGCAAAGAGCAAGTACCCGTCGCTCGGCCGCATCAACCCGGTGCACACGATGCTGCGCACCGGCACCGACGCCTACTCCGGCGTGCTCGACCATCGCGGCATCCGCGCCGCCGACGACATGGTGGTGATGCCGCTGCAATGCGGCACGCAATGGGACGGCCTGGGCCACATCTTCTACGAGAACTCGATGTGGAACGGCTACGACTGCCGCGAGGTGACTTCCTTCGGCGCGCAGAAATGCGGCATCGAGAAGACGAAGCACCGGATGGTCGGGCGAGGGGTGTTCCTCGACGTGCCCAGGGCGCTCGGCATGGAGGTCCTGCCCGATGGGCACGCGATCACCAGCGAGGAGCTGGACAGGACGGCAAAGAAGGAAAACGTGGAAGTACGGCGCGGCGACTACGTCATCGTGCGCACCGGGCAGATGGAGGCGAAGCTCGCCGCCGGCAGCTGGGACGGCTATCCGGGCGGCGATGCACCGGGGTTCTCGTTCGAGACGCTCGGCTGGATCCACCGCCGGCAGATCGCCGCGGTCGCAGCCGACACCTGGGGCTGCGAGGTGCGGCCGAACGAGACCGAGCCGGGCATCAACCAGCCCTGGCACTGGATCACGATCCCGATCATGGGCCTGACGATGGGCGAGATCTTCTACCTCGCAGAGCTCGCCACGGACTGCGCGGCGGACGGCGTCTACGAGTTCATGTTCGTGGCGCCGGCGATCCCCATCACCGGCGCCGTGGGCTCGCCGACCAATCCGCTGGCGATCAAATGAAAGCCAGCGGCGCGCAGATCCTGGCGGAGATGCTCGCCGGTTACGGCGTGTCTCATGTCTTCATGGTCCCGGCGGTGCTGCGCCGCACGTTTGCGGAGATGGAGCGCCGCACCTCCATCCGCCGCATCCACACCCACGGCGAAAAAGCCGCGGCTTACATGGCCGACGGCTATGCGCGCGCTTCCGGCAAGCCCGGCGTGTGCATGGCGCAGGTCGTCGGCGCGCTGAACCTGGCCGCCGGGCTGCGCGACGCCTGGCTCGCGCACTCGCCGGTGATCGCCTTCACCGGCGGGCGCGACCCGAAGACCAAGTTCCGCCAGGTGTACCAGGAGATCGACGACGTGCCGGCGTTCGAGCCGGTGACGAAGTGGAACGCCACGGTGGACGCCGTCGAGCGCTTCCCGGACATGCTGCGCCAGGCGTTTCGCGTCGCCACCTCGGGCGCGCCCGGTCCGGTGCACCTGCAGTTCCGCGGCAACGAAGGGCAGCTCGACCAGGAAGAAGCGGAGATGGAGCCGCTCGTCGAGCCGCAGTTCGCGCGCGTGCCCGCCTTTCGACCTCAGGCAGATCCAAATGACATAAAGAAAGCTCTCCACTACCTGCAGCACGCAGATCGTCCGGTGATCATCGCCGGCGGCGGCGTGCGCTGGTCGGGCGCCGGCCCCGAGCTCGTCGCGCTCGCCGAGGCGCTCTCGATCCCGGTCGCCACCTCGCTCAATGGCAAGGACTGCATTGCCGCCTCGCACTCGCTCGCGGTAGGGGTTGTCGGCAGCTATTCGCGCGAAAGCGCGAACCGCGTCGTCGCCGCGGCCGACCTGGTGTTCTTCATCGGCACCTCGGCCGGCGGGATGACGACGCACGCCTGGACGGTGCCGAAGATCGGCGTGCCGGCGATCCAGATCGATATCGAGGCTGAAACCATCGGCCGCAACTATCCCGTGAAGGTCGGCATTCTCGGTGATGCAAAGGTTACCCTCGCTGCACTACTGAAGCTTTCGTCAAACGTGCAACGATCGAAATGGCTTGAACAGGTAAAAAGCATTTGCCGGGAATGGCAGAGCAAGTACCAGCCGGCGCTCGAGTCCGACGCCGCGCCGATGCGCCCGGAAAGAATCTGCGCCGAGCTGAGCCGGCATGTGCCCGAGGACGCGATCGTGCTCGCCGACACCGGGCATGCCGGCATGTGGATGGGCGGCATGTACGACCTGCGGGGACGCCAGAGCTTCCTGCGCAGCGCCGGCCACCTCGGCTGGGCGTTTCCCGCCGGCCTGGGCGCGAAATGCGCCGCCCCCGGGCGGCCGGTGGTGACCTTCACCGGCGACGCCGGGTTGTGGTATCACCTCGGCGAGATCGAGACCGCGGTGCGCTGGAACATCGCGGCGGTCACGGTGGTGAACAACAACGCGAGCGGCAACCAGTCGAAGCGGGGGTTCGACCGCGCCTACGGCGGCGAGCAGACCGCGCAGGCGCGCGAGCTGTGGACCTACCGCATGGTCGATCTCGCGCGCGTCGCGACCGACATCGGCGCGCTTGGAATTCGCGTCGAGCGGCCGCGGGATTTTCCCCCGGCCCTGGAAAAGGCGATCGCGAGCGGCAAGCCGGCCATCGTCGATGTCGTCACCGACATCGAGGCCATCGCGCCGGCCGCGGTGAGCGGCTAGGAGGAAGAAATGACGAGCTTTCTAAAGACCCTGCTTTTCTTGATCGCCGGCACTGCGTTCGCCCAGCCCTATCCGTCCAAACCGATCCGGGTGATCGTTCCGTTCTCGCCTGGCGGACCGGTGGATGTCGTGATGCGGCTGCTGTCCCCCAAGATGACCGAGATGCTGGGCCAGCCGCTGGTGATCGAGAATAAGACCGGCGCGGGCGGCAACCTTGGTGTCCAGCAAGCCGCGCGCGCCCCGGCCGACGGATACACCGTGCTCGCGACTTCCTCTTCCTTTGCCGTCAATCCCGCGCTCACGCCCGATGCCGGCTATAACCCGGAAAAGGATTTCATCGCCGTCGCGGTCGTCGCATCGCAGCCCAACTTCATCGTCGTCAACGCGGCGTTTCCGGCGCGAACCCTCGCCGAGCTGCTGCAGATGGCGCGCACGCAGAAGCTGGCCTTCGCCTCGCCCTCGAGCGGCACGACGCCGCATCTGACCGCCGAGAACCTTTTCAAGGTGCGCGCCAAAGTGGATATCACGCACGTGCCGTTTCGCGGCGCGGGTCCGGCGGCGGCCGCGGTGCTGGGCGGCGAGCCGCCGATCGGCTCGATGGCGGGCACAGCGCCGATGCCCCACCTCAGGTCCGGCAAGCTGCGCGCGCTCGCGGTGTCGTCGAGCAAGCGGCTCGCCTCGCTCCCCGACGTGCCGACGCTGAACGAGCTCGGCTACCCCGACATGGAGGACTACACCTGGGTCGGGCTGTTCCTGCCCGCAGGGACACCCGCCGCGATTGCGCAGAAGCTGAACGACGCGGT
>Ga0209157_1003269_pt1 | contig 12543 bp, 12 predicted proteins | sample GraSoiAngelo_135_FD_185892 | JGI IMG/M metagenome (GOLD analysis project Ga0209157, IMG submission 185892) | Grasslands soil microbial communities from the Angelo Coastal Reserve, California, USA - 14_0929_05_40cm (SPAdes) (version 2) | ecosystem: Environmental > Terrestrial > Soil > Grasslands ... | reverse complement strand
TTGAGATGTCGGCTCATAGCTGCAGCGGCGTATTCCACGCCTTGAGTTGCGCGATCTCCGGCACGTCGCGGCCGAGCGGCTCGAGCGCGGGCGAGGGCCCGCGCTCGAGGAACCGCCCGCGGCCGCGCTCGGCGGCGAGCTTGCCATCCGCGACGACCACCTCGCCGCGCGACAGCACGGTGACCGGCCAGCCGGTCAGCACGCGCCCTTTATAAGGCGTGTAGCCGGTGCGGTCGTGGGTCGTTTCGACGGTCACTTTCCTTTCCGGGTCCCAGATCGCGATGTCGGCATCGGAGCCGACGGCGATGGCGCCCTTCCTCGGATACAGGCCGTAGGTCTGCGCGTGGCGCGTCGAGGTCAGGTTGACGAACTCCTCAAGCGTGATGCGGTTTTTCCCATACGTGAAAAGCAGTGGCAAGCGCAGCTCGAGCCCCGGCACGCCATTCGCCATCTCCTTGAAAGTGGTCTTCTCGCCCTTGGGCAGCTTCCCTTCCATACCGTAGGGCGCATGGTCCGACGAGTAGACGTGCAGCGTGCCGTCCTTCAAGCCGCGCCAGCAGGCTTCCTGCGCCTTTTCGTCGCGCGGCGGCGGGCTGCAGCAGAACAGCGCGCCCTGCAGGCCGATATCGATGTCCTTCGCGGTCAGAAAAAGGTATTGCGGGCAGGTCTCGCCAAACACCTTCAATCCCCTGGCGCGCGCCTGCCGAATCGCTTCGATTCCCTCCGGAGTGGACACGTGCACGATGAGGATCGGGCAGTCGACCAGCTCGCCAAGCTTGACCACGCGCTCGATTGCCTCCGCTTCCGCGCCGCGCGTGTGGCAGATGGCGTGGTAGCGGGGCAGGGTATTGCCCTGTTTCACCATGCGCCCCGCGAGCCACGAGATCACGCCGTGGTTCTCCGCGTGCACCATGACGAGGGCGCCGTTCTTCCGCGCCGCGGCCATCACGTCGAGGATCTGCTCATCCGTCAGGCGCGTGCGCTCGTACGTCATGAAGATCTTGAACGAGCGTACACCCGAGCGGATCGCCGCCGGCAGGTCGCGCTGCAGCGTGCGCTCGTCGGGGTTGGCGATGATGAGATGAAACCCGTAGTCGATCACCGCCTTCGCGCGCGCCCGCGAGTGATAATCCGCCAGTACTTCCGCGAGCACGTCGCCGCGGTGCTGCGCGCAGAATGGAATCACGGTGGTCGTGCCGCCATGCGCCGCCGACACCGTCGCGCTATAGAAATCGTCCGCCGTCATCACGCCCATCGAGGAGAGCTGCTCGATGTGGCAATGGCTGTCGACGCCGCCCGGCAACACCAGCTTTCCCGCTGCATCGATGGTTTTTCTTCCAGTGAGACCCGGCTTCAGCTCGACGATCTTGTCGCCCTCGATGCCGACGTCGACGCGAAACGTTTTTTCCGCGGTGACGACGGTTCCGCCGCGGATGACGAGATCGAGGGCCATGCGCGATTTTGCTATAATTCGCGCCCTCCGCGCCCGTAGCTCAGTTGGATAGAGTACCTGGCTACGAACCAGGGGGTCGTGGGTTCAAATCCTGCCGGGCGCGCCAAACTACATCAACGGCTTAGTGATTTCCCGCCTAGGCCGTTTTTCTTGCCGCGGGGACTTCGACGGGGACCTGAGCGCGGTGCTGGGCAATCAGCGATGCGAGCGGGGATTGTGTCGCAGCGCGCCGAGCGCGCTGCGCGTATCCTTCGCTTCGAAGTCGAATCACGCAGTTCTGGCGCTGCGCGCCTACAACCTGAAGGGAGAGCCATGAACAAGAACATAACCGTCGTCCTCCTCCTCGTGCTCGCGGTCGGCTGCAGTAGCAAACCGCAGGATGGAGCCTACGCGCCGCCGATGGATTCGACGCGCAAGGTGAGCGAGCAGGACTGCAGCAGATCCATCGATACCGACGGCGGCAACCTGATGTGCCGTGAGGTCACTGAGCGCGAGCGCCGCGCCAAGATCGCGGAAGAAGCGCGGCAGGCCAGGGCCCGGAGGGAAGCCGAGGAGCGCGCCGCGCGCGAGCGCCTCGAGCGTGAGCGCGCCGAGCAGCTTGCCCTGGAAGAGGCCGCCCAGAAGCAGCGGGCTGCCGAGGAGGAGCGGCTCGCCGCCGAGCGCCGCCGGCTGGAGGCCGAGGCCGCGCGCAAGGCCCAGGAAGAGCGCGAGCGTCAGGAGAGGGCGGAGGCAGAAGCCCGTGCCCGCCAGGAGAGGGCGGAGGCAGAAGCCCGTGCCCGCCAGCTCGCCGAGCAGGAAGCGCGTGAGGCAGCCGAGCGTGAGTGTCGGCGTCTCGCGCAGGAACGCCTCGACGGCCGCGCTCTACTCGTGAACTTCGTCGACAACTACGGCAAGGTCGAGGAAAACAAGGGGATAGCTGGGCAGATCACCGCGTTCCTCAACAAGGCTCGCAAGGTGAAGCCATGCCCGCCAGCATGAAGGCACCACGGGCCGCGCTATGGGGTTGACGGAGTTAGGGCTCCGTCCCCGAACTATTCGTCCTGCGGGGAGTCAACAGCACAGAACAGGTCACAAGGGTGCAAGAAGCTCGGAACGGGCGGCGCCGTGATTCTGTTGCGTCAATGAGTTACGCCCAGAGGATTACGTACGAACCAGGGGGTCGTGGGTTCAAATCCTGCCGGGCGCGCCAGATTTCTCTGCAGACATCAGGCGGTTGGGGCTCTCCATTCCACCCGCTTTTTGTTTTAGCGCGACGAGTGCGGGACTTTTGCGGGACTCCGCCTGACACGCCTTCTCCGCGGCCTCGATTAGATTCGCAAGCTCAGCCGCCGAGTAGTGCGTAGCCGCAGCAGGGCCGTGCCGATGCGCTCAAGCGCCGGCATGATTCGGCCCCGGGACGGCTGGATCGTTCAGGTCCATGTGCAGCGAATGAGCGCCGCCCGGTCGGCAACGGGCGCCTGCGCCTGGTAACGATGGTAGAAGACCCGCAGGCCGTCCGGGCCCTCCTGGAGTCGCTGGGGCTGCCCGCCGCGGTGCCCCACCCGCGCACCACCTCGACCGCGTCCGTCCCGGATCCCCGAGATCCCCCACCGGGCGGCCCCCCAACGTGACCCTTGACTTCGCCGTCATCCGCGGCGTATACGGCCACTTAAAGTGGCGCCGTAAGGGGTTGCGCCGTTGCCCCGCGGCAGGTCCGGCCGAGAAAGGGCTTTTATACCGGCTACGCTCTCGACTTAGAGGTTCCGCCGCCAGCCCGGACTTGGCCCGACGGGCGTTTTTCGGGCGGTAATCTTCGGGCTCATACTGATCTTGGAGGGGAAGCCATGAATTACAGAGCGCGAATAGCATTCGTAACCAGTGTCGCCTTGATTCTGCTGATAGCTGGTTTGGTGACGGGGCAGTCGAGCGCAGCAGGTGATAGGGCGGAAATAAGAGCAACCGGAACATTCACAACCGTTTTCAGTTCGAACATAGGCGATCAGACTGTCGGCAATCTCCAGATCCTCTCTCGATACGCCGTGAGCTCGTTCACTGGATCGCTTGTAGGAACGACCGTCACTCTGCAGACGGTAGCTAGAGACGATGTGGTGGAACATAAAGCGTTCCAGACGAACACAGGTAGCTTTTTTGGAAAGTTGGACGAACTGAAGGGCAGCTTCTCCATTATTAACCACGTTGTTGCCGACAGATCGCGCTGCGTGCTTGGTGTTCCTTGCCCAGGTAGTCTCATTCCGACCGAAGGCAAATTCACGGTAGTCGAGGGCACCGGCAAGGGCGAGCTAGAAGGCATCTGTGGGGGCGGAACTTTTGAGAATCCTAGCGGCTCGCTTTCCAGCTATGACTTTACCTTCCGATTCGGCAAGGACTGCAAGGCCAACAACTAGGCGGATCTCTTCCTAACCTTGAGCCGTCAGCACGAGCTCACCGCCCTTAAGACCGCGGGCGTCAGTCTCTACCGTGTGAGCCTGCCGATCCTCCTGCTGGCGTTCGGGGTAAGCGTCGGTGCGGGCGTGTTCCAGGAGACGCTTCTCCCGGTCTTGAATTCCAAGGGAGAGGAGGTGGACAGGATCAGGATCCGGGGTGAGCTGCCGCGCCACCTCCAGCGGCGGACGCAGATCTGGTACCGGAGTTCCGAGTCGCGCTTTTTCCGGGTAGACCTCCTCGGCTTCGATTACTTGCTCGTGGAGTCGACGGGGCGCTCGGACCCGCTGCCCATCGCGGAGCCTCGCTTGGGCCGGCGGACGGCTCTCACCTTCCCGCTCCTTCCTCCTCCGCAGAAGAACTGATCGCCGCCATCGGACTCGAGCCCCGACACGCTCACTCCGGGGGGCATGTCGAGCCTCTCCAGGACCTCTCCCGTTCGAGGATCGACTCGCCTCAGATCGCTCTCGTCAGCTTCCCAGGTGCCGTGCCAGAGCTCGCCGTCGATCCAGGTGACCCCGGTGACGAAGCGGTTGGACTCGATGGTGCGAAGAATCGCCCCTGTCTGCGGATCGATCTGATGGATCTTCCGGTCCCGATACTGCCCCACCCAGAGCGTCCCTTCGGCCCACGCGAGCCCCGAGTCACCGCCGCCGCCGGGCGCAGGGATCGTGGCGAGCACACGGCCGGTCTTCGGATCGATCTTCTGGATGCGATCCTCGGCGAGCTGAAACAGGTGCTGGCCGTCGAAGGCCGTTCCTGCATGCGCGGCGACATCGATCGCGCGCACCATCTTCCCGCTCGCCGGATCGAAGGCGTTCAGCTTGTCTCCTGACGCAAACCAGACTTGCTGACCGTCATACGTGACCCCACCCACGTTGTCGACACCCGGAAAGGGTCCATACTCGCGGACGATCTCGGCGGTTGATCGACTCATGCTTGCATCTTAGTCAATCGGCAGAGGAGCGGGGAGTAGCAAGGTCGTCGGGAATCCCGGCACGGGGGTCGTCCAACGACGAGCCCGCCCGCGACCAAACGACTGCACCTTGCCTGCTGCCGCAAGCGAGTCGAGTGCCCGCTGCACGGTGCGCTGGCTGGCTCCAAGCGCAAGCGCCAGGGCCGAGCTCGACCACGACTCGCCGTCGGCGAGGAAGGCGAGCACCGCCGCATGCTCCCCTTCAATGGGCGGCGCCAGCACGACGACCTCGCGTGCGCGGCGCGGCACCAGCGCAAACCCTCGCTTCGTCGCGCTCACGCCGGCCAGCCTCCGAAGCACCGTGCGAAGCCGTCCGGCTTCGACTCGCAACCGCGAGCGATACGATTCATCGGCGAGCTTCGCTCGGAATGCCCGCGCGACCAGCGTGCCCCTCGGCACGTCTGCGGGCCACGCTTCGCCCAGCGCGCGTGCGAGCGCGAACAGCACCGGACGCCTTGCGAGCGACACCACCGTGCGTGCGTCACGCACGACACGACGGCACGCGTCCACCACGAGCGCCCTCGACGCCAGCAACGCTTCAACCTCCTCGAGCAGGAGGAGTCGCTCCTCGCCGCGCGCAATCAGGCGCGCCGCGGGCGTGTTCAGGACGAGGGATGCGCTTTCGACTTCCGCCGTCAGCGCAGGGATACCTGCGTGGCGCGCGGCGCGCTCGGCCCGAGCGAGCGCGGCGCGCGCGGTCTTCGTCCGGAGGCGTCGCATCGCGATCCCCGCAACGACCAGCTCGTGGGCGGCCCTCGACGCGGGCGGGAAGGGCGCGGGGTCGAGCTCGGCGAGAGTACGCTCGGCTTCGTCGAGGCGCCCGATCAGGAGCAGGCGCCGGACCTCGAGATACCGCGCATGCGCGGCGTTCACCCGGTCGCCGTGCTCTTCGAGCGTCGCCCGCGCTGCGTCGAGCGCCTTCGCAGGCCAGCCTAGGTCGCGCGAGACGAGCGCGATCTCGGCCTCGGCGACGACACACCTCGCGCGGGCCACGGCCTCTTTCGGACCGAAGGCGCGCGCCGCACTTCGCAAGAGGGTCTTCGCTCGAACGAGATCGCCGAGCTGCGCCATCGCGATGCCTCGAAGCGCGAGCGCAGGCGCGTCGTCGCGCAAGGCGACCCGGTTCAGTGCGCCGAAGGGATCACCCGCCGCGAGCGCACGCGCCGCGGCCGTGATCAGCGAGTCCATCGGAATCCCGTCACACTTGTAACTCCCAGCGTTCGATGCCCGGCGCTTAATCTATCTCATGACTCACAACCAGGAGAGAAGAGCCATGACGAAGCACATGACCGGGACACGTAAGGAGTGGCTCGCAGCGCGGCTCGAGCTGCTCAAGGCCGAGAAGGAGCTCACGCGGCGCGGCGACGAGCTGGCGCGGCGGCGGCAGGAGCTGCCGTGGGTTCGCATCGACAAGAAGTACCGATTCGAGACCGACGCAGGGAGCGCCTCGCTGGCAGACCTCTTTCGAGGGCGCTCGCAGCTCCTCGTCTATCACTACATGTTCGGGCCTGAGTACACCGCGGGGTGTGCAACCTGCTCGACGATCGCCGACGGGTTCGACGGCTTCGTCGTCCACCTGGCGAACCACGACGTCACGCTTTCGGCGGTGTCGCGGGCGCCGCTCGCGAAGCTGCAGGCGTACAAGCGGCGGATGGGGTGGAGTTTCCCCTGGGCGTCCTCGTCCGGCAGCGACTTCAACGCCGACTTCAACGCCTCGTTCACCGAGCAGCAACAGCGCGAGGGAGGCATCGAATACAACTACCGGCGCGAGCCGGCGTGGCAGTTACGCAGCGACGAGGGGATGGCGAGCCGCATGCCGGGGACGCCTGTCGGCGACAACGCGGCCATGACCGGAACCGACCCGGCCACGTACACGCGCGAGAGGCCGGGCATGAGCGCGTTCGTGCTCGAGGACAGCGTCGTCTACCACACCTATTCCACCTATGCGCGCGGACTGGACGGCCTCTGGGGCATGTACCAGTGGCTCGACCGCGCCCCCAAGGGGCGCAACGAGACGGGCGTCTGGTGGCGCCGCCACGACGAGTACGACAAGGGCTGAGCGGAGATGCCGATGCCCGGTGCCGCGGGGTCGTTCCTTTGCATGTGGGTCGTGATGATGGTGGCGATGATGCTGCCGTCCTTGGTGCCGATGCTGTGGCGCTACCGCCAGGCCGTTGGTGGGCCGGGCGAGACACGCCTCGGTCGGCTGACCGCGCTGGTGGGCGTGGGGTACCTCCTCGTGTGGACCGTGTTCGGAATGGCCGCCTTTACGCTGAGCGTCGCGCTGGCGGCGGTCGAGATGCAGCAGCCGGCGCTGGCGCGCGCCGTACCGATCGCGGTCGGTGTGGTCGTCCTGATGGCCGGCTCCCTCCAGCTCACCGCGTGGAAGGCGCGTCACCTCGCTTACTGCCGGGAGGCACCCGGGCGCGGCCGTACGCTGCCGGCCGACGCCGGCACGGCCTGGCGACACGGCCTGCGCCTCGGCCTCCACTGCAGCCAATGCTGTGCCGGTCTGATGGCGGTCCTCCTGGTCATCGGGGTCATGGACCTTCGCGCGATGGCTGTCGTGGCGGCAGCCATCACCGCCGAGCGTCTCGCACCGGCCGGCGAGCGCGTCGCGCGAGCCACCGGGGCCGCGGTCGTCGGGGCAGGGTTGTTTCTGATCGTGCGAGCAGCCGGGCTCGGATGACGCATCCGCCCCCGGAATTTCCGCGGGGCTTCGTTTCCTTTGTGATGCAAGTGTGCAAAGCTGTGCTATCCATACATTACTTCTGCGTGTCTTTGTCGCGCTTTTCCTATCGCTGGCTACGAGCCTGGCGCTTGCGCAGCCGTGGCCGTCGAAGCCGATTCGATGGATCGTGCCTTTTCCGGCCGGCGGCTCGACCGACATTGCGACGCGCCCGGTAGCCGAGCGGCTCAGGCAGGTCTTTGGCCAGGCCGGCATCGTCGAAAACCGTACCGGCGCGGCGGGCCATATCGGCATGGAGTACGTCGCCAAGAGCGCACCGGACGGGTACACGATACTCGTAGGCACCGACGGAATGACAACCGCGCCGCACCTGTACTCCAACCTCGGTTTCGATCCGCGCAAGGATTTCCTGCCGGTGACGCAGCTCTCGCGTCAACCGGTGCTGCTCGCGGCGCATCCGTCGCTCGGAGCCGGTTCCGTCGCGGACCTGGTAGCGCTCGCGAAACGGAAACCCGGCATCGCTTATGCAACCTCCGGAGCGGGGAGTCCGCAGCACATCGTCGCCGAATGGTTCGCCAGTATCGCGGGGATTGCGCTTACACATGTGCCGTACAAGGGAGGCGGGCAGGCGATTACCGATTTGCTAGGAGGGCAGGTACAGCTTGCCTCGCTCGGCTCCTCCCCCTTGATTCCGCACTACAGGGCGGGCAAGGTAAAGTTACTCGCCCAAAGTACGCGCGTGCGCGTCTCCGGTCTGGAACAGGTACCTACGTACGAGCAGGCCGGCATCAAAGACCTCGTCGTGGAGCAGTGGCTCGGGGTATTCCTGCCTGCCGGAACGCGAAAGGAAATTCTGGCGCGTCTCAATGCGGAGATCGTCAAAGCGCTCTCCGACCCGACCATCCGCGCAAATTATCTCCAGGCGGCGCTCGAGCCGGTCGGAAACACGCCCGAGCAATTCACGAAAGTGGTGCGCGACGACTATGAGAGATACGGCCTGCTGCTGCGCGATTTGAAGATCAAGCTCGATTGAGCGTGCGATGCCGGGAAATTCCCAGCCGCCGAACATCGTCCTGATCCTTGCCGACAATCTCGGCTGGGGCGAGCTGGGCTGCTACGGCGGGGGAATGCTGCGCGGGGCGCCGACGCCGCGTATCGATAAGCTCGCCTCGGAGGGGCTGCGATTCCTCAACTTCAATGTGGAAAGCGATTGCGTGCCCACTCGCTCTGCGTTGATGACCGGCCGCCATCCGATCCGCACCGGCGCGCTTCAATCGATACCGGCAGGGCTGCCGCAAGGAATTATCCCTTGGGAAGTCACCATCGCGCAGCTCCTATCCGCGCGCGGCTATGCCACTGCCATTTACGGCAAATGGCACCTTGGAGACAGGGAAGGCCGATTCCCGAAAGACCGCGGCTTCGATGAGTGGTACGGTATTCCGCGCACGACCAACGAGACGATGTTTGCCAGCTCGGTGGGATTCGATCCCTCCGTAGTTGAACAGCCGTACGTGATGGAGGGCCGTGTGGGCGATCTGGCGCGCAATGTAGAACCCTACGACCTTGAAATGCGCCGCCGAATCGACGCGGAGCTTACGCGGCGAACGAACGAGTTCATGCACCGGCACGTGCGCGCCAAGCGGCCCTTCTTCGCCTACGTGCCGCTTACGCAACTGCATTTTCCGACCCTGCCGCATCGGGACTTCGAAGGCAAGACGGGCGCGGGCGACTTCGCGGACTCGATGGCCGAAATGGATCACCGTATCGGCCAGATCCTGGAAGAAATCGAGGCGCTGGCAATCACCGATCGCACCGTCGTGCTTTTCGGGAGCGACAACGGGCCGGAATTCCGGCGGCCGTGGCGCGGCACTGCCGGGCCCTGGACGGGCACGTACCACACCGCAATGGAAGGCTCGTTGCGCGTTCCGTTCCTGCTGCGCTGGCCCGGCAACGTGCGAGCTGCCCAAGTCACCAACGACATCGTCCATGTTGTGGACCTGTACCCGACGCTGGCGCGAATCGCCGGGGCCACGCTCCCGACCGACAGAGCGATCGACGGCGTCGACCAGCTTGATTTCCTTCTTGGACGTCAGGAGCACTCAAACCGCGAAGGGTTTGTCTACTACATAAAAAACGAGCTTCGCGCGGTTAAATGGCGCAACTGGAAAATGCACTTCGTTTGGGAGGTCGAGCCGAACGCCGGACCGAACAGGCTTGAAACCCCCTACATCTTCAACCTCATCCGGGATCCGAAAGAACAGACGAACGTAGCGACAGAAGAAAATTGGGTGCGTGGCCCAATGCTACGGATGCTGGCGGAATTCCAGCAAAGCCTTAAGACGCACCCCCCAATACCTCCTGGTGCTCCGGACGAATACAGCGTCGGCGGAGGCAAGTAGAATTTCCCCTTCACGGGGAATCCATGTCCGCAATCCACATAAAGAGAATCGGTGACGCGCTTGGAGCTGAAGTGAGCGGCGTCGACGCGTCCAAGCCCGTCTCCGCGGATACGTTCGCGGCCATACGTAAAGCTTGGCTCGACAACCTGGTGATCCGCTTCCGCGGCCAGAAGCTCACCGATCCGCAGATGCTCGAGTTCAGCCGGCTGTTCGGCGAGCTGGATCCGCCCGGGCCGAATCCGTACGGCAAGGCCTTCCTGCCGCGGCACCCGGAGATGAACGTGATCTCCAACGTCAAGGAAGACGGCGTCCCGATCGGCGGCCTCGGCGACGGCGAGGCTATCTGGCATTCCGACATGACCTATGTCGATACCCCGCCGAGCGCCGCGCTGCTGTACGCGCTCGAGCTGCCGGCCGAGGGCGGCGACACTTACTGGGCCAACATGTACCTTGCCTACGAAGCCCTGCCTGCGGACATGAAGAAGCGCATCGAGGGCCTGAAAGCGATCCACGACGCTACCTACAATAGCGCCGGCATCAAGCGCAAAGGCTACGATGACGTGACCGACCCGCGCCGTGCGCCCGGCGCGCACCACGGGCTGGTGCGCAGGCATCCGGAAACCGCGCGCAAGTGCCTGTTCCTCGGCCGCAGGCGCAACAGCTACATCGTCGGGCTGCCGCTCGAGGAGAGCGAGGCCCTGCTAGATGCGCTGTGGGCGCACGCGACGCAGCCTCGATTCGCGTTCTGCCAGCAATGGCAGGTCGGCGACCTCATGATCTGGGACAACCGCTGCACGCTGCACCGGCGCGATCCCTTCGACCCGAACGCGCGCCGTGTGATGCACCGCACGCAGATCAAGGGCGACCGCCCGTATCTATGAAAGCGGAGACGAACGCGGGGTTCGTCATCGAGCGCGTCGAGGTCCACGGCGTGGCGGTGCCCCTGGTCGGGGGCGGTTTCAAGAACGCCTATGTGACCAAGACCGTCCAGAAGAGTGCCATCGTCCGCGTGTTCGCGGTCGACGGAGCCGTGGGGCTGGGCAATATCGACCCGTCGCCCGGCTACTCGACCGAGACCATCGACGAGTCGCTGGACGCGCTGAGAACCCGGCTCGCGCCCACGGCGGTCGGACTCGATGCGAGCAACATCCACGCGCTGACTGCGCGCCTCGACGCCGCGCTGCCGGGCTTCTTCGGCGCCAAGGCGGCGATCGAGATGGCCTGCGTCGACCTCACCGCGCGCCGGCTCGGCGTGCCCGTCTATACCTACCTGGGCGGCGCGGTGAAGACGCGCCTGACATTCAATGCCTGGATCGGCATCCTGCCTCCCGAAGAAGCCGCCGCAGAGGCGCTGAAATGGCACGGGCGCGGCTTCCGCTCGGCCAAGATCAAGGTCGGCGGTAACATCGACGCGGACCGCGAGCGCGTAAGAGCGGTGCGCGCCGCGGTCGGCAGCGGCATGGCGCTGCGCATCGACGCGAACGCCGGCTACGACGTCGAAACCTCGATCCGCCTCGCGCGCTACATGGAGCCTTTCGACCTGCAGCTCCTCGAGCAGCCGGTGGCGGCGCACGACATCGAAGGCCTCGCGCGCGTGCGCCGCGAAGGCGGTGGCGTGCCCATCATGGCCGACGAAGCCATCGTCGACCACGCCAGCCTCATCGCCGTGATCAGGGCCGGCGCCGCCGACATCGTCAAGCTCAAGCTGATGAAGCAGGGTGGCTTCCACCGGGCCCTGCGCATGATCGCGACCGCCGAGGCAGCCGGCATCCGCTGCGTGATCGGGCACGGCTTCGGCCTCGGCGTCAACACCATGGCGGAGATCATGCTCGCGGCGACCTCCGTCAGCGTGATCGACGGCCTGGAATGCGTCGGTCCACTCAAGACGACCGACGACATCGTGACTTCCAAGCTCGATCTCACCTCGGGCGCGATCGACCTGCCGCGCGGCCCGGGCCTCGGCGTGACGCTGGACGAGGAGAAGCTCGCGCGCTATCGCTACAGCTGATGCCTTCGGTCGTGCGCCGGTTCGCCGCCCTCGCATGCTTGCTGTGCGTAGCGCCGGCGCTCGCGCAATCCTGGCCGGCCAAGCCCATCCACCTGCTCGTGCCCTTCGCCGCTGGAGGCACCGTGGATATCGTCGCGCGCCTGCTCGGCCAGCGCCTCGGCGCAGAGCTGGGCCAACCCCTCGTCATCGAAAATAGGGCCGGCGCGGGCGGCACCATCGCTGCCAATCAGGTCTCCAAGGCGCCGCCCGACGGCTACACGCTAATGATGATGCACCAGGGGCTCGCCTTCAACGCCAGCCTCTACGCCAACCTGCCTTATGACACCTTGCGCGACTTGGCGAGCGTCGCCTATGTCGGCGCGACGCCCAACGCGCTGGTCGTGACCAACGCGCTGCCCGTCAGCACGCCGCAGGAATTTCTCGCCTACGCGCGCGCCAATCCGGGAAAGCTCAGCTACGGCTCCGGCGGCATGGGCAGCGCAGGCCACCTTTCCGTCGAGCTCCTGCAATCGCTCGCCGGGATCAAGCTGACGCATGTGCCGTACAAGGGCTCTGGTCCGGCGCTGACCGATCTCATGAGCGGAGAAATCCAGGCCA
>Ga0209157_1003266_pt1 | contig 12549 bp, 8 predicted proteins | sample GraSoiAngelo_135_FD_185892 | JGI IMG/M metagenome (GOLD analysis project Ga0209157, IMG submission 185892) | Grasslands soil microbial communities from the Angelo Coastal Reserve, California, USA - 14_0929_05_40cm (SPAdes) (version 2) | ecosystem: Environmental > Terrestrial > Soil > Grasslands ... | reverse complement strand
GGCCACCCCTCCTCTGCGAGGAGGGGAATGATTTCACCGGTGGAAGATCGAAGGAGCTGTGTTCGCGCTCTTGGTCCAGAGACGCTGGTATATGCGTAAATACTCGGTCGGCCTGCGCAGCGGATGGCTCATGCGATAGAGATCGCCGAAGAAGTCAAACAAGAACTGCTCCGGCGAGGCGTTCCAGAGCCGGGCGCGGCCGAAGCTGAGAGCGATGGGCCCGAGCTCTCCCTTCAGGATCGCCAGGAGATCGGTCGCCCAGCACTCGATCCCCGCCAGGTAAGTCTCCTCCGGATTCGCCGTACCTTGATGACTGGGCACGAACGCGCACGCCGAAGACACGTATTCATACACGCGCCGCTCACCTGCACGGCTGTCACGCAGCGCCACCGCGAATGTGGGGGTCCGGCCTTTTGCCTGATCATCCAGGAGCGAATGCAGGCCCCTGAAGATTGTCCCACCTACCAGCGATCCCGCAAACTCTTGCAGCCGCTGTTCAAGTATCGCGTATTCGTCGTTTTCCATTTCGGTGCGGCCCGTGGCGGGTGCGTAGTCGAGGATATCGGTTGCCTCATCTTTGCTGCGGGGACCACGCGCCGGCCAGGTCTCCGGCGGCGCTGTGGTGAGAAAGGGAGTGTCGTCGCAAACCCTTTTCAGGCGGTGGCCCTCCATCAAGAACGTTTGACCGGGACGCGTTGCATGAAACTGTTCCTTCGGGTAAAGCCGGGACATCATCTGGCAGACAGCCGCGTTGTCGACGCAGAAGACGTGATGATTCAACCAGGTTCTTTCGCCATAGAAGTTGAATCCGCCGGCGCACACCAGTGTCGCCGCTGGTGTTCCCCAGACGCCAATGATGATTTTGCGATCGACCCCCATTTTGATGAAGCACTCTTGCGTTGCCTCCTTGCGCGGATCGACAAAATCGCTCATGTGACTCCAATCGAGGGTGTTGTTCGTCCAGCTCAGCACCACGGGCCGCGAATCCTTGGCGCGCGCCCACTTGAGGTGCTGATCGGTGAGGGTGATATCAACCATCGAGAAGAAGTTTCCTGAACCGCCGACGTCACGAACAAAAAAGGGAAGCGTGTCCCATTCGTCACCGTTACTAATAGAGGTATGCGCGCCGCAAAATGGAGTGAACTCGAGGTCGCCAAACCGCACGTTTTTGCCAGGGACGAGTGGATGCACTGTGAAGCCCATCTCTGTCAGAATCTGTTGCGCGGCCGTCGAGGAGCGCGAGGAGAGGAAGATGGGGATGGTGCGCTCGAGCCGGGCGAGCGAAGGAATGTCGAAGTGATCGTCGTGCTCGTGTGTTAAGACAACACCATCAACCTTGGGAAAGTTTTCGAAACTAAATACACGTGGCGGGTACACGCGATACTCGAGTGCATGGGCCTGACCAAACTCCTCGCATAACAATGGGTCCACCAGGAAACAGGAACTCTTCGACTGGAACAGCCACCCCTGATGGCCAAGGAATGTGGTCGACAGCATGGCGGTCCTCCTTTACGACTCCGGGCCGCACCGGCGTATCGGTTACGCATCTTAGCTGAAACGGGAGCCGGTACACAAAAGGCACAAAAGGGACCAAAAAGCACACAAGAAACCTAGATTTCTTGTGCCTTTTTGTGATCCTCATTGTGCGTTTTGTGGTTCGTTCCCGACGCGAGCCCGCTTAGATCCAGAATTCGAAACGCATTTCCGTTTGGCGTGACCGTCGCGAGCAGCGGTTCTGCGGGGTGAAACGCGATGCCGGCTGGTGGATATCGCTTGGCAAGCCTCTCGTTGTTCGCGTTGAGTTCGGCAATGAGCCGGCCGCTTTCGACGTCCCAAAATTGCAAGCCGCGAGCATCACTGGAGCCGAGAACTTTTCCGTCGCTGGAAAAGCCGAGAGCATGGACGTGAGCCGCATCATTGGTCAGCGCGCTAGGAGATCCCTCAAAACCCTCGTGAGTGGCATGAAATGTCAGGATGCTTTGGCCGGTGCCCACCGTAAGCAGCTCTTCCTCCGGCGACCATGCCAGGCACTGCGCAGGCTCATCCATCTGGACACGAGCCAGCACATCGGCCGATAGAAGATTTGCCAGAATCAAAAGGCTACCGTTTTCAGCCAGCGCCCCAAGAAGGAATGTTGTCCTGTGAGAACATGAAGCCGACACAAATCCGGTGGAGCTGCTGTTCATCGCATCTTCCATGTCCTCTGTCCAACCGGTGTGAAGACAGTGGCCGTCCCAAGCACGTATCCGGTCAACAGAGCACGTCATAGCCATGGCTTCTTCGTCCGTCCATTCGACCGAGTGCACGGGCTCTTTGTGGCCGCTGATAGTGAACGGCGCTCTTATCCCGCTGCTCACTTCCCAAAGACCCACGGATCGATCTAGTGAGCTGGCCAGGATGCATTCCGCCATGCGGTCCCACGTCACTGCGGTCACCTCGTCTGAATGAGGGCCCAACATCTTCGTTACCTGCTGGCTCTCCAGATCAAAAATCGCAATGGATCCGGATTGCGTTGGGATAGCGAGAAAGCGCCCGTCGGGTGACCAACGCGGCTTTGTAAGATGGCCGCTATGCAAATCGATCTCATGGAGCGGAGTGATAATTGACATGATGGTCCTGACCAAATTTTTGATGTAATCGAATAATGCTGGAATGCCCGCATTTTTGAAAGTACTTTGATGATTCATGAATATTAGCTGTCAAATGGCTAGTTGTGCGATATGTAATGTACGTGTTTCGAGTACCAGATTACGAAATGACGCATTGACCTCGCGAGAGCCCTTCTCCTCCTGGCAGAGGAGGGGAATGGCTTCTCTGCTTCTGGTGCTCGGCCTTTGTGTTCACGGTTGCCGATTGGGCGACGAAAATCGTGAGCAGGCACCCCCGCCTCATCACCCGGCCCTTGTCTCACCCTCGGTCCCGGCCGGCACAGCAAGACTCATGGAAGGCATGGGGCAGGTCGACTTCCCCATCACGACAAATTCCAACGACGCTCAAGCGTTCTTCAATCAAGGAATCGCACAACTCTACGGGTTCTGGTTCGTTGAATCGGAGCGCTCGTTCCTTGAAGCGGCAAGGCTCGATCCGAATGCCGCGATGGCGTATTGGGGAATTGCCATGGCGGCACCCGGCACTTTCCTGCCCTCCTATCAACTCGCACTGACGCCAAATCCGGGACCGCCGGTCCTATCGCCGAATTCACCCGAGTCTCGCGCGCGCGCCGCGATTGTCAAAGCGCAGGCTTTCAGTGATTCCGTAACGGCCCGCGAGCGGCTCTATATTGAAGCGGTCGCCGCGCGGCACAATCCGGGCTTGCGCGATCCGGAAGCCGCTTATACCGCGGTGATGAGACGGCTCGTAGAATCATTTCCCGCTGATCTGGAAGCAAAATCGATTCTGGCCCTGGCTCTCGAGAATGGATACGACCGGGCCGCGAAGTCTTCCAAACCCGGAACCGATGAGAGTCTGGCGTTGCTGCGGGAAGTCCTGGCGAAGGACCCAAATCACGCAGGCGCTAATCATTTTTTAATTCACGCTCTGGAGGGAGGCCGAGAGCTGCGGAGCGCGCTGCCCGCAGCGAACCGCTACGCCGAACTGGCCCCCAATATCCCTCATGTGCTCCACATGCCGGGCCATGTTTACGCACAAATCGGCATGTTTGATGAAGCCGTTAACGCATTCATGGCGGCAGATGCGAAGGAGCGCGAATACATGTCTGCCGATCCGCGCTATTCGAAACTGAGTTACGTACATAACGAGATTCTTCTGCTCCATGTCCTTGGACTCGCTGGACACTATCGTGATGCGATGTCCCGCATCGCCGGTCTGATGCCGGCCAAAGAGAGCCTCGCCGACCGAGAAACCGCCGAATTTGTTTACCGCGTCGGCTGGTTTGCGCTCATGAAGACGCTCGTGCGATTTGAAAAATGGAACGAGATTTTGGACGGAAAGACGCTCCCCTTCTACAACCAACCTTCGGAATCTCTCTGGTACTACTGGGCGCGCGGTCTCGCGTATGCCGCTACCTCCAACGCAACGGAAGCTCGGAATTCGCTGGCGATAATGGAACAATTGATGCGATCGCTGGAGCGCGGCGGCAACACTCTACCGCAGCAGTTCCACATCGCACATGCCGAGCTTGCGGCCTACATCGATACGACGAGAAATATGAGTACGGGCCTCGAAGAACTCAATCGGGCGGCCGCGTCCGAATCCCTGCTGCCTTACACAGATCCCACTGCATATCCGCGTTCCGTACTCGAGCTGTTGGGAAGAACTGCGCTCAAGGCCCGCGATTTCCGGACTGCGGAATCCGCTTATCGTCGAGCGCTCGAGAATGAACCCGGCAGTGGCCGGGCCTTGTGGGGTTTGGCGAAAGCGTCCGAAGGTTTGGGAAGGAAGCAAGACGCGGAGAAGATGATGGCGGAATTTCGCCGCGTCTGGCGCGGAGATGAGCTGAAGTGAGGGGACGGCATTCCCCTCCTCTGCGAGGAGGGAATGCGCTTGGCGTGGAATCTTGCCCCAAAAACAGAAAGCGTTGTGATTTTTGTGCCTTTTTGTGGCTATTCGCTTACTTGAAGTGCTGGACGTCCTTCTCGTTTTCGGTGCAGAAGTATTCGTACAGGTCCTGGTCAGGAATCAGAGTTTGCCGCAGCGTGTATGTGAATCGCTGCCCGTAGGCCTTGGGATCGTCGATCGTTACGTCGATCTCGAGGTGGCCGACATCGAGGCGCCGAAAACGCTCGATCACATGCAGATCGGAGCTGTGCGGATGGCCCATACGATCGAGCCAACCGCCTTCCCTGAAGCCACTGCTGTCGACGACTAGCGCATCGCCTTCCCACCGCCCAACCGAATAGCCCATCCATCTCGGGTCCGGATCTTTCGGGAGAGGACGGCCATCCAGAAAGACCTGCCGGAAAATGTTGTTCTCCTCGTAAAGGATAAGGATCACCTGAGGCGTCTGGATGATCTTCCATGGAAGTGGCACCGTGGCAGCGGCCGGCACGCCCGTCGGCTGGCATCGCGAAGACGGGCTGAGTTTCCCATGCGCGTCGACCCGCTCTTTCAGCAGCGCCATGGCCCAGGGCTGGATCAGGACATCTTCAGGCTTGAGATCCGCCATGATATCCGTGAAGTAGCGCGGAACCACAGCGTTTTCGACGTTTTGGGGCTGCCCCAGAGGATCGGGCAGCGGCTGCCAGACGCCCGAGAGATCCACCTTGCCGTCGCGGGTTTTCGGCGAACGCGCCGCCAGATCCAATTTCCCGTCGCGGGTGCGCGGTACCGCGGGATCGACCCGTTTGGACCATTGCGCGAAGCACGGTGCGCTAAGGGCGAGCGAGAACAGCACAAGCAGGACGCTGCGAGTCCATTTCATACGTGTCTCCAAATGCGTAGTCTAAACGTGAACTCGAAGCATTATACGTGCCTACCGCCCAAGCTGTTTGACATCGAATTTCTTGTCATAGATTCGCGTGGCGTTCGCCTGCTTGACCGTCATTGTCTTGCCGTCCTTCGACACCTGTTCCGTATCGACAGAGATTTTTCCGTTTCGATTGTGCGTTCTTTCGATCGTGTACGGATCGATGAGTTTGTAGGAAATCTCCCGCGCGTCACCTCCAGTGGTTGGGTGAGACTTTCCATCGAAAGCGACCGGATGGATCTCGGTGCTCGACGATTTATTCTCCTTGCCGATCGTCGCGCGTGTGCTGATGAAACCACCACCTGGCGCCGGTACGTTAATCATCGTTTGGCTTTGTTGCGGGTAGTTCGCGGTCTTTTCCAAGTTCAGTTCCCAGATCCCAAGAAACGGTTCGCTTTTCTTGTCTTGTGCCGTCAGGCTCGCGCAAAATGCGAGCGTTGACATCAGTACAACTAAGATTTTCCAGGACATTTCAGCCTCCTTACCGGAATATGCTCCCTCGGCTGCGGCAGAGGGTCAAGAATAGACTGTAGGGCGGTTTATAACGGTGTGAATGAATTGGCAGTGCTGAGAAATGCGGTAGATATTCCCCTCCTCGCAGAGGAGGGGTGGACGCGACATCAATAAAAATGGATCCCTTCCGAGATCGGCGCGGCCGGGGTGGTCAGTTCGGCGAAGCGATTCAGGACTAAACATTTCGCCGAACTGACCACTATTACGGCTTCGCGCTATCGCGCTCGCGCTTCGCGCCCGTCTGCGGCTTCTTCGGTGGCTTCGCGACTTTATTGATGCCGCAGCATTCCCCTCCTCTGCGAGGAGGGGAATATGCCGAACTCAACTTCTCGCCAATTCGTTTACACCATCCATGACCGCCCGCGATGTCTCGGTTCGACACTATGGGCGGTCATAGACCGCCGCTACAGGGGTCAGGACGTCAAGAATCTCGTGAGGAATGGGTTCTTGCGATTTCGCTTCCCGGAACGCCGTCAGCAGCGCGCGGTGACGTGAGGCCTTCAACAACACGTCGTTCCACGCCATCGGATTCCGCGCATCCCCAAGCGGAGTATCCACGACTATCGACTTGCGTTTGCCCGACCGCTCCACAACGACGCGGGCGGGCCACAATTCGGGATACTGGCTCTCGAGCCGTGCATCTCGCCGCACACGAACCTTGGCGGCCAGCGATCGGAGCGCCTCGGTCTGGAATGGCGGCGTCCGATCGAATTCCATAAGCCGATTTGGCGATAAAAGCGCCAGCGCGATCTGATACTGGACGCTTGCAATTGACTGCATGCGGTTCGACGGCAAGGCCGGTCGATCGATGATCCTGCTCTGCGCAGAAGGCACACCTACCGTGATTGCCGAGATGCCCTTCGCGCCGGAGCCTGCTAACTGCCGGCACGCTTCGACGGCTGCGAGTGCCTGCCGCGCGATGGGATAGGGCTTGAGCCCGATTTCATCGAAGAGGAAACGGCGCCCCACGTGCCCCACTTGCCCCACCCGTCCCGCGCCTTGAAGCAATCGGCGCACGGAAATCCGGACGCCGGCCAGGCGTCCTCTGCAGCGCTCGAGAAGCTGCGGGTCCCCGAGAGCACCTTCTCTTGCGGCGATCGCGGCCCCCACTCCATGTTCGGCCGCACGGCCCAAAGAAACCCAACGTGAAGAATTTTCCATGACTGCCGGAGGCGCGATTCCTGTCGAAGCCGCCAGAGCGGTGGACAACGCCCCGGCGGTTTGTGAGACATCCAGTTTCCACGCGCGGCATGCCACAGCTGCAGCGCCTGCGCCCGCGGCGAAGAGCGTTGGCCAGACATTCTTCGCCAGAAGGCGCGGACCATCGATGGCGTATCCAATGCGGATCAACGTTTCGTAGCCCGCAAGCACAGCGGTGACAAAATCTCCGAAAGTCTTAAAAGCCCCGGCGCATGCCAGGTGCAGCGCGGTTGGAACGACAACCGAGCCCGGCGTCGTACAGGATGTCAGGTGAATGTCGTCGGCCTCGGTCAGACGAGCCGAAGCGCACCAGCCTGCGAGGCGCGAACCCGCGGCCAACGCAGCCTTGCCCCACCTGCCCCACTTGCCCCACTTGCCCTCGGCGAGCTTCGCTCCCTCCAGCATCATTCCCAGGCTGTCGGCAATATGGAGACGCAGACGTTCCATGCGGGCCGTGGGCAGGCCGTTTAGCACGGGATTCTGGATCAGCGCTGCGAGAGATTCGAGCGCTGAAGGCATGTGATTTCGAGTGTCCGGGAATCGATGATCACGCCGTAATCGCGAGCAGCCGACTCGATGGAAACGTAGCCTTCAAGGACGTCCTGCCGGACGAGCTGGGGATCGCGCTTCCAGGGATCGCCCCAGCCACCTCCACCAGCAGTCACGATAATAGCAGCTGTTCCGGCCGGAACCATGTGACGTACGACGCTGACGGGCTTGAACGTGTCTTCATCCGGAAGCTTCATTAACGTGGCCGAGGTCGCACCCGATTTTCCGCCTTCGATGCCCCACGGTGGATATTGCTGCCGGCCCATATCCGTCAACGACCACTGACCCTCGACGAGGCCTTCCACTTCGGTCTCCAGACCCAGGCCCCCGCGATATTGACCAACGCCACCGGAATCCGTGCGCAGCTCGCGCCGGTGGACCAGAATCGGCCATCGCAATTCCATTTTCTCGATGGGGGCGTTTCGGACGTCGCCCTGGCAGACCGACACACTGGCGGATTCGCCGTCGCCTGTTGGCCGGCCTCCCCATCCTCCTCCTTCGATGCTCTGCGTGACGAAGGCTTGACTGGTGCGCGGATTGTTTCCAAAAAAAACAATAGGACCGCCCAGAACACCCATGTGGGCGGCGGGCAGTTTTCCACGAAGCGCGGGCTTGAGCGCGAGCAAGATGGTATCGACCACGGTGGGCAGGGTTCGGCCCCAGGATGCCATGGCCGCGGGATGCCGCGCCATCATATAGTTGCCTTCCTGGATTTCCACCTTCAGCGCTCGGAACGCGCCCTCGTTGATCGGTTCTCGTGGCGTCGTCAGTGCCTTGTAAGCGATCAGCGGCGCCGCGAGTGTTCGCGCGTTGATCGGGGCGTGGCGCTGCGGCGAACACTCGGTGAGGTCGATGGTCATGTCGCTGCCGTGGATGATGACGCGGACGTTGATTTCAACGGGCTGATTCCCGTCCAGAGGACTGCCGGCAAACAGCGACTGTGCCTCATAGACACCGTCCGGCAAATCTGCAACCACGGCCCGGCAACTGGCTTCGGTCTGATCGAAGATGCGTTCGATAGCCTGCTCTACGGTGGCGCGGCCGTAACGCAACAAAATCTCTTCCAGCCGCCTTTCGGCGAGCCGGTTTGCCGCGATCTGCGACTTCAAGTCGCCCATCGAAGCCTCTGGAAAACGGATGTTGTCGCGAATCAGCCGCCATACCTTTTCATCCAGCCTGCCTGCTTCATATAACTTGATTTGATCGAGCTGCAGGCCCTCCATCCACGGATCGAGCGCATTGGAGGCTCCAAAGCCGGTGCTGAGGCCGCCGACATCCGTCCAATGCGCGCGTGTCGCGGCGAATCCAAATAGCCTCTCGCTTTCGAAGCAAGGGGTGTATATCAATATGTTGTTCAGATGTTGACCGCCGACACGCTGGTGATTGGTGATGATCACATCGCCCGGATGGAAACAGTCTTCGCCGTAACGCTCGAGCCCATCCCGGATCACGTCGCCGAGATTCGCGACAAAGTGCGACACTCCGCCGACATTCTGGGCGAGCAATCGTCCCCTGGCGTCGAGCAGGCCGCAGCAATAGTCGCGGACTTCGTAGATCATCATGTTGTGCGAGGTCCGCTGCAGCACATAGGACATCTCATTCGCGATTGCCGGAAGCACATTGCGAATCACTTCCAACGTGACGATGTCCAGTTTCATTCGTGTGAGGAAATTTCCAGTGGGGCTGTGGAATCCGCAGGAATGCCTTTAAATATGTCCACGACGGGACACGCGAATGCGGGCAGGAGCGGCGTCGCCAGCGTATCGGACTCCGTCAGCGTCGCCGTCAGCTTGAGTTGCTCTTCTTCACGCCGAAAGACTTCGATCCGTCTCTGTGTCCAGTCCACAATCCAATATTCATGGACTTCGCGCCGCGAATAGAGGTTCAGTTTGCTTTCGCGGTCGCGTTTTTCGTTTGCCGCGCCTGGGGAGAGTACTTCAACGACCAACTCGGGTGCGGCGTGCAGGTGGCCCTCAGGTCCGAAAATCGTGGCAAGGCGGGATGAACTCGCCCAAACGATATCCGGAATCACATCGTCATCTTCCGCGAAGATGACACCCGCCGCCATGAATGCCCGGCCATTTCCGGATTGAGCGATCCATTGATCGAGCTTGGACCAAATACGAGAACACACGTCTTGGTGGTAGGCATGTGGCGCTTTCGACACGTAGAGTTCCCCCGCGATGATCTCGTATCGGTTGCCGTCGTCGAGCGGAAAGAATTCGAGATCGGCTGAAGTGAATCGTGGGGTCGTGGTCATCTTGTCATCAATATAGCATGGCTGCCGGATCAACAACGGTCGCTCATCCGCGTCTTATTTACGTGGCCGGAGACTGGCGTTGAAAGGGTGGTCATCACGCGGCACGGCAAACCTGTCGCACAGCTGGGACCTCCTCCGGCGACGTTGGTGTCGGCGAGCGACCCGTCAACTCTCCCTGAAAAGCTTTATCGCTAAATCCAAAACAAAGGCGATGAATTAATCGCGATCCAGCCGGATTTTCCGCGCCGTAGGCGGACAAGTTGTTGCTGCGCTCGTGTGGGCGTTAAGCACTGTATCTTGCACTCAGAGATGGCCCCGTGGGAACCGAGGACGTCTACCGGCCCCGCAATCCCGAATAAATCCCCTTTATGGTGTCGTTGCCGGACAGCTGGAAACTTTTCTAGCCTGTCGTCACAGTTCCGCCAGCGGGAACAGTCATGTGCTCCTGCAAATGAGTTCGGCGCCATCAATCCTCGAATCGACGCTGACTTATCTGTACCTTCCCGTTCTACCTACTGCGCGTCTGTGACCGCGTGAACGCGGCAACGAGCGCGAAGCGATTTTCGTCATGCGCCGGCTTGCTGAGAGCGCGCTGTGACAATCAACTTAGTGGAACAAACGACACATCGTTGCGGAGAACGCGTGCCTTGCGCGCACAAATGCCAATAAACGTTACTTTCGGTGCCGTTTTTTGGTTTGGCAAAACTCTTGCGATGATGCGCGCGGCTTCGAACTGGTTCTGAGCACAAGAGACCAATGCCAACTTTTCAGGGGGAACCCTTGCCATGATGGCGAAAACAAGCATTTCCGCGCTGCTTCTTTCCACGGCGTTAATAATGGCCGCTGCCTTACCGGTTCAGGGCCAGACAGCAAAGTTGTACGTGCCTGCGCTGCAGGCTCGTGATGGCGCAGATCTGGGACTCGCCTTGGTGAATCCCACTTTGGCGGAAGCCAAGGTGACGTTGACTGCGCGCGACTACTCCGGGGCGATCATTCAGGGCAAGGCAATCACCAATCCTGTCACGTTGGCTTTACCGGCCTCAGGTCAGATCGCGATGCGAGCGGCGGAATTATTTGGGAGTGCTATTTCCGGACAGGCCGGCTGGATAGAAGTTTCGGCTTCAACACCTGCCGTGAAAGGCCTGTTTTCGGCAAACTCTGGATTGAGTTTCATTGAAGTAGAGGAATTCGCAACGCCCGCCAGCCGGTTGATTTTTCCAAAAGTGTCAGGCTCCTTAGCGACCCAACTGAGTTTAGTCAACACCGGGCCACAAGCGATACAGGCAACTCTTTCGCTCTATAGCAACGATGGGCAATTGTTCAGCGCGAACAGCGTGACTATCCCGGCATTTTCCGGCTTTACGAGCTCGATCGATGAACTGGCACCTGCCGGCACAAATTTTGAAGGCTATGCCGTCATGGACTCTGGAATTAGCGCTGGATCCGGAGTGTCTGAGAGTCTGGTCGGCTTTGAATCATACCGGAATCGTTCCGACGTCGCCTTTGTCCGCGCGTTTCCTGAGTCTGCCCGATTGAGAAATGGATTTCTGGCACACTTGGCCAGTCAGGGCGGATATTCGACCGAATTGACACTGGTCAACTTCAGCGGTGACACCCAAGTTTTGCGGATTACTGCAGACGGTCTTCAAGTAGGCGGCACTCCCTGGACTCCATCCTCAGTGACCGTAGAACGGACACTGCCGCCGAACTCGCGTTTGGAGGAAAGTGTAGCGCAGATGTTCAACTTGTCGGGTGACGCTCTCATTGACGGTTATATCCGTTTTGAGACCGAGACGAATACGTCCGGGGTGGTCGGCTTTCTAGATTATGGAACCACAGACGGAGCCGCGCTGTCCGCCGTGGAGGCGCAAGGGGAAGGTTATTCGAATCTGGTTTTCTCTCAGGTCGTCGAAGGAGGGAGTTTTTACACTGGCCTGGCCCTTCTCAATCCGAACAACGAACCCTCCATCGTCACCTTGGATGTTTTCGATACGGGTGGAAATCGTACCGGTTCGGCCATCGTGAATTTGGACTCAGGGGAACGAGAAGCCGGCTTGCTCAGCGATTTTCTTCAGAGTAACGTCAATCAATTCGGCGGCTTTGTCCGCATCACGGCTACACGTCCTATCTTTGCCTTGGAGCTCTTCGGCTCCAGCAACGCCAGGTTCCTGGCCAGTGTGCCCGCACAAGGTGAGAGCCTGAAGCCTCAAACCAGCGGGAGCTTGGTCGATGCCGCTGCCGGAGCCAATGTCATTTCCAATGACGGTTCGACTTCGCTTCTGATTCCATCCATGGCATTGAAGTCCAACTCGTCCATCAAAGTGGAGCCTATCAGTGTTAGCGGCCTTCCGTTAGTCTCGGGTGGCCTGCAGCCAATTTCAGCGGTGGAAGCTACTCCGGCGGGGACTCAATTTCAAATCCCGGTTCGGCTGACTTTTCCCGTAAACGCCAATCTCGACCCCGGAACCAAAATACCGTTGGTCATCTTCGATCCCCAGACCCTTACATATCAGCCAACCGAATTCGTTGCGACAGTCGACAACTCGGGCCGTACAGCGTCGGCTGAGGTGACTCACTTTACGCAGTACGTGGCCTCAGTGGC
>Ga0209157_1003265_pt1 | contig 12550 bp, 8 predicted proteins | sample GraSoiAngelo_135_FD_185892 | JGI IMG/M metagenome (GOLD analysis project Ga0209157, IMG submission 185892) | Grasslands soil microbial communities from the Angelo Coastal Reserve, California, USA - 14_0929_05_40cm (SPAdes) (version 2) | ecosystem: Environmental > Terrestrial > Soil > Grasslands ... | reverse complement strand
GGCGTCTCAAGCGGATGCGCGACGTCCTGCGCCACCGGGGGCCTGATGGCGAGGGGCTCTGGATCGAGGGCCCGGTGGGGCTCGGCATGCGCCGGCTCGCCATCGTGGATGTGGCCGGAGGCCGTCAGCCGATGGCCAACGAGGATGGGACCGCGTGGATTGTCTACAACGGCGAAGTCTACAACCACGCCGCGCTCCGGTCCGGACTCGAGCAGCGTGGCCACTCGTATCGGACGCGCAGCGACACCGAGACCATCCTGCATCTATACGAGGAGGAAGGGGAGCGCTGCGTCGAGCGGCTCCAGGGGATGTTCGCGTTTGCGCTGTGGGACCGGACGCGCAGGCGACTCCTGCTAGCGCGGGACCGGCTGGGCATTAAGCCACTCTACTACGCCTGGACCGACGATGAGCTGCTGTTCGCGTCGGAGATCAAGGCGATCCTGGCCGGAGGCTCCGTTCGCCCGGCACTGAACGAATCGGTCGTTCCCGAGTTCCTCGCGACGGGGTTCGTCGCCGGGCAGGAGACCTTCTTCCGCGGGGTGCGCAAGCTCCTGCCGGGGCGGACGCTCTCGTGGTCACCGGCTGACGGGCTCAGGGAACGTCGCTACTGGCAGCTGCCTGCCACCGCCAACGGCGCACCCGTCACGCTTGAGGGCGGCGCGCGTGAGGTGCGCGCCCGGCTCACGGAGGCCGTCCGCAGCCACCTCATGAGCGACGTGCCGCTCGGGCTGTTCCTGTCCGGCGGGATCGATTCGAGCGGGCTGGCTGCCCTTATGGCGCTGATGGTCAAGGAGCCGATTCGCACCTTCGCTGTGGGCTTCTCCGACCCCGAGGCCAATGAGCTCGCCTACGCCCGGCTGGCGGCCCGCTCGGTCGGGGCGGAGCACCGGGAGGTGGTCGTGGCCCCCTCGGAGTTCTTCGGCGTCCTGCCCCGCTTGGTCTGGCATGAAGACGAGCCGATCACGTTTCCCTCGAGCGTCCCGCTCTACTTCGTCTCGCGGCTGGCGCGGGAGCACGTCAAGGTCGTGCTCACCGGCGAAGGGGCCGACGAGCTCTTCCTTGGCTACAACCGCTACCGGGTAACGGCCTGGAACGAGCGGCTCGGGCGATCCTATTGGGCCCTCACGCCGCCGGCTCTGCGAGGACAGGTGAAGGGGCTCACGCGACGACTCCCCAAGCCGGTGCGCCGCTATGTCGCGCGCACATTCCTGGCGCTCGAGCCCGGGCCCCGGGAGCTGTTTTACGAGAACTTCGCCGTCTTTCCGGTGGCCCTCCAGTCCCAGCTGCTGTCCGGACCGGAGCTGTTGGCGGCTCGGGACCCCTACGCCGCGGGACTGCGCGCCTATGAGGAAGCGACGGGCGGCACGCTCGAGCGAATGAGCCACGCCGATCTCCAGACGTACCTGGTCGAGCTCCTGATGAAGCAGGATCAGATGAGCATGGCGGCCTCGGTCGAAAGCCGAGTGCCGTATCTGGATCACGAGTTCGTGGAGCGTGTCACGGCGATCCCTGGCCGCGTCAAGCTCCGCGGCTGGCAGACCAAGGCCGTACTCAGGGCCGCGCTGCGGGATCTCGTGCCGCGCGAAATCCTGACACGACGCAAGATGGGCTTCCCGGTCCCGGTGGGTCGGTGGTTTCGAGGCGCGTTTTGGCCCGTCGTGCGGGAATTCGTCCTGGGTCGGCGGGCACTCGAGCGCGGGCTGTTCCAGCCGGCGTTCCTCAGGCGGCTCGCCGACGAGCACCGAACCGGCACTGCAGAGCACGGCGCCCGCCTGTGGCTCCTGGTGAACCTGGAGATCTGGCAGCGGATCTTCGTGGACGCCGAGGACCCGGCCGGGGTCATGGGTGCGACGGAGGACAGATGCGCATCCTGTGGGTGAAGCTCGGCGGGCTGTGGCCGCTCGACAGTGGCGGGCGACTGCGGAGCTTTCACACCGTCGCGGAGTTGACACGTCGGCATCGTGTGACGCTCCTGACGACCCACGGCCCACGCGACGATCCCGCAGGGCTGGCAGCCCAACTGGCGGGCTGCGAGCGGGTGATCTCGTTGCCGTACACCGTCCCGAAGCAGGGGAGCGCCCGCTTCGCCGGGGCATTGCTCGGGTCATGGCTCTCGCGCCTCCCCGTCGATCTCTGGAGGTGGCGCATCTCCGCCGTGCGGAACCAGGTCGCGCAGCTCACGGCGGCAGCAAAGTTCGATCTCTGCGTGGCCGACTTCTTGTCCGCCACGCCGAACGTGTCGCTGGACGGGTCGCTCGCGACGGTCCTGTTCGCTCACAACGTGGAGCACGTGATCTGGCAGCGGCTGGGCCGCATCGAGACGCGGCTGTGGCGGCGCGCTCTCCTGGAACTCGAGTGGCGGAAGATGCGCCGGTACGAGGCCCGGGCCTGCACTCGGGCTCGGCTCACCGTCGCCGTCTCGGACGCCGATCGTGCCGTGCTTGCGGCCCACGCTCCCCGGGCGAGGGTGTACACGGTCCCCACCGGCGTGGACACGGCGTACTTCACGCCCAACGGTTCGCAGGAGACGCGCGGCGCGCTCGTCTTCACCGGCTCCATGGACTGGTTTCCCAACGAGGATTGCATCCTGCATTTCACCGAGGCGGTGTTTCCGCGCATCCGCGACGCAGTCCCTGACGTGTCGCTCACGGTCGTAGGGAGGAATCCTAGCCCCCGGGTGCAGCGACTGGCAGCAATCCCGGGCGTCCGCGTCACGGGGACGGTCAAGGACGTACGGCCGTACGTCGCCGCGGCCGCCGTGTGCGTCGTGCCGCTCCGCGCGGGCGGCGGCACGCGACTCAAGATCTTCGAGATGCTGGCGATGGGAAAGGCGGTGGTGTCGACGACGGTGGGGGCGGAAGGTCTTCCGCTCACGCCGGGGACGCACTTCGTGCAGGCCGACGACCCGGCGGAGTTCGCAACCGCCGTCGTCGCGCTTCTCCGGGATCCCCTCCGACGCCAGGCACTGGGCCGCGCAGGACGGCGCCTAGTGGAGGAGCGGTACTCGTGGTCGCAAGTAGTTCGAGAGTTCGAAGCCAGATGTGAGGAGGTGGTCTTTCATGCGCGTTGACGTGTTTGGGCTCGGCTACGTGGGGACCGTGACCGCGGCCTGTCTCGCGAAGGCGGGACACGAGGTGATCGGCATCGACATCGACGAAGCAAAGGTCGCCATGGTCAATGCCGGTGCGTCGCCGGTCGTGGAGCCCGGGCTGGAGGCGCTGGTCGCTGAGGTCGTCGCCGCGCGACGGTTGCGGGCGACGACCTCGACCCCCGAGGCCGTGAGGAACGCGGCGATCGGGCTCATCTGCGTCGGCACGCCCGGCCGCGCCAGCGGGCAGCTGCAAGTCGATGCCCTCAAGCGCGTCGGCCAGGAGATCGGTGGGGCGCTGGCCGAGCGCGATGACCCGTATACCCTCGTGCTGCGCAGCACGGTGCTCCCCGGGACGACGGAGCGGGTGCTCGTCCCCGCGGTCGACGCCGGTGCCGGACGCGACCTGGGGTCCACGCTCCGCATCGCCGTGAACCCGGAGTTCATGCGCGAGGGGTCGGCGCTGCGAGACTTCGCGCGTCCTCCGTTGACCGTCGTCGGGTGCGTCGATCCCGGGACGGCCGCAGTGCTCCAATCGCTGTACGCCGAGGTCGAGGCTCCCTTCGTCCACACCGCCGTGCGGACCGCGGAGATGGTGAAGTACATCGCGAACGCGTTCCACGCTCTCAAGGTGTGCTTCGCCAACGAGATCGGGGACGTGTGCGGGGCGCTCGGTGCCGACGCGCAGGAGGCGATGCGGCTCTTTCTGATGGACCGGAAGCTCAACGTCTCGGAGGCGTACCTCCGCCCTGGCTTCGCGTTTGGCGGCTCGTGCCTGCCGAAGGACCTCCGCGCGCTGGTGTACGCCGCCCGCGCCGCCGATGTCTCCTTGCCGCTGCTCTCCGCGATCCTCCCCTCGAACGAGGGGCAGATTCGGCGCGCGGTGGAGGCGGTGCTCGAGACGCGCAGACGGCGCATCGGAGTCGTCGGTCTGGCCTTCAAACCCGAGACCGACGACCTGCGAGAGAGCCCCATGGTGACGCTGGTGGAGGCGCTCATCGGGAAGGGATGCGACGTGCGCATCTTCGATCCCAACGTCGCCGTGGCGCGATTGAGAGGGGCGAATCGCCGCTACATCGAGGAGGAGATCCCGCACATCGCCTCGCTGCTCAGCGACAGCGTAGAGACCCTGGTCGCGCACGCCGAGGTACTGGTGCTCGGTAACGGCTCGGACGAGGCGGCGCGTGCGCTGGCGGCGGCCGACGCGCGCCACGTCGTGGTGGACCTCACGCGCGGTGCGGCCCGGCGCCGCCCGCCGGCTCGCGCCGGCCTGCCGGTCCCCCACCGAGAAGCGGAGCCCGCGGCGTACGGAGACAAGGGCTGATGTGGCGGCGCGTAACGGGGCGGGTCGACCTCCCGAGCACAGGCCTTGCGGCGTCATCCGCCGTGAGCCCACATCAACTCACTGTCGCCGCGCCCGGCGAGGCTCTGGGCCGCCAGCGCGCGTTCGACCTGCGCGTCCTCGAGCACGTGAGGATCAAGGCCTGGGACCGGCTGCTATTCGTCGAGTGCGGCGACGGCTGGCTGGTGGAGGAAGCATGACGGCGCTTGGGGAAGGGCCGCGTCTGCGGGCTGTGCGCGTCCCCGGAACTGCTCAACGTCGCCGTCCGGCTGCGCGGCGTCCCGGGCCGGCTCGAGTTCAAGGGGTGGGACGGTGAGCGATTCCCCCTCGCCAACCAATCCTTCAATTGCGTGATCTCGTGCGTTCCCTGCGGCTCGTATCGTGAGCCCGCGGCTGTAGTTCGTGAGATGGCGAGGGTGTTGCGGCCCGAGGGAGATGTCTACCTACCGGAAGCCGACGGCGTAACACCGGAGTTGCCACAGGGCCGTGGCACCGCAGATCTCGAGCGGCTGCTCATCGAGGCGGGTCTCGGTGAAGTGCGGTGGACGCGCTGCGACACCGCCCCCGGTGTGGTTGTTCACGCCCGCCAGTGCTCGCCCGGGAGCTGAGCCCCTAGCGCGGCAGGCCGACCTGCAGTCCCCCGAGCCACACGTCGGGGGGGTGTGTCGCCTTACGTCTCACGAGGCGGAGCCTGGTCGGACCGCGACCCAGCTGGGGCGTGCGGCGGGCCGCGCCGGGGGGGGTGTCTCTACGTAGCCGCGGTGCCAGATCGAGAAGCAGAGCAACGCCCACAGGATACCCTCGCGGTTGTGGCGACGGGCGAAGTGGTCGTCGAGGAGGCCGCGCACCACGGTGGCATCGAAGTAACCCAATCGCTGCAGCCGTGCCGGCGCCAGCTCGTCTTCGATGACGCCGCGGAGCTCGCGACGCAGCCACTCGGCGGTCGGACCGACGAACCCCCGCTTCGGTGCGCGGAGATGCTGCTCGGGAAGGCGGCGCCTCAGCGCGCGCTTCAGCAAGCGCTTGTTCTGCCATAGCCCGATCTTGACGTGGTCGGGGAGCGGGAACACCCGCTCCACCAGCTCGTGGTCCACGAGCGGGACCCGGATCTCCAGCGAGTGCGCCATCGCCATGCGGTCGCTCAGCGCCAGCACGTCGTCGGCGAGGAACGTCTTGTAGTCCAAATACAGGGCTGCCGAGAGGCCGGTAGGAGCGCCGTGACGCTGGTGCAGCTCGCGGAACCGGGTGCTCGCGGCGGCGCCGCTCAGGTGGTGGCGCAGGCCGGGAGCATACAGGCTGCGCCGCGCCGGCTCGGCGAGCCGCGTGAGGTAGCCGAGGAACCGCTCGGGCGCGGACCCGTTGCCCGGTCGGAGGAAGCGCTTGAGGCGGTCGACGGTGAGTGACCCACCGCGCGGCTCCCGGAGCAGGTTCGCGAGAGCGCTCACGCCCCGCTGCACGGTGCGAGGTAGGGCCGCGTAGTGCTCGCCGGCGAGGAGCCCGATGTGGCGTCGGTACCCGGCGAACAGCTCGTCGCCGCCGATCCCGGTCAGGGCGACCTTGTAAGACGCGCCGACCGCTTGCGACAGCAGCCAGGTCGGCACCGCGGACTCGTCGGCGTGGGGCTCGTCGAGGGCGTGGGTGATCGGCTCGAGCAGGTCGCGGACCTCGGGATGAATCTCCACTTCCGTCAGCTTCACGCCGTACTGCGCGGCCAGCCGCCGGGCCAGGTGCGTCTCGTCCGCGCTGGCGGCGCCGGACCCGAAATACCGCGCGGTGAACGCGTGCGGGGCGTCGGCCGCCAGGGCCCAGCTCGCGACGACCGCGGAGGAGTCGAGGCCGCCGCTCAAGAACGCCGCGACGGGCACGTCGCTCACGAGATGGGCCTGCACGGATTCGTCGAGCCACTCCACGATCCGCGCTTCGAGATCGCGAGGAGCGTGGCTGCGCTCTCGCGGAAGGTCCCAGTACTGCCGGGTCGAGAGGCCGGTCGCGTGCTCCCAGGTGGCTGTCTGACCCGGCTCGAGCTTGCGCACGTCGCGGAACGGCGTCGCGGGCGCCGGGATGTAGCCGAGCTGGAAGTAGGTGTCGAGCGCCTCCCAGTCGAGCGCTCGCTCGGTCAGGCCGGCGGCGTGCAAGGCCTTCAGCTCCGACGCGAACCCGATCCCCCACGGTGCGGCCGCGACGTACAGCGGCTTGATGCCGAAGCGGTCGCGGGCCAGGAACAGCGTCCGCGCGGCCGAGTCCCAGATGGCGAACGCGAACATGCCGCGCAGCCGCTGCACGCACTCCGGCCCGTACTCCTCGTAGAGATGCAGGATCGTCTCGGTGTCGCTGTGAGTGCCGAACCGGTGTCCCCGTGCGATCAGCCCGCGCCGCAGCTCGCGGTAGTTGTAGATCTCGCCGTTGAAGACGATGACCTTGGACCGGTCTTCGTTGAAGATCGGCTGTCGCCCGCCGGCCAGGTCGATGATGCTGAGCCGTCGCATCCCGAGGCCGACGGCGCCCTGCACGTACAGACCCTCGTCGTCCGGCCCCCGATGACGGATCGCCTCGCACATCCGCCGAATCACGGCAGGAGCGACAGGCCGGGCCGGGTCTGAATGCACGATGCCGACGATGCCGCACATAGCTGCGGGACTGTGGAGCAAGAGGGAGGCCGCGGGCGACCTGTAGCTTCTCGCCGCCGTTCGTGTGGCGCGCCCGCAACAGCGGCGGACGCGATCACGGGCAGGAGCGAGTCCGCCTCCCAGGCACGGAGCGATTGCTGCAGGCGCGCACGAGATCCTTACCCGGGGATGCTCGCCCAGCCAGTCGGCCCGGTCGAGACGCTCCGGCGGCGCCGTTGCCGCGGTGTGGTCATCTAGCGTGTCGAGGCGCTCGGCCTCTTAGTTCACCGGGGCCGGGCGCACGCGTACCGCGACGGCTGGCGACACCGCTTTCCACGCAGGTCGCTGCGCCACCTGCGCCGCCAGCACCCCCAAGACAAACCAGAATTGCTTCCGAGCTTCCCACTCCAGCGATAACGATCCTACCGCCAGGGCGAGAAGCAGGACGATCCCGAACTGTCGTTGGAGCAGCGGCAAACGCCGCAATGATGTGATCGCCGCGGCCACCATTGCGAGAAACAAGAAGAGTCCGACGACACCGTCCTCGACGAGAACCGCCAGGAGGACCTGGTGGGAGCCGTATTCCGTGTGGAACGTTGGCTCGACGGCCGCTCCGTACGCTCCCGCGCCCACGCCGGCTAAAGGATGCTCTTGCGCCACCTCTAGCCCGGCTCTCCAGATAGCACCACGGCCTCCGAAGGACCCGGCCTCGATGTCGGCTCGGGTGCTTCGAATGCGTTCCAGAGACGCCTCCGGTATGAAATTAGTCGCGAGCAAGAGCGTCCCGGCGGCAAGGGCATACAGCGCGACCTTTGTCCGAAGGCGCAGGCGCCCTAGCGTCCACGGAATGATCACGAGCGCCACGAGCGCTGCCAGCAACGCTCCGCGCGAGGCGGTGAGGAGAATCGCGGTGACGCCGAGAGGTAGATAGAGTCGCCATATCCACCCGACCCGCTGGTGCTGCTGCGAAAGGCTGAGGTACCACGCCATCGGAAGGCCGAGCGCCAGTATCATACCGAGCTCGTTCGGGTTGAAGCTCAACGCACTGAACCTCCCCTCCTCAACGGGAACACCCCACACATAACCGTGTACGGTGACGACCGCGGCAACGGATACCCCCAGAACGTATGCCTGAAGCAGCGCCCGTTGGCGCTCCGGCGACCAGGCAACCTCCCAGATCAGCCACACCAAAACGAGAAGCTGGAGGTAAGTCAGGAACCGCGTGCGAGTCGCCTCCGGATCGATCGACCAGAAGCCACTCACCCCTGCCCAGAGCACAAACAGTACCGCGAACACGTGAAACCAACACAGTGGCCTGATGCGGCGTCGCGCGACGATGTAAAGGACACTGAAGGCCGAGACCCCGAAGCCGACTAGACGAGGGATGGAGCCGAACACGGGCACCCCCGAGAATGAGTCCCACGCCAGGACGAAGACAAAGCACCAGAGAAGACGGAACGCCGCGTTACTCATGGGCCGGCACACCTCGGTGAGCTCTCTCTCGTGGGTCTAGGCATATGTCGTGCCTCCTCGTGGGTCGTGTGAAGTGGTGGTTTGGGCGGAGCGTTACATTTGCGTGTCGCTGCCCGTCGCGGAGCCGCCACACCCTCGGCACTGCGTCTGAGCCGCACTGTGTGCAGAGAAACACGTGTTCGGTAATCGCCCCAACCCCTGTTCCGCTGAGCTAACGCATTGCTGCATAAGCCGTTGTCAACAAGCTGCTCGACCCTGGGTGTCAGCACGTTCCTTGCAGGTAGGTGGGTCGATTCTGGGCCGAGCCTCGTCGCGACGAGGCGAAGTCGTGCGGGCGCGGGGCTTCATGCCGCCACCTCGGATATTTGGGCGCATGAAGGGGTATGCCTCTGATGCTATCGGAAGCTAATGGGGAAAAAGCTGACGAGCCTTAGCGGTAGGTGGATCGCTGCTGCGCTGCTGATTGCGCCTCTCGGGTCCGCATCTGCACAACGGCCGGTTCGGCCCCCGAGCGACCCAATCCTGCGGCCCGGCGATATGCTCCGGATCAACGTGTGGCGGCACCCCGAGATGAGCGGCGATCTTGAAGTGGGGGCCGATAGCACACTCGTGCACCCGGTGTACCAGGCCATCAAGGTCGCGGGTGCACCCCTCCCGGTAGTGAAGGAGCGGTTGCGCGGCCTTCTCGCCAAGTATGAGCAGGACGTGCAGCTCGTCATGGAGCCCCTGTTCCCAGTGACGGTGGCGGGAGAGGTGCGTGTGCCCAACCTCTATCGACTGCCACAGGGGACGACGTTCGCGCAGGCGATCGCGCAAGCGGGCGGGCTGACGGAGCTGGGTCGGCTGGACAAGGTGCGCGTGATCCGCAGGGACAGCGAGATGGTGATAGACCTGGCCAGGGGGTATTCAAGATACGAAGCACTGCCGATCGCTTCAGGCGATCAGGTCCTAGTAGCTCGTCGGTCCAGTTTCAACCTCTTGCGGGACGTTTTGTATCCGCTGACCAGTGTGACGGCGGCGATCGCGGCTGTCCTTGCGTACAGCAGACGGTGACCCGGCCCATGCCTGAGCGATCGGGGAGCGACCCCCGCGTCCCTCCGGGCCCGCTTGGGGACCCGGGAGAGCCGGATGCGCTGGTAAGCACTGTTCGCCTGGAAGAGCTCCTCTCGACCCTGCGTCGGCACGTCCGATTGGTCCTCGGGGTGACGGCGGCCGCTGTCGCGGCCGTGGGATATATGGCGTATGCGAGGGGGCCGGTCTATCGCGCCGTCGCGGTTATTCGCTTGTCAGATCCGCGCCGCGCGTTGACTGGCGGCGTGGTGGTGGACCCAGCCCTCAGTGCGGACGAGAGGTTCGCCGACCCGCTCCTGTCGCAGGTGGAGTTGCTCACGAGTCGCACGGTCGCCGGTGCGGTCGTCGACAGCATGCCCATGTTGCGAGTGCTCGCCCGGAAGGTTCCGCCGCGCCTCGTGGGAGAGGTGGCGGTGCCGGCTGCTGCGGGCGCCGACTCGTTCCAGCTCGCATTCGGCCGAGACAGCTTCGTCGCGGAAGGTCCCTCCGGGCAGCGACGCGCGGCATACGGCACATCTGTGGAGTTTGGCGGCATTCGGTTCGCCGTCCTGCACCGGCCGGACGTGAGAAAAGGGCGGCTGTGGGTACTGAGCCGCGAAGCCGCCGTCAGCCGCCTGATCGCTGAGCTCCGGGTGAGGGCCCGACTGCGCACCGACATCGTGGACGTATCGTATTCCGCGCCAGACCCGCACACGGCGCAGCAAGTCGTGAACCATGTGGTCGATGTGTTCCGAACCGCCAGCGCTGAGACCGCACAACACCAGTCCAAACTGCGGCGCGAGTTCCTTGAGGCCCAGCTCAAGGTCAACGATTCGCTCCTGGCCGACGCTCGCCAAGCTCTCACGGCGTCTCAGCGGCGCACTCGTGCCTCCGGCTCGGGGCAGTCCTCGGCCCGTGAGCAGACGGGACTGCCCGGGATCGAATTGCAGCGCCAGCAATTGCTCGCCGAGCGTCGGACATACCAGAACCTTCTGACAGCGCTCCGGGATAGCAGCGGCGGTCGCAAAGGCATCCAAACGGCGCTCTCGACACCCGGCATCGCCGCCAGTCCAGCGGTGGCACAGCTCAACTCTCAGCTCTTCCAGTACGAGATGGAGCGTGACTCACTGGCTAGCCGGTCGGCGTTGCACCCAGACCTGCCGCGTCTCAATCTGCTGATTGCGTCCACCGAGGCGAAGCTGCTCCGCGCGGTGCAGGCCGGGCTGCAGGGCTCCATTGCCTCACTCGACGGCCGCATCGCCGCAATAGACGATTTGCGAGCCCGCTGGGCGGGGGGGCTGCAGCAGGAAGCGGAGGAGGCGCGGCTGACGGAACGGGTCGACAATACGCGGAAGGTCGCGGATGAGCTCCGCGTCGAGTACCAGAAGGCAGGGATCGCCGAGGCGGTAACGGTTGGGCAAGTCGAGATCGTCGACCATGCTATCGTGCCCGCGAAACCTGCGGGAATCGGGCTACCGGAGCAGCTCGGCCTCGGCCTGCTTCTGGGCTTGGTGCTTGGCGCAGGGGGTGCCTTCGTGGCCGAGCGCCTGGGCAGCTCGATTGCCCGGCGAGTCCAGGTGGACCATCTCGGCATGTCGGTACTGGGCGTTGTGCCCCGTTGCGGTCGGGACGGTGACAAGAAAGGCCCGAACAGCTCGGACGCGGTGGTCGAGGCGTTCCGCGGTATCCGCCTCAACTTACTGAACGCGTATGGCGCTCCTGGTCCGGTCGTGGTGGCGGTGACGAGTCCGGGGAGTGGGGATGGGAAGTCGTTTGTCAGCTCGAACCTGGCGGTCGCGTTCGCGTACGCGGGCCATCGCACGTTGTTGATCGATGCTGACCTCCGGCGGGGTGCGCTCCACCGCGCGCTGAAGCTGCGTCGCCAGCCGGGCTTGACGGAGTTGCTCGTCGGTGACAGCTCTCGCGAGCAGGCCCTGCAAGCCACGACCTACCCGTCCCTCGAGCTTCTTGCCAGCGGATCGCGCCGGCGCGATGCGCCGGAGCTGATGGGCTCCGCACGCATGGCCGACCTCGTGACCGGCCTGCGTGCGAGCTACGGAGTTATCGTGGTAGACACCCCACCGCTCGGAGCGGGGGTGGATGCCTTCCTGCTGGCGACGCTCGCGGGAAGCTTGCTCGTGGTTCTGCGGCTGGGAAGGACGGACCGGGAATTAGCCGAGGCCAAGCTCGAGGTCCTCCGCAATCTGCCGCCACGACTCTTGGGTGCGGTACTCAATGACGTGCGGGAGGGCTCAGAGTACCACGCCTACAGTTACTACTTGGACGGCTACGAACTCACCGACGAACCTCTGTTCCGGCCGCTCGTGGGCAACCGCCAGGCCGGGGGAGCGCCTCGAAGCTGAGACGCCCGAGGCGACGAGGTTCTGCAGCGGCAATGCGAGGTCGACGATGAAAACCGGCTTGTGCGCCGAGTAGCGCGGGGCGACGGTTTGACGCCGGGCTGACGGTGCTCAGCGATCTCACCAGCCGCGCCGGCCAAGCATCACGGCCGGCGTGCGCAGCATGATCGCCACGTCCTCGAGCGCCGACTGGCGCCGGACGTACGCGAGGTCCAAGGAGAGCTTCCTGCGGACGTCGTCCACCGTGCGGTCGTACGACAGGTTGACCTGCGCCCAGCCGGTGATGCCGGGCCGCACGCGCTGACGGCGCTGGTACCCCTCGATCTGCTCCCGCAGGTGAACGAAGATCGCGGGCTGCTCGGGGCGGGGTCCCACGACGTTCATATCGCCCCTGAGGACGTTGAACAGCTGCGGTAGCTCGTCGAGCCGGAAACGGCGCAGCAAGCGCCCCATCGGCGTCACGCGCGCGTCGTCCGGCTGCGCCCACACCTGGCGATCGGCGCGGTGGTTGTCCACGTACATCGTGCGGAACTTGTACATCGTGTACGGATGGCCGCCGAGATCGATGCGGCGCCGGGTATTCCCGCCCATGCGCGACAGCGCACGCCGGTCGAGGCCGACGCGCGTCTGC
>Ga0209157_1003264_pt1 | contig 12552 bp, 11 predicted proteins | sample GraSoiAngelo_135_FD_185892 | JGI IMG/M metagenome (GOLD analysis project Ga0209157, IMG submission 185892) | Grasslands soil microbial communities from the Angelo Coastal Reserve, California, USA - 14_0929_05_40cm (SPAdes) (version 2) | ecosystem: Environmental > Terrestrial > Soil > Grasslands ... | reverse complement strand
CGGCGTCCCGCACCAGCACGGCGTGCAGCCACTCGCCGAGGAGCTGCTCCGCGAGCACCGCGTCGCGCCGGGTGGTGCGGACGAAGTCGGACAAAGGCCCGATCACCGCGTCGCCGAACTGCTCCCGTGCCTTGAGCAGCGCCTGGGCCGCGGGGGCGAGCCCCACGCGCTCCCGCTCCAGCTCGGCGAGGGCGTCGTGCCGCGCCGTCACCTGCGCGAGGGCTCCCTCGGCTTGGCGCCGTGCGGCGCGACCATGGGTTTCTTGCTCCTTGAGCTCGGCCACGCGCCGCCGCGCCTGCTCCAGGCCGGCCGCCGCCTGCGCCGCCGCGCGGGCCAGCGCCGTCGCCTGCTCCGCCCGCGTGCCCACCTGAGCCGTCGCCGCCCATTCGGTTTCCGCGCGCCGGGCACGCTCCTGGGACGCGTCCGCGAGCTGTTGCCCCAGCTCGGTCCGCTCCCGCTCCAGCGCCGCCCGCTCGCCTTCGAGCGCGCGAGAACCCTCCGCCCGCCGCTGCAGGTCCTCCTCCAGCTCGCGCACGGCCGCGCGCTGTGCCAAGAGCCGGTCGCGCCCCTCTTGCTCGAGGGCCGTACGACCCGCCAGCTCCTGCCCGACCGACGCGAGGTCGCGCTCCGCCGCCTCGCACTCGGCCGCGGCCGCGGTGCGCTCCCGCTCCGCCTGCAGGGCGCGTGCTTCTTCCTGCTCCCGCCGCTGCGCCGCTGTGGCACGCCGCTGGCCGGCATTGCGCAGCCGCTCGGCGGCGAGCGCCAGGTCACCCTCCAGCCGTCCCGACTCGAGCTTCGTATCGGCCAGGCGGCGCTCCACCTCCATGCGACTCGCCTCGGCCGTATGCCGCGCCTGCACACCGGCCTCCCGCTCCCGCTCTGCCTGCTCCAGTCGGGTCCGCTCGCCAGGCAAGGCTGCCGCCAGCTGCTCGGCCCGCTGCCCCAGTCCGCCCAGCGTCAAATCGAAGTCTTCGAGCTCGCGCCGCACCAGCGTCAACGCGATACCGAAGCGCTCCTCGATCATCTTGCCATAGCGCTCCGCTTTGCCGCGCTGCCGCGCCAGGCTCCGCACCTGCGTCTGCACCTCGCTGACCAGGTCTTCGAGCCGGGCGAGATCCGCCGCCGTCTCTTCGAGTCGGCGCTCGGTGCTGGTCTTGCGATCGCGGTACAGCCCGATCCCGGCTGCCTCTTCGAACAGGGCGCGCCGCTCTTCCGCCTTTTCGGAGAGCAGCGCCTCGATCATCCTCGCCTCCATCACCACGGCGGCGTCGGCGCCCAGACCCGTGCCGCGCAGCAGATCCTGAATGTCACGCAGCCGCACCGCGGAGCGATTGAGCAGGTACTCGCTCTGTCCCGAGCGGGACAGCCGGCGCGTGACGAGGACTTCCTTATAGGCGATCGGCAGCGTCCCGTCCGAGTTGTCGAACACCAGGGAGACCTCGGCCACGTTCACCGGCCGCCGCCCCGTCGAGCCCTGGAAAATGACGTCTTCCATTTTGCCGCCGCGCAGCAAGCGCGGAGACTGCTCGCCCAGGACCCAGCGGACGGCATCGGAGATGTTGGACTTGCCGCAGCCGTTCGGACCCACGATCGCCGTCACGCCCGCTTCGAACGGCAGCTCGACCGCGCCCGCGAACGACTTGAAGCCCGACAGCTCGAGCCGGGTCAATCTCATGGAGTGGTGCCCCCTCCCATCCTGGTGACGAGCCTGGCCTGAACGCCCGCCCGCTTGAGCCGTGCTTCGAGGATGCTGGCCTGCTCCGGCGTCTCGAACGCGCCCGCCAGCAGACGTGCACCCGTGCCCCAGGGCACGGCCGGAATGCCGCGCTCTCGCAGGCGGCTGGCGGTGGGCGCGCGGTCGCTCAACGAAAAGGAATACGGCGCGCGCAGCACATCCCCCTGACCACGCGCGGCGAGACCGCGCTTCCACATTCCGGCGCGGGCGCCGACGGCGGAGTCGCGCGTGGGGAACGCGCCGGCGAGCACGCGATACCACACCGCGCTCCCCCGGCGATCGTCCAGCGCGACCGGCGTCACGAAGGGCGTGACGCCGTCCGCCGTGAGACGATCCGCCAGGGCGAGCGCCTTGTCGAGTCTCGCGTACGCCGCGAGCTGCACGGTCCAGGCGAGCGAATCGAGGCGAGCGGGCGCCAGCGCGGCGGCGACCGGTCGTGCACGCACCGGAGCTGCGACCGCGGGAGCCGGCATCCGGCGCTGCTCGGCCCCGCGGGCCAGCAGGGCCCAGCCGCCGGCCGCGCCCGCTAACAACGTCGCGGCCACTACCACCGGGCGGGCCAGCCGATGCGGCGGGCGCCGCACTGAGGCGGAGATCCGTCCGGGCGGAGGCGCGACTGATCGCGGGTCCGCCGCCGGCGTCCAGCGCTCGCGTACCACACCCAGCAGCGGGACCCCGCGCTCCATCGCCGCCGTGACGCCCTGACCGATCGAGGACTCGGGCTCGTAGCCGTCGGGCGACAGCACGATCAATCCGTCCGGGAGGGCCGAGAGGCGCGCCAGCGCGCCTGCGGAGAGATACAAGAGCAGCAGCGCGTCCTCCACCCGGAAGCCGCCGTGCAGCTTCTTCCACCGGGGGTTCGCGAACAGGTCGCCCGCGTGGGCCGTCACTGTGCCGGCGGGGATGAAGAACACGCGGTCGACCTCGTGCGCCGCCTTGGTGAGCGACACGTCATATTCGAACGCGTCCACGATCCCTTCGGTGGGCGTGAGACCGACGGTCTCATGCAGCGTCGGGTGCTCGAGCCACAGGTCGACGAGCGCGATCCGCCGATCGGTGAGCGCCGCGGCGCGGGCCACGTCCCACGCGGCTCCCGCCGCCCACTTCAGGTCCCCCGTCGCCGGCACCAGCGCGATGAGCGCCTGTCCGGTGACCAGCGACGGCACCAGCGCGTCGAGGCGCGAGCGTGGCAGGGGGCGGACGGTCACGGCGTCGGTTGGTAGATCCAGAAGGGGCGGCCGAGCTTGCGGCCGATGCCCTCGGCCTGGGCCCGTGTGGGGTAAGGCCCGAGCACGACGCGGTAGCCGTCGTCAGGATTCTTGGGCTGCAGCACGCGCGCCGCGAGTCCCGCGCGGGTGAGCTGTTGCGCCATCTCCGACGACCAGGCCTCGTTCTGCGATGTCGACACCTGCACGTACATCGGTCCCTCCGGCCCCGCCGTATCGGACGCCGCGCCCTGATCGGCCTGCCCGCCCGCATCTCCGAACGCGCCGCGATACGCTCCACGGGGCCGCCACTCCGTGAGCATCCACAGGTCCGCGCCGCCTCCCTTCACGCGTCCCGTCGCCGCGAGCGAGTCGGGGCGGTACGCCACCACGTCGTCCCCCTGGCGCACCAAGAGAGCGCCGTCCGGGGCGACGGCCGGCAGGTCGGTGCGCCACGCACTCGCGAGCGTCCCGACGAGCCGTTTCACCGGAAGGTCGACGACGAATACGGAGTCGCCGGCGGCCGGCTTGGCCAACAACCAGCGTCCCAGCGGGTCCAGTCGGATGGTTGCCGCGGGCAATGGGAGAGCGATGCCGTCGATCTCCTCGCGGTCGTAGCGATCGATCGCCGCCAGGCCCGGCTCCGTGCGTCGCGCGACGTAGATGCGATGGCCCGACGGCGAGAACACCAGCGCGCGCGGATGATCGGCCAGCGGGACGAAGCCGGCCTCGCGGCGACCGAGCGGGTCCATCAGGACCACGCCCGAGTCGGCGGCGACGGCCACCAAGTCGCCCCAGCGGGTTGCCGCCACGTCACTCCCGGCCGCCAGGGGTCGACTGGTGGGCGGTTGATCGGCGGCGGCGGTGACGAGCGCCGGCGGGTCGGCCACCACCAGGCGCTGGTCGGCGGCGCCGAACATCTGCAGCGGCACGCCCGGCAGGGGCTGGGGCCACGCAACCCGCACTCGTCGTGCAACCGACACGACTCGGTGCTTCGCGTCCACGGTATAGAGTGTGCCGTCGGGACCGAGCGTTGCCTGCTCGATCCCTGAGGCCACGGTGTCGACGCGGGCACTGCCGAGATCGAGGGCCAAGACGTCGCTCTTCGAGGTCGTGGCGCTCGTGTCCTTCTTGGCGCGGGCATCCTTTTTTTTCCTGGCGGTCGTGTCCTTCGTGGCGGTCGTGACGTAGAGGAACTCCGCTTCGGTGTCGAGTCCGATCACGCGGGTGACCGGGGGGAGCTTGCCGCGAATTGCGGTGGGGACCTCGACCATGGAGGGGAGCCGGTACACCCGGGGGGCTCCCCCCTTGGTGGGGATGCGGATGGCGACCCCGGCGGTGCGGGCGGCGCCCCCGGCTGCCTTACTAACCGCTTGCTTGGCAGGTGGTTGCGACGGGGGTGCGGCGGGCGCCCGGGACCGACAGCCCCAGAGCGCCAGGCTGGCTAGGAGGAGGTACGATCCGCAGGTGCGCAAATGGCCTCGCCGGACAAGATAGGCAACCGGCGAGGCCAGGACAAGTGGTTTAGCGATGCGGAGTTAGAACGTTGGGCCGAGACTCACCGTCCAATAGGGGTCGTTGTGCGGCCGGCTCAACGGTTTGGTGTAGTCAAGCCGGAGCACCACGAAACCCAGAGCGTTCACTCGGATCGAGCCGCCCCAGCTGCGGAGCGGGGCGCGGTAGATCTCGGGGTCCTGGCCGCGGCGGGTCAGGAGGACTTTCGAGTTTGAGTCCCAGGCGAGCCCAGCGTCGTAGAAGATGGCGGCCTCGATGGGGGGGAGCCCCACGGGGAGGAAGCCGAGCACCAGGCTGCGGGTCAGAGGGAAGCGCAGCTCGGCGTTCACCACGGCCAAGCGCGACCCGATGAGCTGGTCCAGCTGGGGGCACCCGGTCTGTCCCGCGCCCGTTGTAGGCTCCGCGACGCACTCGTTGTTGAAGATGGAGCCCGCCGTGTAGCCGCGGATCAGCTCGGTGCTCCCGAGGAACTGTTGGAACAAGTCGGCGTCCCGCCCGAAGCGGCCGAAGAACATACCGCGCAGCGCCAGGGTGAACGGCCGGGCGAAGAAGTAGCGCCGCCAGTCGGCCAACCCCTGGGTGAACTGCCACGAACCGAACGTGGGCGATACCTCGAAGCGCCAGCGGGAGCCCGCGAACGGTCCCACCCACCCGAACAGCGAGTTGTCGTGCACGAGGGCAAGCTGCGGACCGTAGTAGCTGACGGACGGTCCATTCAGCGTCTCGGGGGGATCGGCGCCGTACACGTAGTTGGAGTTGGTATTAGGGTCGTACGCCACCCCGAGGCGCTGCTGCAGGATCGCCTGACTGATGTTCGAGAAGTGGCCGCCGAACTCCACCCGCGTAAAGCGACTGAACGGATAGAAGCTCTGGGCGAACACGTCGCGGATCACGAAACGCTCGAGCCGCTGCGTGACGATGAACGAGTCCGGGCCGGTCTGCTGCACCCCCGCTGGCAGGTAGTAGTAGAGCGGCTGCTGCGAGCCGCCGAACACCCAGTTCAGGCGGTGCGCCTGGTTGATGTAGGCCGCGAGGACCTGGGCTTCGCTCAGCCGGCCGTTCACCGAGCCCGAGAACACCATCGTGTGGTTGCCGAGGATGTCCGACAGCGAGATGGCGGTGCCGCCGAAGAAGCCGCGGCCGAAGTTGTCCCGCTCGTACCCGATGGTCGGCCGCGCCACGTAGTCCGGGCTGTACCGGGTGCGATAGGCCTTGAAGGTAAACTCGCTCGTGTCCGGTAGCGCGGGCGATGAGTCGATGAGGCTCTTCACCGACACCGGCGCCGCGCCGGTATCGGACGTCTGCGGCGTGGTGCCGGACGCCCGGAACCCTTTGGGCGAGCGGTACACGGACGTGCCGGCGCGGGGCCCCGTGTCCACGGGCGCGGCGGCGGCCACGACCGCCGTCGGCCCGGCGAGCGCGCGGCGCTCGGCGGCGAGGAGCGACGTCACCAGCGGCATGGCCGGTGCCTGGTACGGCTGCCGCTTCAGGGACCGGGGATTGTCGACCGCGTACACGTTGTATTCGCCGTCTTCATAGTAGGCGAACGCGAGGCGATCCGCTTCGTGCGCCCAGGAGAGGCACGGCGAGAGCGCGGTGATTCCGGATACTCCCGTGAACACGTCGGTGAGCTGGTAGATATTCCCGTCGGACAAGTCGTACAGGAAGATGTTGCTGATCCCGTTGCGGTCGGACACGAAGGCCAGCGACCGGCCGTCCGGAGCCCAGGTGGGATTGATGTTCTTCCCCTGGTCCATGTGTCGGAGGATGTCGATCGAGCCGTTGTCGAGGTGGAGCAGGGCGATCCGCAGACGGCCGAACTTGAGTGTCTCGAAGTCGGTAGCGGGGCTGCGATCGGTGGTGAACGCGATGGTCTTCCCGTCGGGCGACCAGGACGGCTCGAGATCCGCGTACTTGTCGTTCGTCAAGCGGTGGAGGTTCGAGCCGTCGGCGTTCACGACGAACAGGTCCGACAGGCCGCCGTCGTACCCTGTGAACACGAGCTGCTTCCCGTCGGGCGACCACGACGGCGTCGTGAGCCCATTGAGCGGGATGCGGATGCGGCGGACCTCTTTGTCCTTCTTCACATCGAGAATCACGAGATCGTCGCGGTCCTTGCGCTTCGCGGCGATCGCGAAATACCGCCCGTCGGGCGAGAACGAGCCCGCGGAGTTGATGAAGCGGAGGCTCTCGTAGTTCGAGTTCAGCGTGGACTTGACGAGCCGCCGCTTGACCCGACCGGTCTCCGCGTCGGCGAGGTAGAGGTCCACGAAGAACGAATTCTTCTCGCTGAAGTAGGCGATGTCGCGTCCGTCGGGCGACAGGGCGGGGGCGAGATGCAGCGTGCCCTCGGAGCGCTTCTGGGTCAGTAGCGGCTGGGCGATGCGGCGTGCCCGGTAGTGGTCGGCGAGCTGGGGCAGGTAGGTCGTCTGCACCGCGTCGCGCCACTCGCTCGACAGGTCCTCGAGCGTGATGCCGAGCGACCGCTTGAAGCCGCCCTCGACGCCGCTCGCGATGGACGCCTGGAGAATCTGTCCGATGGCTTCATCGCCCCACTTCTCCCCGACGTAGGCCAGCAGCGCGTGGCCGAACCGGTACGGGAAGATCCGCGGGTCGTACGTCATCTCCTCGACGGTCGGCAGGTGGCCTTCCAGCGAGGCGTCCCGCAGCCACATGGAGGTCAGCGGGTCGATCGGCCCGATCGAGAGGTATTCCGCCATCCCCTCCATGAACCAGCCGGGGAGGTTGGCGTTGACCAGCGTCTGGACGCCGCTGCCGATGTGGCCGCGGCTGATCTCGTCGTATTGGAACTGGTGCACCATCTCGTGGCCCAGCACGTGCTCCAGCTCCGCGTAGGAGCCGGTGAAGGGCAGCACCATCCGGTGCTTGAAGAACTCCGTGAAGCCCCCCGTTCCCTCGCTCAGGTCTTCGTTGGTCGTGTTGGTCTGCTGGAAGTCGGACTGCGACGCGTACAGGATGATCGGCTTCCGGCCCTGGAACTGGTGGTGCAGGATGCGGGACAGGCGGGCATACCACCGCTCGGCCATGCGCGCGGCGTCCAAGGCCGCCGTCCGCTCGGCGGGATAGTAGTAGATCTCGAAGTGCTCGGTCTGGATGATCCGGAAATCGAAGGCCTGGTACTGGACCTTGTTCTGTCCGAAGTACTGCGCGGCGAGCGGCGCCGCGCCGAACAGCGCGAGCGCCGCCGCGATCCCGCCCATGCGTCGCATGACCATCATCCTTTCGACCCGCTGTCCGGGGCGCCCGCCGCCAGCACGGGTGCATCGCCCCACAGGCGCTCGAGCTGGTAGAACTCCCGCAATTCCGGATGAAAGACGTGGACCACGAAATCCACGTAATCCAGCAGCACCCACCGACCCTGTGTGAGCCCCTCGACATGATGCGGCACGACGCCACGCGGCGCCAGCGCTTCCATGAGGTGCTCCGCCATGCCCCGCACGTGGGCGTCCGACGTGCCCGAAACGATGACGAAGTAGTCGGCCGCAGCGGTCAGGCCCCGCAGATCGAGCACCATCGGGTCCAGGGCCTTGCGGTCGGCGAGCGCGGCCGTCACCAGTCGGAGAGCTGCCAGCGCGTCTCCCCCCGCACGCTCCGGTGGGCGCCCGCTCCGTCTGCTAGTCATAGCGCGACTGTCACCCGTTTGTTCCGTCGTCCCCGGGCCCTTATTCCTTCACCACGCTCACCTGGATCTCGGGGCGCACGTCGGGATGGAGCTTGATCCCGACCCGGAACTCGCCCAGCTCCCGGATCGGCTCCGGGAGGTCCACCCGGCGCTTGTCGACGCGGATCCCGAGCTCCTCGAGCTTGCGCTGCACGTCGCTCGCGGTGACGGAACCGTACAGCTTGTCCTCCTCACCCACCTTCACCGTGAAGCTGAGGTGGACCTCCGCGATGCGGGTGGCCTCGGTTTCGGCGGCGCCCTTCTCCGCGGCGCGTTGCTTCGCGATGCGCTCCGCCTCGTAGGCGATCTTCTTCTTGTTGGCGTCGGTCGCCGGGTAGGCGAGGCCCTTCGGCAGCAGGTAGTTGCGCGCGTAGCCGTCCTTGACCTTGACCACGTCGCCGGCGGCGCCAAGATGCTGCACGTCTTCTCGCAGGATGACTTCCATGGTCCGTCGTTCCTCTCAATGGTTGATACCGGCCGCCGAGAGCGGCGTGCGCGCGATGACGGCGTGACTGCGCCAGGCCAGCGCCAGCCCGACCAGGCTCTCGACCACGAGCCAGAGCGGCCACGCCGCGAGCAGGCGCACGGCGGGCTCGAACGCGGGATAGAGACCGGGCGCGACTTCGACCACGTACCGCATGGCCCGGCTCGCGTCGCGCGTCGCCTCCCACTGTACTTCCGTCCAGAGCGCGGGCCCCGCCCGGCTCCAAGCCACCAGGACCGTGACGCCCGCGGCGGCGTAGAGGCAGGCTCGCAGGGCCAGCGGCCAGAAGCCCTTGCGCGAGAGCCTCGCGCCCGCGGCGAACGCCACCGTCACCAGCACGATCCAGGTGCGAGTCAGGGCGTCGAATACGCCGTTCTCCGGACCGGCCAGGAGCGCCACTCCGGCGCCCCCGGCGAGCGCCACCGCCACCCACTCACCGCGCGTCGCCGGCCGCGCGGCGACCAGCAGCGCGGCCAACGGCAGCGCCACGAGACTCAACGGCGCCAGGGCGGCGAACAGCAAGACGCCGACCGCGAGGCGCCAGCGACTCAGCCGACGTACCCCTTGATGTAGGGCAGCAGGGCGAGCTGGCGCGCCCGCTTGATCGCCGTGGCGAGCTGGCGCTGGTGTCGCGCGCACATCCCCGACAATCGACTCGGGAGAATCTTGCCGCGCTCGGTCAGAAAACGCCCGAGCGTGCGATCGTCCTTGTAGTCGAGCACCCGGACCCCGGACTCGCACACGGGGCACGTCTTCGCGGGCCGTCTCACGCTTCATCCTCCTCGATCTCGTCCACCACGACGTCGGCGGCGATCACCGCAGGCGCGGGCTCGGGCTTCGCCGGCAGGCCCTCCGACACGACGACCAGGAACCGCACCACCCCTTCCTCGAGCTTCACGGCGCGCTCGTACTCGGGCAAGAGCTCCGCGGCGGTCTCGAACTGCGCGACCACGTAGTAGCCCGTGTCCTTCTTCTTGATTGGGTAGGAGAGGGTGCGCTTACCCCAGTGGGCCACATTCGTGATCGAGCCCTTGGCGTCCTTGGTCAAGAGCGCGTGAAACCGCTCCAGGCGTTCGTTGATCGCGGGTTCTTCCAGCGCGGGATCGAAGATGTAGACGGTCTCGTAGCGACGAGCCATGCCACCTCCCTTTGGTCATAGGCGACCCGACGCAGGTGCGGCGCCGAGTAGGGGAATTATGAGGCGCGAAAGATAGACGAACCGCGGGGGAGGGGGAAGGCCGTGTGATCCTTCTCACATCAACAGCCTCGCGGAACGCCTGGAGTGACGGGCATCACGCAACCTGAAGTGCCGGCCAATCATCCTTGGGAGAACATGGGCGTTGGCACCGGTGTTGCTGTTGTATGGTGACGGATCGATGGGACCGGCGATCGAGAGCCGGGGAATGGGAAGGATGGTCGTATGCAGGCTCGGCGTACTTGGCTTTTCGCGACGCGCGGCGTGGTGGCGGCGGCGGGACTGATGTTCCTGCTGGCGCTCCAGCCGGAGCCTGCCGGTATCACCTCTGATCGCTTTGACTCCCACGCCCGGGCGCTCATCCTGTCCGATCAGGCGCGTCGCTACCTCACGCTGCAATACCGTTCCTATCCGACCGAGTTCATGGGCTGCATGATCGGGGAGATCCACGGCAACGCCGTGATCGTGCGGCGGATCGCGCCGGCGGACGTGGAGCCGGGGCACTCCACCGCAACGCGCGTCGTGCCGGAGCAGACGTGTGAAGACGCGGGATGGGCGGGCACCGTGGGGATGATCCACAGTCACCCCGACGGCCAGCGGTGCTGGTACTTTTTCCCGGGGACCCGGGTGGCGAGCTCCGACGCGCACTCGTTCGCGCGCCAGGCGTATCCGGTGGACGCGATCATGTGCGGGAACCGTGTGGTGTGGCTCAGCCGGGACATGGTGCAGCAGCAGGTTGGGTTGTCCGACCCGGACGTCCGTCCCGCGGCGCCGCCACGCGAGCAGCGTGGCAATCGGGTGCACGCGGGCGCCGCGGCACCGGAGGGTCAGGACTAAGAACCACCGGGTGCGGTTTCGGGTAGATTAAAGCATGCAGCGCGCCGCACTAGCATCTCTGTTGTTCCTCAGCATGCCTTTCAGCTCCGCTCATGCCCAGCGTGACACGACTGCCCGACTCACGGGCACGGTGCGGTCGTCCATCAACGGTCTCCCCGTCTCAGGCGTGATGATCGCGGTGAAGGGAACCCGGGTCTTCAACGTGAGCGATTCGACCGGGTCGTTCACCCTCGTGGGGCTCCCGGGGGGGCGCCAGACGGTCCGCATCCTCTACGGCGACAGCCTGTCGTACGAAAAGGAGATGGATCTCAAGCAGGGGAAGACCCTGACGCTCTCAGTGCTGCTCGACGTGGCCGCGACGGAGTTGGCGCCCATCGTGGTCGAAGCGCAGACCCTCAGCGCCGAGCGGAGTCTTGCGGGGTTCTACGAGCGCAAGAAATCGGGGTTCGGGCGCTACTACACGCTGGCGGATCTCAAGCGCCGCCCTCTGGAAACGCTGCAAGCGCTGTTGCTCGAGTCCGGCGTGCAGGTGCGGTGCCGGGTCGGGCAATGCGTGCCGCTCGTATCTGACGGCGGGCGTCTGTGCGTCATGTCGCTCTACTTGGACGGCTTACGGATGCCGGCCGACTACCTGAACTTGGCGCGCGTCGACGAATTAGCGGGCGTGGAGGTGTACAAGGTCCCGGTCGAAGTACCCCCGGAATTCTCGTCGGGGTTGCGACGCAGCTGCGGTGCCGTGGTGATGTGGAGCCGGCGCTAGACGTTGAAGCGGAACAGCAGAATGTCGCCGTCCTGCACCAGGTAGTCCCGCCCCTCGCTCCGCACCAATCCCTGTTCCCGCGCGGCCTTGTACGACCCCACGCGCGCGAAATCGGCGAACGACACGGTCTCGGCGCGGATGAAGCCGCGCTGGAAATCCGAATGGATTTCGCCCGCCGCGTCGAACGCCGTGCCGCCGCGGTGCATGGTCCAGGCGCGCACCTCGTTTTCGCCCACGGTGAAGAACGTCTGCAGGCCGAGCAGCCGGTAGCCCGCGTGAATCAGGCGGTCGAGGCCCGGCTCGCTGACGCCGGCGCTCGCGAGATACTCGGTGCGTTCGTCCCCTGACAGCTCGCCCAGCTCCGCCTCGAACTTGGCGGAGAAGAGGACGATCTCGGCCTCTTCGTGGTGCGCCTGCACCGCCGCGCGGAGCTGCGCCAGCCACTTCCCGCCGCCCGAGGCGAGGTCGTCCTCGTTCACGTTCGCCGCGTAGAGGATCGGCTTGGCGGTCAACAGCCCGAGCTGGCGCAGGAACTTCACCGCCGCTTCGCTCTCTCCCGCTTCCCGTGCGCCGCGGCCCGCATCGAGCTCGGCGACGACACGCTCGAGCACCACCAGCTCGGCCTGGGCGTCCTTCTCGCCCGCGCGCGCGGTCTTCCGCGTTTTCTCGAGACGCCGCTCCACCACCGCGAGGTCGGCGAGCGCCAGCTCGCTCGTGATCACGTCGTGGTCCCGAACCGGGTCCACCGGCCCCATCACGTGTACGACGTCGGGGTCGTCGAAGCAGCGGATCACGTGCACCACCGCGTCCACTTCGCGGATGTGCGACAGGAACTGGTTGCCGAGCCCCTCACCCTGCGACGCGCCCTTGACGAGACCTGCGATGTCCACGAACTCGACTACCGCCGGGACTTTCTTTTTCGGCGTGACGAGCTCGTTCAGGCGCTCGAGCCGCGGATCCGGCACCTCCACCACGCCGACATTGGGCTCGACCGTGCAGAAGGGGTAGTTCTCCGCGGCGGCCGCCTTGGAGGAAGTGAGCGCGTTGAAGAGCGTGGATTTCCCGACGTTCGGGAGACCGACGATGCCGAGGCGCAGCACGTCAGGGCGCGTTCCGCGTTGTCATGTGCGCAGCCATTG
>Ga0209157_1003261_pt1 | contig 12561 bp, 10 predicted proteins | sample GraSoiAngelo_135_FD_185892 | JGI IMG/M metagenome (GOLD analysis project Ga0209157, IMG submission 185892) | Grasslands soil microbial communities from the Angelo Coastal Reserve, California, USA - 14_0929_05_40cm (SPAdes) (version 2) | ecosystem: Environmental > Terrestrial > Soil > Grasslands ... | reverse complement strand
GATGGCACTCGGGATGACCCTGTCACGCTTTCGCGCATTGCAGAGGTTTCGCGCCTGCTGCGCCCCGTAGGGCCTGGGCCCTTGTCTCAGTGCCCATCTCCGGGCTCCCGCTCTCACGGCCCGTACTGGTTATAGGCTTGGTGAGCCGTTACCTCACCAACAACCTGATCAGGTGCGGCCCCATCCTCAGACAACCCTGGCAAGCATGCTGCCAGGGCCTTTTGAACGGAGAACCATTCCAGGCCTCTCCATCTATCCGGTATTAGCCTCAGTTTCCCGAAGTTGTCCCGGTTCTGAGGGTAGGTTAGCCACATGTTACTGAGCCGTACGCCACGCTTCCACCGTGGCTAGGATGCGTTTGACTCGCATGGCTTAGTCTCATCCCGCTAGCAGTTGGGTCCGCCAGGATCAAGCGGAGTTGGAACGATAGGGTTTTCGGACGCCTATCATACAGGAATTGGCTGGAGTTTAGCAGGTGGCTACGAGCCTCCCTTGGACCCAAACGTTCCAGGGTCTTTCTTTGACTCCCAGGGTTTTTTAGGTCTGCATCATGTTTTCGCCCACAGTGGAGGTCAATCTGTCATTCACAGGCGTAACGCCCTAAGCGTCGGATTGACGCCGCCGCCGGGACCGTGGGCTCTTCTCTAGACCTGCTAATGCTACCAAAAAGAATGGTTTGGCTTGGTAGTTGATATAAACGTTTAGCCTGGTCTTAGTTGGAATGGGATTCTGGTATGAAGGGGTGGGCCTCCCTCGATTCCACTGCTAGGTTTCGTTAGGGTTCAGAGGACTTGTTGTTCGGGCTCGCGCGCGCGAAAACGAGTAGCCCCCCTGGGGGCCATAAAGATTTCTCGACAAAAAAGATTCACTGAAAAAAGACTCGCCTTTTTTTCGGTTTCACATTCTTATCTTTAGTCTCGTTCTATACGGGTCTCGTACTCGCCTCTCTCACGTCTAAAATGGACGCGTCCGTACCCAGTCGAATTTTCAGGGCTCGTTTTCTGTCTGGCGGGGAGAGTGGGCGATTTTTTCGCTGCCAGGGCTTGCCACGGCTGAGTGTGGAATTTTGGGATGATGGGATCGTTAGCATTTTCGTTCAGAAAGTCAAGGTGACCGTAAATAGTCGCTGACAGATTGCGATTCAGGGTTGTACTGGGCGATTTGTTAACGGTCTTGTGTGGGATTAGTTTCGGTTGCCGGTAGCCGCCACTGAGGACGGCCGCGCGACAGTTCGGAGGCCAAAGTGAAAGGTAAGTTTGAAACGGAAAACGTACCTCTTGACCCGGAGCAGAATAGTTGAGAAAATGTTTCCAGATTATGCCTATATCTTGATGCGGTTTGACGCTCCCGTTCAGAGACCTTATCTCTAGAGTTTCGACCATGTGAGAGAGTTTCTCCAACGAGCACTTTCTGTTCGAAGAGACTTCCCGTTGGTTCTTTCCGAGCCTGCGATCGCGGGCGCCTTTCTTGACAGCGAACTCAGTGTATCAGAAGAATGAGGCTTCGATTTCCCCCAGTTCTTCCGGTTTGGAAGAGGCGTAGGCCTGAAGGGGCTCCTCGTTAAGGCTGAGAAAAGTCTCTCCCCAGCTGAATAGGCTTAGGACCCGCCTCGCTTCTGGTTCAAAACCTGTAATGAACAGGGCTGCCGCAAAAGCCTCCGCCGTGCTCAACTTTCCCGAGACGGAGTAGTTTGTCGGGTTCCCGGCCAACAGTTGCGGAAGCCGTCGCGTCTGACCTGGAATGTTAAGACTGAAGACCTGGTCCGACCTATTCCAGGAACAATCGAGCGCGACTAAACCGTGAAGTTCAACGGCGTCCCTGTCGGCGTTCGTTAGTCTCTGTTGAGATGTTGGGTTCAAGACGATGCTTGACGGATGGATTTGCTTGAGGCTTGTGATTTTTCGTGCAAGACCGAACGTTCGCAATCGTGCCGCAGTACATTTTTTCGGGTCATCCTGATGAAGCTCATACACCATCAGCCTAACGGGAAAAGTATCTATTTGCTGATTGCTGGATAAGGTGGACCTTCGATGCAATATCTCATCGCCTTCGGAAGATAATCGACCAGCGCGGACGGCGTTATTGTAGGTACCTTTTCTGAAATCATGATGTCGCCCGCAAGCCCGTTCAAGAAGACTGCAGCGCAACCAGCTCTGAAGGGCTCGACATGCTGGGCCAGGAGACCGCCTGCAAGGCCGGAGAGTATGTCGCCGGTTCCACCCACGGTCATGTAGGGATTGCCGGTTCGGTTTAGTCTAACTCTGCCATCGGCATTGGCGATGATGTCTACATGGCCTTTTAGCACGACTGTTGAGCCGAGCTCCTTTGCAAGTTGGGCCGCGGCCTCTTTGTTCAATTCAATCTCGCTGGACAGCTTTCTCTGGGCGACAGCCGCAAACTCTCCTGCGTGCGGAGTTATGATGCAGGGGGTTCTCAGCTTCCTCCGCCTGCGACCGAACACCTTGAGGGCATCCGCGTCTAGGACTAGGGGTTTCTTGAGCGACTCTGCTTCGGAAATCAGCTTCCAGACAGAGTCCGCGGTCTCATCATGAATGCCGATTCCCGGGCCTAGAACTATTGCATCCATGTTCGACGTCCAGCGGCTCAACTCTGGCAAGGCTCTTGGGCTGAGATGTTCTCCAGGGAGTTTGATAGAGATCAAGTCGGGTGAGTAGGAGGTGATAATCTCCGCTGTTTTCTGCGGTGCTGCGACGTAGACGAGGTCTGTTCCGATCTTAGTTGCGGCAAGTGCTGCGAATGCTGGTGCGCCTGTGAAGTTCTCACTTCCCCCGATGACTAAGAGTCTGCCAAAGTCGCCTTTGTGAGACTCGTCGGGTCTGGGCTTCCAGAGAACTTTGAAGTCTCCGGGACCCGTGAATAGCTCAGCCTCGAGAGGAATTCCTATTGGGAGGACGACTAGCGTCCCAACATACTGTCTTGCCTCTAGGAGACCTTTCTTCGTCTTGTGCAGGCAAATTGTCAGGTCGGCTTTTACAGCATCTCCGTGAGGCTCTCCTGTATCCGTGTCAAGCCCCGACGGAATATCAACCGCAACTTTGAATCCTCTGGACTTGTTCAAAGCTCGGACCGCCCCCAACAGCGGCTCTCTCAACGGACCTTTCACGCCAGTTCCTAGGAGAGAGTCGACAATTAATTCGGCTTCAATGGCCTTGAGCTGTGAGGAGTCGTGGGCGGCTTCGAATTCCACACTTTCCTTCATCTGCAGAATGGCCGTGAGCTGTTGTCTTGCCGCATAGTCATTCACCTCGGCTGTCCTGCTGACTAGTGTTACTTTGACTCTCAGTCCCATAGAGGTTAAGTGGCGGGCGATAGAAAACCCGTCTCCACCATTCTTCCCCGGCCCGGAAAAAACGTGAACTTTTGGGTTCGGTTTTCCTTTCGGCATTCTGGCAATAATTTCTGAAGCTGCCTTCGCGCCCACGGCTTCCATCAGCTGGAAGTTGGTCACGCCGAGATATTCAGAGTTCAGCTCTGCTACTTGCATGTCTTCGTTGGAGAGGACTTCCGCTGCTCTTGGAGACGACAAGCCCGTTCTCCGGTAGGAGCTGGTGATATAATTGTATGAAGCTCGGGAGTTCTGGGCTAGATGGGTGGCGTGGTGCTAATGACAATGCCTTGAGGGGTCATCTCATAGTAGTACCCTCGAGATGGAGTCGGGTTCTTGCCAAGCTTGACAAGCCTTAGAGTGCCTCCTCTGCTGATTCCCTCAGGGGTTTTCTTACGTTCCAGTTCTAATACGACGTCTGCGAAGTTCACCATGGCGTTCTCTATTGACTCATTTAGAACTTTGGTGTGAAGGGTCGCAACACCAATGGCTTTTGCAAAACGTGTAGCGTATTTGAGAACCTGGCCGAACTGGAAGACTCTCTTGGCCTCCACCATCAGAAAGAATGGAGTCAGGGAGTCCATAATGACGAATTGCTTCTTGCCTAAGTGCTTCAATGTGAAGCTTCTGCCTTGAGCTACCAAGTCTGAAAACTTGAAGGTGCTGTCGACGATCTTCTCCGGTTCTTCGACAGGATAGGCTTCTGCAAGTCTTTCGACTCCAAGAGCGAAAATGTCGATGAAAGCGAGCTTTCCCTCTTGCTCGTACTTCGGAACGTCGACTCCGTAGGTTGCGACTCCATCCCTGACATCTTCGGCGGATTCGTCAATAGCGTAGTAGAGGACTCGGAAGTCGCGTTCGAGCATGTTGACGGCGAGCTGTCGGACGAGGGATGATTTTCCACTTCCGACGGCTCCGATTATGCCTAGTGCGGACGGTCTTGGGATCCCACCACCCAGGAGGTCGTCTAGAACTTTGACCCCGGTGGGTTCCACGCCGGTCACCTTAGAGCCACCTCACGGATAGGCGATTTAAGCAGAGTGTACCCAACTTCCGTGAAAAAGTGAACTGGGAAAAATGCCCAAAGAAAATGAATGAATCGCCCTCGTTCCATCTAGCAGATCCTCACACGATGCTCGGGTGTTATGAGAAACCTAAACCACTTGGTCTCATGCAGACCCCTGAAGCTGTAGACCCGAATGAATCGGCGAAGCTCACCATCAGCTTCCTCAAGTTTCATCTCGATAACGCTATCGAAGGAAGCCCTGACCTCATTGTAGAAACCACTACTGTGTATTCCGGTCTCGAAAACGTACGTTCCGATGTTTCCACGTTTCTTCATACGAGCTAAGTGTGACTTGAGAAAGCGGACCATCAACTCTTCCGAGTTGTAGGCTAGGAGCGTTGAGGGAGAGTCGAAGACGAAGAAAGCCTTCTCTCCCACGGCGTCTGCTGCACCCGACAAGACTACGCTGAGCGATGCGACATCGGATGCGTTGTCAATCTGAAAACGTTCTGGAGACCGCTCCCCTAACAGCCACGAGTACATGTCAACATACAATACCTCATCAGGCTTTCCTCCTGGTATCGGGCCCTGTGCCCGTAGCTGCTCTCTAATGAGTTGGATCGGGTTGTTGGTGATTGCACAGAGGCCTCTGAGGCCAGCTTGAGTTGCTTCTTTCAGAAGGCATTGACACATTGTTGTCTTCCCAGCGCCAGGGGGACCCATTACTGCAATGTTGAGTCCCGTAGTTATCGGAGTGAGAATCACGCCTTTGAGAATGTCAAAGGAAAGCTCTCGCGCTGCCAGAGTGTTCAGTTCTTGGTCGTCCCCTTTTCCCAATCGCGGGCTTCAACCCGCGAGTCGACATGGATTCTGGAGACGAGGAGAGTCCAGACAAATGCTCCGACTGTGATTGTGAGAGACTGTAATGTGGGTGAGGTGGCTACGAGTGTAAGAAGAAGGAAGGATATGGCGTAGAAGAATCCGAGAGTGTGAGCCTTCTCCAGGTCCTCAGAAGTTCTTGCCCGCCGCATTTTCCTGAAGATGCTGAAGAGAAAAATTATGAGCACGGCGTCTGCCAGATAAACAGGAGATAGGAATCCTGTTGCCACGAGCGTGACGAGTAGGACATAGGGCGTGGCTAGGAGCACTCCGCTGAAGAGAACCGCGCTCTTCATGCTTGTGAATATCGTAGCTGATGTGCGGGTTCCCGTTTTCTTGTCACCGGCATAGTCGGGAAGATTCTTGACTGTGCCGTAGGTGAACATGAAGTAGGTTGTTAGCCACAGAACCGGGTTGAGGAGGTTGAGGGACCCGTTCACTGCGAGTCCACTGAGAAAGGCGAGACCGACCGCTCCCGAGAAACTAATCAGGCTTGGAACGGGCCGGGCCTTGAACCTTAGAGGCGGAAGGGAGTAGAACAGGCTGTTGAAGACTCCCAGCCCGAGGACGAGCATGTACAATAAGCCGAGATAGACAGAGAAAGCCGCCGCCAGTCCATAGAGAATGATTGCACTGGAGAGAGCTGTTCTAGGTCCAACTCTTCCAATCCAGAGTACGCGTGATGGCTGGTTGATGCTGTCCTCCTTGACGTCCGCGTAAGTATTCACAATATTGGTAGCTCCAGTAACGATGCACGCGATAGCCAGGCCGACCAGGAGCTGATAGAATGCTCCCCCACCTGTAATTGTGTAGCCTAGGAGGAAGCTGGCACCCGGAAACACCCAAGTTCTGGGCCTAGAAAGTCGAAAAACAATGGGCAGCGTGTGATTGAATATAGGTGCGGTCCCGAATGTTGGGAGCTGCGGTGCCCCGAAGGGTTCGAAGGGTTTCTTGGTGTTTTTTCCACTGGCCACAATCTACACCCTGTCAATGGCTCGTTGAACGGGTAAGGGGGAGCCCTAGAGCTCGACTGTTCTTTGATGGCAGAGTCCCGGAATGCTAACAACTTGTTACCCGAGGAGTAACAGGGAGGGTTACAATAGGGTTCAAAACGTCCGGGGAGTGAACATGCCCAAAGCGATTAATATGATGAACCGCTCCGTGGCGGACTCAGGCGAAGCTGGTCCGCGAAAGATGCCGATGATTGATAGAACGCCAACCGGAATCCCGGGACTTGACGAGATCCTAAGCGGAGGCTTTCCAAGGGGAAGAGTCATCCTTCTCGTCGGAGGGCCAGGAACAGGAAAGACCATTCTCACCTCCCAGTTCCTACTCAATGGGATCAAGATGTACGGAGAGAACGGCGCTTTTGTAAGCCTTGATGAAACAAAGCAGCACTTCTTCAGGGAGATGGCACTTTTCGGCTGGAAGTTTGAAGAACTGGAGAAGGGGAAGAAATTTGCCTTCATTAACGCCTCGCCGCTTCGGCACATGCCAGGCGAAGTCAAGGTGGGACGAACCTCAATCGGCAGAAAGGATTTTTCGATCCTCAGCCTCATAGAAGGAATAAAGACTCACACAGAACTCATCAACGCTAAGCGTGTCGTCGTGGATCCGGTTACATCACTGATCTTCCAGTATCCCGAGATGACCGAGCGGAGGACTGCTGTGTTGGACCTAGTGGACGCGCTCGTAAAGACAGGGGCGACGTGCCTCCTGACCACAGAGCTGCGCGCCTTCGGCCCTTCGGTGGAACGGGCGGTCCAACTCGAGGAATACTTGGCGCACGGCGTAGTGATCTTGTCCAATGCGAAGGTTGGGAAGACCTACAATCGGGTCTTGCAGGTCGAGAAGATGAGGGAGACTCCCATTGACATGCAGCCCCGGCCTTACAAGATTTCAGGAAACGGCATAGAGGTCTTTCCGAAAGAGACAATCTTCGTCGACTAAGGCCGCCCACTATGCGCCTGACCCTGTTTCCTAGGTCAGGCGTTCTCACCCTTTCGATCCATGAGTCGGGACGAGGGGCCAACAGCCCGTTGAAGCAAGCCCTGCCGTCCCCTCCGCCTCCTTCACTGGGTTCGTTCCCGCCGAGTTCTGGAGGGAGCTGTCGGGCAGATTGAACGAATCTGGTTTCAGCCGATTGAATAATTCCGAGGAACTGTATGAAGCAGCGCCAAACTCATCTAGAGAGGGCGAAGTATTGGAGCATCCCTTGCAATCGAGGAGTTACGCTATCTTAATCTGCGAATTCGTCGAGGGAGAGTCAACTAGCCCAGCGGAAGTCGAGGGAATGCCTCAGCCGTTGGCACCACGATAGTACAAGGACAGTGGAAAGAACAGTGAGTAACACAGGCAGCTCAGGTGGTAGGAAAAGTAGGCCATCTTCTGCCCGGCGAGACTTGCAAGCGAGCACAGAGGATGAAGTCCACGATTTTTACAGGAAGATTCTACAATCTCATTCACTCACTCCTGACGATAGGATAGAGCTTGAGCAAATAGCCGAAGCGCAAGCGCAGAAGCAATCCCTCATAGAAGAGGTCAGAAACTTTGCAGCTGAACAGGCCCGTAAGACGTACAAATGCGAGGTTTGCGGACTAGAATTCCTCGGCATTCTTGCCTTTGCAGAGCACGATGCAGAAACGTCGCACATGGCCAACCAAGGCAAGAGAGTAGGACTCGACGGTAGCCAGTGACAAACGCGGCGAGCTGCAGCTAAGACTTCAGATGAAAAACATTTTTCCAGTTCAGGGAGCCGCGAGCCACCGAACAAAACGCTCGACCCTAATCTGAAAAAGAAGCAAACCTGAAGCTTGCCCAACTGATTTCTACATTCCTAGTCTACCATAGTAGACTATCGGCGTTGGAGAGAACTGCAAGAACCTTGCGGCCGTCGTGGCGCTGACACTGAGTTTCAGGAGACAATAGTTCTTCTGGCCATGGCACGCGTCCGAAAAAAAAAGGTGCTCACCGCCCTCGAAGGCCAATGCCAGGTGAGTTACGATTGTGACGACTTGGTTGGATTCTGAGACTTCTACTTAGGAAGAAAATTGAGGGTGGTGGATGCGGGGACTTAGATGAGGAAGACGAAAACTATGAAGCAGATGAGCATCAAGAGCACTGCATGTTTTAGCCCGTCGCGAATATAGCCTGTCGCCATCTTGCCCCCAACAAGTCCTGCGAAGGCGGCTTCAATCATTGCCATGTAGAGGAATACAGCTGTTATCTTGTCCAGTGGGAGCGACACGAAGTTGAAGCCAACTCCTCCCACCGAGGCACCTGCACCGCCGAAGTTAGTGTTTGCGAGTTGGGTGAAGAAGCTGCTGATGAGCAGATAGACTGTAACTAGGAATACTGCGAAGCTGATGTACATGACCCCGATGAAAGGGCGCAGGGTTGCCCGTCTTTTCCTTTCAAGGTATTGAATGTCCTGTACGTGTTTAGCGACTGATTCCATGCTTTCCTGAATGTCTCCCCCGGACTTGTTGGCTTCTGAGATGAGCATGGCGCTCCTCCGAGAAAGCATTGTTCCAGTGCTGTCAGCGAAGTACTGGAGTGCCCGCTCAAGCGGGACCCGGAAACTGATCTTGGCGATGAGCCGCTTGATTTCCTTGGTTAATGGACCGTAGTCTCGCTCTGCTGAAATCTCGATGGCCCTTGTGAGGGTCATCCCGCTTCTTCCAGCGTCGGCAATGTCTCGAATGAGGTGCGGGATGTTGTTGTCGATAGAGTCGCGTAGAAACCGGTCGAATGTGAAATTCCCCGTGCGTCCGATGAACGCGAGTTTGACGCTTGGTCCGTTTAGCCCGATTTCAACGAGGCCCCATGCAAAGATTCCCGCGAAGATTAGGCCGCTGAATACCCAGACCAGCTTTCTCGTGACCTTGCCAACTACGAGCATAACGCCTCCGCTGATGCGTCCCCTTGCCTTGCCCTTGCTAGCCTCACGCGCGCTTGCCCCCAGGGTCGTGTTTGGTTGCGTGTTTGGTTCTGACACTTGTTTTTCACTCTAACCTTTAGGCTGCATTGAGTCGAGTATGAAGAGGAATGTCACTCCGCAGATCGGTATCAGGATGAATGCTAGAAGGTACATGAAGGAGAACACGTCGATTCCTCCTAAGCTTCCACCGATTGAAGCCATGATAGAGAGCATCACGACGAGCATCAGTGGAAAGGCGATGAGCATCAGGACGTAAGTCTCGGCAATAATGCCGAGAGTGTCGATAAAGCCCTGGACGGAGAGAGCGCGCTTCTGGAATAGGTGCTCTGTCATGCCGTGGAAGAACTTCTTACTGTCTCCTCCTGTTCTGATGACTCCAGCGAAGCCTCGGAGGAGGTCCTGGTAATTGTTCGACGGTGAACGATCTACTTCAGCGTTCAGCGCATTGATTACGTCGTAACCTAGCAGGTCGATTCTGCCGATAACGGTTGCAATTTCGTCTGAGAGCATGAACTTCGGGTCTTTCTCCGCAGTCGAGCGGAGAATTCTTTCTGGAGTAACCCCGGCGGAGGCGAGGACAGTCATGTAACTTGAGGTGAAGGGGAGAAACTGGTCCAGCCGCTGCTTCCTAGAGCCCAGCTTCATGAACGGTATCATGTAGAATACGCCCAGGATTACGAAACCGGTAATCATTGAGAAGAGTATTGCCTGAAGAATTGTCCATGCGAAGGATTGACTTGCAAGCCCGAGCCCCAACGGATCGAAACCCAGCGAAAAAAGGACAAGCCATACAGGTATCGAAACGACGGTTCCAATCAAGGCGCCGAATATCATCAGGCTTACGTACGCCTTGTACCCAATCTTGATTCCCGCGAGAGTGAGAATTGACTTGAGAGAGTTGAACCAGGGTATGATTCGCTGTAGACGTTTTCCTAGGAGGGCGTAGGTGAAGTAGTAGAAACCTTCCTTTTCAACCGGCGCAAGCGGAGTGCCGGTTTTCTTGGCCTGCTCGGTCTGTTCGAAGAACCTTCGCAGCCTTACCCTGTAGTCTCCCATGTGTAGAACAGCCTTCTCGTATACGAAGGTGCTGTAGACGGCTCCGAGGGGAGCTAACAGAAGGTTCTCTAGGAAGAGCCATGCAGGATGCGTACTTGTCAGGGGAAAGAGTATGTCTGAGAATAGGGTAATTGGAATCGATAGTGGGATGCTAATGAGCCACTTCCACTTCTTTAGACCTGGGATGTTGAAGTTGTAGAGTATGGCAAAGAACGAGCCTGAGATGAGGAGGTAGGTTATCGGGACGAGCTGGGAGATATCTCCAGTGGTTGAATCGACGTACCAGTTGCAATTGCAGAGGTAGTTCATCCCCCTGAACAATACTGTTAGAATTGACAAGGCGACGGTTGCTCCGACCCAGGCCTTGCTGGTGTCGAAAATGGTCTTCTTGGTAAAGTAGAGTCCGAGGCTGACTAGACCTAGGAGGGCGAGTCCGATGACAATTGTGTCGCTCGCTGCTAGGACTTGGCCGAACGGTCCAAGAATTGAGACGATGGGGTCAAGGAGGCTCATGCTGGCCTTGACCCTCCGCTTGGTGCTTCCATCTTTTCGCGCTTGACCCGCTCAAGCAGTTGCTGCGGGTTAACGTAGTAGGTTCTGATTACCTCGACCACGTCTTTGAAGTCGCGGATGTTGTTGCGGACCATCCATTCCAGAACCATGCGCCGATTGTTGAGCTCCTCCATGACTTCCTCGTGTTTGTAGCCGTGACGTTTCATGATGTTTTCGAGGACGTAGCTTCGGCCGTAGAAGACGTAGGTGTCGTTCTTCGGGTTCCACTTGAACACGTCATTGGTCAACACGTCTTTCGTGGTCGGGTCCAAGCCCACGACCTCCGCAACGTTGACCATGCGCCGGACACTTTTCTCGCCAACTTGCACTCGTGTCTGTACGCCTATGGCGTCGATTGTCGGGATGAGCGGTCTGGGAATGTTCATGGGCTCGCTTTCAAGACGGTGAATTGCAGCTTCTGCAGAATCAGCGTGTAGGGTGGCGAGGCCTCCGTGACCTGTAGCGATTGCCTGCATCAGCGTATAGGCTTCCGAGCCTCGAACCTCTCCGACGATAATATACTCGGGGCGTTGTCTCATCGCGTTCTTGAGCAAGTCGAACAGGGTAATCTCGGAAATCGAGCCCGAGACGCCGAAACCTGTCCTGACAACGGAACTCAGCCAGTTCTCGTGTGGCAGCTGGATTTCCGAGGTGTCCTCAATGCTCACGATCTTGGCGTTAGGCTTGATGAACATAGCGAGGGTGTTGATGGTCGTTGTCTTGCCGGACGCTGTTCCCCCGACGACTAGTACTGATGCCTGTTTCTCTATGACATACCAGTACCAGGCGGCTATCTCCGCTGATAGTGTGTTGTAGATTATGAGGTCTGTGCAGGTTAGAGGGCGTTCTCTGAACTTTCGGATTGTGAATGTGGAGCCTCGGCGGGTTACCTCCTTCTCATAGGTCATCTGGACACGGCTTCCATCCGGAAGTGTTGCGTCCAGGACTGGCTGGGCGATGCTGATGGCTCGGCCCGTCATGTAGGCGAGCTTCAGGGTGAACTTGTCGAGTTCCTCGGCCGTCTGGAAGATTACGTTTGTCGGAATCGACTCGTGCTTCCGATGCCAAATGTAGATAGGGATTCCGAAGCCGTTGCACGAAATGTCCTCGATCCAGGGGTCCCGCATGAGCGGGTCTATCTTGTCGAAGTGAACAAAGTCCCGGATAACGTAGTACATCAGCCGGTCGAGACTGTCGGTTGTAAGCTTGATCTTGTAGTTCTTGATTATCCTCTCTACGAGCTTGCGGATGTACGCGGCCGCATTCTCGTTGCTGCCAAGACGTTTAATGTCAACGTCTAGTTCTTCTATTAGAAGTTCTCCAATCTCTTTCAGCTTCTTCTTCTCTTCATCGGTCAGCGTGACCTCGTCAATTCTGTACTTGATTTGTCCGTCTTCTTTTATGATTCGCGCCTTTGCGTAAGGCGCGTTGAGATCGTACTGTTCGAGAATCGGTGTGTCTGTAGCCTTGCGCATAAGGTCTACAGTCATCTTCTCGTATTCCATCAACATGCCGACGATGTTATCGATCTTGTCGCTCTTCTCTGGTTTCTGTACTTTTGACATGACTAGAGCACTCTCCCGAAGGTCTCGGCCATCACGCCCCGGTCCGTGATGCTGAATGGCAGGAGCAAGGGACGGAGGGTTGCTCGTCTCATCTTCCAGAATCGAAGCTTTCCCTCTAGGTGTTCTGACTCCAAGTCGAACTCGACCACTACGTCTGACAAGTGGCTGATAGTGGCCACGGTTTTTTGATCGTGCATATCCGAGAGGATGGGCATGA
>Ga0209157_1003259_pt1 | contig 12566 bp, 13 predicted proteins | sample GraSoiAngelo_135_FD_185892 | JGI IMG/M metagenome (GOLD analysis project Ga0209157, IMG submission 185892) | Grasslands soil microbial communities from the Angelo Coastal Reserve, California, USA - 14_0929_05_40cm (SPAdes) (version 2) | ecosystem: Environmental > Terrestrial > Soil > Grasslands ... | reverse complement strand
GAGGTCCATCCTCTGAGAATCCCAGCCCAAGACCTTTCCTATCCGTTCGGCCACTATTGCCGCCGCGCCAACTCCTTGGTCCGGCGACTCGTAGAAAAGACCCAGCCGGCGGACCAGCACGTCCGCAATTGTCATCGCCATCTCTTCATCCATCGCGATGTCCACCTCCGCCCACGTGTGCGGAGTCGACGGGAGGATTCGTTCTCGGGCGGACGATGCGCTGAGGAACCGCCGGACTTGCTCCGGCGCGTAGCGACCTTGGAGATGAAGAGCGGTCTCCTCGTCGAAACCAAGGCCCGTGAACTCGTCGAGCGGACTGAGTGGAGGGCCGAGAGGACGATCCCGTGTGGCGCTCGACCGCGGGCGGCGGAGTCGGAGTGCGAGGAGCCCGCCGACCTCTTCGGCCATGATCCGATGCGTCGTCAGCTTGCCGCCCGTCACCGAGATGAGATCGTCCGGGTCCCAGAAGATCGCGTGATCCCTGGAAATGTCCGATTCCGATTTCTCCGCTCCGCCTTTGCGGAGGAGGGGACGCAGGCCGGCGTACGCGCTCACGACGTCGGCAGGGCCCAGATGGGCGTCCGGGAATGCCGCGTTGACCGTTTCTAGGAGATAGGCGACGTCTCCTGAGTCCGGGACGACCCGGTCCGGGTCGCCGCGAAAATCCGTGTCGGTCGTGCCGACGAGGGTCAGGTTGCCCCAAGGAAGCACGAACACGATCCGGCCATCCCTCTTCGCGCTGAGGGCGAGGGCGGAGCGGTTCCCAATCTTCGCACGCGGGACGAAGACGTGAATCCCCTTCGTCGGCCGGATGGTTGGACCCCGTCGGGCGGTTCGCACGCGGTCGAGCCAGACGCCGGTCGCATTCACCACGAACCGCGCCGAGACCTCGTACGACGCACCTGAAATCGTATCCCGGAGTTGCGCGCCTGCGACACGACCTCCCTCGTGGACGAGGCCTTCAACCTGGACATGGTTTGCCACGATGGCTCCCGCCGCGGCTGCATCCTGCACGATCGCGAGCACGAGCCGGGAGTCGTCGGTCCACGCGTCATAATAGAGTCCAGCTCCCACGAGTCCGCGCTCTGCGATCCGTGGCTCTCGCTCGCGGGCCTCCTTGGCTGACAGCCAAGATCGGCGAGGGAGCGTCTTCTCCTTCGACAACAAATCGTACAGGAACAGGCCGAATCGGAGGAGCGTCCGGCTCGGACCGTGGTCCGCGTACGCCGGGATGAGGAACGGGAGCGGGTGGACGAGGCCCGGTGCGTTCCGGAGTAAGAGGTCCCGCTCTCGGACGGCTCGCCGGACGAGGCCGAATCGATAGTTCTGCAGGTATCGGAGCCCGCCATGGACCAGCCGCGACGTCTTGCCGCTCGTCCCGGAGGCGAAGTCGCCTCGATCGACGAGGGCCGTGGCCAAGCCGCGACACGCGACGTCTCGCGCGACGCCGGCGCCAACGACTCCGCCGCCTACCACAAGGACGTCGAACGATTCCTTCCGCATTCGCTCCAGGTTTGCGGCACGCGTTCGAGCCGAGAACTCCGTCACGGCGATCCCATCGCGGGGGTCCCCGGGTTCCGGATCCCGTGCGGGTCGAGCTCCGGGTTCAGGGCCCGAAGGACGACGATCCCGTCATCTCCGACGCGCCACCCCCGCCGTCCGACCGATCGTGGGTCCAAGGTGGCGCGAAATGAATCGGCCGATAAAGACGTTCCTCCGGGGCCGCATCCCGCGCGGTTCCCAAAGGATTAAACTTGGAGGTACCATGGGGCCGCACCGGGAGGGGACGGGGACGATCGTCGGCCGCGAGGCGATTCTGAAAGTCCTGGAGTCGTACGGTCCGTCCGCCATCCGGATCGCGACGATTGGCTCGCACTCCGCCCTCGACGTGTGCGATGGGGCGGTCGAGGAAGGATTCCCGACCCTCGTGATATGCGAAAAAGGACGGGCCACCCCATACGCGCGATACTTCCGCTCGGTACGGGACAAGGAAGGCCGCGCGGTCCGCGGCATGGTCGACGAGGCGATCGTCCTTTCGAAATTCCAGGAAGTGTTGAGCGAAAAAATGCAGGACCGCCTTCGTCGGTCGAACGCGGTCTTCATCCCGAATCGATCCTTCACGTCGTATTGCGATCTCGACGAAATCGAGCGATCGTTCCGCGTGCCTCTCTTCGGCAGCCGGAACCTCCTGCGCACGGAGGAGCGGGAGGAGGAACGCAGCTACTACTGGATCCTCGAAAAGGCCGGGCTTCCCGCTCCAGAGAAAATCGAGGACCCGAAGGACATCGACGGCCTCGTCATCGTGAAGTTGCATCACAACGTCAAGAAGCTGGAGCGGGGATTCTTCACCGCCGCGAACTTCAAGGAATACAAGGCGAAATCGGCGGCGCTCCTCAAACAGGGTGTCATCTCGACGAGAGACCTGGCGAAGGCTCGCATCGAGCGGTACATCATCGGTCCGATCTTCAACTTCGATTTCTTCTACTCCCCGATCGAGACCCAAGGGGAGAAGCTCGAGCTCCTCGGGATCGACTGGCGCTTCGAGACGTCGCTCGACGGCCACGTGCGTCTGCCCGCCGACCAGCAGCTGACGCTTGACGAGTCCCAGCGCATTCCGGAATACGTCGTCGTGGGGCACAACAGCGCGACCTTGCGCGAGTCCAGCCTGGGCGCGGTGTTTGACATCGCCGAGCGGTATGTGCGGGCGACGCAGGAACACTTCCGACCGGGGATCATCGGTCCGTTCACCCTCCAGACCGCGGTCGACAAGGACCTCAAGTTCTGGGTCTACGACGTCGCTCCGCGGATCGGCGGCGGGACGAACGTCCACATGTCCCTCGGCCATCCGTACGGGAACTCGCTCTGGCGGCGCCCGATGAGCACGGGACGACGGATCGCGATGGAGATCCGGCGGGGCGTCGACAGCGGTCGGCTCGACGAGATCGTGACGTAAGCCGGGTCGGAGAGACTAGGCCCGCCGGCCCTCCACTTGGGTCCGGAGGCGGTCGAGGATGTCGTTGTCTTCCGCGGCCATCATCCGGTTGATCGTGCCGGTCATGAGGCGCATGAACCCTTTTCCCCACATCTGCGCCTCGTACGTGACCTCGGTCCCGGCAGATTTCGGCGTGAGGCGGAAACTCAGGTCGCCCTTCATCGCCTTCGCCTCCACGTGGAGGCCGAGCGCCGACGGCGGTTGGTAGCTCGAGACGCTGATCGTCGACTGCATGATGCGATTTCCGGCCTTGCGGGTCTCCTGCCATGACGTGCCGAGGCGGAATGGACCCGGGCTGACCGAGTCGATGCGTTGAATCGCGGGCATCCAACGTTGTGCGCTGGCGGGATCGGAGAGGACGGAGAACACACGCTCCGGACTCGCGGCGATCATCCGCGGTTCGCGTGAAGGCCATACGGCGGCCAGCGGGCATCCCGGTAATAAACCGTGCGGCCCGGCCGGTTTGTCAACCGCTGGGCGCGGTCCGACGAACCTTGATATCTCGGCCGTCTATCGGACACCGTCAGAAGGCCGACCGAGGATGCTGGATGCGCTGCTCCTCTGGTTGGGCGCGATTGCCATCGGCTTCGTCCTGCTCAACCAGGGCGCTAAATTCCTAACCGACAACGCGACGCGAATCGCCGGACGGATCGGGCGGAGCCGGTTCGTCGTCGGCGCGTTGTTCGTCTCTACGCTCTCCGCGGTCCCGGAGTTGCTCGTCAGCGGCATTGCCGCGGAAGAGGGAAGCCCGGACATCGCGCTTGGCAACGCGCTCGCCTCGACGGTCGTCACGCTCGCCTTCGTGATCGGCGTGAGCGCAATCGTCCGCCCGATCAAGACGACGCGCGAGATCGTGCTCCGGGACGCGGTCTTCCTCGCGATCGTGACCGTGGTCGCCGCGACCCTGCTTCTCGACGGCAACCTCACGCAGTACGAAGGGGTCGCGCTCATCGCGCTCTTCGTGCCGTATGTGCTGAACCTCGCGATCTCCCAGCGGACGGGACCCGCGGCGGAAATTCAGGAACGGATCGAGGACCTCGAGATCGGCCTGGCGTTCACGGGTTGGATCTTCGGCCGGAAGGTCGTCGTCCGCGCGGGCCTCAAGTGGCTCGTCTTCGGCATCCTCTGGTCCGTGATGGGCGCCCAGTTCCTCGTGCAGGGCGCGATCGGGCTGTCGGCCGCGATGGGCATGAACCCATGGTTCATCGGGATCACGGTCGTCGCCTTGGGGACGTCGTTGCCCGACATCGCCGCGGGGTGGCATGCGACGCGCCGAGGATACACGGACCTCGTGCTTGGCGAGGGGATCGGCGCGAGCGTCGTGACGACGCTCCTGACGCTCGGCCTGATCGGGATCCTGCGACCCACGTCCCATTCCGTCGAACTCCTCTTGCCGGTCGTCGGAGCGATGGTCTTCACATCGTTCCTCCTCCTGGCCCTCATGCTCGGCGGTTGGCGGATCACGTCTCGGTCGGGCGCCGTCCTCACGTCGAGCTACTTCGCCATGGTCGTATTCAACATCCTATGGATCCGCGGCGGCTTCCCGTGATCAGTAGACCGCGCCGCAGCGGACGCACGTGAGCTTGCCGTCCCCTCGGGCGACGAGCTGCCCCCCACAGGCGGTGCAGAATTTCATTTCCTTCACCAGGCGACCCTGTTCGTCCCACTGGTGCTGGGGCCACGTGTTCGGGGCCGGCGCGGCGCCGGGCCATCCCGTGCCTTGCTGGGGCCAGCTCCCTTGTGCCGTCGGAGCAGCCTGGGCGCTGCCCGGTGCCGGCGGGGGGTTCGTCTTCGGTGGCGGCGCCTGCGGCATCGTCATCGGGTACGGGCCCGCGTGCTGCATCATCCGGAACTGCTCCTCCATGTATGCGCCTTGGTCGACCCGGGTGACCGTCGTGCGCGCGAGGCGGTCGAAGAGGCGCTGGCGCGGGTCGCCTTGGGTGACCCCTCCGATGATGACGTCGAGCAGGAACAGGAGCCAGTAGATCTTCGAGATGTTTCGGATGACACAATGCATGACGTCCAAATTGCCGTCGATCGCGACGACGCGCAACTTGAGGAGCCGCTTGCCGATCGTGGCGCTGAACAGCGCCTCGAGGAGCATCGAGTACACGACCCACACGGCGCCGTACAGCAACGGGGCCACGTACCAGGCCAGGCCGAGGAACGCCAGCGGGAGCACGAAGAGCAGGTACACGACGGCGACGACGATGCCATCGATCAAGCCCGCGAAGAACCGGCGGATCCAATGTTCCTGCAGGGCCGGGTTGCGTCCGATCAGGTCAATGGCCGAAGGCATGGCTCACCCATCCGAAGGCGACGATATCGGACCCGGCTTCATAAGAGTATCGGGCTACTATTATTCGGACCGACGATTGAAAATCAGTCGGTCGAATCCGCGGAAGCTTCCGACGGCAGTTCCTCTTCCACGCGATGCGAACGGCGGAGGAACTCGCCCGGGACTTCCTTCGACGTGTACACGGTCTTGCCGGCCTTGTGGATCACGACGCCGGATGATCGGGCCTTATTCGCATCGATCTCGAGGATCACGGGTTGCGCGATCCGGACGCGACCCGCCTCGAGGGCGGCTTCGAACGTCGCGCTCAGGTGGACCATCTTGCGGTCCGAGGGCCGGAGGCCCGCCTCCATCAGGAGGTGGCTCTCCTCTTCCGTCGTCGGATAGAACAGGACGTCCGGGATCCCTTCCGTCGGCAGATCGAGGTCGATGTCCTTCGAGTGGCCGTACGTCGCGCGCATCTTCCCGTCCTCGAATTGGTAGCGGCCTTTCGGATCGGTCTCGATCAGGCCGACGACGTGATGCTGCCGGACGAACCGGAATCGGCGGTTCCGAATCTGCACCGCGGTCAGGAAGTCTCGAAGGTCCACCCAACCGTGCGCGTCCATCTCGAGGCCGTACCGCTCCGGGAAGTGTCGCAGGACGCCGGCCATCGTGCGGCCGAGGAGTTCGACCTCCTCGTCGTTGAGAAGGAACTTGCCTTCGCTGCCGCAGTGCGGGCAGAACTCTTCCCGGAAATAGCCGTGAGAACGACATTCCTTGAGCATGCGTCCCCTCCCTTAGGCGGTTGGTATTCGCCCTCGGCTTATGAACCTTCGTCCTCCGGTTCTACCGAGAGATCGGCCTCCCGGACGATGCGGAGGCCCAGGTTCTCCAGCCGCTCCTCGAATGTTCGAACGTCCGGTTTCGAAAGGCTCTTGCGGTGCACGTACGCCAGCGTCGCGCCCTCGGTTCGCTCGACAGCCTGGTCGATCGCGCGATCCGATCCACCCTCGAGCGCGTAGGCGGCGAGAAGGTGACCGAAGGCGACTCGTCGCTCCAGGGCGAGATCGGTCTGTCGCGGGACGTAATGTCCGCCCCCGAGGCCGATCGCGATTCGGTCGTCGACCGGTTCGAGCGCCAGGAGCACACGTGCGATCGCTCGAGACGCCGCGAGGTCCGCCCACTCCGTTTCCGTGCTCCCCTGTTCGATGTAGAACGTCGGCGTCGTCAGGTAAGGACCGTGATGCGTCGCCTCGAAGGTCACGTTGTATGGAAGACCCTTCGCCTCCTTCCGCAGTCCCCTCAGGGCCGCGGTCATCCATCGGGGCGCGGACGGCACGAGCGTCTCCGGTTGCCCTCCGAATTCGGCCCCGCGCGGATTGCCGATCGGATGGACGGTCAGGCTGGGCCGCCGGCTCTCGGAGACATGCTTCGACAGATACACGACGACCTCGGCGCGTTGCCCGAAGGCCGCCTCGAGGTCCCGGTCCAGGTGGTCCCGATACAGGTGGTGTTCGGGGATCGTCACGAGGACGGTGTCCCGCCACCGCCACGAGGGCCGTCCACCGAACGGCACCTGCTCCCAGGAGGCCAAGGCCAGGAGCGCGTCCCGTTGGTTGCGGCTCGCCTCGTCCGCCTCGGAGGCCACGAAGAACCGCACGGATGCGGCAATGGACTCCGCGGCCAAGGCCTTTCCTCCGGTGTCGTCCGCACAATCTTTATGTGCGTCGCTCCGGTACAGCGGCGGGAGCCCATGGTCACGGTCACCTTCCTATCCTCGGTCCAAGGCTACCAGGAAGGCCGCGTCGAGGAGATCGTGAAGCGTCTCCGCGCGGACCACCCGGAGTGGAAGGTGGACATTCTCTCCCCCGAAGCGAGCAAACCCGTCTTGGCCAACTACAAGCTCCAATTCGGGCCTGCGATCCTGGTGAACGAACGGATGGAGTTCGTGGGCGTCCCGCGCTACCGGATGCTCGTCGAGCGGATCGCGATGGTCGGAGCCGGACGCATCTCCCCGCGCACCGCGCAGCCTCCGACCCCCGCGACGCCGACGGCGGCCGGGGCCGCGAAACCGGCCGCGCCGGCGAAACCGCCGGCCGCCCCGGAGACAAAGCCGTCCCCTTGACGCGCGTTGCACGGTCCGGGCCGCGACTTCCGATGGAAAATCCGGTCCTCGCGAAAACTATATGAAATCTGTAGACCATTAATTCCACGGGGTTGAAGAGAGAGGGGACCGCGCCCTTCGCGAAAGCGGTCCGAATCAGGGAAGGAAGGATTCCCCAATGAGTGTCGAGGACGAGTTCGAGGAGACGCGCCGCGCGATCCATCGCATGCTCAAGGATGCGTTCGAGGGGAAGCTCGGAGTCTTCCGCGAGCCGTTCATCTACGGATTCACGACGCGATCGCGCGAAGCCCGTACCGAGACTGCGAGGCCTGCGCTCGAGGGCGAGGAGATCCGCACCCGCGATCCGCTCGTCGATGTCATCCTGACCGAATCCGCGATTTTCCTGACCGCGGAGATGCCCGGCGTCGCGCGGGAAGGCGTTCGCGTGCGGCTCGAGGAGGGGAAGCTCGTCCTCCAAGGCGAGGGAGACCGTCAGTATTTCACGAAGGTCGACCTGCCGATCGACGCGGACCGCGACACGCTGAAGTACACGTATACCAATGGCGTCCTCGATGTGGTAATCGCCCGGAACCGGACCGTCCTTTGAATCCGGTGTTTCGGGCGGAGGACACGGAGGTGTCCGCATTCCATCCGCGGAGAAAGCCGATCGGAAGTTGAAGCGGCTTCGACAGATCGAAGCGGGCTATCGCGCGGAGATTCGTCGCGCGCAACAGAGCCTCAAGGGGGCCACCGTCGACCGGGTGAAGGCGGAGCGGCGCTTCGAGAAAATCCGCGCGAAACTCGAGGCGAAAATCGATAAGGTGCAACCGAAGATCAAGGCCCTCACGAACCTGAAGGCCGAGCGGAAGACGTGACGCCGCGAAGGCTATGAGTCCACCCGCCTTTGGGGCCGCGTGGCCGGTCCGGACGAGGAGCGCGTCGCGCTCTTAGAGACGACGGCCGACGAGGTGCGATCGTGCACGTTGTGTCGCCTCCACGCGGGCCGGACTCACGCGGTGCCCGGGGAGGGTCCGCTCGACGCGGATGTGTTCCTGATCGGAGAGGCGCCCGGACGCGAGGAGGACGCGATTGGCGTGCCGTTCGTCGGGTCGGCGGGGAAAATCCTCGACAAGGCGCTCGCCGCCGCGCGAATCCTCCGAAGCTCGGTGTTTATCACGAACGTGGTGAAGTGCCGACCGCCCGCGAACCGGGGGCCACGCTCCGACGAGATCGAATCCTGCCGGCCCTATCTAATGACGCAAATTGCCGCGGTTCGTCCGAAGGTCCTGGTGACGCTCGGGTCCACCGCGTTGAAGGGCCTCCTGGGGATCGGCATCGAGTTGAAGGACGCCCGGGGGAAGACGCTCGCTTTTGGAGACATCCCCGTCCTTCCGACGTACCATCCCGCGGCAATTCTGTACAACCGGCGGCTCGAACCCACTCTGAGAAACGATCTTCGGAAGGCCGCGAAGCTCGGGGCGGCGAAACGCACTCGGATCCGAAGCGGTCCGCCGCGCAAGGGAAAGCCGACCCAACCGACCGCGTCCAGCGGGGCGGTCGTGGTGGGACCTGGAGACCGAATCCTGCTCCTACGCCGGACCGACGAGGACATCTGGTGTCTCCCGAAAGGGACCGTGGAGCCCGGAGAGAGCCTGGAGGAAACTGCGGTCCGCGAGGTGCGAGAGGAGACCGGCCTCCGAGTGCGGCTGCTCCGACCGCTTCACAAAGTCCGCTACTCGTTCTTCTGGCCTCCGGGCGGGGTGAATTACGACAAGACGGTCGCGTACTTCCTCGCGGAGCCGATCGGCGGGCGCCTCGAACCGGAGCCGGGGTTCGACGAGGCGCGCTGGGTGACGCGCGACGAGGCGATGCGCCTCCTGCACTGGAAGAACGACAAAGAGGTCGTGGCCCGCGCCTTCGAGGCGATCCGTTCTCCGCGACGCTAGCGGAGGAAGTCACGTATTTTCTCGAGAGGCCACGCGTTCAGGACATCGGCGGCGGTGAGCCAGGCGCGCCGCGCGGTGCCGACTCCGAAGCGCATCCAGACGAGATTGCCACTCGCATGGCTGTCCGTGTCGACGGAGATCGTGCAGCCCGCGTTCTTCGCGGCCCGCGCCTGGGTCGCGTTGAGGTCCATCCGTCTCGGGTCCGCATCGATCTCGATTGCAGTCCCGGCTTTCGCGCACGCCTTGAACACGTCGTCGAGGTCGAGCTGAATCGGTCCGCGCCAGCCGATCTGTCGGGTTGTCGGATGGCCCAGGATACTCACGTGCGGGTTCTGGGCGGCCGCCACGATCCGCGCAGTCTGTGTCTCCTCCGGCAACGTGAACCGCGAGTGGACCGACGCGATCACGAAGTCGAGCTCCTTCAATACCTCGTCCGGGTAGTCCATCTGGCCCCCGTCCAGGATGTCGCACTCCGTCCCGAGGAGGACCGTGAAGCCCTTCAGTTCCTGGTTGAGAGAACGAACGCGGTCTCGACGCGACAGCGCCTGATCCGCGGTCATCCCCCCAGCGACCGTCGCGGAGACGGAGTGGTCCGAGATCCCGACGAACGCGTAGCCACGGCGGCGAGCGGCCTCGACCATCGCCTCGAGCGGCTCGGTGCCGTCCGTCGCGTTCGTATGGACGTGGAAGTCCCCGCGGATGTCGGGGAGCTCGACGAGCGTCGGCAGCCGACCGGTCCCCGCGAGGTCAATTTCTCCCTGGTCCTCCCGCATCTCCGGAGGGATCCAAGCGAGTTCGAGGCTGGAGTACATGCTCTCCTCGGTCTCCCCCGCGATCCGTTGGTCGTCCCGGAAGACGCCGTACTCGTTCATCTTCAGGCCGCGGCGTTCGGCCATCGTCCGCAGACGGATGTTGTGGTCTTTCGAACCCGTGAAATACTGCAACCCGGCGCCCCAACTGTCCGGGTCGAGTATCCGCAAGTCCACCTGGATCGTCCGCCGGGATCCCTCGTAGTCGTGATACTCGAGGCGGACCACGACCTTCGTCTCGCCGGAGGCGAGGATCTCGACGACGCCGGGGAGGCGTTCGAAGGCCGCCCCGGCCGCCGCGCGGTTCTTCGCGACCGCGAGGATGTCGACATCTCCCACGGTTTCCCGCATCCTCCGGAACGAGCCGGCCGCCTCGATCCGTTCCACGGTCTTGCTGGCTTTCATTCCGTCGGTGATGCGATCGACGATCCGCGCCGCGTCAACGAGGAACGTGCGGGCCTCGCCCTCCTTGACCAGCTCGATCGCCCGCAGGATGTTCTCTTCCGTCTTCTCGCCGAACCCCTTGACGCGGCGCAGGAGATGCTTCTCCGCCGCCGCCTTCAACGTGTCTAAATCCGTGATCCCGAGTTGCTGCCACAGGATCTTCACCTTCTTCGGTCCGAGCCCGCGGACCTTCAGGAGATCCAGGACGCCGGGAGGGAATTTGGCACGTAATTCGTCGTAGTATGCAATTCGACCCGTCGTGACGTACTCCACGATCTTCTCGGCGAGAGCGCGGCCGATTCCCGGGATCTGGTCGACGCGGCCAGCTCGCACGAGGTCTTCCACATTCTCCGTGAGGGACTCGAGCTGCCGTGCCGCGCGCTGGTACGAGAGGCTGCGAAACGTGTCCTCGCCGAGGATGTCGAGCATGTCCGCGATCTCGCCGAATCGAGTCGCGATCTCCTCGTTCCTCATCTCGGGCGCGATGACTTGTATCCGGCTTTATAGTTTCTCGGGGTCATCGCCCGAACCGTGATTTGGACCGGGACGTGCGGGTTCGGGCGCCGCCAGGCGGACGTCCTGGCCCAGCTCGATGCGGTCGAAATTCAGGAGACGTTCTACCGACCGGTTTCAGCCGAGCGAGCGAGCAAGTGGCGGGCGATGGCGCCGCAAGGTTTTCGGTTCTGCGTGAAGGCCTCGCAGTTCATCACGCACGAGGCCACGTCGCCCACGTACCGCAAGTCAAACCGCGTCGTCCCCGATTCCGAGAAGCTCGCCTACGGATCGTTCCGCGACACACCGCAGGTTCGGGAGGGATGGGAGGCAACCCGGTCCTTTGCGGAGGCGATCCGCGCCGACGCGATCGTGTTCCAGACACCGGCATCGTTTGGCCCGACGGAAACCAATCGAACCGCGCTATACCGTTTCTTCGAGTCGATTCGGACGCATGCCACGAAGGCGATCGAACTTCGCGGTCCGTGGGCTGTGCACATCGTTGAGAAAATCTGCGAAGAACTCGGTCTTGTCCACGCGGTCGATCCGTTCGACAAAGAGCCCGCTACCTACGGACTCGCCTACTTTCGTCTCCACGGAACCCCCCCGGGGAAGACGATGTATCAGTATACCTACACAGACGAGGACCTGGCACGGCTCATGGCGATCTGTCGGGAATACGATGACACATATGTGATGTTCAACAACGAGACGATGCACCGAGACACGCTTCGTTTTGCTGAACTTCTACGCGGGAATCTTCAACGTCACGCGTGATCAGGCCGAAGCCAGCGGGATGTCTCCGCCGCGAACCGAAAGGTATCAATCTCCAGGCACCGCTTTTCGGTCTGGGCAGGAGGGATCGATCACGGCGCCGGGTATCGAGTGGAGTCCTAGAGGTTCCATGAGGTGTACCCGCTGCGGAGGATACGCCATCGACATGCTTCGGAACGGTCGCGGACGCTGCCGGAGCTGCGGCCTCGAAGCGCTACCGCAAGTCCGGGATCGATACGCGGGCATCGGTCGTGCGGTCGGGATTCTCGGATCGATCTTCCTCGTCGTCGTCACGATTGAGGTCATCATGGCGTTCTTTCTGTCCGGCGGTTCTCGCGCGGCCATCGCGGTGGTCCTGGTCGGAACCGGGATTGCGGCCTTGATGGGAGCGGGCTTCATCGCCGCCTTCGGGACGATGCCGCACCGGACGGGAGGAGGCGTGAGCCTTGGCGACGAAAGGCGAAGGAAAGCCGAGAACCTTCAGCTCTTCGAACCGGTCGGCATCGTGGCGTTGTTCGGAGTCGCGCTAATCGCCGTTGGTCTGCTCGTCGGATTGCCGGGCTTAAGGTAGGGACCGGCCCGCCAACTGGCGGCCGAGGAAGTTGGGAAGCTCCTTCGGTTCTGACGGTCTGTGTAAGAGAGCGACGACTCGACGTTTGCTCATGGCTGACAACGCCAGGGAAACCTATGTATATTCGGCCTCTCTGTTTCGACGCGGTTCCGTGCC
>Ga0209157_1003257_pt1 | contig 12568 bp, 8 predicted proteins | sample GraSoiAngelo_135_FD_185892 | JGI IMG/M metagenome (GOLD analysis project Ga0209157, IMG submission 185892) | Grasslands soil microbial communities from the Angelo Coastal Reserve, California, USA - 14_0929_05_40cm (SPAdes) (version 2) | ecosystem: Environmental > Terrestrial > Soil > Grasslands ... | reverse complement strand
GCCCGTCAGGAACTGCGTGCCCAGCTCGAGCAGAACGTCGAGCCACTCGCTCCCGCATATCCGGCATCCCGTTATCTGTCGATGCATGAGGCACTATTTTAGCAAGTCCCGTGCCAGACACTCCAGAGCGGTGACCGAGGCCAGCGTCAACGACAGGACCGCGGATCTAGGTCGTGGGACCGCCCAGGTGCCCATGGTAAGCGGAGACGCCCCGAGAATGTCGTCGGTATACTGGTACTCACCATCACGATCCACGGAGCACCACGCGCGACGAGGGTGCCTGCGCGCCCCGCGATCGGAGAGCCGGCCGGTCGCGGGATCAGGCGTGCCGGCTTGACATCTATCGAGACACGACAACGCTGACACCTGCCGCGCCTGTCTCGATGAGCAGGCGGCCGGGCCTCGGGGCGTGGGCGTTGCTGGGCCTGATCGTCCTCGGCGCCGCCGCGTTGAGGCTCCGGCTGCTCGACGTCCCGCTCGACCGCGACGAGGGCGAGTACGGCTACTTCGCGCAACTCCTGCTCCAGGGCGTTCCGCCGTACGCGCAGGCGTACAACTTGAAGCTACCGGGCATCTACGGCGTGTACGCGGCGATCCTTGCCGCGTTCGGCCAGTCGCCCGCGGCGATCCATCTGGGGTTGCTCGTCGTCAACGCTGCGACGACCGTCCTCGTGCTCTGCTTGGCGGCCCACCTGTACAACGCGACGGTCGCCGTCTCGGCGGCCGCGGTCTTCGCGGTCCTGTCGCTCGGCCCGCGGTTCTACGGGATCGCGGCATACGCCGAGCATTTCGTCCTGCCGCCAGCGCTGGCCGGCACGCTCGTCCTGCTCCGTGCGCTCGAGTCCTCTCGGCCGCGGGCCTTTCTCGCCAGCGGCGCCCTCTTCGGCCTCGCCGTCCTCGTCAAACAGAGCGGCGCGGCGTTCGGTCTGTTCGCCGTCGTCTACACGCTCCTCAGTGGGGTGTCGCCCGGGGCCCACGGCGACCGGAGACGACGTTTCCTGCCAGCCGGGGCGGTCGTCGCCGGGGCGCTCGCGCCGCTTGCGCTGGTGGGCGCCGTTCTGGCCGGCGCGGGAGTGTTCGACCGCTTCTGGTTCTGGACGGTCACCTACGCGCTCCACTACGCCTCCGCGGTGCCCCTGACCGCCGGCGTCGCGCTATTCGCCCACAAGGCGGGCGAGCTCCTCGCCACCTCGTATCTGGTCGCAATCCTCGCCGCTGTGGGCGTCTCGGCCCTCGTCTGGCACCCCGAGGCGCGGCAGAGACGCGCCTTCGTCCTCCTCCTAGCACTCCTCTCGCTCGGCGGGACGTCGGCCGGCCTCTACTTCCGCAACCAGTACTTTGTGCTCCTCCTCCCATCCGTCGCGCTCCTCGCCGGCCTCGGCGTGGACGCGCTGGCCGGGAGCGTCGCGCGTGGGACGCTCCGCCGGGGCCTCGCCGCGGCGCTCACCGTCATCCCACTCGTCGCCTTCCTCTTCGCCGAGCGCGTGATCCTGTGGGAGGCGCCTCCCGAACGGGTCACACGCGAGCTCTTCGGCCTCAGCCCGTTCCCCGAGTCGGTCGAGATCGCCAGATACCTGAGATCCCGGACCGCCGAGGGGGAGCGGATCGCCGTGATCGGCTCGGAGCCCGAGATCTACTTCTACGCCGGCCGGCGCGGGGCCACGGGGTATGTCTACATGTACCCGTTGATGGAGGACCAGCCCTACGCCTCGCGCATGCAGCGCCAGATGATCGACGAGATCGAGGCCGCGCGTCCTCGGTTCGTCGTCCTCGTCAATGCGTCGGCCTCATGGAACGTGCGGCCGCAGTCCGACCGGACGCTCTTCGAGTGGTGGGAACGATACGCTAAGAACTTCGACCGCGTGGGTGTCGTCGACATCGTGTCGGACCGGCTCACGACGTACGCCTGGGGCGCGGAGGCGGCCGGGTACGTGCCGAAGTCCCTCGTCTGGGTCGCGGTTTTCGAACGGCAGAGCCCGTGAGCCTCCGCCGCGCCTGGGCGCTCGGGGTTCTGGCCCTCGTCGGCCTGGCCACGGCGGGCATCCGACTGAGACTGCTCGACATCCCGCTCGACCGCGACGAGGGCGAGTACGCGTACTTCGGCCAGCTGCTGCTCCGGGGGATTCCGCCGTACGCGCAGGCGTACAACTTCAAGATGCCGGGCATCTACGCCGTGTACGCCCTGATTCTCGCGGCGTTCGGCCAGACGCCCGCGGGCATCCACCTCGGCCTGCTCGTCGTCAACGTCGTGACGATCGTTCTCGTGTTCCTGGTCGCCCGCCGGCACTTCGACACGCGCGTCGCCGTGGTTGCCGCTGCGGCCTTCGCGGCGCTCTCGTTGAGCCCGAGACTGCTCTCGACCGCGGCCTACGCCGAGCACTTCGTCCTGCCGCCCGTTCTCGCAGGCCTGCTCATCCTCCCTCGCACGAACGATCATCGCCGCATGGCGGCGTATCTGGGCAGCGGAGCGCTCTTCGGCACGGCCTTTGTCGTAAAGCAGAGCGCCGGCGCCTTCCTGCTGTTCGCCGTTCTGTACATCCTGCTCGGCATGCGCGACGACACGCGCCTTCGCCTCGCCGCCGGTGCGGCGCTCGTGGCTGGCGCCTTGGCGCCGTTCGCGGCGCTGTGCCTGCTCATGCTCCTGGCGGGAACCTTTCCTAACTTCTGGTTCTGGACCTTCACGTACGCGTCCGAGTACGCCACGGCGCTGCCCCTCGCCAAGGGCGTGCGCAACCTCGGGAGCGCGCTCCGCTGGATCCTGCCCACGTCGTATCTCGCCGTCGCGGCCGCGTGCGTCGGGCTCTCGGCGCTCTTCTGGGACCGCCCGACAGCCGCGCGGCGTCGCTTCCTCGTGCTCCTCGTCGGCGCCTCACTCCTCGCGACCTCGGCGGGACTCTACTTCCGAGCGCAGTATTTCATCCTCCTCCTTCCAGCCCTCGCGGTCCTCACGGGCGTGGCGGTCGATGCCGTCGCGCGACGCCTCGCATCCGTCCGCGCGCGGGCGTTCCGGTATGGGATCCCGATCGTGCTGGCCACCGTCCCGCTCCTCCACCTCGTCTACTTGGAGCGCACGATCCTCTTCACCGACACACCGCACGAAGCGTCGCGTGCCATCTACGGATCGAATCCCTTTCCCGAGTCCGTCGAGATCGGGCGGTACATCCGGGAACACACGTCCCCGGGCGAGCGGATCGCCGTGGTCGGGTCGGAGCCCCAGATCTACTTCTACGCGCGGCGGCTGGCGGCCACGGGGTACGTCTACACGTACGCCTTGATGGAGCCGCAGCCGTACGCGGCGGCGATGCAACGACAGATGATCCGAGAGATCGAGATCCTCGACCCGCGGTTCGTCGTCTACGCGAAGGTCTTCACGTCGTGGCTGATCACGCCGGCGTCCGACAAGACGATCTTCGCCTGGTTCGACCAGTACGCGAAGCGTCTCGATCGCGTGGGAGTCGTCGACATCGTGTCCCCGCGCGAGACGCGCTACGTCTGGGGCCCGGAGGCCGCCGGGTACACGCCGCGGTCCGATGCATGGCTCGCGATCTACGAGAGACGGCCCACCGCGCACGCCGTCGACACGAGGGGGCACTGAGACCACACGGCCTGACCTTCGAGCAGGGCACGGAGGTCACGCAGTGAGCGGCCGCAGCATGCGGGCATGACGCGCACCGCCGACGTCGTCGTCATCGGGGGGGGCGTCACGGGCGCCTCGCTCGCCTTCCATCTCACCGGGCTCGGCCTCGGGCGGGTGCTCGTGCTCGAGCGCCGGTTCCTCGCTGCCGGAGGCACCGGGCGCTCGGTCGGAATCATCCGCCAGCTCTACCCCACGCCCGAGGCGAGCGCGATGGTCCTGCGCTCGCTCCGCGTCTTCCAGCGCTTCGGCGACGCGGTCGGTGGCGAGGCGGGCTACGTGGGCTGCGGAACGCTGATCGGCGTCTCGCCCGCGATGCGACCGAAGCTCGAGTCGACGCTCGCCGTCCAGCGGGCGCTCGGCATCCGCGCCGAGCTCCTCGAGCCCGACGATGTCGCCCGCGTGGAGCCGCGGATCGACCCGGCGGGCCTCGGCGCAGTGCTCTACGAGCCGGAGTCGGGCTACGGCGATCCGACCGGGGTGACGCTCGGGTACGCCGACGCGGCTCGCCGCCGGGGCGCGGTCATCGAACAGGGCGCCGAGGTCGTCGCGATCCACCAGGGGGGCGGTCGCGTCACCGGCGTCACGACCGCGGCCGGTGACCGCGTGGACGCGCCCGTGGTCGTGAACGCCGCGGGGCTCTGGTCGCCCGCCGTCGCGCGGCTCGCCGGCGTGGAGCTTCCGATCGTGATCGGCCGCCATCCCGTCTTCGTCGTCGAGCGCGATCCGTCGTTCGGCGCGCCCCACCTCGTCTACCTGGATCTCGCCGGGGGGAGCTACGTGCGCCCCGAGACCGGGAACCTCACGCTGACGGGCTCGCTCACCGATGACGAGGCGGAGCATCCGATGGATCCCGAGCTCCTCGGCAGCGAGGCGGGCTTCACGGAGGCGAGCACGATCCTCGATCGGACCGGACGCGCCGTGCCGCGGCTCGCCGACGCCCGCTACCGCCGGGGCTACGCCGGCGCCTTCGACATCACCCCCGACTGGATGCCGATCCTCGACGAGTCTTCCCTTCGAGGGTTCTTCATCGCCGCCGGCATGAGCGGCCACGGGTTCAAGTTGGCGCCGGCGGTCGGCGAGCTGATGGCCTCGCTCATCACGCGAACCCCGCCGCCGGTGAGCCCTGCGCCCTTCGCCCTCGGGCGGTTCACGGGCACGACCGTGGCCGGCACGTTCGTCGCGTCCTACCTCCGTTGAGGGCCGCGGGCGATCGGCGCGGTGACGGGCGTGACAAAAGTGAGACCCGTCGTGGCACGTCGCCGGAACGCGTCCCCCGACGCCGGCCGGGTTTGCCTCGTCGGTCCTTAGTTATCGCGGCTTAAGCGACGCCGCCCGCTGGCCCCTCGCTTGCACCCGAGTCATCCCGAGCCATGGGGATTCCCGGACCGCGCGATTATAATGGCGGCGTCACAGTGATCGGGTACATCGATCGAGCGCGTCCGGCCGTGGTGTACGGATGGCTCGCCGTGCTGCTGGCAGCTGTCTTCGTCCCGATGTCGCTCTTCGGGCTCGTCGACGGCGACGAGGGCACCTACCTGCTGGTCTCGCGGCTCGTCATCGAGGGACAGCTCCCCTATCACGACTTCTACTATCCGCAGATGTTCCTCCTTCCCTACGTTTACGGCGCCTGGATGACGCTCGTCGGCTATTCCTGGTACGGGGCCCGCCTGCTCTCCGCATTCTTCTCGGTCGCCTTGGGCCTCCTCCTCTACCGCCAGGCGGCCCGGCGGGCCGGCGCCCGGGCGTGGGGCCTCCTCGCCGCCGTGCTCCTCACGTTCACCAGCCTCGCATTCGGCTGGTATCCCCTCGTCAAGACCTTCGCGCTCCCGACGCTCCTGCTCTTCGCCGCATACACCGTGCTGTCCACGCGGTCGCGCTGGAAATGGGCCGCCAGCGGGTTCCTGCTCGGGCTCGCGGTCGCGTGCCGAGTGTACGTGATCGCCGTCACCCCCGCGTTTCTCCTCGAGATCTCCCTGACGGAGAAGGAGCTCAAGCCCCGCCTCATGGAGACCGCCCGGTTCGCGATCGGCCTCACGCTCGCCCTGCTGCCGACCGAGTTCTTCTTCCTCCTCGACCCGGCCACGTTCGTGTTCAACATCGTCGGCAGCCAGACCATTCGGGCGGACTACAGCCTCATGGACTGGTGGGACCAGAAGACGATGGCGCCGAAGACGCTGCTGGGTCTCGGGCTCGCCGAGGGCGTGATCAGCCTGCAGTTCATCCTGCTCTTCGTGGTGAGCGTCGCGTCCTGGGTCTCGTGTGCGCTCTCGCGGGAGCGCCTGCCGCTCGCGTCGGCGATCGCCGTGCTCCTCACCCTCGCCAGCCTCGTGCCGACGCCCGCGTACACCCAGTACTTCTGCATGCCCCTCCCGTTCCTCCTCGCGGACGCCGTCGTCTTCTGCGCGGCGCTCACGCGCGAGAGCCCCGCGCCGCGGCTCCGATACCTCCTCGCCTCGATGGCCGTCGTGTACCTCAGCGTGTCCCCGCTCGATCTCTACCGTTACACGATCAGCGGGGCGATGGTCTCCGGCATCCTTCCCGGCGAGAGCCCGGCCAACTGGCGGCTCTCGACGATCCGCGCCGTCGGAGCGGCGATCGACCGCGAGGTGCGTCCGAATCGACCGCTCGCGATCAGTCTCTGGCCCGGGTACTTCGTGGAGACCCAGGCCTCGATCCTCCCGGGCATGGAGAACCACTTCGCGCTGATGTTCTCTCGCCGGGTGACGCCGCGTGAGCTCGACCGGTTCAAGCTGATGTCCTATCCCGCCCTCTTCTGGCACCTCGAGCACCACACGGTCGACGTCGTCGTCCTGGGCAACTGGACGAGCTGGACCGAGAGCCCGGAGCTGCTCCGGGACCGGCTCCTCAAGAACGGCTACACGCTGAAGGAGCGGATCGCGCAGGCCGAGATCTACACGCTCCAGCTCGACGGCCGCCGATGAGGGGACACGACGCGACGCCGCTCTCGGTCGTCCTCCCCGTCCTCAACGAGCAGGACAATCTCGAGCCGCTCCACGCGCGGCTCACCGAAGCCCTCGAGCCGATGGGGCGCGAGTACGAGGTGATCTATGTCGACGACGGCTCGAGCGACGGCTCGTGGGATGCGCTCCGGAAGATCGCGGCGCGTGACCGCCGTGTCCGCCTCGTGCGCCTCAGGAAGAACTTCGGACAGACCTCGGCCCTGGCCGCCGGCTTCGCCTACTCGCGGCACCCGCTCCTGGTGACGCTCGACGCCGACCTCCAGAACGATCCCGCCGACATCCCCCGGCTCGTCGAGCGGCTCGGCGACGCTTACGACGTCGTGTCGGGCTGGCGTCGTCACCGGAGAGATCCCTGGCTCACGCGGCTCCTGCCCTCCCACATCGCGAACTTCCTCATCCGTCGCGTGAGCGGCGTCCGCCTGCACGACTTCGGCTGCACGCTCCGGGCCTACCGGCGCGAGATCATGCAGGACCTCAGCCTCTACGGCGAGATGCACCGCTTCCTGCCGGTCCTCGCGCAGTGGGTCGGCGGACGCGTGACGGAGCTCGAGGTGGCCCACCACCCGCGGGTGCGTGGCGTCTCGAAGTACGGCTTCCTCCGGACCTACAAAGTGCTCGTCGACCTCATCACGCTCAAGTTCATCGGCGACTTCCAGTCGCGGCCGAACTACATCTTCGGGGGCTTCGGGCTCTTCGCGCTGATGCTCGGCTTCCTCGCGCTCGACGTCGTGGCGTACCGCGTGTTCGTGCTCAGGCGGCTCGAGGCGACGCCGATGGTCTTCCTGATGGTCATCTTCTTCCTGACCGGCGTCTTCTCGCTCTTCATCGGCTTCCTCGCCGAGATCGTCATCCGGGGCTTCTACGACACCCAGCGCAAGCCCATCTACCACGTCCGCGAGACCGTGGGCGTGGACCGGACGGACTGAGCGTCGTGTGCGGCATCGTCGGCAATGTCCTGGCCCGCGCCGATCGGGCGCCGGATCCCGCCGTGCTCACACGCATGAACGAGCGGCTCACCCACCGCGGACCTGACGACGAGGGCGTCCTCGTCCAGGGGCCCGCGGGGCTCGCCATGCGACGTCTCAAGATCATCGATCTCGCGACCGGTCACCAGCCGATGGCGGGCGAGGCGGGGCGCGTCTGGATCGTCTATAACGGCGAGATCTACAACTACCAGGAGCTCAGAGAGACCCTCGCCCGGCGCGGCCATGCGTTCACCACGCGTTCGGATACCGAGGTGGTCGTGCACGCGTACGAGGAGCGCGGTCTCGCGGCGCTCGACGACCTGGAAGGCATGTTCGCGTTCGCGCTCTGGGACGCACCCGCGCGCACGCTCGTGCTCGCCCGCGATCGCCTCGGGATCAAGCCCCTCTACTATGCGGTGCGACCAGACCAGATCGTCTTCGCGTCCGAGCTCCGGGCGCTCCTCGAGCACCCGGCGGTCGACCGGACGCTCGACCTCACCGCGCTGTCCCGCTATCTCGCCCACGAGTACGTCCCGGCGCCGCATTCGATCTTCCGAGCGATCAAGAAGCTCCCGGCCGGCCACTGGCTCACGTATTCCGAGGGCCGGGTCAAGATCGAGCCGTACTGGGACGTTCACTTCGGCCGGGCGCAGGCGATCGGTGAGATCGAGGCCGTGGAGGCGCTCCGCGCCGTGCTCGATCTCTCGGTGCGGCAGCACCTCGTGAGCGACGTCCCGCTCGGGGTCTTCCTCTCGGGGGGCATCGACTCGAGCACGGTCGCCGCGTTCGCCGCGCGGCATTTCGGCGGGCGCCTCAAGACCTTCTCGATCGGTTTCGACGACTCGTCGTTCGACGAGACCGCGCACGCGCGCCACGTCGCACGCACCCTCGACACCGACCATCACGAAGAGGTCTTGGGCCCGCGCGCGGCGCTCGACCTCGTCGCGCGCCTTCCCGACCTCCTCGACGAGCCCCTGGGCGACGCGTCGCTCCTCCCCACCTACCTGCTCTCACGCTTCGCCCGACGCGCCGTGACCGTCGCGCTCTCGGGCGACGGCGGGGATGAGCTGTTCGCCGGCTATCCGACCTACCAGGCGCACCGTCTGGCCCGCGCGCTCGAGCTCGTTCCCCGCTGGGTTCGACACCGACTCGTGCGTCCCGCCGTCGAGCGCCTCCCCGTCTCGCTCGACGACCTGAGCCTCGATTTCAGGCTCAAGCGCTTCGTGGAGGGTATGGACTTCGCCCCGGTCGAGCGCCACGCTGCGTGGCTCGGCTCCTTCACGCCGGCGGAGCAGGGGGGGTTGCTCACCGCGGACGCGCTCGCGCGGCTCCCGGGGCCGCCGTCCTACGCCGCGTTCCACGAGATGCTCGCGCACGCGCCGTCGGCGTCCGGGCTGGAGCGCATGCTCTATCTCGACCTCAAGGGGTACCTCGGCGAGGGCGTCCTCACGAAGGTGGACCGCGCGAGCATGGCCTGCTCACTGGAGGTGCGGGTGCCGCTCCTCGATCGCCGGGTCGTCGAGCTCGCGGCGAGCCTGCCGATCCGTCTGAAGCTCCGGGGCCTGACGACCAAGTACGTGCTCAAGCGCACGCTCGCGGGGATGCTGCCGCGCGAGATCCTGGCGCGCCCAAAGAAAGGCTTCGGCGTCCCGCTGGCACGCTGGTTCCGCGCCGACCTGGCGCCCCTCCTCCGGGACCTCTGCGCGCCCGACGTGATCCGCCGCGCGGGCCTGTTCCGGCCGGACACGGTCGAGCGCCTCCTCACCGAGCACGCGGCAGGGCGTCGCGACCATCGGAAGAAGCTGTACACGCTCCTGGCCTTCCAGCTCTGGGCCTCGCGGTACCATCCGGCGTGAAGCGGCGGCTCCTCGACTGGCTCGCCTGCCCGGCGTGTCGAGGCGCGATCACCCTGACACGCGGGGCGCCGGAGGCTGACGACATCCACGACGGCGAGCTCGCGTGCGGCGCCTGCCTGGCGCGATACCCGATCGAGCGCGGGATCCCGCGCCTGGTGCCCCCGGCCCTCGACGCCGAGGTGCGGGCCACCGTGGAGCGCTTCGGCTACGAATGGACGCGCTTCGCAGAGATCCGCCCGGAGTACGAGGCCCAGCTGCTCGGCTGGATGGCGCCCGTCGGGAAGGACGCCTTCGCCGGGCGGCGCGTCCTCGACGCGGGCTGCGGCAAGGGCCGCCACCTCCGGCTCGCCGCGGCGTTCGGCGCCAAGGAGGTCATCGGCGTCGACCTGGGCCCGGCCGTGGACGCCGCCGCGCAGAACACCGCCGACCTCGACAACGTGCACGTGGTTCAAGGGGACCTCACGCGCCCGCCCTTCCGTCTGGAGAGCGTGGATCTGATCTACTCGATCGGAGTGCTCCACCACCTGCCCGAGCCCGAGGCGGGATTCCGGGCCCTGTCGCCCCTCCTCGTCCCCGGCGGGCGGTTCGTCGCGTGGCTCTACGCCCGCGAGGGTAACGGCTGGGTGCTGGCGCTGGTGGACCCGGCACGGCGGCTCACGAGCCGGTGGCCGCTACGACTCGTAAGCGGGCTCGCCTGGGTCGTCACGGTCCCGCTCTGGATCGCGCTGCGCGTGCTCTACGCCCCAGCGCGAACGCGCCCCCGGCTCGCGCGGACCCTCCCGTATGCGAGCTACCTGACGGACCTCGCCCCCTTCCCCTTCCGGGAGGTGCACTCGATCGCGTTCGACCACTTCCTCGCGCCGGTCGCGCACTACATGGAGCGCGCCAGAGTCGAGCGCTGCTTCGCCGAGGGTGGGCTGACCCTCGAGTCGCTCCGCTGGCACCACGCCAACAGCTGGGCCGCGAGCGGGACGCGCCCCGAGGCGCCCTAGTGGACGAGGTCTTCTGTCGGACGGTCTATGAGATCGAGAAGACCCACTGGTGGTGCGTCGCGCGCCTGCGGATCGTCGAGGACGTGATCGACCGGTGGATCGAGCTCCCGGCCGGCGCGCGCGTCCTCGACGTCGGCTGCGGCACGGGCGCCGTCCTCGAGGCGTTGTCGAGCCGCTTCGAGGCCTACGGGACCGACACCTCCCCGCTCGCCATCGATCTCTGTCGGCAGCGCGGTCTCACGAACGCCTTCTGCGGCACGCTCGAGGCGTTCCCCCGACACGGCCTCACGTTCGACCTGGTCACGCTGCTCGATGTCGTCGAGCATCTCGATGACGACCTCGGCCTCTTGCGCCAGGCGCAACGCTCCCTGAGGGCGGGCGGGTGGGCTCTGGTGACCGTCCCAGCCTACCAGTTCCTGTGGGGCCCCCACGACGTCGTGAACCACCACAAGCGACGCTACACGCGGGCCGGCCTCCGGCGGGTCCTGCGCGCCGCCGGCTTCGAGCTCCGGATGCTCTCGTACTTCAACACGATCCTCTTCCCCGCGGCGCTCGTCGCCTGGGTGGGGGAGAGGCTCGCCGGGGTCCGGGCCGATCCCCGGCCCCACGTGCCGCCGCCGCCGCTCAACACGCTGCTCACCACCGTCTTCGCGATGGAGAAGTACCTCCTGCGCGGCATCACGCTGCCCTACGGCCTCTCGCTCATCGCCCTCGCCCGACGCCCGTTGTAAACTTCCGCCATGCCGGCCCGGCTCGGCGTCGACATCGGCGGCACCTTCACCGATCTCGTCGTCATCGACGAGGCGACGGGAACGGCGCGCGTCGGCAAGGTCCTGACGACGCCGAAAGACCCGGCGCACGGCGTCGAGGAGGGGATCCGCGCGCTCCTCGACGACGCGGGCGTGAGACCCGACGAGGTCAGGGCCGTCGTCCACGGGACGACGCTCGCGACCAACGCCCTGATCGAGAAGAAGGGCGCCAAAACCGCGCTCCTGACGACCGAAGGGTTCCGCGACGCCCTGGAGATCGGGCGCGAGGGCCGCTACGACATGTACGATCTCTTCATCGACCCGCCCTCGCCCCTCGTCCCGCGCCACCTGCGCCGCGAAGTTCCGGAGCGGCTCCTCGCCGACGGCTCGATCGCGAGAGCGATCGACGAGGTGGCCGCGCGGCGCGTGCTCGCCGAGCTCGCCCAGGACGGCGTCGAGGCGCTCGCTATCTGCCTTCTGCACGCCTACGTGAACCCGGCGCACGAGGCGAGACTCGTGGCGCTGGCGCACGAGGCGATTCCCGGGGTCTTCGTCTCCTGCTCGTCGGAGGTGGTGCCCGAGATCCGTGAGTACGAGCGTGCCTCGACGACCTGCGCCAACGTCTACGTGGCGCCCCTCATGGCGCGGTACCTGGAGGATCTCGAGCGCCGGCTCGCGGGGCTCGGGATCCCAGGCCAACTCTACATCATGCAATCCTCCGGCGGGATCGCGGTCCCGCCGCTCGCGCGACGCCTCCCGGTCCGCCTCATCGAGTCCGGTCCCGCCGCCGGCGCGCTGGCGGCCGCGCAGGCGGCGGGCCAGCGCCGTGAACCCAAGCTCCTCTCGTTCGACATGGGCGGCACGACCGCGAAGGCGTGCGTGATCGACGACGGCGTCCCACTCGTCGGGCGCGAGTTCGAGGTGGCGCGCGCCGACCGGTTCAAGAAGGGCTCGGGGCTCCCGATCCGCGTCCCCGTCATCGAGCTGATCGAGATCGGCGCGGGCGGTGGGTCGATCGCGCGCGTGGACCGGATGGGCCTCCTGAAGGTCGGTCCGGACAGCGCCGGGGCCGACCCCGGTCCCGCCTGCTACAACCTCGGGGGCCGGTTCCCGACAGTGACGGACGCGGACCTCCTGCTCGGCTATCTCGACGCCGAGTTCTTCCTGGGCGGGCGCATGCGCCTGGATCGGGAGGCCGCGCGCCGCAGCGTCGAGGAGCACGTGGCCCGCCCGCTCGGTCTCGACGTGACGGGGGCGGCGTGGGGGATCCATCGCCTGGTCAACGAGAACATGGCCGCCGCCGCCCGCATCCACGGCATCGAACGCGGGCGCGACCTGCGCCAGTACCCGCTCTTCGCCTTCGGTGGCGCCGGCCCCGTCCACTGCTG
>Ga0209157_1003256_pt1 | contig 12570 bp, 10 predicted proteins | sample GraSoiAngelo_135_FD_185892 | JGI IMG/M metagenome (GOLD analysis project Ga0209157, IMG submission 185892) | Grasslands soil microbial communities from the Angelo Coastal Reserve, California, USA - 14_0929_05_40cm (SPAdes) (version 2) | ecosystem: Environmental > Terrestrial > Soil > Grasslands ... | reverse complement strand
CGCATAGTAAGCCGCCGCCGTATTTGGATATTCAAATGACCCGCTCAGGCGCCGGACCTGTCCGAGGTAAAACTCCTGATCCCTGAAAAACCATGGCACACCGAGCCCTGCATAATCTGCAAGCGCATACGCGGCAGCAAGACCCGATGCTATTGCCCAAATGCGGTAAAGCGGCCCGCGGTCTGTCAAGCACCGGAACAGAACCAAAATCGCGAGTCCCACTGTAAAACGGATGGCGCCTTTAACGGCGTTAGTGTGGAACTCCGGAGCGAATGCGGCGGCCATCCACTGGATGCTGATAAACAATGCGGCAGCTTGCACGAGCCGGTCGCTTGCGAGAAGCTTCCAGTTTTTTACCAATATTGGCGCACCGCTCACGGCAACGAGCACGAATGTCCATTGCAGGTTCGTCAAGCCGAGCCACGTGTAGGCGGATTCGAAGGGGATTTGCGCGACGAGGAGCAGGACGGTTATCCGCAGAATCGGTTCACTGGCCATCGATGCTGACGCGGTAAATGGTTGTGAAGCGATACCCCCGATGTCGATCGCTGGCGAAGTAAACCGATCTGCCGTCCGGCGAGAAGCTTGGCGTTAGATCATTGGCTGAACTTGAAGTCAGAAATCGGATCTCTCCGGTTTCATTTGAACGTATCGCTATATCCCAGTTCCCCCGCTGGTCGGTGGCGAATGCCGTCCATTTTCCGTCGGGCGACGTCGAAGCGGCGTCCTCCATTTGCGGGGGTCCATTGAATCCGTCGGGCCCGAGAACCGAGGTCACCAGCCGGCCGGCGACGAACCGCGGCTCGATCTCCAGGTCGGCAGGCGCCTCCAGTAGAACCCGCGACGCACCGTCGGAAACATCGGCGATCCAACGGCGGTTCTCAGCTACGGCGATTGCAACAAGAACCACAATCGCTGCGGCTGCGGAAGCGACGGCCGCGAGCGAAATTCTGGGCAACCGTGGATCCAGCATCAGAAGAAACACTAACCATAAGATCACAACGATCCAGGCGCGCGGAAACGCGGCGATCATCGCAACGCCGTGGTCATATCGGGCGGTCGCGCCCATCAGGTTTGAACACATCATGGTGAAAACAAGCCCCCAACACAATTTGTTAGGCCAGGACTTTTCACGAGCGATAAGGCCGGCCATGCCAGGATAAAACAAGAACTGGTGATAGCTCGCCTGACTTGGACTAACCAGAGACACCATAGCGATCAAGGCACCATACTCCAACAACACGTGGCAACGTCTGGAACGGGAAATACAGTAGAGAGTTGCTGCGACTACTGAAATACTGAGCAAAGGCCGCAAAAAAAAGAACAGCCAGGACGCATCGAGTATCGGAGCCGGATTCAACAGATCGTCACGAAGAAGGGCGCGCCTCAGAAAAGCCTGAAGCGTGTTCCAGTGAACATTGTACGGGTCCTGAATTTCACCGCGCAGCGTCCTTCCCAGCACCTCCTGCACGTATGTATGGTGCGGCGCCCAACCCATCGCCGCGTATTCAAAGGCGGCCAGCAGGGCGAGCGTGGCGATGGACCACACGAAGGCACGATATTGACGGCGGATAACAAAATACGCCAATAAGAAACCAGGAAAGATCTTCGTTAACGTACCTGCCGCTGTGGCGACGCCGGCGATCAAGGGCCATCGTTCCGACAAAACCACGGCAGACAGCATGAACAATGTCAGAACGACATAGAACTGACCATATGTGAAGTTGTTACCCAAAGCATCCCCGGCCAGCAACGCTATGAGCGTGGCCGCCAGCCATTCCAATCCGGACACCTTTGCGGCCAAATGGATCACCACCATCAATGCGATGATGTTTATAACAGTCCACGCCCGCTTTGCAGCGATTGGGGCAAGGTTCGCCAATGGCCACATGATCATCGCGTTCATTGGCGGAAAGTAGTTGAATAGGGCCGCCGGACGTTCGATGCCTGCTCGTCGCTTCGCGCGTTCAAACCAGAGCGGATTGTAGAGTTGCGTTAGCGGCTCGCCATGACGTACAGCCCACGCTGAGACGTAATAGTTCGGAAAATCGGTGACGATCGTTTGCAACGAAGGAAGAACGTAAAGGAAAATGAGCCGGCTCCCGAAAATCAAAATCGCAGCAGCAATTGCCATACGGCGGGGCGAGAGCATAACCGTTGGCTTTTATCACAGTCGAGGTCTTTTGGGCCTCCCAATCAAGTGTGTAAAGATAAACTCCTCTGGAGTCTGCTGTCTTCATGTTCAAAGGGCGGCCCCGACGAGCGTTTAGGCGTTTCAAGCCATCGTTTCGGGGGAGGTCCCCGGCGTCAATTTCAACGTGTACTACCACAGCCAGCGAAAGATTTGGAATGCGCTCGGGCGGGGTGCGCGCTTGAAAAGTAATTATGGTTGCGCGATATTCCCCTCCTCGCAGACCTCGCAGAGGAGGGGTGGCTGCGCAGCCGGGCGCGAAGCGCGAGCGCGATAGCGCGAAGCCGTAATAGTGGTCAGACCGGCACAACGTTTCGCCAGACTGACGATTAATTGAGGCTTCGCCCTATCGGGCTCGCGCTTCGCGCCCGGCGCGCCGGTCAGCGACTGTCGGGCCATCCCTTCTCTGCGAGGAGGGAAATACGCTCTACCCATTCGTCACCATAATTACGAAAAGCAGTACTTAGCAGGGGAGTGGCGCTCATTAATTGATTCACATCTTCGATGACCGCCGACAATCCAGCAATTTGCGAGATGGCCGGCGGTCCGCGAAGCCCCTTTCAAAGATCCTCTACTTTTCAACAAGTTACGGCGGTGACCGGAAATGGTGCAAAATGTTGCGAGTGTTTGATTTGCACGAGGTTAACCGGGGTCGGCGCCGTTATTTCCACAGGGTTATCCACAAGTTCTGTGACGCTCCCAACTGTAGGTCACTTCGGCAGTGCGTAGCGCGGCCGGTACAGCCTATTTGTAAGGTCCAAATGCTCTGGTCCAAGTTGAAGCGGATGGAGCTGGCAAGCACGACTTGATGGTTAGGCTTACACCGCTGAGCAGATCGGCGCTCGACACCGCTTCGTGTGATCGCGCGAAGGCTGTAGGGAGTTGACGCCGTTCCGTGACTCGGCCGCCGGGTGGCAGCCAGTTTTCTGATCATTGAAGTGCACTTTCTGCAAGCCACTGAAGATTTTGATGAGCTAAGATTTGGATCATCTGCAGGAGTGTGAACCATGAGATTCCAACTCTTCGTCGTTCTTCTCGTCGTCCTGTTGACGGTTCCGGCCTTCGCGCAGGTCGATCCCTCGGGTGAATGGGCGCCCCGCTTTCACGAGGATCAACCGGAGCGCATACCGGGACCGGAAATTGGGGATTATCTCGGCTTGCCTATCAATGACGCGGCTCGGCTAAGAGCCGATAGTTGGGATGCTTCGCTGCTGACACTGCCGGAGCATCAATGCAAACCGCATCCTGCAGACTACTCCCCGCGAGGGCCCGCAAATCTGAGGATCACAAAAGAAGTCGATAAAGACTCGCAGGAGATCGTCGCTTTCCATACCCACATCTCATGGCAGGCACCGGAGAGAACGATTTGGATGGATGGGCGCGAGCATCCGCCTGATTTCGCGGCTCATACGTGGCAAGGGTTCTCGACCGGAAAGTGGGAAGGCGACATGCTGACCGTAACAACAACGCACTTAAAGGCCGGCTGGATTCGACGCAATGGTGTTCCTCGCAGCGACCGGGCAACACTCACCGAACACTGGATCCGGCACGGGGACTATCTCACGCTCGTCAGCATCATCAATGATCCGGTGTATTTGACCGAGCCATTCATTCGCACGACAAACTGGGTCCTGGATCCGCGCCAGCAAATCGCGCCATATCCGTGTGACGCCGTTGTCGAAGTCGAGCGGCCGAAGGGAACCGTGCCCCATCATTTGCCTGGAACCAACACGTTCCTGAGTGAATTTCCAAAGAAGCACGGCGTACCGGAGGTCGCAGCAAGGGGTGGTGCGGAAACGACATATCCCGAATATCAGTCGAAAATTCGGCCTTCGGCAAAGTGAGACTGGATATGACTAAGAAACGGGTATTATTCCCCTCCTCGCAGAGGAAGACTGGATACGCCGAGCGAAGCGAGGGCGCAGACGGGGTGGTCAGCTCGGCAACATACTCCGGCCGAACTGACCACCCCGGCGCGCCAGCTTCTATTAAGCTGTCGCGCCACCCCTCCTCTGCGAGCTCTGCGAGGAGGGGAATACTAGCTCTATTCTCTTCCGTCGTATTGCTGGGTCTTTCTACAGGTCTGGCCTGCGCCCAGCGGAATTCCGAAATTCATGTGTTGCATGTCCAGGGAAGCGTCTACATGCTCGTCGGGGCGGCCGGCAACATCGCCGTGCAGGTTGGCAAGGACGGGGTCTTGCTTGTGGATACGGGCGGAGCCCAAATGACGGATCAGGTACTTGCCACGGTGAAGCAGCTTGCGAAACCTATCACGAACAGGCCGATTCGATACATCATCAACACGCATTTTCATCCGGACCACACCGGAGGAAACGAAAAGCTGCGAGCTGCCGGCGCCACCATTACCGGCGGTAATGTCGCAGGCAACATCTCCGATGCAACGGAAGGCGCGGCGCTCTTCGCGCATGAAAATGTGATGAAACGGATGAGCGCGCCTACCGGTTCGGCGGCTCCACGCTCCTCGGGTGCGTGGCCGACCGACACGTACTTTGGCGATAAAAAAGAAATTTTCTTTAACACCGAAGCCATTCAATTGTTTCACCCGAACTCCGCGCATACCGATGGGGATAGCATCGTGTTCTTTCGCCGCTCGGATGTAATCAGCACCGGCGACATTTTCATGACGACAAACTATCCGGTCGTCGACCTGCAGGCCGGTGGCAGCATTAACGGCGTCATTGACGCGCTGAATTTCATCCTCGACCTCACGATTCCTGCAGAGAAGCAGGAAGGAGGAACGATGGTGATTCCGGGTCACGGCCGCTTGTGTGATGAAGCCGATGTCGTCGAGTATCGTGACATGGTCACGATCATTCGAGACCGCATTCAGGACCTGATCAAGAAAGGTATGACGCTGGAACAGGTGAAGGCCGCGAAACCCACGCGCGACTACGATCCGATGTATGGCTCAACAACCGGTTTCTGGACCACCGAAATGTTCGTCGAGGCGGTATACAAGAGTCTCAGCACAAAAAAGTAGTGTTCAGCTGTCCTGGATTATGTCGATCCCACGCTGTAGCGGCCGTCTAAATGAAGATGTGAACGAATTACGCTGGTGTGTCATTCCCCTCCTTGCATCACTGCAAGGAGGGGTGGCTGCGTCATCAAGAAAATGTTGCGAAGCCACCGAAGCTGATGCAGCCGGGGTGGTTTTCCTTTGTGTTTTCAATGGAAAAACCACCCCGGCCGCGCGATCAGCAGATGCTTCGCGGCATTTTATTAATCGCTCGGCCTCCCCTCCTTGCGGTGATGAAAGGAGGGGAATCACGCTCGATTCCAATTCGCTCACACTTTCTATGACCGCCGGCATTCTTTCGGACCCAAAACCGCTTATAGAGCATTCGTTTCAGAAATGCCTTTAGCGCTGACCGTCAGCCTCGTTGTTCTTGCGGTTCTTGTCGTGGTTGGATTCCTTGTTTACCTGCTCAACCGTCTCAACCGGCCCTAGGCTAGAACGGATTCCCAAGGAACGGCAACATGTGTCCGAAAAACAGCACTCCCACCCAGAGGAATATCGCGGAGGCAGCGGCCAATTTCGCGAACGCCGGCGCATCGTCGCCGGGGCCCACGGACCAAGGCTCCTCCATCAGCAAAAAGTAGAGTGCGTTAATCCCAGCGAGGATAACAAACGCAATCTTCCAATGAAATGAAGCGTTCCTGATGTACTGTTCGGGACTGGTGATGAAAAATACCATTCCGGTGATGAGATTCATGCCGAATCCCAAAATCCCGAGTGGCAGCAACTGATACAAGGCAGCAAAGGAAAACTTCTTCGCCATACCGAGCAGGCGCAGATCGACCATCAGGACAACCGTGAACAACAGGCTGAGGCCGATTAGATGAAGCGTCTTGCACGCCGGCCAAACCCACGAATGGCCGCGGACGAACAAACCTATCGACCTGGCAATATCGGGGACATTGCTGACTTCCACCGGCGCGCCTACTTGCTCTGACTGAATTTCGAGATGCCGGATTTCCCCGCCGAGGTTCGAAGCTTTCGTCATAACGGTGAACGTTACAATCCCGACAACGAAGACGGCCGCGACATTCCAGTTCGCGGTGCGTCGGACGATGCGGAAATACCAAAGTCCCAGCCAGGCCATGAACCCTGTGATCTCTATAAGGACAAATCCCCAAAATGCCGCTCCTTCGTGGGTACGGATTGCCGCTTGAGATAGATCCGTCCGATTTTCGAGCGCCGCCTGGGCCGCATTTCCGGTGAGATAAGCCGCAATGGTTATGAGTGCTGCGAGGAATAACACAACGAGGCTTGCGCGTTTGAGTTCCTCTTTCTTGACCGCGATGGCTACCGCCAATAGGCCTAGACCAACGGCAAGACCGATCATCGGAAAATGATTCAACACGAGATGCAGGTGCGCCGGGTTCATCGATGACCCCCTCGCGACTGACTATCCGATGTCGCGGCCGCCGACATATATCATCAACCGGCCCGCCGTAATTGCGGCCAACCAAAAGAATAGCGATGTAGCGGCGAGAAGCTTCGCCTGTGCAGGAAGCGGTGCTTTATCGATAGCCGGATCGCGAAGCACTCGATTCCTGAGGAGGCGCAAATTGATCAGGGCGAGAGCAATGAATACCATCTTGACGTAGAAATCCGGATTCGTCAGTGTCCTCGTCGCGTCGGCGATCACAAGGACAACACCGGTCGCCGCATTGACCCAGAACCCGATCCACAATAGTGGTATGAACCTCTCCATGGGAGCCAGAGGCAGCGCCGGGGCAATTCCGAGAATCCGGAGAGCGATTCCGGCGCTAATCCCAACGACGACGCCCATTCCAATCGTGTGAAGGAGCAGGACGCTGGGAAACGCGAATATAGAACTCGATTCACGGATCCACTCGGAGAATCCCAACTGCTCCAGCCGAAGTAAAAAATCCATCAGAATGATCTGACTGCCATGGGAATTAGCCACAAAAAGGCTTAGCGCAGCAAAGCCGCAACCGAATATTCCCCTCCTCGCAGAGGAGGGGTGGCGCGCAGCTTAATAGAAGCTGGCGCGCCGGGCGCGAAGCGCGAGCCCGATAGGGCGAAGCCTCAGTTACGCGAAGCGCGAGCCCGATAGGGCGAAGCCTCAGTTACGCGAAGCGCGAGCCCGATAGGGCGAAGCCTCAATTAATGGTCAGTTCGGCGAAATCGAGGGGATGCCGGTCTGACCACTATGACGGCTTCGCGCTATCGCGCTCGCGCTTCGCGCCCGTCTGCGCCGCTGTGGTGGCTTCGCGACATTTTATTTGTGGCGCAGCCACCCCTCCTCTGCGAGGAGGGGAATGCGCTAGGCGTAAAATCTTGCCAAAAAAACAACAAAGCACAGACTTGCTACACAAAGAACACAAAAATCTTTCTGTCGTTTGTGCCTCTTTGTGGCTAAGTTCCCTCCTATTTTGTGCCGCGCGGCACAGGTCTGCCGAACTTGGCGGCGTCGATCGTGACGTTAGGCTGAATTTCAGTCAACGTGTATTCTTCTCGACCGCTGATCCATCCATACGTGAACTTGAAAGGCATCATGACTCCTGCTACGGGGCGATAATCCGAATAGTCCCATTGCGTGGGAACACGTCCCATCGCCGAGGTGGCGTAGCGTATGACGCGTCGCAGCAGGCCGGACTGTTTATCGAAATAGAACGTCGCGACCATACCATTAGCGCCGGTGCCTTGCACGACATAAACATCCCGGCCTTCAATCGTGGCTGGAAAACTGGCGCGCCAATTAGGTATGGATTGCTTGATTCCGCCAGGAAAAGAGAGTTGGGCGTCCAGCTTTTCCCCTTCTAATGCACTTCCGTTCAGTGGATACAAACCAACAACGGTAAGCGGCAACAAGACCCATCCGGCCCGGCCGTCGAAAGTCCTGATCAGGTCTCCTTCTCGTTGATGGACAATCATCGCGATTTGGTTCGGGGCCTTTGCGTAGATTTCCGCAGGATCCGTGTTGACCTCGCCAAACAACATGCTCGTCCCTTTGGCGACATAACTGGTCAACACTGCCAGCCGCTGGGCGCCGCCGAGTGCCTGAATGTATTTGTCGAAGATTTGATCAGCAGTGGGAACGCTGCCTGCGGCAGCAGCCGGAAGAACGTCAGCGGGATAAAGAATCGGCTCACCATAGACCATATCGATCGGTGGAGTAGACGAAGGGCTCTGACTCCCGCGATGACAGGTCCAGCACGTCACGACGTTGCGTCCGTTAAAATTGTCACGATTGATGGCATTCACCATCTGCACCATGCGGCGCGCGACTTGTTTGCGCGGAGGATCGGCCTCCCATCTCGGGTTGGAACCACCCGCTCCCGTATGACAATCCCCACAGCAGACGCTCAGGGCAGCGGAAAAGAGTCCCATCGTCCCCATGAACTCATCTACAGGGATGCCCTTCAACACCTGGATGTTCTTGAACGCCTCCTCCGACATCTGAGGCCGTGCCGCAGCCGCGGCCTGACCTTGCGCCAGGGCCATGCCCGCAAAGAAGGGCGCGCTGCTCCAGGCGGTCTGGGTCGGACGAGCAAACGAAGGATTCGATGAACGTTTGGTGAGATTCACACCACTTGTTACGAATACGATGCTGATCAACCAGACTGCTGCACCGGTGATGATTACTTGTTTCCGTCGCAAGCTCATCGAAGCCTCCTGTAAATTGAATCCAGCACGCTAACACGTGAAGCGGCCTGATTCAAGGAACGTAGTAATTGGTTAGCCCGTCGGTTTGAACTGTAGTGGCGCTCTATAAAGAAGTGAACGAATTACGCTGGTGGATTATTCCCCTCCTTGCGGTGATGCAAGGAGGGGAATGCGCTCGATTCCAATTCGTGCACACCTTCATTGAGCGCCGTTACACTCAGCACCTCAACCATTACCCTCTGCCCAGCGCGGCTTTGACCCGCTCGGGCGTAAACGGGATCTGGCGGATGCGAGCGCCCGTGGCGTCGAATATTGCGTTGCCGATGGCTGCGGCCGTGACGGTCACCGCCGTTTCGCCGGCTCCTGCGGCGTGAGCATCGGGACGATTGATGAGCACGGTTTCGATCTTCGGAATTTCCGCCCCGACAGGGAGAGGACGATACGTGCGCCAATCGATGGAGGTTACCTTCTGATCGTCCCACATGACCTCTTCATTCAGAGTGCGGCTGATGCCGTGTAGCGCGCCTCCCTCGAGCTGATTTCTCAATCCATCGGGATTCGAAATTGGCCCCACATCATTCGCAATAACGAGCCGCTTCACGGCAACGCGACCGGTATCCTGATGAACGTCCACTTCGGCGACGATGGCGCAATAGCCGTTGTCGCCCTCGTACAAGACACACGCGATGCCCCTGCCGCTGGCAATGCCGGACCGCCGGGCGCCGTTTCGCGGCGATGGGCGGGTATCCCAATTAGCGGCTTTCGCTGCGCGCTTCACCACGTCCATCAATCGCGGATCGCTCAAGTGACGCAGGCGATACTCCACAGGATCGGCTTTCACCTCCGCTGCAACTTCGTCGATGAATGATTCGTGAGCAAATGTATTCTGCAGCCGCGCCGGCGAGCGCAGCGGCCCAGTCCAGAACGGCGACACGACATCGTGCGACAGAACGCGTTCGCTCGGCACCTTACCCGTACCGCCGCTCTTTCCATTGACCGTCCCGGTAACGTAAGACGGCACGGCGTTATTGCCGTTCGCGAAGTTCGCCGGGTCCGGCGCAGGTGTTCTGGCCGCGAATGCGGCCGGGGGAAAACCCGCGAGGAATCCCGTAACGACGTTTCCAGGATTTGTCATGCCCGGACGGTTGCCCAATGTAGGCGACCACGCCTCGTAGTCCCACGCGACGATCGTCCCCATCTCATCGACACCGATACGCTGGTCGATCGCAAAGGCAAGGCCGTAGTTTTCCCACGCCATCTCGTCCTTGCGCGTGAGCTGGACACGCACCGGCCTTCCGGCGGCTTGCGAGAGAAGGGCGGCATCATAGGAGACCGTATCCGCGCCATTGCATCCATAACAGCCCGATCCCATTTTGAAGATAATGTGAACATTTTCGAGTTGTAGCCCAAGGACCATCGCCATCGTGCTGCGGAGCGGATATACCGCTTGAGTGGCCGACCAGACCGTTGCCTTCCCATTCTGCACATCTGCAACTGCGCAAGAACTTCCAATCGAGCCGTGCATTTGATATGGGTACAAATAAGTCGCATTCATGACCTTCGCCGCGCTCGCAAGCTTCGCATCGATATCTTTCGAGTTCACGGCTAAGGTATCGCGAGTGGGTTTGTTGTTTCGCAAATAGTCGTGGATCTCGCTGTGCTTTGGCAATCCCGTACCGGATGTCCACACGGCTTTCAGCTTATTCGCCGCTTGAATGGCCTGCCACGGCTTCTGAGCAACTACACCGAGGAAATTCTTTTTCACGACAACTTTCACGACTCCGGGGAGATCTCTTACGGAGTTTTCATCGACACTGATCAAAGACGATCCGACTGCCGGAGGGCGCACTACCTGCCCGTGAAGCATTCCAGGGACGCGCACGTTGTGAACGTATTCGAACTCGCCCGTCGCCATGGCCGGTATTTCAATGCGCGGCACGGGAGTTCCGAGAATCGTCCAATCCGATGCCGGCTTCCGTTTGGCGCGAGTATCGAGCGTGAGATTGAATTTCTTTCCGCCGATGATCTCGCCATAGCTGACGTTTTTTGTTGCATCCGATTTCGCGCTGATGATGCCGTCCCTGGCGGACAGTTGATCCGCGGGGATACCTAAACGGGTTGCAGCAAGCCGGGTGAGCGTCTCCCGGGCGGTCGCGCATGCGAGAGCCAATGAGCCCTGATTGAAGTTCGTCGGATGCGATTGCGCTCCCGAAGTGGTTCCTTGATCTGGGGTAATTTCGGTGTCGCATTGGATCAGCTTCACGCGGTTCAACGGAACAGAAAGCTCTTCTGCCACGAGTTGGGTTTGCGCGGTGTAGAGCCCATGGCCCAGCTCGCATTTGCCGGTGAAAGCGGTAACGCTGCCATCGGCGTTGATGGACAACCACCCATCGAGTTGATTGCTGCTGGCTCCATCGAGGCGCTGGGAAAACAGCGATTCTGGCGCCAGACTAAAGGTCACCACCAAGGCACCACCGGTTTTCAGGAAAGTCCTTCGATTGATGGGATTGATGCGATTCATGCTTTCACCCCCTGAGCGTAGCGTTTAATCGCCCGCATCATGCGCGTATGCGTATGGCACCGGCAAAGCACCCCCGACAGCGCCTGCTGAATGTCGGCATCGGATGCTTTGGGATTCCGGTCCAGGTAGGCTTTTGCGGTCATAATCACGCCGCTGAGGCAAAAGCCGCACTGCACGGCCTGCTCATCGATGAACGCTTTTTGAATCGGGTGCGGCTTCGCGCTCGATCCCAGACCTTCCAGCGTCGTGATCTCCGCTCCCGCGACATTCGATACCGGCGTGATACACGACCGGATTGCCTGACCTTTGACAATGACAGTGCAACAGCCGCATTGGCCAAGTCCGCAGCCAAATTTCGGGCCGCGGAGTTCCAGATCGTCGCTGAGGATATACAGCAGCGGCGTCGCTGGATCGGCGTCCAGTGTGTGTGCACGGCCGTTTACCTTTAGAGTAATCATGCTCATCTCCTGATCTAGGCTTCGCCCTTCCCTTGAGGCTGCGCGCTATCGCGCTTGCGCTTCGCGCGAGCTCGCGCTTCGCGCTACCTCGCAGTACACGGTTGAGGATTCCATCCCGCAGCATCCGCTTGTTTTTTGAAATGCGTGCTCGTGATGAATTCCTGATTGAGGTACGTTGGATCATTAACGATAGTCGTGACGATGAGCCACGTATCGCCGTTCGGCTCTGTGGTGCGATCGTAATATTCCGTCACAACCGCCTTTTCACTGTACGGAACGCCGTTCTTTCTGAGGTATCCCGTGCGCATCCCGGTCGTCACAACCTTCAAAGAACCGCCAGAAGGCGCACCGCGGCCTCGCCCTCCGCCGGGCATTTCCCATGACGCCACCGAATTCCCCTGCCAGCTCCGAGGAGTTGGTGGTGGCTGAAGCTCGCCGAAATGAAAAAGGCGCGTCTGTTCACCGGCGTCCATTTCGACCTTCAACGTCGTATCGTTCTCCCACGTGATACGCACGCGCCCCGGCACACGCATGATGGCCGGAGCGCCGTAGGATTTACATTGCTCACCCGCTGCCTCGTCTTTAACCGGATCCCACTGATTGCCGACGCGAATGCCTTCCTGGTTTAGAGGCACGCTCGCAAAATCGCCTTTCGGCGGAGTGACCATACGGAAGCGCCAGTCTTCGGTAACAATGGAGACCCAGTAACCTGTCAAGTCGAGCGGCGCCATCGCCCGCGGTG